>QWCC01000015.1_pt1 | contig 81708 bp, 88 predicted proteins | sample 1972491 | NCBI WGS metagenome assembly QWCC01 (sample SAMN09866718, study PRJNA288562) | Human oral metagenome isolate term5_saliva, whole genome shotgun sequencing... | isolation source: mouth | host: Homo sapiens | place: USA: California
TTTTTAAAAGTTTTAAAACTCCCATTTTGGCTTTGAAATTTTGGTTTCTAGTTCATAGTCATCAACAAAAATTTGGGGTGTGTAAGTGCCTAGCCACTCGTTTACGTTTGTGCACCCAATTACATTGATGGTGTATTTGGATACGTCAATTCCTTCTAACTCCTTGATAAAGTCGTGCGCCTTGAAGAACATGTAGGCAATGCCGTTGTGCATAACTTTGACGGTGTCTTGTGACTTGCCCATTATGGTATAGTTATCTAGGCTAATGTTTTTGACAAGTACAACAGGTTCGTCGTTTTGCTGACCCCATGTGTCGCTCCAATCGCTTACATCGTAGATGAACTGTTCAAGCAACGAACTAGAACTATCAAAAATAAAGTTGATGTCATGGTAGTTTTCATTAAAGGCGACATCAGTTAGTTGTGTATCAGTTAGTTCTTGGAATGTGTCTAGGTTTGAAACTTGTATTCCAATACCTGCTGCGTTTGCGTGACCGCTCACATATTCTGTTAGGTTTGTGTTAGTTAGAAATTCCTTGAAATCTGGCAATGGACTATTGTGTACGTTACGAATACTACCGCGCAACATTCCATCATCTACGCGCTTGACAACTAGCGTAGGTCGCTTATACTTATTAGCAACTTTCATAGCAAGCAGTCCATTTAGCGTTTTTGGTAAGTCATAGGCTTCAAGTAGTTCTAGTACAATAATTTTATGTGCTAAAAGTTCTTTCTGCTCCACAATCATGTCAATGGCTTCCATCATTTTATCCAATATGTGGTTTTGTTTTGCACGCGCATTAACACACTCGCGCGCACTTTCAATTGAAACCTTTTCAAGTTCACCTTTACACCCACGTTTATGACATTCAACTTCGATGTCACCATCGTAGAGCGCCAAGAACACACGTTCTTTTTCCTCTTGTGTTCCAACTCTAATCATAGCATTGATAAGTGGAACTATATAAAAGGCAATTGTAATTGGGGTGAATGTGTCTTTGATGGAATAGGCTTGTTTGTTGCAAAGTGCTATGAAGAACTTGTTTTGAATTGAGTTTAGACCGTGGCTGATAATGTATCTGTTTTCGAGATTGCGCACGTCCATCATATCACCGATTAGACCTAGCGCAACTATATCAATTTGGTCATCTACCATATTAGGGATACCTAGTTCCTTACCTACAAACCTAAAGAATTGCCATGTAACACCTACACCACTAAGACTTTTGTTCGTGTAGCGGTCTGAAAGTTGGTTGTTGATGATAACTGCATAGTCACTAAATTGCGCATCTTCGTTCTTTTCGTGGTGGTCTAAAACTAATACACGGCTTCCATGAGCGCCCAGTCGTTCGTGGTACTCATAATCGTTGGTAGATGCATCAGGTAGTATAACTACATCGTAATTCCCTGCTTCAATTTCGTCGCATACGTCAGATAATCCATGCTCTTTGCCCTTGTGTAGGTAGTGTACAACTTCCCAATTGGATTGTGTTGCCTGCGCCATTCTCTCAAGTCCAACTCTAGCCACTGTCGCGCTCGTGTAACCATCTACGTCGCAATCTACAACCAATGCAATTTTACAATGCTGACCTGCGTACTGCGCCAACATCATATAACCCAATCTCACATTATCCAAGTTCTCTGGTGACTGTAAGTTCGAGGGCGACGGACTTTTAAATTCCTCTAAATTTTCAATCCCGCGCTCGTGTAATAGGTTTGCAAGAAAATTGTCACTATACAATTCATTAATTAATTTATACTTCATTTATACTATCCTTACTCTTTTCTGTAATAATTGATTAAAAACTTCTTCCCCTTTGTCACTAGGAGAGTCTTTATCTTGTAATAAATTTTCTCTATCATATATAAAACTGAAATTTGCATAGTTTTTATACTTACTACACATATTCCATAGTTTTGAAAAATAGTTATCTTGAAAGTTTTGTTCCTTGTCAAAACATACCACTATCTCTTGTGGGCGCGCACATCGTATAAGTTTTTTAATGGCAAACTTATTTAGGTGTGAGCCACATATGGCTACCGCGCAGTTGGGTCTATCAAAACTTTCAAGTTGTAAAACCGATTTCTCTGACTCAAATATGTAGCAAATACCAGTTTTGCGTATATTGTCTTTATTAAAATTCAAGCCATATAAATTTAGGCTCAAAGGGTGTGCATAAAACTTGCCCTCAATTTTAACAGGCGTATACTTACCCACGTTCTCAACTTCCCAATCGTCGAGCGCGCGACCTCGAATACCAATCAAGTTCCCATTCTCATCGTAATGCGGTATCACAATTTTATTTTGCGCAATTGAAAACAATATACCAAATTTATCCATTGCTTGTTTTGAAATTCTGTCCTTTAGCCATATTGGTGGATAAAGCTTCACAAAACAATCTAACAAATTATGACTTATTTTGTCGAGCGCGCGCTCATGTGAGTCTTCTTGATAGCGGTCACGAATTGGCTCGTATCGGTCATGGGTTTCCAAGTCAGGGTTGTAGTTACTGCAATTGACAACTACCTCATAAATATCTTCATACCAATTGTAACTGATATTTCTAACAGTATAATAGTTTTGCAGAAACTTAAAAATTGACATGCCACCACAATGCGTATAACAATAAAAAAACTTATTGTCTTTATACCAATATAATTTACGTGAACACTTATCTAAATTTGTATTATGACAAGCTGTGGCGCATATAATATATTCGTCAAATTCCTCATATGGCACATTTAATTTATCCAACAATAATTTAATTTTATCATTATCTAATTGTTCAAGTAATTTCTTATAGTTCATTTTGCGCCTTTATTCTATTGTTCAAATCTACTACCATAGACTGATATTCTTGTTCGTCTTTATCTTCCCAACTTTTAACCTCATATACACCATACTTATAAAAATTCTCAATTGGATTAAGTCCCGCATCAGTTATAAAAAGGTCTGTTTTGCGCATTGTTGCATAGTCAAACTGTGACCATATTTTAACTTGCGTCCATTCGCCACTTCTAACCTTAAACACATCAGTTACTAAGTTTGGCAATCCTGTTTTAGAGTCTTTAAATAGGTTTAGTTCTTCTTGTGTTGGGCGCGCCATAATAGCACCATTATCAGCCTTGTTGATAATGGCTCTACTACCTGCAAATGAACTTTCGTTACGCACGCCTCTATCATCATCGCCCTTGGCATTGAGCTGTGTTGAAGTGAACATAGCGACGTTTAGCTCCACCGCTAAATCCTTCAACGCGGTCGAAAGCATCAGCAGCACCTCATCGTTCCTCAATGAAAACCCACGAAACTCATCCAAAAGTGCGGGACCGATGAATATGTAATCATAAAACACGCACGTAATGTCATGTGTCAGGCAGTTCTCGCGCACGAGTGTTTTGATGAGTTCTATGGTAGGGTTTGGCACTTTAACTAAAATTAAATTATTTTTAAAGTGTTCCAAAATTTCAATGCCTTGATTTAAAACTTCGCGCTCTAGGTCACTAAAGTTCGCATATCTAAACTTGCCCTCATTTATACCTGTAATATATGCCAATACCATCTTGCGCGCTTCTGAAAACTGTTGCTCTGTAACAATAAACAGAACCTGTTCGCTACTACCTTTTACTTCCCACTTCTGTGTCGTCCAATTAAACCTCATAGGAAACGCTAGATAACACGCATCGGCAATCGCATTTCTTGTCTTACCAGTACCACTGGCTGCTGAACGTATTGTAAGGGTACCGGGCATTGCCCCATTGATAACTTGGTTCCACATCGCGCCCTGCACTGGCACACCCATAGATTGTTGTTCTTGAATGTCGGACAATAGGCTTTTTAGCCCTTCTGCCACATTCTCAACTTCCACCTCATCATTAACTTCATACTGACTTTCAATGGATAGTAGTTTGCGCCTTACCACATTAACAATATCTTGAATTGTATATGTTTCAAATAACTGATTAACTTCATATGCTTTTGGGTCGGATAGGTCATCAATATAAATCTCACTTATATCAAACCCATTCTTGCTTAAATCGCGCAGTAAATTAATTTTTTTAAGTTTCGTGTAATAGTAGTCAAAATTATCAACTTCCGATAGTGAATATATGTCTTGCAAATATTCAATACCATTAGAGCGTTGAAAAACTCCTTCCGCCTTTGGATTGGTAGATAGACAATCTTCTACATCAATAGGTTGAATTTTTGTTGCGCCACTTTCGTATAACTTTGTAAGTGCCACATACACATATCGTTCTAGTAAATTGTCAAAATCTGTTAAGTCCAAAGTGTATTTGTCTATATGACTCAATAACTGCGGTTTTTTCATTATTGAGCCTAATACTTGCTGAACACAAATTTTGCTATTCATTTTAATCCATTTCTACATCACTAAAATCGTACGTGCTTTTCTTACTTGAGCGCGCGACTGCCTTGCGTACCACGATTTGCGCGTTTTCTCGCTCGCGCGCACACAATTGCTCGTCGATTTGGCTGAGTATGCCAGTATGGCGCTCTTCCAATTCCACCCAATAGCTACATGCTTGGTTATACACGTACTCTACTATACCAATACCACCATTCGACTTACTTCTGTCGCCATTATTGACAGTATAAAACCATAGCAAGGTATAGTATATCCCCTTGTTTGTCATATTTTTCTTCAAGAACTTTTTACGTTGACCTTCACAAAGCCAATAATCATAACTCATTTTAAGGTCTCGCGCAAGCAAGTCATACATGCGGTCAATCCAAAATTGGTCATCACCACTATTAGAATTGCGCCAATTGTCATAACAGCTCTTGTGAAAATAGTAATTTTTTGAAGGCATTATCCAATCAATGCCCTCGCGTGTAGTAGTCTTACAAATTTCTCGTCCACATACACGACAATGTACAATATTTTGTTTATTCGCCATTTTCTGATAGTCCTTTCTATATCTATTATATCATAAATTTAGCGAATTTTCAAGTTATATACCAAAAAATAGAGTAGCCGAATTTAGCTACTCTACTTAAATTGTATATTCAATTTAATCTAATTGGCTAGTTTTTCAAGTTCCATTACAGCAAAATTGAGTGGCTCAACTTGGTCTTTAGTAATGGTTGAAATTTGTACGGGAGTATGGAAATACTTCACAATGGTACTCATAACCTTGTTGTAGTTTTCCTCTGCAATAGCCTCATCTTTTTGGTTTGTGATAAGTGTTTCCCAAACCGCTTTTGCTCTACCCATAAGGTCGTCATAGTCATACTCTTGGCTTACTTCAGCGGACACTTTATCAGTTTTATCCACCGAAACTGCACCTAGTTCAACTTCCTTGTCAATAGCATCACCAATAGCATTTACCAATTCCTCATATCCAAATGGAATTTTTGGCTCTAAAAAGCGGTATCTTGTGCCAGCCTTAATATATCTAGTTGGCTTTGTGTATAGCCATCTAGTAGACTCCCCATTCTCATTCCATTCTTGTGTAATAATACCAATAACGTCAACAAGCGCATTAACAATATTCTTACAACGGTTGGATAGGTCAGGCTGAACGAATTTCTCCTTTGTGGCATCATCCTCAATTTCCCTTAGGTGCGAAGTCATGATAAGTCCATATCCCATCATGGTAATTTGTACAAGTGTTGACCTAAATTCTTTAGATAAAGTAGACCATCCCTTACCATAAGGAATATCACCAATTTCATTTACGTTGTAGCTTGCGCACACGTATCTCTCACAAAGGTCAAAGGCAATACCAATAGTATCAATTGCCACATTCTTAAATCTTTCCCTAACTTTAGGGTTATTAAGCTGTGCAACCGCTAACTTTAGGTCGCCCCATGAGTTGATAGGCTGTACCATAGCGCCCGGAAGTGCGTTGGTACCAATCTCTGTTGCAAAGATTACAGTATCCGGACACTGCGCGCAGAATGAGGTCTTACCAATCTTCTCTGCGCCGGCAAGCAGCACATACTTGCCGGATAAGTCGCGAGAAATTACATTGGGTTCTAGGGCTAGTAAATCAATCATTTATCTACCCCCCTTATTAAAATCCTCTTGCGTTAAAACCTGCGTTCTGTGCAGGAGCCTGCTTTGTCACAGTACCACCCTTAGACTCAGCCTTTGCTCTCATTTCTGTGAGTTTAGCATCTCTCTGTTGCATAGCTACATCAATGTCTGCTTTGACAAAAGCAAGTTCTCCAATAGCAGGAGTTTGGTCACCACCAGTGATGATAAGGTCACTTACTCTAGTAACTTTCTGTCTTTCTATAGTTTCACCAAAGCCAACCTTTTCAGCAATGGTTTCTACTGTATTTGAAAAGTCAAGCCTACCGATTGCCTTTACCGTTGAACCTGCAACCCAGTAGTTAGTGATAACGTTATTTACCTCTGGTGATACGCCATATAGAGGCACAACATCTACTGCACCACCAAACTTAGGCACGATAGCTGTAATCTTCTGTCTGCCAGTAGGCATGTTGTCCTTATCCATCTCAGGTAGACAAGACTGAACGTACATTTCAAGTTCAAACTTTGCCTGTGGCTTGAACTCTGAACCTTCATTTACCTTGTATACGAAGTTAGTCTGTACTCTTGGTTCAGAGACAAAGTTACCCTGACCGCTGACAAACTCATTCATGTCAATCTGACCCCTAGTGATTCTGATTCTATCTGCGTTCTCAAAACCTACTGCTGCCGCAGACTTAAACTCATTCATAACCTTTTCGATAGATGCGTAAGCTGGGTTTGCACCGCCATCTTTTTTTAGTTCCATACTGAACATGTGAACAGGAATATCAAGAGTTTTATCTACTCCATTGATAGGCTGATTAACTCTAACCATAATTCTGCCCCTAATGCAGTTGGCTAGTTTTCCCGTTGAGCGTTGTGTAATTTGTGTCTTTTCTAGGTCGATTTCAAGAAGTGTTCCTTCGATGTATACTGTGTTCTCTGCAATTCTCATTTTGTTTATCCTTTTGTAATTTTAGTTGAAAAATAGTAAATTTAAAGGGAGTAGCTAAACTCCCTCAAAACTACCTAAGCCTGAAAAGCTACTCCATCTGCTGTAAGCTGTACGAATGTTACTTCGCCTTCCTCACCCTCAACAGTTTCCTTAACTCTTACCACTAGACCTTTCTTTGCAAGGTCAGTTACATTAGCACTTACTGAACGAGGTGCTCTCTGTACTGCTGCTGCGATTTCCGGAATAGATGCCTTTCCATTCTCTCTAACATAATTGAATACTTCTGCTGACTTTTCTGTTAGCTTAATAGCGTCTGACATAGTTGTTTTCTCCTTTGAAAATAAAATTTTATTATAAGTTTTTAAGAGGATTTTATTTCTCTCTTAATTCCTATATATATTATAACCTACTTTTAGTTTAATTGCAAATTTTTACGAGTTCAATTACTTGTGAATTTTTTAGGTCGGTAGCAATTACACCAACTGTACCACGACTAGAAAGTGGAATTTCACTAATTTGCATTTTAACTTGATTTGTGGAAGTGGCAACTATGAGTTCTTTGTCGCTTCTAGTGATTGGCAAGAAATCTACCATAGAGTCACCATCTTTTAACTTTTGAGCGCGCAGTCCTTTAGTGTTAGTGCCAGTTACCTTGAAGTCACCTATTGGCGTTCTTGAAATTTTACCATTTTTACTTATGGTTACTATTTCAATTGTGTCTTGCTTACATGAGCGCCCGCGCACTACGACACCGTCGTCCACCTTCATGCCCTTAACACCCTTTGCCGAACGTCCACTCGCGCGCACTTGTGAGGAGTTTGTAATCATAAGGTTACCATTAGATGATAGAAAACCAACTTTTTCATCTTCTACCACATCAATTCCAACTAAGCTATCACCATCTTCTAACTCAATACACTTTTTAGCTTGTGTACTTTTCATGAGTTCTGAAATGGCAGTTTTTTTGATAAGTCCATTTGCAGTGAAGAAAACTAAAAACTTTTGTAGGTTTTTAGAATTAATATCAATGACTTGAACTATGACTTCGCGCTCTTGTAAGCCAAACAAACTTTCGCAGTAGTTAAAATCTTCTAGGTTAAGTTCGTTTACTGTAGTAAAAAATGCCTTTCCTTTGTTTGATACAAACATTAAAGGGTTTTTACTGTCGCATGATGCCGAACCTATAACTGTTTCATTGTCGGATAACTTAATTTTACGACCGCGCGCTCCTCTTTTTTGAGCGTAGAGAGAGGTTTCTTTTGTAGTGAATAGTCTGTTTTCGTTAGTAAGGCTAACAATAAAGTTAAACTGTTCAACTTCTTCATCTTCTTGTGTGTTAAGGTCTATAATTTTTGTGCGTCTTTCGTCGCCAAACTTCGCAGCAACCTCATTCAAACCTTTCTCCACTTCCTTTTTAAGTAGGTTGGTGTCATTTAAAATGGCTTCAATTTCGTTTTTCTTGGAAATTAATGTGGATTGCTCGTCTAAAAGTTTGTTAGTTTCCATTTTAGCAAGACGACTTAGTGTAATTTTTAAAATGGCTTGTGCTTGCGCGCTATCAATAGACAATAGTGTCATTAGTTTAGTTTGCGCATCAGATGTAGAGTTTGCACTTTTGATGGTAGTAATAACTTCGTCAATGTTATTGATGGCTAACACTAATCCCTCAATGATGTGTAGACGTTCCTTAATGCGGTCTACATCAAACTGAAACGCGCGCGCATAGACTTCCATTTCATGGTCTAGATGCGCCTGTAACATCTGTTTCCATGTGTAATCTCTTGGGTATCTTCCCTTTTCAAGCATATTGAAGTTGATGCCGTAATGGTTTTGTAGTGATGTATTTTTGTACAAATACTTTACCACTTTGTTTACGTTTGCGTTTTTAGTTAGATAGATTTTTAGTTTTGGTGTAAGCCCTGTGAGGTCGTTGAACCTGTCAATGCCGGGGTTTACTTTGCCGTCTTCCTCGTTGATAATGTCCTCTAACTGCGCGCAGATGGTATTGACATAAGTTATATATGGAATTTCAGTTACAACTAGACAATTATTAGCCTTATCATATTCAATGGTACTTCTCACCTTACATGCTTTCCCATGACCGTTTTTCATGGCTTCGCGCACTTGTGAGCCATTGAGTACCGTGGCACCAGTTGGGAAGTCAGGCATACATATAATTTCATCATCATCTATGTCTGGATTCCACAAAAGTTTCACGAGCGCCGAGTTCACTTCGCGCAGATTAGTAGGTGGAATACCAGACCCCATAGATACACCAATACCAAGTGTGCCGTTGACAATAGGTGCAAAACCCTTACACGGTAAATACACCGGATACTGTTCTGTATCATCATAGTTGTCACGCCATTCTGAAATTGTATTCTTTTCTATATCTTTAAATAGATAGTTTGCAAGAGAAGTTAGGCGCGCGCTCGTGTATCTTGGAGCAGCGTAGTTGGCTCTTTCTTGTAAATTGCCCATGTTTCCTTCAACTTCCACAAGCGGATAACGTGTAGCAAATGGTTGCGCATTACGCATTATAACCCATAAACACGAAGCATCACCGTGCCAAAATATACGCGCGGCAGAACCAATTGCCTTTAATGTCTTTTGATATGACTTTCCATGCACAAACTTGTCAGTATACATACAGTACAGAATCTGACGAGCGCCCGGCTTCAGTCCATCTACAACTTCCGGTATTGCACGGTTTTGAATAACCGCTCCTGCATAGTTTGTAAAGTTTTCTTTAATAAAGTTATTACTCATATATAAATCTCCTACTCGCGCACTTGCGAGAAATCAATGTTTTCTTGTACATATTGTTTTTTAAAATCTGTATCTTTGCCCATTAGTTTATTTAGCAACTCTATATCTTCATCATCAAGTCTTATAGTTTTGATAGACTGAAACTCTTCTGTAAACATAGACCTATGTGCCTGTTCAGGCGATAGCGAACCAAGTCCCTTACACAAGTGAATGTCACCCTTTATGTTAATGTCTTGCTCACTCGTGAAGTAGTATTCCTTACCACCCTTTTTGACAATATAGTATGGTGACTCTAGGCGCACTAGTCTACCTTCCTTGATAAACTCTGGCGCGAAGTATTGGAGCGCGATTGTAACTAGCAATGCAATATGTCCACCATCGGCATCGGCATCAGATGCAATTCCCAATCTACCATATCTTAATTTTTTACTATCATACTTAAAAGGCACAATATTCATTGCACTTAATAGCAACTTAATTTCTTCGTTTTTTAAAACTTTTTCTAAGTCATTAGTAAGTACATTAATTGGCTTACCGCGCAGTGCTAAAATACCAAAATCGTTTGTGCGCGCGTTTGCAAGTGATGATGCTGCGCTGTTACCCTCAACAAGCAATAGTGTCGATTTCTCACCCAAAATTTCCGCATCTTTTAGCTTATCACTAGCAAAAACCTTTTTCTTTTGGTTTGAGCCAATGTCCTTTTCAGCTTTAAGTATTTGAGCGCGCGCCTTCTCCGCAGCAATTTCTGCCTTTGCTTCTTTTGTGAGCATGGAGATTATGCGGTTAAACTCGTCGGTATGGCGCTTGGAAAACTCATCAAGCATTTTGCCTGTTGCACGCTGACATAGACCACGTAACTCTGGGTTATTGACTTTGGTCTTTGTTTGGTTTGCAAATGATGGGTTAGGAACTTGGCAATTAACCACATAAAAAAGTCCTGTGCGCGCGACGTCAGGTGACACCGCATCGTTAATGTGCTTTTTGAAGAATGTGGTTAGGGCGGTTTTGACGCCAGTTAGGCTTGTTCCGCCTTCAGGGTTAGCAAGTCCGTTGGTAAATGTGAATGACTTTTCGTGGCGCTCTTTAGTCCAAAACGCAGCAACCTCACACTTAATTCCATTTTCTTCCATTTTAATATAAAGTGGAGTTTTATGTAGTGGAACTGCATTGTCTTTGATGAAGTCTTTAATTCCGTTTTTAGATAGGTACTTAACTTTTTCTTTTGTTTGCTTATCTTCGAGCGCGAACTCAATTCCACTTGAGAGGTATGACCAATTTTTGCACATTTCTTTTAGGTCACTAAAGTTAATGTGAATTGGTTCGAGATTGTAAACTTCTTGGCTTGGTGTGAATGTTACCTTTGTGCCAGTTTTGGTTGAAGTAGCTTTAATAGTTGTAAGCGATGTAACTTTACCATTTTCTACAATAAGCGTACAAGTGCGCCCGTCCCTAGTCGACTGCGCGCTGAAGTAATCAGACGACAATGCAGTACCCTTGGCACCGATACCATTCATACCAGCAACATTCTGATATGTTTTGTTGTCAAACTTACCACCAGAGTGGGGCATAGTGTAAATTGCCACAATCGCATCTACTCCATCACTCTCGCGCACGCCAAAAGGCACCCCCCTACCTTCATCTTCCACAGTAACGGTGTTGCCATCTAATGTAACTGTAATTTTCTTACCAAAACCCATTGTAGCTTCGTCAATTGAGTTTGTAATAATTTCTCTCACACATTGCAGTACACCCGCATTGTCTGCTGAACCCATATACATGGCGATACGAGTTCTAATAGCATCTACGAACGATAGTGTCTGAATGGAATTAGCATTATAATTCATAGTCGTTTTCTCCCATTAAATCTTATCTTATTCTATTATACCTCATTTTTTAAAAATTTGCAAATTAAAAGAGCGGTATTTACCACTCTTGAAATTTTTTCTTTTTAGATTGAGTTTTTACTATATATAGGTGGTCGCGCGCTCGTGTGTAGGCTACATACTTTATGCGCTTTTCTTCGTCTTTACCCCATGGGCGCATACCAATTACAACCACGTTATCGTTTTCCAATCCCTTGGCTGCGTGAACAGTTAGTACCTTAACGGTGTTGTCCTTCATTTTTTGGATAAGTTGTCCTCGGTCTAGTTCGGATTGCTTGAAACTGTCGTATGGAATACCCTTGCGCGCAAGCACATAGCATACATCACTTATTTCTTGATTGGTACGACACACAATAAACCATGAGCCATAGTTGCCATCTTCCATGATTAGGTCAATTGCTTCTAGTACACCTTCGAGTTTAGTAACTTGTCCTCGTACTCCACGTCCGCATAGTGAATAGTCATGAAAGTCAGGGTCAAGTGCGTCCAAAACTTTCGCTGCGGTTTTGATTACACGAGCGCCACTTCGGAAATTGGTGGAAAGCGTATAGGTTTTGACATCATCTTGCTTGGATAGGTCAAGTAAAAGTTGTGGTTCTGCACCTCTCCATTCATAAATCGATTGTCGCCAATCACCTATCATCATGAAGTTAAGTGGGCGCACATAGTTAAAGAAAAATTCGTACTGTTTTCCATCGCAGTCTTGTGCTTCGTCTACTAATAAGTGTGTAACCTTTGGAATTACATGGTAGTGCGTACTAATAAGGTCGAAAAGTTCGTCAAAGTTTTCCTCATTTAATATGCGCGAAGTATCAATTCCGCCCATAAGTAGTAGTGTATTACAGTATGAATGTATTGTACCCACAAAAACGCGCTCGGAGTTTGGTGTGTCACTCAAACGCTCACGCAATTCCGACGCTGCTTGATTGGTAAATGTGATAACTACTATCTCCGCGGGATTGGTACCCCATTGTAGTAAGGTTCTAACCCTCTCTATCATACACTTTGTCTTACCTGCACCTGCGCACGCATTGACTACAACGCGCGGTTCAGTTGTCATTATAATTTCTTTTTGTTCTTTTGTTAAATTTGTATCCATATCTATCCCAAACTATTCAATCCGTTATTTTTAGTGTCATATATATTTATATAATAGGTTTCTTTTTGTGTCAAGTTTTCTTTAGGCACTTCTTCTAAAAGTTCAAAAGTGAAGTTGTGTGGTTTTTCCTCTGCCATTGTACGGTGGAAATAGGAAGTAGCAAGTGTACCAACTCCGAGCGCGGTTTTGACGTGGTCAGTCCAACGTCGCTTTATATTGGTAGATTTACCGATATAAACTAGCCCAGTTGTTAGTGATGTGATTTTGTAGATACCGCTAACATCTGTGCGCCCATTTAGAACTCGTTTTATCATATCAGAAGTTGGTTGTTGGTAGTATAAAGTCCATACCAATTTATTAAGTGGTACAGAATCGTGTAATTTGGCGCGAATAGAACTCACAATTTCTATATCTTCTATATTATTAGTAGAAACTTGAATTTTGTAAAATTCTTTTTCTTGCTCCATTGCTATTGAACGCAAGATGGCTTCGTTGAGCGCGCGCCTAGTTGAACTATAGAAGTCTATGTTGCTTTGTAGAAAGGCTTGCTCGGCTTGTGCTTTGGCTTTGCAGTTGTCTAGTGTTTGCGACAATTCTGCTTGCATGAGCGCGAAGTCGTCTTTTTGTTGCTCGTACTGACTGCGCGCACGTGTAGTTTGCGTCAAATAATCTTGTTTTAGTTCTTGTGATAGGGTTTCGTATTGAGCCTTTAGTTCTTGCTCTCGATTTTTGTAATCGGCTTCTAGTTGCTCTAGTCGTGCTTGCGCGCTCTCCAAATTTTTCTGGACTTCCTCGGAAATTTGAAAAAAAGAGGGCGGCACATTATAATTATTATTGTATTTTTTCTTGGATTTAATTGTATTATATATAATATATACTAATAAACTTATACCAATTACTACTGCTATATATAAAATTATTATAAAACTCATATAAAATAATCCTTCCCATTATGATAGCTTACAATAATAATTATAATATGCCCGCCCGTTTTTTTCAAGTTTTTGGACTGTTGCCAAAGCATCAAAATTTTCCACTTAAAAAAGAAATAAACTTGCGCTTTCTTCGCGCTTGTGATATAATAATAAGGAAGAAAGGAATTTTAATGGGAATTGGAGTTAAAGGAGAGTACACTGGCTTCTCACTCAATGGAATACACAGTTCTGAATTGGGTATAACACGAGTTAGTGACAATAATAGATACGAAGAAAACATGAGCGCGGACTTTGATTTGCTTGAGACAAGTGTGGTTGGCGCACATCAAAATTATTTTTTTGCTAAAGACTTTAAGGCAAAGACATGGAAACTATCGCTAGGTTTTGACAAAGCGACTTACGCACAGGTAAGAAAATTTAAACAACTTATGGGCGTTATAAATGAGTTGGAACTGGTATTTGATGAAAAGCCATGGGAAACATGGTACGTTGTAGTAGTTGACACACCTACACTAGAATTTATGCCTGTGTCACCATCAATTACACGAGCGCCCGCCTACATTTGGACTTCAAACCAAACGTCACCTACCATAGTTGATGAAACAGTTCTAAATGGGGAATGTGAGTTGCATTTAAAGGCGAACTTTCCTTATGCGGTAGTTAGACAGAAGTTTTTGAAACACACTTACTATGATGCGTCGGTTATCAATGCTATAAATGACACGGGCGCGCAAGGGTATTTACTCGACAAAACCAAGTTCGAAAACGCACCGCGCGCGCATTACTTTGACACACAATACACCAACATGTTTCTAACTGAAAGTGGCTTTACATTCTTTTCTAACACATATTGGACTAAGCCTAAAATGGAATACGGTATTGATATCATTGGAGAAGCCGAAGAAAAGGTAAGAGTATACAATTGCGGTGACATTCCTGCGCCATTCAAATTTATTACACCTAATACTATAGAAGTTAAGGGGCTATCCATAGGCGATAAAGAATTCACGTTTGAAGGTGATGGTGATACATCTATACCATACATTGAATACGATAGTCGTACAAAACTTCTGCGCGGAGTGGATAGTACAATGCACTATGTGCGCGGAAAAATTTACAACAAGGGTATCCAAAGTGGTGACTTTTTCGATATTCCTGTTTGTGAACCATTCCAACCAATTGAACTAATCACTAGCTTTCAATTGACTAACGAAGATAAAATAGAGTATAACTACTACTACTTATAGGAGTATAAATGGATAATAAATATAGGGTTTCTTTATGGGAGGGCGGAAATAAAAGTATTGACTTTTCAACTAATACACTTACAATTTCTGCCTTCAAGCCATACGAACAGAAACTGACTTTAAAGGAAAACGGACAGCATGAGTTCTCTTTTTTAATACAAATGTGGGCGCGCGCTCATGAGGGAGAAGAGTTACAAGAAAATCCAATTGCTAATCTTCTTCAAAATGAAAGTGAAATTCATGTAGAATGGAAAGATAAAACCTATCTATTTTTAATTAAAGAAATAGAAGAAACAAATAAAAAATATGAACGCACTATCAAATGCCAAGCACTATTGCCACAGCTACTATCTCGTAATGGTTACAATGTGGAACTCAATGGCGACCTAGGCACATCACTTGGTACTGCGCCGGAACTAGCTCATCGTATTCTATATGATGCGCCTAACTTTGTGTATGACGAAGAAAACTCAGACAAACTCTATGGTACATTACGAGAACCATTGCTCTGGGGTACAACACAAACACAACTGTGCGCTCATGGATTGGAAGATAACGCAAAAACAATTGAAGTGCCAGTTGGGGCAAGTTTTTTTATATTTCTAAAAAACAAAGACAATACTAAAAAGGGTTTCCAATTTATTTATAATTTAAACAATACAAAACCAACTGACTATAGTATAGACTCTGACCTTACTATTTCACAAGAAACAGTATGGGTCGCAGAGAACGACATCACATTCACATCGGATAACGTTGTTGACTACCAAGGCTACTTTGGCAACTATTATACCCAAAACCAAGTTAGTCACTATGAACCTAGATTATCTATGATGGTACAAAAATATACTAATGGCTATTGGGGCATACCATACAGATTGTATAATGCTACTTCGTTTGTGGAAAACTTTGTACCAAACCATTCTAATTTCCAACTTATTACACACAAAGAAGGGCTAAAAGAATATGGCTATACAATCCAAAATTGGCAAGCTAGAAATACTGCAAAATTGTACCATGGTATCTATCCTTCGTACCAATTCATCAGCGCCAGCACTAACGAAATTTCAACCTACCTATGTGTCGACTTCAACGCCCAATATGACAGCATAATCAACACAAAACTTTCATCCACCGACAACGCAACCCTGCGCGCAGGTAGTGATATGGTAGTCCGCGCGCTCGTGAGTGGGTGTGCATCTAGTAGTAACTTTGCACATGAAGGTATGAGTGTTGTGCCAAAAGCAGGCAAGTTTGGAATTACACGAGAGAAATTAAAGTTTGAGATTTTCAATTCTAATGGAGAAATTGTCGCTCAATCCACGAGCGCGCAGTTGAATAAAATTGAGTTTATGCCAGTAGATGGTGTGGTAGGCGTAACCAATCCACAAGATAAAGGGTGGTACACTAAGACAAATAATACCTTCCAACTAGCAACTGACACTCAATGTAAGCCTAATGTACAATACTATGAACATATCCTAGAGGGTACAATGGGTGAAGAGTGGGGTAGTTATCCATTAGAAGTTATCAAAGACTTTGAAATTAATGATAGTATCCTAAAAATTTCATCTATTTTTAATGGTAGTTGGACACTTATACTAAAAGATATTGAACTTTCACGTTTATATCGTAATAAATCACACGACATATTGTTTAGTGGCGCGCAAGTGCCTTCGGACATAGAAAACGTAACTGCCTTCTTCAAAGAAGAAGAAAACTTAGATATAACAGACGTCAAAAAGCTAAAAGTTGCCCCACTATCACAAACCACAAACCTAAAACCTATATACTATGACTACGATGCAATTCACAGTCTACAAGGTGAAAAGTCAAGCTACTACAACTGGCTACAAATTTTAACAGAAGCCTTTCAATGTAGGCTAGAAATTGAACCTAACATTGTGAATGGCGCACTTGTACCAAAGACGTTTGCTTACATGAGCGCCGACCTCACTTTTGTAGCAGGTAAGCAATACTACAAAGACAAGGACTGCACTATCCCATATGTAGGTACTAAAGGCAACCCAATGTCACTAGGTTTGTACGAACAAAAAAGTGGTTGCTATCTCGTGCGCCTAAAGCGTCCTAAGTCCAATGTAAACTACGCTGGCTTTCACTATGGCTTAAACCTCGACTCCATAATTAGAACTCTAAACTCCGATAAAATTACAACTAAAATGGTTGTATTGGATTGTGAGGTTGAGGGCGCAAACCACGGCATATGTACTATTCGTGAAGCCAAGGACAACCCGAGTGGGCTTACTACACTATATAACTTTTCGTACTTTGTAAATAAGGGTGACATAAAGCGTTCCGACCTTATTACAGACCTCTATTCTGATATGTCAGGTATAGGGTTCTACAAACTCACAAGGGAATACAATACCCAACTCGCGCTCTTGAATGTGCAAAAGGCTGACTTGGGCGCTCTTGTAGTCAAACTTAAAGCAGATGAAACAGTACAATTGAATTACTCTAAGGCAGCAACTGACTCATTCGATAAGGCATACAAAAACTTATACGACTTTTGTTGGAACTTTTTAGACCCAAAACCAACTACAAACATAGATACTGCAATTATTAATTTTGCTAAACAATACTCAAAGCTGGGAGTTAAATTCAACCAAGCAGACGTATTGTTACAAATTTTCCTAAATGCAAAAATTGTACGTGACAAGAGCGCGCAAGACTATGAAGAAACTCACACGCAACTTACAACAGCGCGCAGTCGACTTGAACAGGTTGAACAAAACATCGAAGAACTCAACAAGAAAAAACAAGACATATATAATCGCTTTACTACAAAATACAGCAAGTATATATACGAAGGCACACACTCTTCCAACAATGTTGTAGACCCTAACATTTACTACTACAATGCAATGAACGTTATGAAGGCTTCATGTAAGCCAACCGTATCTTATTCAATTGAAGTAGTAGATATAGAACAACTCAAAGGCTTCGAGGAATATCGTTTCCAAGTAGGTGACAAAACATTTGTAACTGATGTCAATCTATTTGGGCGCAATAGCAATGGCTCACCATATCGTGAAGAAATTATTATAACTGAAATTACATACAACTTAGATAATCCAACTGAAGTTAAAATAGTAGTCCAAAACTATCGCGATAGCTTTGATGACTTGTTCCATCGTGTTGAAGCCACTGTACAAAATGTCGAAGCCAAGGGCAACGCGTATGCGCGCGCAGGTAGTATTGTACAACCAGATGGTAAAATTGCGCCATCATCAGTACAAAAAACCTTCGACACAGGTAACATCACCCTATCCTACGGTGACCTCAAACTGGGCGCTCAAGGAATTCAAACACACAACAACCAACTGGGCGCTCAACTACGCCTTATGGGAAGAGGCTTGTACGGAACACAAGATGGCACAAATTGGACTGAAATTATAAAAGGAAATGGTGTAAATGCGTCTACACTTCAAATAGGTAACATCAACACCGCTAACATTTCTATTTTAAATGAAAACCAACCTACGTTCCAATGGGCATCTAATGGTATTACTGCTTATGCGTTCCAACCTACAGAGTTTGAACTTGTAAATAACACGAGCGGCAAGTCGCCAAAAGCAGAAAATTGGTATGAACTTAACGAACACCATATTCTAGTTCCTAGTGCAGATACACAACCTGATACTTTCTCACGAGTAGATAATGCACTACTTGTGACGCAATATGGTAATGCGTTTTCGCCTGCACAATATAACTTATACGAGCGCGCAGGCAACACCTACCAACCTGCTACAGGCACATTCAATAATACCAAAACCTACTACAAGCAAGACAATAAACTTTACTTCAAGCGCAAAGACGGCTCTTACATGAAAACCAAAAAAGGACAGTTTGTGCGCCTAGACCAATTTGGACTATATGGCTTAAATACTAATATGGTAGATGGTGCTGACTACTCTCCATCAACGCTTGAACAAATAGAACAAGATGCTCAATTTGGACTTACATGGAATGGGTTTTTCTTAAATGGTGAAGAGTCTAAAGTGCGCCTAGACAGTAAAAAGGGTTTAACATTAGATTACAACAATTCATCTATTGTACTTGGTAAAATTGATGATGATAAGTATGGACTTCGTATTGATGGTGACCATGGTAAGTTCCTTGAAGCACGCGCAGGTAACATAACACTAAATGGTGATATTAAGGCTACAAGTCTAGAAATTGTACCTGTGACTGCCTTCTCACTTGTAATCGATACCGAACCAATACGTCTGCGCGCGGGCGCTGATGCAAGCGGTGACAATTACGAATTACCAATAAAAGTTTTCAATGGAATGAAGCCATACAAAGGCACATTAACCTATAAATTTATCGATAAGGAAAAATTGTATGAAAAATCAAACACAATTTCACTTACTAATGGTGAATTTACAATTGAAAACTTGTCCAAAATTGCCTACGATTACGGTGGCGATTTAACAGTTACAATTTAAGGAGTATAAATGAGCATAGTAAAACAGATACCTATTGCTGGGGCAGCTTCAAGTGAAACTGCCCTACTCAATAGCAAGGCATACAAAGACCTGCTTAAAAAAATTCAAAATGCAGGTGTAAGTATCAAGAAAATAACTTACGAGCGCGCGCTCAACGATGATGCGGATAATCCGCCAACAGAAGGGTGGAGTGAGATATAATGGCATACACATGGGAAAGATTGAAAATTGAATATAGCAATGGGGATATTGTATATACAAAGCCTAAAAGAGTAGATGAGGGCGACCCAATTAAACTTAAAAAAATTGTGCGCTACTACCGAGTGAGTTTACCCCAACCAGGCGTTCCCCTAATCAATCCACCAAGCAACACATGGGTTACCGATGTATCGACAATATTGAATAAGCTGACAGACGAAAACTATCTGTACTATGTCGACCTATTCTTATATACCGACGATACTTATTCCTATTCAGAGGTAAAAGTTGATATTGAAATTTCGAGCGCATACAAAAGTGTCAAAACCGCAATAGCAGCAAACGCCCTATCTCAACAAACCGCTCAACAACAACAAAAAACACAAAAGGACTTAGACAACTTAAAACTATCTGTGCAAATCAACGAGCAAGGTGTAAAGGTACAAACTAAAGATAACAAGTTTGCTATTGTAATAGGTAGACAATCAGAAGAGGACACTCGTCCGCCTAGAGTAGGCTTCCTACAAGATGGGAGAGAGGTCGCATACATCGATAATAACCAACTTTATATTCAAAATGCAACAATACTAACTAGCATTAAACTAGGTAAATTTGTTTTTACTCCTGATGAAGCTACAGGTAACTTATATTTTGGAAAGGTAGAATAGAAAATGGCAGATTTTTATACAGATGGCACAGTTTGTGATTATACTCTGCGAGGTACTGATAGCGAATATTCATCAAAGGAAACCGGTTTCGGCTGTCTTATAGGTGGATACTCTACTGTACAACCCGTTGTGCGCGGTCAAATAGACGCAGATAGTATTTACACACTACAAATTACTGTACCCGATGAACAGGATAATTACAAGACGGTTAAAATTATTGAAAAAGGTCAAGTTAATACAAGTGTACTTACGGAAGATTGGCTATATAGAACACTAGACGGTCAGATTAGTTACCATTTTATCTTGCCACCGCGCAAACTTCCGCGCACATTTAACAGTTTTGACTATCAAGAAGCACCAACTTATACGGGTTTTATTAATGTAATAAAAGGTAATCAAAGTTTATCTAAAGATATACTATGTCGTAGTACAATATCTAACTATGACCACCCACATGTTAATATGAATTTTGTACCTTATCGTAGTGACTTTGAAGGAAACGCGAACATAAATGGTCAATACTATACCCACATAGTTTCTTGTGAGTATTGTCCTATAATAAGTGAACACAAGTCCACATGGGCACTACAATATCGACTATTTATACGAAAAATAAACGAACCCACTTCAACTAAATTAAATAGTGGCTTTAATATCAAAACCTACAAACCCACAGAACAAAACGGCAGTTGGGAGCGCGAATGGTACATGTTTATAATCCCTGCACACCCATCGTTTGCATATAAGTATAAAATGGAAGTAAGTGACCACCTATCCACAGTTACCACAGGTGAGGTATACTTACCCGATGCCTTTAAGTTAATGTCTTGGCGCGCGCAAGGTGATGGCATTGCCTTTGGTAAAAACTCGGAAAAAGCTGCGTTTGAGTGTGCATTGCCTACAGTATTTAGTAAGCCAGTTTTCTTTAAGGCAGATACAAAAGGTTTAAGAAATGGCAACTTGACTATGGACTTTTATGTGGACGCATCGTCATACATGGGCAATTCTACTAGATTTGCAGGAGTACCGTACGTTTTTGAACTAGGCATTAGCAAAGACACACTTGGAGAATACCTCGACGACACATGGATACCAGAAGTATTCCCAGACGCAATGTGTCCAGAGTTGTATCCGGTATGCGCACTTGAGGACAATTCAGAAACAGGCTTGTTCGATGATAGTGGTTTAATTTGCTTAAAATTGTATTTTTACAAACAACCCACAAAGAAAATCAATATGACTTATAGACTAACAAAGTCTATGAGCAAAGAAGCACAACAAATGTTGATAGGAGATTAAAATGAGTTTAGGAGCAGCACACAGCACTGGTATTACAATTATAAGGTCAGAAGTTATAAATAAAAATGGTTGGAAAATTTTATATAACGAGTATTCCAATGGCTACGTCACTATGTCAGCCAAATCTAGTCAATCAGTATATGCTGCCAATTCTACTGTACAATCAAGGTTTAACTTTCCCGATGGGGTACAGTTAGAAAAAGAGTCGTATATTGCGCAAGCCTCTTTTGGTTATAATGGTGCGCTTGTGAAGGATTTTGTCATAATGGTGGATAGTGGACAAAATGCGAAATATGATGAAAACGGCTTCAACTTTTCATGGTGGCAAACTGCAAAGTATAATGTAAGTTTTATGTTTTACATTGAAGGTATGAAGAAAAAATAGTAAAGAGAATGTTACAAAACCTTACTTTTTCCTGTAAGGGGAGGAAAAACTACACAAATGGAACATACACAACTAATCACAAGCATAGTAGTTGCGCTATTAGCTTCATCGGGTTTTTGGACATATATACAAACACGTTACATGAGAAAAAGTCACCTTGAAACTGCGGTAAAAGTTTTGGTAGCAGATAGAATTTTACAAGAGTGCGCAAAGCATATCCGCGTTAATGCCACTACTTGCGCGCAGCGTAGACTTTTAGGTACAATGTATAAGACATACATTGGAATGGGAGATGGTGATGAAGGTGTTAATGCCGTATGGGAACAATATAGTGTACTAAAACTGGTATCAGATGAGGAATATCTACAACAAGTTAAGGAACTACATATAAAGTAATAGGGCGAAAGTCCTATTATTTTTATTTTGGTAAAATTTGTGGTATAATGGGAATAGAAAAATTATAAAGGAGAAATAAAATGAAATATTACATAAGCGATTTACATCTGCGCCATAAGAATATTATTAAGTTTGACAATAGACCGTTTAGTTCTATTGAAGAAATGGAAGAAGTTATCATTTCCAATTGGAACAACACAATCAAAAAGGGAGATATAGTTTACATTCTTGGTGATTTTATATGGTCGGGCGCTCTTGAAGTTTGGAATGAGATTTTAGATAAGTTGAACGGTACAAAAGTTCTTATTCGTGGAAATCATGATAGCGACAAGATTGCTCACAAGTGCGCGCGGTCGCGCAAGGATTTCTTTGTAAATGACTACAAAGAGATAGATGATGGTGACTATAAACTTATTCTATCTCACTATCCGCTTATGTCTTATAATGGTGGTTTTAGAGAGCGCAACTTCCACTTCTATGGACACGTTCATGTAACTGCCGAGCGCGACGCCATTAATAACTACTACGAAAGCCTATGGTATGCAGCCGACCACTTCCCTAACACACATGTATCCCTAGGTCAAGCAATTAACGTCGGTTGTATGATGCCATACATGGGCTACACTCCGCGCTCGTGTGAGCAAATTGTAATCGAGTGGCGCAAGTGTAGGCAAAACGGTAAATATGAGTAAGCTAAAAGAGAGGCGATTAAACCTCTCTTTTTTAGTGCCACTATTTTAATTGTTCTAGGCTACACTCCGTATAATCTTTGTCATCTCTAAAGTTTAACATCTTACCATGGCGTAATTTTCCATCATCAGTAAGTTCCATTGCACCAACTTCAATTACTTTGTATTTATAGTCTAGTGGGTTGGCTTTGATTTCATCAGTTAATCCACTAAGATATCCAATTGGCATGACCTTACCATCTTTCATAAGTCCAATCTCTAAACTGCTTGCCCAACCATAGTAGTAACCCTTTGTAATTGGCGCAAGTCCTTCACCAAAATAGTAATCTCGGTACTTGTTTTCGTTGAACTTTTCACCGGTTTTTTCATTTTCCCAATAGAGCCAACCTTCTGGTGCATTACCTTTGTATTCGCGCGTAGCCAACTTATATCCACCCGTGAAAAAGCAATCGATTGTTTCGGTTAATTCCTTTTTAATCTTAATTGTGGTGCGCGCAGGTGTACGCTTTTGGTAGACCTTACAATCTCCACGCGTGATAACCATACCCTCACGTCCACTTCCTAGATAAAATTGAAGCTTGTTCCAAAGGTCACTTCCTGTGTAGTAGTGCGCCCACTCAACATACTCATTTGCATACTTAAGCGCGAGGTCGTGAATGACTTCAAAGCGTTCGCGCGCACATGAGTTCATATAGTTTTTGCCGTTGTAGTAATACACGTCAAAAATATAAAAGTGAAGTTTTCCATATGTTCCCTCTTGGCGCTCGATACATTTTTCCTTTAGACAACCTAATAGGCTTGTAATTTTCTTTGAACCTTCATTATTTGGTAGGTAAACCTCTGCAATTAAAACCGTACCATTAGGCAGCGACTCTACAAACTTTTTCAAATGTGGCGCCCAATCAATTTTATTCACATACTCACCATGAACATTCTTACTGCGCGCAACCATAAACACATTACCATCTTCATCTTTAACAATGCGCTGATAGTATCCATCTACTTTGAGCGCGCCATAATAGTTGCCACTCAAAATAAAGTTTTTAATTTCACTTTTACTGTCGCCTTTATATGATTTTGCATAAGACCAATACAACATTGCGTCCATATTCAAAAAGTCTATTCCATTTATATGTCCTAGCATGTAAACTCCTTTACTGATAAAATTCTTTGTAAACTTGAACTAAATTTTCTTCTGTGCAATTTGCGTTGTTTGTCTTTAGTGCGCCTAGAATAAAATCCATTGTACGAGGATATACACTTCCTCTTTTTAGTGGATATTTATTTATAAGTTTTCTGTGTTTTCCGAAGTGGTATTCCCAAAAACTCATATTTAAATAAACTGGCTCATCTATTCCATAAATCATGTGCGCGAGGTATGCGCAATGGAGTATACATTTGTGTGCGTCGTTGTTTAGGTCTACTTCATCTAGTGTAACCCCATATGGAAAATAGAAGCCAAGTGTCTGAATTGTATCCGCAGCCACTACATTTAGCTGTTTTTCACTCAATTTCATTGACAAAATCTCCTTTCATACTACTATTATAATACAAAATACTATTTTTTTCAAATTCTAGGACATAATTTGACTTTTGGTAAAATTTGTGGTATTCGCGTGTGCGCGCACGTGTATTTTATAGGTAGGCTTTCTTGTATTTTGACTTATTTTAAAAATTTAGCTATAATAAGAATACAGAAAGCGAGGTAAACAAATGAACGTAATTTTACTAAAGGCTAGACGCAACAAGTTAACAAACAAGGACGCACACGAAAATGCAAAAATCATTGCAAAACTTGATAGAAAAATCAGAAAAATGGAAGAAAAGTAATTGACTTTTTGAAAATTCCATAATATAATATAATAGATGAGTGAGTTCAGCGAGATACTGGCGCGCTTAAAGTATCGAGTGGCACAACCAGAGCACGAACGCTCGGAGTAGAAAGTCTACTATGAAAACAGTATAGGTTTCGCGACGTCTTTTCTGCAAGATTTTAGGCAGATGTAAATTGTGCCGGCTCATCACTTAATTTTGGGGTATAGCCAAGTGGCAAGGCAACGGACTTTGACTCCGTCATTCGTAGGTTCGAGTCCTACTGCCCCAGCCAATATGGGGAATTAGCTCAGTGGGAGAGCGTCTGCCTTGCAAGCAGAGGGTCAAGGGTTCGAATCCCTTATTCTCCACCAACATTCGGTGGTATAGTCAAGCGGCAAGACGTGGGTCTGCAAAACCCTTATTGCTCGGTTCGACTCCGAGTGCCACCTCCAACCATGGGAGATTAGCTTAAATGGTGAAGCAATTGACTGTTAATCAAGAGAGTGCAGGTTCGAGTCCTGTGTCTCCCGCCACTATGGTGCCATTGTAGAAAGGTTAGTACGTGAGGTTTTCATCCTCAAGGTCAGGGTTCGAGTCCCTGTGGCATCACCAATATGGACGCTTAACTCAGCAGGGAGAGTGCTTGCCTTACAAGCAAGAAGTCGTAGGTTCGAGCCCTACAGTGTCCACCAGTATATAGACGTTTAGCTCAGATGGTTAGAGCGCGCGCCTGATATGCGTGAGGTCATTGGTTCAAATCCAATAACGTCTACCATATGGAAGTCGCATAGTGGTATGGATAGATGGGCGCATCTATTGTGAGTTCGACTCTCACGACTTCCGTTACGCACACAAAACTGTACAGTATTCCCCTAGACAAGGGAAGCCGGCACTGACTTTTTTCGATGAACATTTGCAAGCACGCTTATGATGCGCGTTTTGAGGTCACGGAGCGGTAGTGAAGTCTAAACTACCGCCCCACTATCAAAATTTTTATATGGCTTCATGGTGTAATGGTTAACATATTAGATTGTCAGTCTAAAGTCGAGGGTTCGACTCCCTCTGAAGTCGCCAAATTTTAAATGTGGTGGGTATCGTCTAATGGTAAGACGCGAGATTGTGGTTCTCGTTATGGTGGGTTCAATTCCCCCTACTCACACCAAACCTATGTGGGCATGGCTCAATGGTAGAGCATCGGCTTGCCAAGTCGAAGGTTGTGGGTTCGAGTCCCATTGCTCACTCCATATGTGGGTGTAGTTTAATGGTAGAACGCTAGGTTTCCACCCTAGTAGTGTGAGTTCAATTCTCACTATCCACTCCGATATGTACCGTTAGCTCAGTAGGTTAGAGTCTCCGTCTCATAAACGGGAGGTCTTAGGTTCAATCCCTAAACGGTACACCATCGGTAGGTACTCAAGCAGACAACGAGGACGGGCTGTAAACCCGTTGGCTTAGCCTTCGTGGGTGCAAATCCTACCCTACCGACCACATGCGTCCTTAGCTCAGATGGCTAGAGCATTTGACTTTTAATCAAAGGGTCTTGGGTTCGAGTCCCAAAGGTCGCACCAATTTTATGGAAGGGTGTCTGAGTCCGGCTTAAAGTACCAGACTTGAAATCTGGCGTGCGCAAGCACCGTGGGTTCAAATCCCACCCTTCCGCCACTTATATGGAGAGATACTCAAATCGGCTAAGAGGGCGCCCCGCTAAGGCGTTAGGACAGCAATGTTGTGTGGGTTCGAGTCCCACTCTCTCCGCCACGAGGATTACAAAAGGATTACATGCTTGCTTACACGAGCGCGCGGTCGACTTCGCGCTCATGAATTGGGCGAGTGAGAAAAGGAGTATCAACATGAACGCTTTGGAAAAGGCATTTAATATGAAATTAACAGAAAATGGTGATATTGCTTATAACAGCACGACAAACAAGTTGCTTGACCTACTTTTTATGAATTCGTATTACGAAAAGCATTTAGATAAGGTGGAACTAGGCAATTCAGAAAAGGAAAAATTGTTTGCTAGATTTATGCGCGACCCTAGACTAGGTTTAGGTAGACGTGACCTCGGCAGAAAACTTATGGAACTAAGTGGGGTTGACTGCGCGCGCATTGTGCAAGCGGGTAGGTTTGATGACCTATGGCACATTAATGCTGAAAAGTTTGCTGATTTTTTACTCGCAGAAGTGAAAGCTGGCAATGAACTAGCAAAGAAATGGTGTCCTAGACTTAATTCAAAGTATGGTGATGTGGCAAAGCGTCTGTGCCATCTTTGGGGAATTTCACAAAAAGAGTACAGAAAGCTAATTAAGGTTGACACAACTGAAAGAAAGCTATCTGAAAAGAGAGGTAGTGAAATCAACTTCGCGCACGTGCCTTCTCTTGCAATGGTGAAGTATTTTAACCGTTTTGCAAATGGCACGGATACAAGCGGTAAGTTCGCGCAATATCTTGAAGATGTAAAAACTGGCAAGTCAAAAGTCAACATTGCTACTACAACTGTATATGATATATACAGAAATAGAAGTAAAATAGATGCAGACCTACTGTTTAACCAACTTGAAAAAATTAGTTTAAATTGTATTCCTATTGTAGATGTCAGTGGTAGTATGTACGACACTAATGACTCTATTGGAAAGGCTGTATCTATTGGTCACTATCTTGCTAGATGCTCAACATATGCACCTAATATGTTTGTGACATTTTCACACTCACCAGAGTTGGTTAAAATTTCAGTATCACACTCTTATGAAAGCCAACTAGACGATATTAAATGCTCTTCATGGGGTTGGAATACTAATCTAGGCGCAGTAATGCACAAACTCCAAGGGCTTGAAGAAGTGCCTGAATATCTTGTGATTTTGAGCGATATGGAGTTTGATGAGGGGTCATCAAGCAATAAAGACGCTCTCATGAGTAACTGGCGCGCTCGTGGAATTAAAACTAAAATTGTGTGGTGGAATTTCAACACAAGAGCCACAACTACACCAGAAACAGATGACTATGGCAATATATTCTTTAGTGGATATAACCCAATGTTACTGAAGTTTCTCAAGGTTGAATTTGATGGCACAAAGTTTTTGGATACACTACTAGATGAGTACGCAAAGGCTACCATTTAGCATATACAATTGTTGAGTGCGTACATGAGCGCGCACTCAACTCCAAATATTGACAAAATATAAAATTTTAAGTATAATATTAATATAAGAAATACACGAACAGCAAACTATTAAAAATAAGATTTTTGGGATAATCACTTTTGTGTATTGTAACTTAAGCACGCCTACAACAAAAATTTTTCGTTTCTATAGGTTGAGATTAATTGCGCGTGCTGTAATATAGAGGTATAGTACAACGGCAGTATGACTGGCTCCAAACCAGTAGATAGGGGTTCGATTCCTTTTGCCTCTGCCAACATGAACGAACTATACGGTATTAAGGAGAATAGTAGTATCCTTTCTATCCTATTTAGTTATGCCGAAGTTAGTCGGAAAATTACCTAGTCTAACTGCTAGGTACGATGGGGATTAGTTGAGTTTCCTCATTACATCGGAGCGTAGCGCAGTTTGGTAGCGCGTCCCGCTTGGGACGGGAAGGTCGCAGGTTCAAATCCTGCCGTTCCGACCACATACTTGGATAGCTCAGCGGTAGAGCATTGGGTTGAAGCCCCATGTGCCTTGGTTCGATTCCAAGTCCAAGTACCATATGCCGATATAGTTTAATGGCTAGAACTACTAAGTTGTAACCAGTAAATGGGAGTTCAATTCTCTCTATCGGCTCCAACATTTTCAAAGGAGAGTACATGAAGAAACCACTAATAATCAATCTCTACGGCGCGCCATCAGCAGGCAAGTCCACAGGCGCAGCATATATTTTCTACCAACTCAAACTCAAAGGAATTGATGTAGAACTTGTAACCGAATTTGCGAAAGATAAGCTATACGAACAGTCAAAACAAGCATTTGACAATCAAGCCTACATATTTGGCAAGCAGTTCTTCCGCATGTCAAGATTAGAAAAAGCCGTAGATGTTATTGTAACCGACTCTCCACTCATGCTACAAGCCTATTACGCAGAAAAATATGAGTTTCCTTACGCAGATGAACTTATTGCTCTTGTGCGCAAGGTAGTATCGCTTGAAAATGCGCGCGATTTCTTTTTGGAAAGGGTAAAACCATATAACTCCAAAGGTCGCTTTCAAACAGAAAACGAATCAGACGAAATTGCCAATGAATTAAAAGCGTTCCTAAAGACTCATGAAGTCAACTGCGCGCTCGTGGAAGGTAGCACTAAGGGTTACGACCATATTGTAACCCAGATACTTAATGGGATATAGTTTAACGGCTAGAATGTGTGGTTCATACCCGCAAGATATTGGTTCGAGTCCATTTATCCCAACCATGCGTTCGTGATGGAACTGGTATACATACTGGTCTTAGAAACTAGGTTCTGTGGGTTCGACTCCCACCGGACGCACCAAAATATGGGTCTATAGTTCAACGGATAGAGCAATGGTCTTCTAAACCATCGATTGAGGTTCGATTCCTCATAGACCTACCACTTTAATGCGCGTCTATGGTGGAATTGGCATACACAACGGATTTAAGCTCCGTCGCTTCGGCTTGGGGGTTCGACTCCCTCTAGGCGCACCACAACTATATGCGCTCATAGCACAAATGGATAGGGCAGCACACTACGAATGTGAAGGTTTGAGGTTCGAGTCCTCATGGGCGCACCATTTAGAAAGGAACACTATGGAAAATTTATCACAAATTGATACAGGAAACTCATATGGTTGGGGCTTTCTACATATCACGGATTGTGATAACCCAAACAAATCGCTACATGTGAATGGTATTTCATATATCAATTCAAATTTTCCGTATGACTTCGTGCTAAAATTGGGCGACGAAATAGTCGACTGCGCGCTCTTGTGGACGCCCTTCGATTTTGCCTACACTTTTGACTGTGAAGGCTTCTCGCGCACGTTTGTTTTGACACCTGATTGCGCATATTGCATCACACACCTAGATGTGCCATCAATTCATTCGGTAGAGGTAGATACTAACTTTATGTTTAGATTATTCTTTCACTTCTATGAAGAGTTATCTAAATGGGAAGATTTTTGGGACGAACCTATTGACACCAAAATCTTACAAGAACTAGACAAAGTATATGATGAAGTAAAACATATATATAAAGGAGATATACTATGATTACAATTGGACTAATGATTTTCTATGCGGTTGTGCTTGTGGTAATAGCAATACCCCATTTTAAGGTAAAACTGCTTACTGAACCGCTGTATGCTTACATGAGCGCGGGGTTGGCTCTGTTCTTCCAATACACGCTGGTTACTCGTTCAGTACAGTGCGCGCCAGTAGACTTTGGCACTATTTTTACACTCAAGGTGATGACTGCTCTCATAGTGCTTAGCGCATGGAGAAATGCGTGGGCGTCAAAACTTATGCTAAAGGCTAAAAACCCTAGTGCCCCAATAACTCACCTAAAAGAATGGCACAGTTTCACTACATGGGTATTCATCTGCGTATTCATGCTCTACATGCTCTACGTAAACTGCTAATAAATATAATTCGAGTCACCTTTATGGTGGCTCTTTTTAGTTGTCTTATAAAAACTTGCCATTTTCCACTTATCTAGTGTGGAATACACACAGAAAGGAAGTAATTCAAATGGAACAAACAATAGTTCAAGTAGCAACTCAATTCCAAGTTCCTATTGTGGCAGCACTTTGCCTATGTGTAGGAAAAATTGTAAAAGATGTTCTACCTACTGACAACAAATGGATACCAGTTATTCTAGGTGTCGTAGGTGTGGCAGCAACAACTGCAATTCATTGTGGAGTTGATATAACATTTATCGTTCAAGGTTTATGCTCTGCTTCAGTAGCGGTTTACGGACACCAAGTAATAACTCAACTTATTAAAAACCCTAAAGTTGGCTCTGGTGACAACCCAACAAAAGCAGCAACTCTACACGAAGAAAACGACCCAGCAGATGCGGAAGGAGAAGAAATCAATGGCTAATGGCACAGACATTATAAACTATGCCAAACGCTTTGTTGGAGAAGGTTCCGCGCGCTTTAGTGATTGGTACTACGGTTCCACTCGCTATCGTGGTTGGGCATGGTGTAACGTTTTTGTATCGTACTGTATGATACAAAACGGACTTAACTTTAAGAAAACTGCATATGTACCTGACGCCGAAGCATGGATGGACAAAAACTACAGTTGGGTAAAGATGGGTGAAGCACAAGCGGGGGACATCATAATCTTCTGTTGGTCTGGCGCAGGTAACAATAGCGGCAGTGGCTCACGTGACCATATCGGTTTCCTTATCTCCAACAATGGGAATGGCACATTTACTACAATTGAAGGCAACACAAGCGGTAGCCAGGTAGCAATTAGAACTAGAAGTGCTAAAAACATACGCAAAATTTTTAGACCTACATACAGTTCAAGTGCGCCAGCACCTGCTTCAAGCGCACCGGCACCATCAGTTAGCAGTGGCGGTGGTAGCACAGGTATGTACTATGTAAATAGCCCAATCGGACTGAACGTACGTAGTGGTCCTGGTACAAACTATAGTGTTGTACAAACTCTAGCAAACGGCACTCCTATCAAAGTTTTAGAAGTTAGAAATGGCTTTGGTAGAAGTGAGGGCGCTCATGGTTGGTTATCTATGCAATGGCTATCTAGGTCTAATGGAGGTTCAAGTGCACCAAGTGCACCAAGTTCACGCTATGGAACTGGCATGTATCATGTTAATGCGCACGGTGGACTAAGAGTTAGAGCCGGTGCTGGTACAGGATACAGCATTGTGCAAAACCTACCAAACGGAACACCACTAAAAATACTCAAGGTCGCAGGTGACTGGGGTTACTCCGCAGGAGCGCGCGGTTGGGTACACTTAGGATACTGCCGACGCGGTTAGTAAAATACGAAAGAGGGCAAAATTTGTCCTCTTTTTATTTTGACTTTTTCTTAAATTTTTAGTATAATATTAATATAAGGAAAGGAAATAAAATTTATGACACGCAAAGAACTAATTGAAAAATGGGCGAATTGGTGCAAAACACAAAGACATTGCATAGTTCAAAATGATAGTGTTTTTGTTATAATTAACAACCATTTATATAGCATATATCTAGTTGAAGACTACATGCTAGACGATTATGACTGCGCGCTCATGAAAGTTTACTTGCGAGCAAAACATACCGCAAAAGAGATTTTAGTAGAAACTTACTACGAAGTCAAATCTGAATTATGGGTAAATTCCTTCCAAAAATTTGCAAACTATCAAAATTGATGATATAATATATACAGTAAAGATAAGAAAACTTCTTGTCATTTTATTACCTCCTCAAATTTTGACAAACTATACTATTTATGATATAATAGTATAGAAGGGTTGGGAAAGCCACGAAATTTCCCAACCCACAGAAACCGAAATTTTGACAAACGGTAAAAACTATGATATAATAAATATAGTGAGGTGGAGCAGTGGTTAGCTCATCGGGCTCATTACCCGAAGGTCGTGGGTTCAATTCCCACCCTCGCAACCAACCGAGTTTCGGTATTCCCCTTATTATGTGTCGCTATCTGTCCGTTTGAGTGACACATAAGGAGTGCAAACAGCAACAGCCTCAACGTGGCGCACTCTTGGCAATTCTAACAGTCATGCTATTGTTACTAGCAAATGTTGTTGGTCGAAAAACTGAATAAAATGAAATGCTTTTAGTCATAAGAATTACAACTCTGTGTAAACGGTGTCGCGCAGATACCGCAGAGATATGTCGAACGCTAGGGTGGAAACAGCAAGGATACTTGCCACACCACTCTTCCCCCCTATCGAAAGGTAGATGGACTAGACTAACAAGTCGAAAGCAAGATGTAGTGCGCGAGTTGTAGTGTACAAAGGTATTCCTCGTATTCGTGGGTGCAATAGAGGTGATTAACAGTCGCTGAATCCAAGTAGGTCAAAGGGTGGGAGATGAACGCCCCATCAAACCTTGGAACGGTTCACAAGCCCATTAGCCATGAACCAACGAAAGTTGGGTATAAGAATAGAGGAAGTTCGAGTAGCCTAAGGCTTTCTTTAAAGAAAAAGCTATTTAAAATTTGATAAAAATCTTTTATCTTTTATCTTTTATCTTTTGGTGAATTGCAGGTGAAAGTTGAGAGTTTACAATCTCTTTAGAGCGGTGTGTTCTTCGGAACAAGGATAGAAAAGTAACTGGGGTAGCTCCCCTATGCTCACAGCTATCTTCTCTATGACCGAACATGTATGTGGCAATAATTGGCGTAAGGCGAAGGTCTGTAGTTTTTATGACTAAGAGCATTTCATTTGGTTTTGGCAGTCATTATAAAATGGCTGTCTTTTTTTTACTTTTCTATAAGAAAAGGAGCAATTAATGGGTAACAGTTTTTTAATACATACTAATGTCGGCTATGCGCCACCAATGCCCAACATATATGGGGGCGATAGCGATTTAGAAAAACAACTTCAAAAGAACCTAATTGGCGCACTAGCAGCCGAGCAAAAGTTTTATGATATGTTAGGGTGTGCAAATATCATGGACTTTATGCGCAAGTATAATGAAATGATGAGTTCGCTGAATAAAGATGCAAGAGTTTTGAAACAATTATCAAGCGTTAATATTAGAGAACGAATTTTAAATAAGTATCAACGTGGTGGCACAACTGGCGCGCAAGATGAAGTTATCGTGCTAACTGCCACTGGCGCGCACGTGGATGCAATTACACAAGCGTTGCGTTCCATTAAAATTAACCAAAAGATAGGTGACCTTATTATTACTGGTAGTGTTGATGGTGAAGTACCACTAACATTAAAACCTAATATTCAGTCGCTTAAAGCCATAGCAAACGCACTATCAAAGGTATCGTCACAGAAAACCTCACGATATAAAACCTCTTCCTCAAGTGCGCGCAATCGTGCGCAAATCGAAGACACTATCACGAGCGCGCTAGCGGAACTCAATACCGACGACTCGTTTGTAGACGTAGCAATTGGGCGCAGTGGTAATCTCGAACAAACCGCGCGCAGTATCGTGGAAGCAGAAGAGAACTTTAATCCCTACAATATAACACCGACAGAATTTAAGGCAAAACTAAATAATCCTGCTACACACGACGAAGCAGTACGAATAGTCCGTATAATAATGGACGACCTACGCAGTATCTATTCCCAAGGTTCACCAATGCTCCAACTTATTGCTCAGCGCATGATACGTGACCAAGTAGATATAATTGATTTGTTTTGTCGCACTGGTAGGTTAGAACAAAGTATCTCAGGCGGTTTCGGAGAGTTCCAAGCGGCACTCATATTGGAGTATGTAAAAAATTTCTTTCCCAATGCAAAGTCACTGCCTTCTCAAATGGTAAAGTTTGTAGGAAACCAACTCACTGCTAGTGGAGCGCGCGCTCCTGTAGACCTTCTTCTATTTGAAATGTTTGGTGTGCAAGTTAAAAGTTTTGAGTTTATGAGTTCTATTACTACTTCAATGCCGTTAATGGACGTGCCTGTTGTGGGCGCGAACCGACTGTTGCAAGAATACATTGCTACAGGTTCTGTACTATCCGATGCTCCAATTGATGTGGGCGCACTTACTTCTATGATAGAACAAAACGCAAGTGCTTTCATGCCATTAGCAATGTCACCACAGCTTGAACTAGGACAAATAACCAAAAACAGCTTCTTTATGTTCAATGGCAATATTGTGCCAGCATCACAAATTATAATTGGTATCCAAACCGGCATAACCGAAGCCAAAGCATCACTTGCGGGACTGCGTCATGGTGGAATTTCTACAGAAGAGTTTATGGAAGTTGTGCATGGTGCGCCAGTCGGTGCAGGCGGTGGTTTATTTGCAGAGTCTATGGGATATACGGTGAGAACACGTAGTTATCCTCGTACGGGGGATTGGGTTGGTACCGCGCAAAATATAGCCGAAGCACAAGCCATTTTGAACGCAATAACCGTTAAAATTACAATCCAAATAAGGCAATTTATACAAGGGAGTTTTTAATTAAACTCTCTTGACTTTTTATTAAAATTTTAGTATAATAAAGGTAGAGAAAGAGAGGTAGTACCATGCGTAAGAAAAATAAGGAACGTGACCTTAAAAAGAGATACCTCGGTAGGGGACTATATCCATCACAACTTACGGTTGAAGTTGATGAGAAGAAATTTCAACGACTTAAAGATACATTTAAGTTTAGAGTTGAGGTTAAAAAGCACACACATGCGCTATCTCACACAGATTGGTCTACAAAGGAAGTAAAAGAACTCGCGCGCCAAGATGGATGGGGCAACTTTCATACACTAAGCAAGTGGAACCCAAATACTGGCAAACATGAAAACTACTTTGTGCGCCACTTATATAAAATTGTAATTTATTATGGTATTAGAGAAGAAACGTATTATACTAATTGCATCTTAGTAGAAGGAACCTACTATCTAACCTACAACGAACTACGCACTTCAATGGGAATTAGTAGTTCAGCAGTTAAGCGTTACTTACGCCATATGTGCATGTTTAGACATCGTAAATCTGCGCCAAAGTCATGGGATAATGAGTCTAACCTATTTGATAAGGTAGAAGTAACCCGTAATCGCAGTAAGTTGCATCAAGACTTAAAGAAAATTACGCTTGATAATCTTGATGATGATACAGACCTATCAACTTCCAAAAACCTATACGAAAAGACAGATTGGATTTATTAAAAATCCATGAGCGCGCAGTCATAATTTATTCAATCCGAAGTTGGCTGCGCGCTCGTGTGAGAAGGAGATTATTTATGAGATTACTTAAAAGTCAGATGGGAACTGTTACAGTTAATATAGATACCATTACTACCATCTATGTCAAGCCCGAAGGAACACCTACACAAAATGATGCACAACATAGTCAAAAATACGTTTTGTGTTGCGAGTTAATCGGAGATACGCAGCCAGTCTATTTACTCACTTCAGATTATAATGGTGTTATATATTACCAACGTAAACTCGAATTGGCTTTAATAAATAACACTATTGCAATTATTGACCTTGATGATATATGATAGGAGAAAATAGATATGAATAAACTATATGTACTATGCGAAATGCCTGCGCCATTCTATCGTACCGCAGCACTTTTTACTATCCAAACGGCAATGCATGACGCCAACGAAGGAATTCTAGCTGAAGATACATGGGACTTAGACTTTGAACTAGATACAAAACAAACAGAAGGCAATTATCTAAGTGCCACGTTCATATTTGGTAAAAGTTACAATCCTGACGAAATCAATTGGGATTTAACAATGGATGCGGTTGAGGAATACTGCGGTGCAATGGGAATTACGGCATACGTAATGGCAAATAAATAAAGCACCATAGTTTATAAGAGAGGAGTATAAAATGATTTACGCATACAAAGTACAAACTACGTGGGAAAGAGATAGATTTTGCTATCAAGGCTTCATTTGTGCAGACTCTTTTCAAGAAGCCTCTGCTCAAATTGAAGATTACTTTAAAAATGAATTAGAGAGCTTTTCTTTGAACCTCATTGGCACAGAACCATTCGTTATTCTTGATGAGTCTTATGAAACATTTTGCACAGAGTTTCAAAAGGTTATTGAAAAAGAAACTATTTGGTAGTAACTCAAAATTCATGTGCGCGGCAGCAATTTTATGACTGCGCGCACAACAAAGCAGAACATAATTTTTAATATGAAATTTTAGTTTTCTTTTTAATTGAAGAAAACTAATTTTTTTGTTATAATATATAGAAAGAAAGGGGAATTTAAAATGGATAAATGGGAAGAAAGAATGGCGCAATTTAATCTATCTGAAGAGGAAAGAGAAGTATTTCATCTACGTTGCGACGATGCTTATAAAAAGGGATATATAGATGGACTAATGAGTTTTCATTACAATTTATATGAAAATTCTCCATATAAAAGTGACTATGAAGAAGGCTACCTTGATGGACTAATGGACAGTTAAAATCGTCGAGCGCGCAGTCGCATGGAAGTCATTTGTGACTTCGCGCTCGTGTAAGAAAGGAGTAATTTTTATGACATACTATGTAGTTGTATTTGTATTTGTGGTTGTTGGAATTGCATTGGCAACTCTAATCGAAATGGACGCAGAACTAGACAATCCCAATTCAAAGCGCACGCCAGTCCAAATTTTTATTCAAAATCTAATTCTATTTGGTATAGCTTGTCCCTTGCTAGGAGTAGCAATTCAGCATTTTACACAATGGTAAAACTAAAAATAAAGTCCAAAATTAGTTTTTTCTTCTACTAAGTTGAATAAAACTAATTTTTTGGTATAATATATATAGAAAGAAAAAGAGAGGAAAATTAAAATTAAAATGAATATAATCAGGTTTAGGCGCGCAATTGAGGCTGAATTAGATAATAAAGAAATGGATACTAGGTTTCTAGCAGAACTGAATAGATTATGTGATGACTTACAATCCGATGGCGTAGATTTTATCGAGCTATATGCTGAAGTTGTTGATTTTTCTTCTAACTATTGGAGTGAAACCAAAAGAAAGGTTTTTAAAACTTACCAATTCATAATGAAAACTTTGTATGGAGAAGATGAGGAGTAAAAATGGCTATATATTCAATTAGAGTTAGTTGCAATGATGTCACACCTAGCGAAATAGTTACTGAGTACATAAGCGCGCTAAATTTTGCAACCGCAATGCGCCTAGGACTTGCGCACTTTGAAGATAGAGAACTTGAATCGTTTCATTGTGAGGAAATTGACACCAAAACACTACATCTTAGGCTTATGCTCGCAGTAGTTAATGATAGTGAAAACGAGAGCGATAAAACGTCAGAAATACTAGAAATAGTAAGTGCGCTAATGGCAGAGATAAGTAATCTCAAAAGCCAACTTTCCGCCATGGAAGTAAAACATGACTGCGCGCTCGACGAAGCAGACGAAGATTTTAAAACAACCAAGTGCGGTGATATATACGAACTAGGCTATGCAGATGGGACAAATGGATTCAATGTACGCGACACCATCAATCCAGAACTTCGACACATTTACGACCGTGGCTTCGTAGATGGACAAAAAGATGCGAGGTCAAAATGGTACTAATCAAATATCTACTCAATATATCCCTAGCAATAGTAATAATCTATTGCGTTGTAAGTGAAAAGGACTAATAAAATGATACTAACTACAACTGAACTGCGCAACATTATCGAGCGCGCAAGCGACAAACTATCCGATTCTCTGCTGGCGCAAGGAGTGTTCGCCCTAATGGAAAACATGGTAGATGAAATGGAGTCTGTTGGGTGGAAAGGCGACACAACTGACGAAGCCTTTGAACTACTAGCCAACACCTTCAAACGCCTTAGCGCAGAATATCGTGAAACCGTAACCGTTTTTACTGACGAACTACGAAAGGAAAAAGGCATCTATGACCCAAGCATCAATTAAGTTTGATTACATGAGCGCGCAGTCGGTTCACACCGAATTACTTGAACTAGAATGGGATACTGAAATCGAAAACATAGACGACCTTATACTGCGATTACTTGAATTTTTGGACGCGCGCTCATGTGAGCAAGATTGTCACCATGTGTATATCTCATCTAAAGGCGAAAGTCCTTACATTGAAATTATCAACCGCGCGCACAAAAAGGTTGGTTTAATTTACAATCTGTGCTATAAGTTCGATACTAACGAAAGTGTAGCTTTTAAAAAGCTACCGTAAGGGGAGATAAAATGGATAGAAAAATTATCGTATTTAGATTTGATACTCTATCCCATATGCGATACTACTCTAGTGAAGTTACACTAAAAGTAGATGGTAACAAAACGCCACTCCAATGTTGGAAAGAGTATCTTACACTACTTCCAATTGATAGGCGCTATCGCTATGTTATGCGCCATTCAACCATTGACAATAAGTTATATGTAACACACGAAAATACAGAAACTTGCGAAGTACATTCAACACTAATCGCAATTAGATATAGGTGGATAAATGAAAAGAATTTTCAGTTGCTCTAAAAAGAAAGTTCCGAAGCCATATAGTGCTGTAGAAATAGCTAGACTAATAGTCTATATGGCTCGACCACAAAAAGTCTATACAGATGTGCGCGAATTAGACAGACTACTGTTTTTGGCACAAAGCTACCATTACATTACAAACCGCAGTTTTCTTTTTAATGATACAATATATGTGCGCGATGAAGAATTATATATTCCTGCTGTGCGCAAACGCTATGTAGAATTTAACAAAGACGACCCATGGGCATCAAAATGGAGATATATTGATATAAAAGCCTACCCTCCAGAAGTTATCAAAACCATAGACGATGTAATTGATATGGTTAAAGTACACGGTATTCCCGATTTTGTGGGTGGCTTTATTCCAACTAATGAAACCGTACTAACGCTCTACACAATTGCTCGTTTACTTTACACACTTTAAAAGACACGAGCGCGCAGTCATAAAAATCTTCAATCCGACTTCGCGCTCGTGTAAGCAGAACATCAAAGGAGAACAAATAAATGAACTATGCTATCAATTTTTACGATAAAGACGGCACTTTAATAGAAAAGGTATCAGTTAGTGGTAGAGTTCCTCTTATTGAAGAGAAGATTGTAAATATTAGTTGCGAAATGTTTAAGGTAGTAGAAATACTCAATATCGTACACAATACTGAAATGGTAACTTGCTTAGTAAATGCAAAACTCATGATATAAAATTATGACTTCGCGCTCGCGCTCGTGTAATCAATCTTGGGTACAGCGTGGAGAGAGAAAAAAGATAGGAGTTAAAATGAAAGTACAAATCACATATGACTATACAGATGCAAACACCGAGCGCAAAGGCTACGACGAAATGGACTATCTTGGCTCTATTTCCGAAGACGACTTTGAAGAGAATATTGCTAACCTTGTAGTAGCGTGGCTAAAATACCGCGACCTTCACAATGGCACAACTCACAATTGCGAATATGATTTTCTCGGTGACGAACTCTATTTTGAGGAGTTTAAAGGTGATGAAAAGGTAGGCACGATAGCTGAGGTAGAAATTGAGATTCCTAGTAAGCAAGTTATTTTTAAATTGTAGAAAATACAAGAGCGCGCAGTCACAAAGATTTTCCATAAAATTTTATGGGTCTGAAATTTTCCAAAAATTTTTCAGGCTTATTTTTTTGCGTAAATTTTTTGGGTAAATTATTTTATGACTTGTTTTTATGACTGCGCGCTCATGTAGTTATGACTTAAATTTTCGACTGCGCGCTCATGTAAGTTGCGTGTAATTTTTGAGTAGAAAAACTTAAATTTTTGGCACCGAAATTTTGTAGGGTGCTAGGCTTTTTCCTACTTTCTAATATAAGAAAGACAGGAGTTATATCATATATTATATATAGGGCTTGTAATTTTTTCTTTTTCTTTTCGAATAAAACCCCTTCCCCCCTCGGGGGGAACGTGCCCACCGAGCGTAGCGCGTAGCGCGTAGCGATGTGTGGGCGCTTAAAGGGGGGTAGGGTTGGAGCGAGCGTAGCGAGCTCCAACCCGTTCGTGTAAATTTTCTTGTAAGCGGACTTCGCGCTAGTGTAATTTTCTTGTAAGTGGCTGCGCGCTCGTGTAAGCCTTCTGGTAAGCCTTTTTTTTTCGCGAGGGATGGGCGGCAGCCCAGCGCGAAGCGACAGAAGTGCAGAAACTGGTTTCTGCCGGGGAATCCAAAGGGGCAGCGCCCCGTTGGTGGGGGAATCCAAAGGGGGCGAAGCCCCTTTTGGTGGTGGGTTTTTCGTGTTTCTTTTTTGTTCCCCTTCTTGTGCGCCCCGCGATGGTGCGGCTTTTGGGGTGGGCTTTCGCGCTCTTGTAACTTCTTCTTTCGGCTTGTTCCTTCTTCCCCTTCGGGTGGACTTTGGCTTGGGGCTTTGGGGCTTTGGGGCTTTGGGGCTTTGGGGCTTTGGGGCTTTGGGGCTTTGGGTTTCCAATTTCCAATTTCCAATTCGTGCCCCAATTGTGTTTGCGACCCCACCAACGGGGCTCTGCCCCTTTGGATTCCCCGCTGCTCGCCATTCGGTTCGCTTGCGCGAACCTCACGCTCCCAGACTATACCCCAAAAATTGCACGGGGGTGGGACACGAGACGCTCCGGCACACGCACGGGCAGTAATATGCCAATGTATTGTAAAATGCGAAAGGATGGGATGAAAAAACATAGAAAACACAAGAGTTGGGTATGCGCAATTTTCAACCCACTTCAAATTTTCCAATACGTCAAATTCCCAAATTTGTCAACCTTTTCCTTTCCTTTTTTAATTCGTCAACCGCTTGATTTTGGCAAAATTTTGGCAAAACCTATTGTCCCAACCAAAGAAAAATTATTCCGCGCCCAAAATTTGAATTTTAGTTAAAAATGTGCATTGGTAGTTGTCAAATTTTGGGCGCTTGGAACGAAGTTCCAAATTTCCGACCGCGCGCGCTCGTGGAGCTTCGCTCCGGTTGCAGCTCCTACCCAACTCCTTTATATGTAGCTTTTTTACACTCCTAGTATTATAGGCGCCAGTTTGTTAAAAATTTAACAAACTCGCCCATGGGATTCGTCCTTTGTCAACTACTTGACAAAGTCGCCGGCTCGCACAATAAAAAAAGAGGTCTTGCGACCCCAAAAATTTTTCAATTTTTAAATTTTCTACGCCTTAACGGTATAAACCTTGCGAATGTTTTTTCCGTCCTTTGTAAATTCAGATACTAGCTTGCCCTCTTTTTCGAGTGCGATTAGAAGCGCGCTAGCCTTTGGGCGGGAAATGTCGAACTTTTCCGCAATTGCGCCAGCGGTGAAATTTCCCTTTAGGTCTGCGATTTTCTCCCATGCCTGCGCCCTAAATTCTGCGTTTGCCTTCTGTCCCTTTGATGGCTTGCCCTTGCGCTGTTCGTTTGCCTTGTCTATTCTTGCAATTTCGCCCTTTGCAAAGTCCTTTAGTTCTGCATTTTCTACCTCTGCGATTACTTTTTCTAGAAATTCTCTTTTTGTCATAACTTTTTACCTCTCTTTTTTATTAGTTTTAGTTTTATTTTGTGTCTTTATTATATACTAGGTGTGATAACTTGTCAATAGATTTTTTGAAAATTTTTAAACTTTTTTTGTCTTTTTTTCGCTTTTTTCGGCTTGGCGTATTTCGTACTCGCTCGCCAATTCATACCCGTCATATTCCACGCCATCACGCCCACCACGCGGAATTTTGACGGTTACCTCTAGCCAATACTCCTCGCCCGTGTCCGTTACTTGTGGGACAGCGAACGCGTTCGACTTTATGCGTTGGACGTCGTCGCCGCGGTTTCGATAGATGGCGGAAATTTCGGCAATTGCTTTATTTCTAATTTCCGCTTGTTTGTCCGTTTTTATCATTGGAATTATTCCCCTTTCTTTTTATATTTATATTATAGCATAGAATTGTTTGAGTTGTCAAGTAGAAAACTGAAAAATTTTTAATATTCTTTTTCAAACATTTCTATTCGTTCAAGTACACAATTTAATTCCTGTTGTGTTTTAACAAGTAGAGTATATAATAGTTCACTATATACAGAATAATCTGAAAAATTTTCAATATATTTCAAATTGTTTTCTGTTAGTTCTATAACGTAATAATTTATGCTAAAATCATCACGTTGGCTAATGTGTTCTGCTATTTGCTTATTTAAGTCTTCAATTGAATTAGCGCACAATATAATTATTTCGTCCATGTCGCAATTTTCTAATTCTAACGATTGAAGATTATTATTGATTAATAACATGTAATTTTGCATTTTGAACCTCTTTAATTTGCTAGTGCGTTAAAAAGTCCGTAACATGCATTGCGTTAGGTTTTTCACCCCATTCAATAAGATATAACATTTTTACCCCCTTTGCGCTTTCGCGCTCGTATCTTTTAGCTTGATTATATTGTACTATGTTTGTTATGGTTTGTCAATTAGTAAATTTTTATGACACCCATTAAAAATTTTTCTTAGTTGATGAACAAATTATGCTTGACTACATGAGCGCAGTCAATAATTTTTTATTTGTCAAGTGCGCGCTCGTGTAGTTAACGTGTAAATTTAAATCCGTATTGGTCAAGTTTAATTGTATCATTCCAATATGTGCGCCTCATTTTTTGGCGTCGCGCCATACAACGGGCGAATATTTCAACTTCAATTAGTACGTCGGCTAGTCCTGTATGTTCTTCTTGAAAGTCCATTGAGTCAAAATTGAGATATTTGTATACTGTCTCCGCGCTCGTGGATGGTTGATTATTTCCACTTATTAACCCATGAGCGCGCGCCCAATCTTTATATAGTTTACTTTTGCAAATTGTAGACTTCGCCATGTTCCAACTGCACCATTTGCGCGTATCGCGCGGGAAAAAATAGCGATGTTTAGACTTTGTAATATAGCGCAATGTGGTATTGAGTGCGTTAAGGTCAAAACGCATATTGTACGCAATAACAGTTTTTATCCCGTAATACTGCATACACTCGCGCAATATTTTTCTTGCGCCCATAAATGTTGTTAGTTGGGCTTCGCCCTTGCGTAATTTTTCTAAATATAGCGGAATTTTCCAAGAATAATAGGCACTATTCATCAATTCCCTATCGTTAAAAAAATCACTTATAATGTAATGACGTTTACAATAAATTTTGCCTTTTTTATCGTGAACCGCAAAACCAATATCATATATTAGCGGGTCGTCCAAACCGTTGGCGGTTTCCGTATCAATTGTCATATATAGTTTTTTTCGCGCCATTTGTCTAATCCTCTATTTCGTTTTTTGCGTCGTCGTATCCGCTTTCGTACCCCTCATTTTGCCCGTCTTCAAAGCCTTCATCATATGACGCGCCCTGTTCATCTTCGATACGTCGCTTTAAGTTAGCGTATAATGTATCATTATCTATAGGAAAACTGACGATGTTTTCTATTTCTTTGCGCTCTCGTAATAAATCATCTATCAAACGGCTTGCAAAGTCTAAACCGTATTGACTAATTAAAGCTGGCGCGGTTTCCCTTGTAATTTCTACTGCGTCGTCGCTTTTTACCTGTGTAACTGCAATTGTTGGCTTTGCGTATAAAAACATTTTTTACCTCTTTTCTGCGCTGTCGCGCTCGTATCTTTTAGCTTGATTACGTTATAATTGATATAACTTACTTTGTCAATTGAAAAATTTTGATATACCTTATTAAAAATTTTTATGAAATTGCGTAAAATTTATGTTTTGCTTACTTGAACGCCGAGTTTACCAATAAAAATTATTTGCTGGCGCGCTCGTGTAAGCAAAAACATAATTTTATATATCGCTTTCACATAGCGACTTTAAAACGCTTACAATTTCGCAAGGTGTAAAACTCGTGCTTAATCCATGAGCGCGCTCCCAATTTTCGCGGTTTGTTATTTCATCATCAAACAAAATATCACCCCTCTGCGCTCTTAATTCTTTAGGTGAGCCATACCGCAATATATGGAAATTTTCCGCCTTAATATCAACAGATTTTAAATGCTTGCGCACCCATTCAATTTTGACGCGCGCCACTTCCTCGCAATAGTCCGTGTGCGCGCCCTTTGGTAGCCACGTTATAATTCCTATTTCATACCCCTTGCGAATTGCCATGTTCATATAACGGCTTACTGCTCGCAAGTTCAAACCCTTTGCGCACTTGTACGGCTTAACATCTGACTTCAAAAGATATTCAAGCCAATTATTAACTCCGTACAAGTCGGCTATTGTTCCGTCCATATCAAAATATAAAATCATTTATATACTGTCCTTTCGTTCTCTATGGTCAACTGTCACAAGTGGCAGGGGTATATTTCTATTGTTATATGCGCCAACACTCACAACCCTATATAGTGCGTCGCCATACTTCGCCCACTCTCCCACTTGTGGCAAGTCGCCAAAATTTAAGTAATAATTATTCTTTTTATTATTGTCAAGTCTTACAGAGTACATCATATCTATAGGCTGTAATATTCTAATGTACTAATTGCGCAATAGCTCCCAATTATAACGGCTACTAATAGCCAACTCTTAACTTTGTTCATGTCTTAACCTTTCCAATACATTATATAATTGTATTCTTTGTTCCTCTGTTAAAGGTGTGCGCATACCCTTAACAACTATATTTGTATCTAATGCAACTTTGCGCACTTTATTGAATATGTATATATGCAACCCTTGAAAACCTTGCGCGGTTCTCTCGTCTGTATACCCTATAAAGTCGGGATACTTGCGCACTAGATTTCTTAAACTAATTGTCGCCATGTTCAAACTCATCTATTAAACGATTAATCGCTTGCACATCTTCATCACTAAAACGAAAAGACAAATCAGGAATAGAACAGATATAATTATCTTCGTTGTTGCTGTCGCAGTAGATTATATCAATTGCAACAGTTGAACTTGATATTTTACTATGTCTAGGTTCTAATATTAGACAATCGCTAAATTTTTCTTGTAGTTCAGTTATATTCAAACCGTTCACGTCATAATTTGGCGTTGCGTGGTGTTGGAAATAGTCTATCACTTCCACCATATAGCCTAGTGTACTATCATCTAATTGATATTTAATATTAGTTGTAGTAAATAGCGCTAATTTATAGCCATTAATATCTATACATAGATTATATATATGCATATCACAATCATAAATCATATAAAAGTTTGCGCTATTTAAATATATTATATCCTGTATGTTCATTGTATTACTCCCCTCAAATTCTTGTACTTTATTTGTTATATACATATTAGCATGTATGTGTTATGTTGTCAACACCTATTTTGTATTTATTCTAATACAATTATATTGCTTGCGCACTGCGGACGCTCTGCCCATTTCCTCATACGCCTTGACAATGTCGCAAGTCTAACGGTGTTACGTGTCTTGTCATACCTTGCGAACTCATACAAGAAGGCGCAGAACTCGCGCGCGTTCATTTCAAATATATATAATTCGTTGTTGAACTTGCCCACATAGTACCAAATATCAATATCCACCATATCAAAATATTTTGTTATTGAGTTTATAAGGTCTGCGCCTAATGTCTTATGGTATAATGTGGCGTCTGCGCTTTTAATTTCGCCCTTGATTTCCTCAATGTCATATGCGCCACGTGGTGCGACTTTGTCACATTCATAACCAAGCGCGCGCTTTAGTGCGATTTCATACCACCCCCCACGGTTGCTATATTGTGCGCCTTGCATGTTTGGAATAGGTAGTGTGTATGTGTTCATGTTGTGCGCTCCTTTTCTTTTGATAGTCAAATTATAGCACAATAGCGCTTGCGCATGTGGGGGTATGTTGTGAATTATGTGAAGGTTTTGTGAAGGCTGAGATATCATAGGCTGAAAAAAAATACCCATGATATAAAAATTCAAGTCAACTTTCAAAAATACCCATGATATAAAAATTCAATCGGCTTTGCCGAAATTTGAAAACCCAATTCTTTTGTGTTATAATTAAATTAACGAAATTTACATAGAAAGGAATACACTGTGAAAATACAACTTGACTTTTCCAAGTCATCTCTTTCCGACCGCCTAGAGGTCGCCAACCAATATGCGCACGCGAACCTTTCCACCAAAAATTGTAATCATATCGCAGACTATATACTTTGGAGCCGCGACGAAAACGGCAAATGCATATCCAAAAACGAAGACTTTGAACTTTCCTCAAAATGGAGCGCGTCCCAACCCGATTCCATGGAAGCCATTATGGAAGCCGAAACCCACATGCCAAACTTTTATGCCGTGGGCGAAATTCCGCCAACGCTTGTGAGGAAGCAAAAATTTAGCCGCACGGACGCTTTGGTTTCGCCCCTTGCGCCCCACTTTAGGGCACTATTTGAGGAGATAGATAGGTTAGACGTACTTATTAGTTTTGCCATAGGGAAAGAGCCGAGGGAGGAATTGGTTAACCGAATGGAGCCGTCGTGCCTTTTTGCGCTGCGCGCAAAGGCAGCGAAATTGAGTCCGAAGGAACTTCAACGCGCGCGCCACGATTTGGTGGATTTGAGGACGGAGCAATATGAGTTGAGGGACTCGTATAAGCCGCAATTGAGAAATGCGAAGCAGCCGTTGGGGAAGGTGGAATTGGCGCTATTGGAAATTGAGCCATTGGGACTTTGGGCAGAGCCGACGACAACATTGGGAAAATTTTTGTGGGCAGATAAGCCGACACCACCTACCAACGATGAAGACAGAAGAAGGTTAGCACAAGCATTGAAAAGGTTGCTGGCGCGCACTTGTAAGCAAACGACAACACAAACCCAAACTCAAAATAGCTTACACGATGGCTTACATGAGCGCGAAGTCATAAATTTAAGTCATGCGACCGCGCGCACGAGTAAACAAGCGTGTAAGCAAGACACAAAGCAAACACCAACCGAAGAACATTCATGCCAAAATGAAGTTGGCTTACATGAGCGCGCAGTCGAAAAAACAAGTCATGACAGTGACCATTTACACGAGCGCGAAGTCAAAAATTTATGCCAAAATCATGAGCGCGAAGTCACTTTCGATTTGCGCGACCCTAATTCATGGCTACAACTTCTACCATACTACAACACAATTTACAATGCTAAATTAGAAGCCGAAGAGCGCCACGATATTGAAAGTGAAGCACCTGCACTATGGAACACGATTCAATACTATTTCGACCGCGCGCTCATGCAAGCAGAATATAGACTTATTGTAGAAATGAAGAGTGAGAACTGGAGAAACGAGGACATTAACAACGAATTGCGCCGACGCAACCTAAAAACCTTTTCAGTTAATTACATTTCTACTATTTATAAAAAACGTATACCTAAACTTCTAGCCCAAGCTGTAGAAGCCCACTACGAACTTGCACTCGCGCTCGACCAACCAGACGAATGGAAACGTTGTAGCAAATGTGGAAAACTTTTACATTTAGATAGCAACCACTTTAGACGTTTAGGCAAGTCCAAAGACGGCTTTGTGGGTAGTTGTAAACAATGTGACAAGAAAAAGAGGTAGATTACTAATGAAAATATGGAATAAAAAGGGCAACGAAAGACGCCAAAAAGAGTTTATTTTGAGCCTGCCCAAGTTAAAAGAAGAAGAATTTTTTGGAATTGCGCGCATTTTGAACGTGAAATTAGTTGAAAATCAAGAAGTGCGCCCATTCGAACACATTCTGAATGACATTTTTGACAAATTTGAACGCGCACCAAAACACTTGCAAAAAGACATACTAACACTCGTGCGCGCAGTCGTAAAAGGAAGTGATGAGTAGTGGTACCAAACACTTCAACACCCATCGGCAGCAAAACATGCACACGATGCGGACTTACTAAACCAAAATCAGAATTTTTACCAACACGCAACCCTTTTATTGCAAATGGCTATAGCTGTATATGTAACGATTGTACACGAAGTTGGCTGCGCGCTCAAGAAAACGAGTGGAACGCCTTCGACAAATTTTGTCAATTTATGGATATTCCATTTGAACCTGAACGCTATGAAAAGCTAAAACAAACCAACGGCATTAATACTTTCATGGTTTATAATGCGCTTTACCAACAAAAAGACTACGCCAACGTGGATTGGTCTACAACACAAGCAGAATACAAAGACCTTGCCGCGCAAAACCAGTTGCGTGTTGCTGTTCCTGCTCTAAAGGAAGAACGTTTACACGAATTGCGCGAAAAATGGGGCGGACACTACGACGTCGAAGCCCTATCGTACCTCGAAACCTTATACGAAGGCATTGTCCAAACCCAAAACATTGGTTCTGCCCTTAATGGTGACCAAGCGCTGAAAATTTGTAAGATTTCTTATGAAATTGACATGCGCATACAAGAGGGCAAAGAGTTTGATAAACTACTTGCCTCATACGACAAACTCGTAAAGGCTGCCGAGTTCAACTCTAAAAACGCTAAAAACGCATCAGATTTTGACTCTATTGGCGAACTTTGTATATGGCTCGAAAAACGTGGCTTTAAAAATTCATACTACAATGATGTTACCAAAGATGTTGTAGATGAAACAATTAAAAACGTACAAAATTGGACACAGCGCCTATATGTAAACGAGTCCGGCATTTCTGAAGAAATTACAAAGCGTATTGAGTCTCTACAAAACATCAACAACATGGAGTCTAATTTCGACATACCAAATCCAAGTGCGCGCGAACTAGACGACTACGATAACGAAGGCTTTGAAATGGAAATTGAAGAGGACTTCCGCGCAGATGAGGACGGTGATGAAAGCTAAATGAAAGACAACCTATTCACTAAAGCTGTTACTAAACTCAAAAAGCGCGAAGGCGTACCTATCGAAAAAGGTGTAGTTGTAAACGAAGAATGGTTAGTGCGCAACGAGAACCCTATGCGCGCGTGGGTGGAATGGTGTACTGCCTATCCTGACCTATTCCTTGACCAAATAGTTAAAGATGGGTCTGGCTTTCATTTATTCTTCTACCAACGTATATGCTTGCGCGCTATGATGAGGTATAAAGCCGTTTATATCGTAGCGTGCCGTGCCTTTTCCAAGAGTTTCTTAACCATACTTGCACTTTTCTTACAATGCGTATTCATTCCTCGACGCAAAGTGTTCATCTGCGCGCCAAAGAAAAACCAAGGTGCGCAAATTGCACGAGAAAAAATTGTTGAAATTTATGACCACTACCCCCTTTTAAAGCGGGAAATTATAGGCTATGAACTGTCCGACACACCGGGCAACTTCGGTAAGGACTATTGTCAATTGAAGTTCCGTAATGGTAGCGTGTTCGATGTGGTCGGCGCTCTTGAAACCACTCGTGGAGGTCGTAGAAATGGTGGTCTTATCGACGAAACGCGTGACCACGACGAAAACCTTATCAATGAAGTTGTGCTGCCACTACTAAACGTTTCTCGTCGTTTACCAGATAACACGGTAAACCCATCGGAACCAAACCAACAAGTTATTTGCTGTACATCGGCAGGCACCAAAACCTCGTTCGCCTATGACCGCCTTATAGATGACACCGAAAACAGTATCATCAACCCCAAGGACACCTTTGTATTTGGCTGTGACTATCGTATCCCTGTAACGCACGGACTACTCGATGCCACATACGTTCAAAAACTCAAACTTAGTCCTTCCTACAGCGAAAAATCATTTGCGCGCGAATATCTATCCCTATGGTCTGGTGGTAACGCAGACTCATGGTTTAACTATGACAAATGTCAGCGCTACCGCAAACTAAAAAATCCCGAAAGAAAACGCAAAGATGCAGGAAGCGATGGAATTTTTTACTTACTATCAGTAGACGTAGGTAGAGTTCATGACCAATCTGAATGTTGTATTTTTAAAAACTACATTCGTAGCGGTCGTATCTACTCCGCGCTCGTGAATGTTATCACACTTGGTACAACTGCGCAACGACGCACATTCGATGCTCAAGCGCTCGACCTTAAAAAAATTGTGCGCGCGTTTGACCCCAAGGAAGTAGTAGTTGATACTAATGGTATAGGTGTGGGTCTTGCCGACGAACTCATCAAAACACAAATTGACGAGGACGGTACTGAATATCCACCACTAGGCTTTATAAATGATAAATACTACCTAGAAATTCAACCTAACGATGCACCTAAAATTCTATACGGCATCAAAGCCAACCAACAATCCAACTCACAAATGCACGCCAATTGCTTCGCGCGCATGAGTAGTGGTGCTGTGCGTTTTCTGATACGCGAACAAGAAGCCAAATCGGCACTTTTAAGCACGAAAGCTGGTCAGCGCATGACACTAGAACAACGTGTGGAACGCCTACTACCCCATGAAATGACAACTCGCCTATTCCAACAGATGGCAAACTTGCGCCTTAAAAAGGGAACAAGTTCTGACATGATTGTACTAGAACGCATCAACGCGCGCTTTCCAAAGGACAAATATTCTGCTTTTATGTATGGACTATGGCGTATCAAAGAACACGAGGACGAATACTTCCGCACCAACAAAAAAACACAGAAAAAGGAAGTGCGCCAGTTGGTATTTTACGACTAAAGGAGAGAAATGGAAGAAAAAAGAAATATACAACAGTTTGAACTTGCCAATTCTTTAATGGTAGCGGCAAGTGCCAGCGCCTACCAATCTGATACAGGTTTCAACTTTGGAGCGCGCACCCAAACTTACAGTCAAAAAGACGCACAACAAATTATAGCAGAGGGTGGACTTTCAGAAAAAATTGCACTTTCTAACTACTTCTATAATTTGGACGGTGTATATAAAAAAATAGTTTTATACTATGCTACACTTCTAAATTATACCGGAATTGTAATTCCCCATACCCAAAAGCCTGACCTACTATCCAAAGACTTCGTACTCAAAAAGTACAACCAAGCCGTAAAGTTCATGGATATGCCTGGTTGGAAAACATTCTGCATCAAGTGCGCTGAAACCGCCATACTCGAAGGCACATACTACGGCTTAATCAAAAACGAAAAAGACAGTTTTACTGTACTCGACCTACCGTCAAAATATTGTCGCACACGCTACAAAGACAAAAGTGGCAACAATTTAATTGAATTTGACGTAAGGTTTTTTACTTCTATATCAGACGAACAAGTGCGCAAAAACACACTTAAATCTTACCCTGCGCGCGTACGTAGTTGGTACACATCTTATGATAACGGTGGCAAAGATACCCCATGGGTTTTCGTGCCAATAGAGGAAAGCATTTGCATTTCTATGCTAGGTGACACACCCCTATTCCTAAGCATTATCAACGACATCTACGAGCGCGACAGCCGCGCGCAAATTGAAAAGGCACGCGACGTTGAAGAAATAAGCAAAATTGTTACGGTTGAAATGCCACATACACAAGATGGCAAACTTGTATTTGAACCTGAAGAAGTTGCTATAATGCATAAAGGACTCGTTCAAATGTTAAAGGGCAACGCCAACACTCGTGTACTCACTACATACGGCAAAGTTGACTCTGTAACATCTAAAGGTCAACTAGGCGCAGCACGCAACACAGCCGAACAAATGAACAAAAACATTTTCAACAAAGCCGGTGTAAGTGGACTTCTATTTGGCGAAGCGGGTAGTGCATCACTTATGTACTCCATTGAAAACGACATTTCCATTATGATGTCCTTCGCTGAACAACTCAACTTGTTCGTAACCAACCTACTTAACCGTAAGTTTAGTAATAGCAATATTACTTTTACTTATAAAATTTTACCAATAACACTTTACAATCAAAAAGATTACATAACTTCTACTTTGAAGATGGCTAACTCTGGATACAGTTTCCTTGTACCTGCATTAGCCGTAGGACTGTCTCAAAGCGAGTTTATATCTTTAAAAACATTGGAAAATGAAGTATATGACCTCAAATCTATTATGCAACCATTATCCAATAGTTTTTCAGAGAGCAGTGACAACGCTGCTACTGATGAGGGTGGTGTTAAGGCTAAAGAGGGTGACCAAAAGGCTGAAACAACAGTTACTAAAGACGAGTCACTCGACTAAAAAGAAAGGAGAAACAGTTGAAAAACCTAAATTTCAACTTCTCTGTACAAATTTATGGAGAATTAACTCCTTATAATCAAGTTTTATCGAAGGCGCGCTGTAGAATTTTTTACAAGTACGAAAACCGTAATGGTACATATATTACGGACGAGTTCGCGCAAAAGTTTGTAGACACATTGGTGTATGTGCCTGTAAAAGGCATTTATGAAGATGATGATTTTACCACACACGGTAAGGCTCGTGACGAAGGGCGCATTTATGGTATAGTACCTAAAGACCATAACTTCATGTGGGAAACTCATCTCGACAATGATGGCGTAGAGCGCGAATATGCTTGCGCAGATGTAATTTTATTCACTTCAATTTACAAAGAAGCCAGCGAGATTGTAAACAAATCTCTTTCAATGGAAATTTTTCCACCTTCCATAAGCGGATATTGGAAAATGATTGAGGGTACTGAATACTTCGTGTTCACTGAAGGTTGCTTTGTAGGACTGCAAGCACTAGGCGATGATGTAGAACCGTGTTTTGAGGGCGCGCACTTCTACACTCTACAAAAAGAACTTGAAAACCTATTCGATAAAATTGATAAATTCACTTGTAATAGAGAGGAAACAAATTCAATGAAGTATATATTTGAATTATCCAATGAGGATTTAAGGTCAAAGCTGTTTGCTGCACTTAATCCTAAAGTGGAAGATGGATATAGAGTTATGACTAAATGGATTGTTGCCACTTTTAATGACTATGTTGTTGTTCGTGACGAAGAAGAAGAGGATTGTGACAAATTCCTTAAAGTCTTCTACACAGTAGACGAAGAAGATAATGTAGTTCTAGGCGAAACCGAAGAAGTTTATAACGCATACCTATCTCGTGAAGAACTTGACTCTGTTGAGAGCGCTCGCGCACTTGTAAATCATTCCCTAATTGGACTAGAGGAAATCGTAGAAAAAGGTCAAAAATATGACACCGAAATGGCTGATTATTCTGCCCAAATCTCTACTTTATCAACAGAGAAAGAAACACTCAACACAAAAATTGAAAACTATCAAGCCGACATCGAAGCCAAAGATAGCGAAATTGCAGTTCTATCAGAGTTCAAGAAAGCTACAGAAGATAGCGCAAAAGAAGCAATTTTCAGCAAGTATTCTGCAAAACTTTCAAAAGAAGCAATTGACCCTATCAGAGAACAAAGCGCTGAAATGGACTGCGTTCAGCTTGAAAAGGAACTTGCATTTGCGCTTATCCAAAACGACAACTCTATTTTTTCAAAAGAGGACGTTGACGATACCAAATTCCCAGTAGTTCCTAGAAAAACTGAAAGCGGTATCGAAGACATTCTTGATAGATACTAAAAGGAGAAAATAATGCCTAATCCAAAAAGAGTTAAAATTGACGGTTACGGTCAAGTTGAACTTAATAGATGTGCCTTTCTAAGAGACGGTAGGGTTGAGGCTCAGTGCAAGTTGGTAGGCGGCAAGGCTGAAAATGGTATGGCTTTAGACGTACACAAGCAAACAGGCACTTGTTCACCAGTTACGAAAACCCCTACTCCAATATACGCAGGTCTTTGCTATTCTGCGGAGCACACACAGGATGCTACGCAAACAAGTCTGAAAGACTTTGTGAACGAGGAAGGTTCTTATCCAAGACTAGGACGTTTTGAAAAAGGTGATATTTTTACAACCAATACTCTATCCTACTTTGAGAGTGAGTTTGCGAGTGATAAAGACCTATTTGCTTCAAATCCCAAAGATATTAAGGTGGGTATTTTCAATGGTGTATTTGTTATTTGGAAAAATACCGCTAGTCTTGGTGATAATGACACCTTGCCACTTAAATATCAAGTACTGAAGTGGACTACACTTTCTGATGGACAACGCGCAGCACAAATTATGGTACTGTAAAATTATACTAAAAAGGAGATAAAATGGCTAATCTAAAAAGAGTTAAGATTGATGGCTATGGTCAGGTTGAGCTTAACAGATGTGCTTTCCCTAGAGATGGCAGAGTAGAGGCTCAGTGCTATATACTAGATGACAAAGATGTTGAGAATGGCGCAATCCTAGCTATTGATAAATGGAACAAGAATTGTGTACCTCTTTATAAAGATTACAAAGACTCTTTATGGGGACTTTGCTACACAACAGAACACACACAAAGTGCTACTAAAACTGCACTAAAAGACTTTGTAAATAAACCTCGTTCTTATCCAAGACTAGGACTTCTTGATAAGGGTGACCTTTTTACAACTAACACTTTAGCTTATTACGACGACGACTTCGCGCAAGATAGTGACCTATTTGCAGCGAACGTAAAAGACCTTAAAGTAGGTATCGTGTCAATGGGTGTTCTCACTCTTTACAAAGGGGCTCCACATGATAGTGATGCTAACATGATTAAAACCAACTATAAAGTAGTTAAGTGGACTACTATGCCTGATGGACAGCGCGCAGCCCAAATCATGGTAATGTAGTTTAGTGTAAAGGAGAGAGAAAAACAATGACATTAACACAACTTAAAGAAATCGCTCTTTATGCAGCACAGAAAACTGCTCCTGCTAACTACACATCTGAAAGCGTAGATAAGGCAGTTGCTGATGGCTTCAGAGAGTTAGCTGGTTCAGTAAACCAGTTCATGAAAAACAGATACGACATTTACGAGGTAATCGTAGAGGTCGCAGACGAAATCGTACCTAAAAAGGTAACTAACGCATTAAATGCGGTTGCTGACGTTAAGGTTGTAAAACAAAACGAAAAAGCAGTATTCAAGAGAAAAATCGGAAAGATGAGAGCAAAGAAATTCCTCACACAAGTTGGAATTTCCGGTGTATACGAAACATTCAGACTTGATGAGCAAAACCTTGCAATCACATCACACGCAGTTGGTGGCGCAGCTATCATCGACTTTGAAAGACTTTGTGATGGTTCTGAAACTCTTGCAGATGTAATGGAAGTTATCACTGAAGGACTTACAGAAGCTGTATTCCTAGAAGTACAAAAGGCTCTACGTGCTGCTTTCAATGCGACAGGTAGACCACAAGCTAACAAAGTTACAGGTACTTCATTCGATGGAAAGAAAATGCAGAAACTTGTAAGCGTTGCTAAGGCTTACGGTTCTAGCGCAGTAATCTTCGCACCACCTGAGTTCATCGCTGAAATGGGCGCAGATGCTATCGTTCCTATCGGAGCAGGTGGAAACTATGGCGGTGTTTACTCACCAGACGACATCGAAGCTATCCACAAGACAGGACGCATCAACCTATTCAGAGGTACTCCTGTAGTAGAAATTCCACAGTCATTCGTTGACGAAAATAACGAAAAGACATGGATTGACCCACAACTTGCTTACGTACTGCCAGGCGGCAACGAGAAGGTTGTGAAGGTTGTGCTTGAGGGACAGACTCAGCTACACGACTTCGTGAATAGAGATAACTCTATCGAAATCCACGCTTACAGAAAGCTGGGTGTAGGTATCCTATCACACTACAACTGGTGTGTATATCAGAACACTGGTATCGCTCAGACTTACGAAGGATAACATGTAAACTAAGGGGGTAGAAGTAGGTAACTTTTACCCTCTTTATTTATGATTAAAGGAGAAAAATATGAGTAAAGTAAAAGTACAAAGTATGGTAGATGGTATGATTTTTATTGACCTACCTGATGCAAAATTTTCGCGCACATGGGAGCATAGGGGCGCGGTAAAAACAATTGATTCCGCGATTTTGGAGGAAGCTATGTATGAGCCAGGCGTAGACTACATGTTCTCACAGGGCATGCTCGCGCTCGTGGATGTAGACGAAAAAACACACGAAGAACTCGTGGAAGCACTGCCCGCGCTCGAAGAAGTTCAGTCACTTACCAACGAAACAATGCGCAACTTTATGACAAAAATGGCAATCGACGATTTCAAAGAAAAAATGGAGTCACTTTCTAAAGAACAACAAATAATGGTAGCACAATTTGCCATTGAAAACACGCTTGTCGATATGAAAAAAGTTGAAGTTTTAAAGGCTCTAACTGACATCGACATAATCAAAGCAATTCAACTAAAAGCAGATAGCGAAGCTAAATAAGGGGAAAATAAATGGCAACTATTCAAGATGTTTATAATGCTTTTATGGCAAAAATGACAGAAGATGAATGGGTTGGTTGGGATAAAGCAGACAGAGAACGTGATTGGCGCGCACTTTTTGATGGCGCGCTACCACTTTTTAAGTTTCCGCGCGTGAGTTTGGAAGTAGATGAGGGCGGAAATTTTAAGGATAAGGTTACAAATGCGGAAATACAAATTATAGCTACATTTATGAAAGTTTTGTGGTTAGACAGGACAATTTTGTCGTGGGAGAACGTAAAGCCGTTGTATGCGGAGCGTGACTTTTCACAAGCAAACCTCGTGAAAGAATTGAAAAACTTACTCGAATGCGAACACGAGCGCGCAGCCAAGTTGGAAAGCAATTACTATCGCTCTATTGAAAACAACCCATATAACTACCGCGTACTAGCAGGTGATAGTTATGGGGAATAAGGCAGTACATCAAGGCTACCACAACAAACTTAAAAATCGACTTTTTGGTATTCTGTGTGAATACGAAAAACGCGGAGATTGGGAAAAATGTTTAGATGGAGTTTTAATTGAACTTTTAGGTTATGCTGAAGATGAAAAATCAATTAACTACTATACCTTATGGTACAAAATTTCTAGTTTGCGCTACTTGCGCTATGAATACTTCCGCAAAACAATTTTTGATTGTCTGTCACTTTTAAATGAGTAGGAGAAAATACAATGGACTATTATGACCTATACGAAAAAAGACTTAATAGATATGGAGACTCCTACAAAACTCGTATGCAAGGTAAACGCGAAGAAAACTTTATGCGCCAACTCGAACGTTCGGTATATAAGGTTGAGTTCGCGCACGAGCAAGCAAAACATGTAGGAGAACTTCGACCTAATAAACAAAATGAAACAAAAAACCTACAATGGTTATTAGTGCCAGTTGATGTTAAGTTTAAGAATGGTACAATTTTAGACCTTACTACGGTAAAGGGCGAAACACACAAGTGGCTTATCTATTGGTTTGAAGAAATGCAAGCAAGTGGTTACAATCGCTATGCAGTTTTAAAACTTACGCACCAACTATCTATTATCAATCCAAAAACAAAGAAAGTTGTTGTAACTGATTGGGCATACTTTTATGGACAAGAAGATAATATGCTCAAAAACGAAATTAAGAGTCGTTCGCGCTCACACACTCTATATCTCGAAAACTTAAAACTAAGTTTCTTCGTAATGCCCGAACATGACGAAATTGAGCGCGATTTTTATCTTGAAGTTACAACCGCAGGTGGCAAAATTGAACCATTCCGCGTAACAGGTTACGACAAGCTATCCACACCGGGCATTGAGTATGTGTCTGTAGACCCTGTATATCAGTACGACCTATCCCCTAATCCACCTAAGCCTACCAACCCAACGCAAGACGATAAGGACGACTTCTTTTGGTTAGATGGGGGTATTAAATGAGAAAGACACGTAACTACGGAGAACTAGGACTACATCTCCAAAAAATTATTAAGCTACTATTAGCTAACGATGACCTCGTGAAACTATTGTACTATACAGATACCGACCCTCTCGCGCACAGTGATTTGACACTAGAGCAGAAACGAACAGAAATATATGACAAGCTGATTAAGGCTGTACCGCTTGTGTCCAATGCAGAAACTTCACAGTCACTACTAACCCTACAAGTAATCAATGGTATCGTTAATAGCGACAACAAAGAGTTTTCAAACGTATCTATTCGCATTGAAATTTTTGTACCAATAGTACAATGGCTTATCAAAAATTCCAATTTGCGCCCACTTGCAATTATAGGTGAAATTTTTGAAAGTTTAAATGGAACTACCATAAGCGGTTTGGGTCAAGTAAATGGTGGTACATTCCACTTAAACTTCATATCCGAAGAAATGTCATGTTACTACATGATAATCAATATAACCGAGTATAACTAATGAAAGAATTTTTTTTGATAAATGAGCCAATTGCGTTTGGCGACACATGTAAAATATACGCCCCACTCGTGCGCGAAGTTGTAGCATCGAACGATTATTCAATCGCACAACAGATTCTAACCGTGCAGCAGGAAGATATCGACCTTTCCTTAACGAACAATTGGGAGGAAGAACTCCCCGAAAATGTACCTACCCCCTTCATGCTACTATTTGAAGCCGCGCGCTCAAGTGAGGATACGTATAAGCAATGTAAGTCAGCAATAGAGTTCTTTATCCACGAACCTGTAGAATTTGACTTTGCCAACAATTCAATTCTAATTAACATAGACCTACAAAAAGAGTTCGACTCCGACGAAGAAGTACAAGCATATCTCAAGAGCGCGCGGTCGCTCAAGGAGTCACAGTATCCAAAGTTCCAAAACGCAATACGCGCCGCTTGTGGCATGGACGAAATTCCACCATTCCAATACCAAATGCATGTGCGCGCTCGTCGTATGCAAGGTAAGGCTCGTTACAGAGATACTATCAAAGCTAAAGAACAAAAAAACTCAATTGGACTAGCCAGTGTCATTTCTTCTGTTTGTTTGATGAATACTGGCTTAAATCCACTTAATATCGGACAAATATCTTACCCTGCATTAATGGATATTTTTAATCGCTATCAAGCAAAACAGTCCTACGAAAATGATATGCGTTTACTAACTACTCCATTTGTAGACACTAAAGATATAAAACCTAAAAATTGGTTAGAAAATTAATAAAGGAGAAATCAATGGCTAGCAATATACTAGAAAAATATGGTATTAAAGAAGTTGCAGATTTCGTTATGTATGAAATTGATGCTAACGGTAAGCCTGGTAAGCCTGTACTATACCTAGACACACTGAAGGTTTCTACTGCTGAGTTCAACTCAGAGTCTAAAGAAGCTACGGGTGGTAAGGGTAACGCTACTCTTATTTCTTGGGATAGCAACAAGGAAATCACACTTACACTAGAAGATGCCCTATTCTCACCTAAGTCACTTTCAATCATGCTAGGTGCTTCTCTTGCAGAAATTCAATCTGGCAAGATTAAGAAAACAATTACTTTCGTTGGTGACAAGGCAAACACAACAACATTCGGTCTACCTAAGGTATGGGAAGGCTCTAACGGTGTTAAGTTCAACATTCCTACTACTATTGAAGTATTTGATGCTTCAGGTAAGAAAGTTACTACACCACTTTCAGCTACAAACGTTGAAACTGGCGAAACATACTTCGCTACATTTGAAGTAGGTGTAAGCGCCCTTATCATGGACATTACAGCATCGCAGTTCCCAGGCACATACTACATGACTGGCGACACATACACACGCGACCAGAAAACAGGTAAGGATAGTTTCTTCCAACTTGTTATTCCTAAAGCAAAAATCGTTTCTGAAGATGCTCAACTTCAAATGGAAGCTGATGGCGACCCATCAACATTCCAAATGAAGGCTAAGGTTCTAAAGAGCGGAGAAGCTGGTGGTCAAGGTATGATTCAGTTAATTAAATATGATGTAACTGATGCAGTTGCAAGTGACAGCGCTGCGGCTAAGATTTGGACACAGAAATAGTTAGACGGCGAGTGGTTTTCCACTCGCTTTCTTTTTAGGAGTATACAATGGAACAACAATACAGCTTTAAAGAGTTATACAATTTGACGCTAAAAGCTACTTCTCCTATGAAGATAGGAAACCGCCTTTTTGAGGAAGGCGAAATAGTAACACAGTTCGACCGCATACAAGTGGCAGGACTAAAGGATAAAACCATTTCGTCAACTGCAAAAGGTGGCAAAGGCAATCGTGACCTTATCACATGGGAAAAGACAAAAGAGGTTCAACTTGCATTTAACCAAGGTGTTTTTTCCACAGAGCAATTCGCGCTCATGAACAATGCGCAGATGATAGAATATATCGAAGGTGCAGAAGTAAGTAAACGTGAAACTTTACTAGCTGATGATAATGGAGTTGTCACTCTCGCGCACGAGCCTTTTGGAAAAGTTTTTGTATATGACTACAAAACTTATGCCAAAGTTACGAACCCACAAGTGCGCGCAGCCACAGTCACAAGCCTATCTCCATACAAAAGGTACATAGTCGATTATACCTATGTACAAAAAGGTTTAGCGGAAAGCGTTTTGATTGGTAAGCACCTTTTTGACGGTTACTTCAAAGCCGAAGGGCGCACACGAATTAAAGACGACCAAACTGGATTGATTAGAACTGGTATTTTTTATATACCTAAGTTAAAATTGGTATCTAATCTATCTGTCACTATGGGAACAAATAACTCACCTGTATCAGGCAAATTTGATGCTGTATGTTTAGCACCAAACGATAGCACCTCTAGTCCAATTGAATTTGTGACTTTAGATTGTGATATAGATAGTGACATTTAATTCGACACCGATTTTAATAGTCGGTGTTTTTATTTTGGATAAAAGGAGAGGCTAATGCCAAAAACAGTTGCGGTTACACTTAAAATTAATGCCGATACAAGTGCCGCCATTTCTGCCATAGGTAAAATAGGTGGCGGATTAAACAACATGAGTCTGCGCTCATCAACTATGGGTAAGGCTCAATCAGAAATTGAAAAACTAAAAGAGTCACTACAAGAACTCCAAGCTATGAACGGCAAGAAACTTGACTCTCGTTCTATTTCTGATGGAGTGACCAAAACGCGTGAAATGGAGCGCGCGCTCAAGTCGCTTACGAATACATACAACTCAATTAAGTCGAACCCTGATAAATTCCAATTCGCGCCAGCACAAACGCAACAAGCAATTGGAGATTTTGAAGCGCGACTAAAGAAACTACAAACAACACTACACAAAACAGGCTCGGTAGACAACAGCGAAATTACTAATCTCATGAAGTCTATCAATAGTTTTGGTGGTTTTAAATTACAAAACCTTAATGGCGCAGAGGACTCTTTAACTAGAATTGGAAATGTTATTAGACAACTAAAGCGCACAGCTAAAGGTGATGTAAACAAAGAACTTGCCTCTATGAGCAAAAACCTTGCAGGAGCAAAGAATACCGTTGCCACACTTTCTGCTGACTTTAATAGCGCAGCATACAATGTTAAGGGTATGGAGCGCGCGCAGAAGCAAGTAGAAAGCCTACGCCTAAGTATGGAAAACTTCTTCGGCATCCAAAACAGCATTTATATGTTCAAGCGTGTCATTAGGGGCGCGTTTGGTACTATCAAAGACCTAGATGCTGCGATGGCAGATACAGCCGTAGTAACCAACTTTGACATGGGTGACATGTGGAATAGCTTACCTCGCTATACCAAAATGGCGAACAAGCTAGGTGTTACTATCCAAGACGTATATAAAGCGTCAACACTGTACTATCAACAGGGTTTAGATACCGATAAGGCTATGGCAGCTACCCAAGAAACACTTAAAATGGGTAGAATTGCCAATATTAGTGGTGCAGAAGCTACTGACATGATGACTGCCGCGCTCCGTGGTTTCAACATGGAAGTTAATGCAACCAACGCACAACGTGTAAACGACGTTTACTCCAAGCTAGCCGCTATCAGTGCATCGGACACTAAAGAACTTGGTACTGCCATGAGCAAAACGGCTTCAATCGCGAAGTCAGCAGGTATGGACTTAGAAACCACAACCGCATTGCTTGCACAAGGTATCGAAACTACAAGAGAGTCGCCAGAGAACATTGGTACTGCTCTTAAAACTATCATTGCTCGTTTCCAAGAACTAAAGAAAAATCCTAACTCAATTTCTTCTGTTGGTGGAGAGCGCCTAGACTACAACAAAGTAGATACAGCCCTTAAAACTATTGGCATCAACATGATAGACCAAAAGGGTAACTTTAAAAATACAGGCGATATAATTGGTGAGGTTTCCAAAAAATGGAACACCTTATCCCAAGCACAACAACGTTATATTGCTACTACAGTAGCGGGTTCGCGTCAGCAATCTCGTTTTATTGCTATGGTAAGCAACAATGCGCGCTTGGTAGAACTTACTGACGCTGCATATAATTCTAATGGCGCGAGCGCTGAACAGTATGCAAAAACACAAGAAACTGTTGCTACTGCGCTAAACCGCTTAACTAATGCTTGGAATCAGTTCCTTATGGGAATTGCCAATCATGCAGTTATTAAAGGTGGCATTACAGCACTAACAACTCTACTTGACGTGGTAAATAAAATTTCCGGTGCCTTCGGCGCGATACCGGTAGTAGGTGGTCCACTCAAGTTCCTGAGTCAACTTACTTCAGGGTTACTACTCTTTAAGGGCGCACAGAAGGGAATGGAGGGCGGCATAAGGCTTCTTTCTGACTTTGCAGGAGAACGCTACGCCAAAGCTATGGGAATTGACCGCACAAATGATATGGTCACACGTTGGTTCCCAATGCGTAGTAAAACCTCAAAAGAGGACTTCCTATTCCAAAACCGTAGAGCGCAATTTAACAAATACAGTGAGTTTGACTTTGCAGATTCGTTTATCAATGATATTAATGATAAAAAGGTTGGTTTCTTACAAGCTAGAAGATGGGGCAAAAACCTATCGCGCTATGCAAAAAACGGTAATGAACTAACACTTCAAAACCTTTTTGGCAACGCAAACCGTAAAACTGGGTTGTCTGCGCGCTATGCACGTCAACTTATGTTTTCACACGAAGCAACTGCGCCAGAGTTACAACAATCGCTAACTAAGGTGTTTGGTAGTGTGCGTGGTATTGGTGCTCAAAAAGCAGAAGAGTTTGCGGAAGCATTCGTGCGCACCATGCGCGCTCATGGGTCTACCATAGATTCAGCCGTAAAACAAACAATTGAAAATGCTAATATTAGCGACGCGGCTAAAAAGAACCTATCCAAATACATAGATGATATTGCCCATGACATTAGCAGAACTACAGTATCGCCAGAGTCAGTGAAAAAAATATCCGACTCTATGACGAAGATGTACCATGCTACAAATGTTGCCGATAGAATCGGTGCTATAGGCATGAGCGCGGGGTCAACTTTAGACGCCATCGGTTTCCACAAAACAGGTAGCGTAGTTGGTCAAATGGGCGTAGGAGTGGGTAACCTTGCCTATATGGGTAGTTCTGCACTAGACCTAAAACAATTAATTCATGGCAAAAATATCGGTAAAGGCATAGGCAAATTCCTAGGCTCTACCGGTGGTCAAGCATCTATCGCAGTTGCATTAGGACTCGCGCTCAACGAAGTGGGCAAGTATTTTGGACAAGACCACTCCGACATTGAAGCGGGTCAGCAAATACTGCGCAAATATAACAAGGAACTATCCTCATTAAGTGCGCAAAAAACTAGAATAAAAAGTATGCGTGATGAGTTTGCGCAACTTTCAACTGGCATCTCACTTAATGGTAAAAACTTATCACTTTCAAACGAAGAGTATGAGAAGTATCTAAAGCGCGTCAAAGAAATTGCAAAAGTGAACCCTTCACTCGTGCGCGGATACGATAAGAACGGCAACGCAATTCTCGATACGCGCAATGCCATTTCTAAAACGTTAGGTTACCTCGACTCTGAAATTGATACAACCAAAGCGAAATTTTATAACGACAAAAACACTAAAAAAATACTACAAGGCTTCCAACAGCGCCTAGACGAAGGTGGATTATCAAAATCTAATTTTTGGCTCGCAAATAAGGGTTTACGTGAGCAGTCAGGTAAGTTTGGGGAACTAGATAACTTCTCTAAAGCAGACCAAAGAAGATTGCGTCAGCTAGGAGTAACAAATAGAACCTCATCTGAAAAGCTGGCTAACATTTTCACTACAAACCCTAGCGCATCAAAGAACCTATCATCTAGTGGTAAGCTACTTGCGAACCAGCTTAAAAACCAATTAGCAGTTGAAAAAACTGTTATGGCAGAACGTGAGCAGTTTGTTGCGGGATATGCAAGCTATCACTTAAAAGATGCAGTAGGCTCAATTAAAAATGAAAGCCTTCTAAAAGCAGTATACTCCAAAACTGCAAAGCGCAAAGACTTGACACAAAAGAACCTTGCGCAATATCTATCTAAAGACCTTGCTATCGCGCAAACATTAAGTGATAATGTTGAGTTTGCAGGTGCTATGCGCGACGTTAATAAGGCGCAAAAGGATTGGAATACCACAACAGACAAAACTTCTGACAACCTTAAAAAGTATCAAGGTCGTTTAGCTGAGTCGGTTTCAACACTAAAAGAACTTAAAAAAGAAGCCAAAACAAAAACTGAAAAAGGTTTTATCCAATCACAAATTGATAGCATTGAGCATTTAAAGGCTAATGCAGTTTCCCTTGAACATGCACTCAATCCGTTTGCCGATTGGGAAGCAAAGGCTCGTGGCGCGTATGACCGCTTTAAGGACGAAATCAAAGCGGGCGACTTCTACTCTGGCGTAAATTCCCTAAAAAGCATTACAGATGAAATGCTTAAAAAGGAGAATGCGGGTGGTAGCGGTTCAAGAACGTTTTGGAGTGGTGCAAAGGAACTATTCACTCAAAACTATCTAGAAACTCACGGTATCGCACAGGTGCGCGCGCAGACACAGAAGCTGTCCGGCTTACTACAACCTGGTCAGCAGTCTGCGGATAGCTTTGACAAGTTCATTCGTCGCGTAGGTGAACTATCAAAAGACCCAACACTTAAATCACTAGCAAGTAAGGGTATCAAGGGTATCAGAGAAGATAACTTTGATAAGCTATCTGAGTCAACTGGTATCGAAAAACAAGCCCTAGCCGCTATGCGTGACAACGCAAAGCAATACGGATACTTCAGTTATAACGTAAACGAAGCTGCCGAAGCCATCAAAATGGCATCAACTACCATCAAGGGTAAAAACGGGCAGCGCTACTACAACGACCAAGAAGTTAAGGAGCAGTACCGCAACGCCAAAGGCTCACTAGAGGGCTACTCAACCTTCCTCAAAGACCTTGAGGGTAAAGGCTTGCGCGCCTTCAACCTAAGCAAAGCAAGCGAAACTGATATTCAACAGTTTGCTAAAGATGTTGGCGGCTTAACGCGCAAAAACAAACTCAATGCCGAAGTTCTTGCGCAGCAATGGTCTAAAATGGGATATTCTTCTGATGAAATTTCAGAGAAGTTTGGGAAACTCAACAAGTCCCTACTATGGACTAACGGTAAGAGCCTAGAGGACATTGTTAAGCAGACAGAAGCCAAGGGTAAAATTGACGAAACATCAGGTGAAGGTGTTGTTGCAAAGAACACTTCCACAATCGTAGGTCAGTTAGATGCCGTTCTAGGTCACTTATCAGCGCAAAACCTAGACAAAGACACAACAGCAAGTGCAATTCGAGGAGTGGAAGAAGCAACAAGTAAGGCTCTCCTATCTAACAAACAGCTTGTTGACCCTAATACTTCCATTGCAAGCGCGCTATCCAACAACCAAGCCGCGCTCGAAAGTAACAAACAAGAACTTGCGAAATGGAACGCAGCACGCAATGACAAGAGTTTAACCGCAGAGCAACAAGGCTATGCACAAAAAATTTATGACTCACTTAACCGTAGTCAAGCGCAACTGCAAAACCAACAATCGCTACTTAATAACTTACAAATGCTACAAAACAGTGGGTTATCCAACACTGCCTACCAGGGCGCGGCTAACCTAACTGTAAATGGCAACATATCAGACGCTCAATTAAAAGCCTTAATTGATGACCTAAATAGTCTACCTGCTGAAAAGCAACTTAACATTTTAACTGCTATAACTGGCGACCCAAGTGGCTTTGAAAAACTTGTACACCAATGGGATTCTATGGGCGACAAGGAAGAAAAAGTAAAAGCAGTTAAGGCTGCCTTCCACTTACAAGACGACAAACAAGCCGAACGTTTTGTCAAACTTATTGACGGCATGGACGCTAAAACTCGTCGCAAGTTCACTGCACAAGGCGTAGTAAGTGTTGATACTTCTAAGGCAAATGGCTCCATCAATAGTGTAACCAATAAGTTAGGTATATTGGCTCGTTTAAGAGCGATGCCCGGAGTGTATGTGCGCGCGCAAGGTGCGTTAGGTACATTAGGCGCAATTTGGAGTAAACTGAAATCAATCGCTGGTAACTGGGTTGCGCGCCTAAGCATTTTCACTGCTAGAGCAGGTGGTGGTGGCAAGGGTGGCAAGTCCGGCGCTCGTGGAATTAATTACAAGGGTAAGTCATATGCCTTCGGTAGAGGTAGAGGCGGTTCCGAAACCGCTTTAACTGGCGAACTCGGTCCAGAGATAGTGTGGCTACCATCTCAAGGCAAATACTTTATCACGGGTAAGAATGGTCCCGAGTTACAAGACCTACCACGTGATGCCGTTGTGTATCCACACAAGATGTCTAAGCAAATTGCCAAGAAACATCCTAAACTATTGAGCGGTGGGCGCTCATACGCCAAAGGCAAACTTCCTAAAATGGGTAACTCCTATGCTTCACCACCATCCAAGAAGGCTATGGAGAAAGCCAAAAAGGAATATGACAAAATTAATGGATGGAAACACCCTATCAAAAAGGCTAAGGCATGGCTCAAATACCAAAATGAGCGTGCAGCCTACAACGCCAAATATCGTATCTACGAACAGCAAGCCGCAGCGGAACGAGTAGCCGCACAAAAAGCACGTGCTAAAGCCGAAGCAGCCCGCAAACAAGCAGAGCGTAGACGTGCCGCACAGGCAAGCTATAAGCGCTCAATGCAGAATAAAACTGCCGCTCGTGTGACAGCAAGAGGTAAGAGCGCCAACATCAGTTCAATAACTGGTATGGCAAGAAAGGCATCAGCGCCCGCTCGACCTTCACCTGTGGCAAAAGCAACTGCTAAAATTACAGGCAATGTGATTGCCAAGGCGGCTACAAAAGCCATAAAACAAGGTGTAAAAGCACTTCAACGAGTTATCCAAAACCCTTACGACGTTTCCGAAGACCTATCTGACGCACTAGGCGACCTAGGTGGACTAGGTGGCGGTGGCGGCGCCGGTGGTGGCGGTGGCGGAGGCGGAGGTGGCGGCGGAGGTCGCGGAGGTGGCGGCGGAGGAAAAGGTGGCTCCGACGACAAAGACAAGTGGAAAAACGATGTCCACAAATACTACAACATACTCCGCAACATAGAACGCTACGAAGCTGAACAAGCCATGAGCGCGGCTAAGTACGACCGCATTGCTAAGTCTGGTGACCTTTCGCTAGGCAACACCGCTACAATGAAAGGGTTGTACGACAAGCAAATTTCCGCCCTAAACAACAAGAAGGCACAGCGTGAAGCACTCGTGCGCGCAGGCGACGATTACTACAAGCACCTTCAAAACCGTTTCAACAACGACCTCAAAGAAGCAGGTGGTAGCGGTAGTATAACCGACTACGTCACACTAGATACCAAAACTGGCTTAACTCAAATTGACTGGGGCAAAATTAGTGGCATTACTAAAAACGAAGTAGGTAGTGTTATTAAAGATGCCATGGGCGAATTTGAAAGTTGGGGCAAAGAGCTAACCGACGCTGCGCAAGGTATTGAGGATGATACCGCAGCAATCAAGGAACTTCAGTACCAACTTATTGAAGCTAGTGGTAACTTGTACAACATGGTACAAAACGGCTACCTCACTCGTCAAAAGAATATGATAGACAATCTATCAGACATATACGAGGGACTAAACCGTCTATCTAGTGAAATGCTCAATTCTGCAAAAGAGTCTATCTCTAAGTCCAAGCAAAGCAAGGACAACGCAAAAGCAGAGAACAGTCTGAATGACCTGCGCGCTCGTATCGCATACTTGTCACAAGACACAGGCAATACACACGCAGTAGAGTTGGCAAATCTTCAAAAACAACTTGAAGAAGGCGAAGAAAACTATCAAGATTCTCTAACAAATCAAAAGCTAGACGAAATAGAAAAGTCGTCTAAAATTGCCGAAGAACAGCGCAAAAACCAACTTGACATACTCAAAATGCAACTAACCTTTATGGAAGAAAGTGGATTGATATGGAAAGAAATTGAGCGCATTGTACTAGCAGGCTTTGACAATAATGGAGTCGGTAAAGAAAACTCTGAAATGATGGATTATATCCGTTATCAACAAGAGTGGTTTAAGAAAAACTATTATGATAGACTTAAACTAGACAAAGACCGCAAAGAGACAGTTATCCGTGCAGAAGTTCAATTGTCTGAACACCAGAACATTGACTCGAGCGCGCGCATCAAACGTCATACTCCAGAGAACTACATGAGGTTTGCGAGTGGTGGGCTTGCGCCATACAACGGTCCCGCATGGCTTGACGGTAAGCCAGGCGCTCCTGAGATGGTACTAAATCCTACCGACACCAAAAACTTTATTCAGCTTAGAGATGTGCTTGCTAATGTAATGACTAAAAAGTCTGTGGGTGGTACAACTAACGGTATTAATAACTTTGAAGTAAATATCAAGGTAGATAAAATTAATAATGACTATGATGTAGATAAACTAGCAGAAAGAGTTAAAAAGAACATTATCCAAAGTGCTACACAACGCAATGCAATAAAACTGTAAAATAAAAAGGACGACTTATTAATTTAAGCCGTCCTTTTTACATTAGTAATTCTAGTTTTTTGAGAATGTTGATTGTGATTTTGGAGTCACCGAAGTCGTCAACTGATAAGTCGAAATTGTCAATTTTGATTTTGAGGTCGTATAGTTCTTGTATCTCCTGCGCGCACTTATCTTCATATTCCTTTTTGATTGCGATTTCGCTATCGTTATCGAAGTGATTGATAATTGGGTCGCCATTTTCGTCTTTTTCGCTATACTTATCTATAATTTTTGAAAAGGCATTACGAATAAAAGGTTGTTCCCTTTGCATTTGCTCGTATATCTTGTTGAGTTTGTAGGCAGCCTTGATAGGAATAGCACTTTCTACAATTCTCACATATCCTGATTGAAACTCTAATAAATTTTGTACTGTTATGTCTTTTACCATTCTGTTACCTCATATGTTGGTTTGCGCAAAGTGTGGAAATGCGCTGACTCGACCGCACATTTACCTAAACAAATTGCATCGCTTACATCATCTGAAACCGTTATATCGTACCATTGCTTTACTAAAAGCTGTGCAGAACGCTTTTTGTCAACTCTTGTGCGCCCTTTTATCTGACAATGCGCGCGCCATGTAGCCGAAGGCAATACCACATACGGCATATCAATTGAATATAGACACTCAATTAGTACGCCTTGCAAGTGCGCCAAGACCTTATAAGTTGTAACTCCCATTCTGTGCGCGCCATTTTGTAGCTGTATATCTTCCAATCCAACTCCGTCTATGTTCCATGCTTCTACCATACATATAAGCCACGTTCTCATATCACTAATGCGCGCCACTTCTGTATCACCCTTGGACTGATACACGTCCGCGCGCACGAGTAAGTCATCGTCAAAGATAGCGTATCCGGTTGAGTGAGTTGCTTGGTCTAGCGCGAGTATGCGTTTCGCTCCTTTTGGTTTTGCAATAACTGTTTTTTCTACGTTTTTGAACGTGTTGTTCTTACATACGGGACATTCCCATTTGTTTCTAACGTGAGAATAGGGGGCATATATCTCATGCCCCTCATCACACTTCCATTTCATTTCTGTTTTGAGGTTTTTGTACTCATCGCTTACAAGTTCCCATCCATGAGCGCGCGCCTCACTTACTATATCTTCATACTTAATTTTCATTACTTACCCGTGCTACCGAAACCACCGTCTCTGTCGCTTTCAAAGTCTAAAATAGTGTCAACTGGTACAAAGTTTATTTGGGGTGCTTCTACTAGACGGAGTTGCGCAATGCGGTCGCCCTTATGAATTGTATAGCTTGCACCAAACTCAACAGATTTTGTAGTTACAATTACTTTGCCGTCTTTATCCATTGTTTGTTCGATGTCTATGTCCTTGATTTTAGGTTCGATGTTTTCGATAATGACGCCCACTTCATCCCTGTACCCACTATCAATAAGTCCCGGTGTATTACAGATGCGAAGTTTGGTTTTGGCGCTCAAGCCACTTCTTGGTTGTACGAGTAGTGCATAGCCTTGAGGTATTGCCACCTTAAAACCGGCTTTAACGATGGTCTGCTCACCGGGCGCTATCTCTATCTCTTCAGGCGCATAGATGTCCATTCCTGCATCAGTAGCATGGGCATATCTAGGTTGTGTACCATGTTCCATGATTTCGATAGGTACTGATACTACGCGCGCAGTTGTATCTTTGAAGTCCTCGCCACTATTGAGAATGATGGTTAAGGCTTGTACGAGGAAGTCTTTTTGGTAGTCCTCTAGGCTTTCGTCATCTGTTTCCTGCAGGTTTTGGATTAAAGTGCGTATATCGTCTAACGACAGATTATTCTGTCTCAATCCCGCAATAATACCTAACTGAACATCTGCATCTGCCATTTGCTCGCGTAGTGAACTCAAAAATAGCGCACTCACTTGGTCGAAGTGTTCTTTCGGCAACATTAAAATCGCGCTCAACTGCGTCAGAAAATCGTCCTCATCAATGGCATCATTTTCTAAAAGATTACTGAAATCTTGCATATCCATTATATATCCCAAACCTTTCTGTATTCTTTTGTAATCGAAACAACATAACACTCATCAATAATTTCGCCCTTGCTTTTCTTTACTTTGTAAGTTTGGCTAGATTTGATAACTTTGTATCCTTCCATTTCGCCTTTCTTTGCGTTTTCGATAAGTTCCTTTGCTTCTTGTTCACTATTAACTCTGTACTCTGTAACTGTTTTAAGCGTCATTTTCGTCTCCTTTATACTTATAACAATAGATACAATATCCGTCTTTATACTCATGCGGACAAGTTTTTTGTAGTTCTTTGTTCTCTTCAATTAGCTTTAAAATGGTTGGGTTTAAAACAAACTGACCCTTGTCGCGCAATTGTTTGATAAGAGCATTATTGTTATCGATTTGTCTTTTTATTTCTTCTGGCACAATCCTTGACATGGAAACAACTCTCCTTTCTCGTATATGGCATAGCTGGCATTATAGAACAGCTTAAACAATTCATAATTTTCTTGCTTTACCATATCAAATAAATCTATGTTTTCGCGCAAAGTAAAGCGTGGTAGGTGGGGATATAAAATTGTTCTCTTTTTGATTTCGTGGTTAAGTATTTTGACATAAGCATATAGGTTGTGGTAGTACCTTTCAGTTTCAATTTCTCCGTGCGCGAAGTTGCGATTGGGGAAACTACCACTAAAACAATTCCACAACTCAAATAACCTACACCATCGCTCGTCCACATACTTATTTGGTGTGTACTTTATTTGTATTTTCTTGCCATGAAAGTGCATGTGCAATAACTGCATATACACCTTTGGTAAATCTTCCTTTAAAAACCTTTGAAAATCGGTCATATAGTAGTCTATGTAGTACACAAATTGCGCTGACGTATTGGTGCGCACCTTGGCTTGTACAAACTGATGGAATGTGCTGTCTTGCATAACGCCCCTGTATTCTAGCGGAAAGAACTCATTTAAGGTATCAAATGCAATCCACTTCAAAAATTGCTCGTCATTATTCACACATATTGGAAATTTTGTTCCTACTCTATGTATGCGTTGATTAGGATAAGTATCTCGCAAGTAGTCTAATCCCATGGCAATCGTTTCGGGCGCGCGCTCAAGTGAGCCTACGTCAAAGTCGTGTATGAAAAGGGAAAGGTATTGATTATTTGCGCTGAAGAATGGCTTAGTCCAATCCTTCCAAATAGTTTTACCATCAAGGCTTAATCGCGCGTGAACGGCATTGGTGAGTGTTGTGAACTTACTTGCGTAAAATGGGTCGGTTGAGAACTTACCGCGTAAACCCTCGTATATGAATACGTCAGGCGTAGACAGTTCTATATCCGTCAGTTGAGGTTGGTATTTGTTACTTGTAAACGAAAGTCCAACTGGCACTACATTACTATCCGTCACTTCTGCGGGATAGATACCATCAAAGTAGTCCTTAAAATAAAACACACTACCATATAAGTCCGGTCTTAAATTGTGCATGAAAGTGACTAAGTGATTGTGCCTTTTGTAATAACTACTAATTTTCATAAGTTCTAGGTTAAACGGCACATGGATATAGGTTTGCATATCTGCATCATATAGTCCAATATTCATTTAAAACTTAATCACTCTCAAATACTGATTTAAAAACTGATTTACCGCACTTTCATACGCGCGCTCACAACATATTTCGTCAATTGATGTGAGTGCCAAATGTTGTACTTCAGTTGTATGCACATAGTTGTCTACATCACAATAGTGTTTCACACGAAATCTTGAGTTTTTGTTGCTGCGCAACTTCAGTATCTCTGCGCGCACTTGAGGGTCGAACAATTGTTCGCGTATTTCTTTTTTACACATGGTGCGCCCTTCGTATTTCCAAAGCAAATAGCTATGAATTAAATAGCGCACAAAACGAGTATAACACATTAAAACCAATTCCTTTTATATCCAATTATTAGAAAGATAGATGCTAATATGGTAGCCACACTAGAAATAATGAGTGGCATTAAAACCCATAGCCAACTTAAAGATATTTTGCCTAGTAACTTTAATGTTATAAGCACAACAGTTAGTAGTGTTATAAAACTAACACCAGTTGCATGGCTATTGTAATTGTCCATTACTTCTCTCCTTTTTCTGTTAGTGTTTTTATGTATGGTAGGCATTTTAAGTCGCTAATAAAATCTTGCCATTCAGACAGTTTGTGATGTGACCTTTGCTCAATTATAGCAAAAATGTTTTCATATGAAAGTGTAATTGTGCGAGTTTGTAGAAAACCACTTGGCAATAATTCAATTAATGTTTTAAAAATTGAACTTTTTTCGGTATCTTTCATTATAACTCCGCGCTCAACATAGTTATCAAAATTCACATAACACTCACGAAGTTCGTTTAGCACCAATATCATATGTTCCAAAAACTCTGAAGTCATTATCTTTTCAGTAGCTTCAAAACAAAAGTCACTTACATCAAATTCTTTTGACATGATGGTGTGCATTGTGCTTTCGCTGTTGGCGGTAGTACCTACCTTGTATGTATCAAACTGTTTCCACCAATACAGTGGTGCAGTTATGTCCATGCTTACCATAACCTGTCTTGCCCATTTTCTATGAGACTGTCCTGCTTTGTAGAGCCTTTTCATGAGCGCGAGGTCGTTATCACCGATGATGGTGCCGTTGTGTGTGAATTTACTGTCTGATTTTGCCATGCTATTGTACGATTTGCGCATACCTCTGATGGCATGTTCAAACCCCCATACATCTATGAGTTCAGTTTTAATCATTTATTTTCTCCTTGCGCTTTAGTATACCAAATCTTGGTGACGGTTTTTCTTCAATACATTCGATATATTCAAAGTTTTTGCCTAGATGAATGGCAAAATCTGAAGCTACAGCTAGGTAGCGAGTGCTGATGTGCATTTTACCTTGTTTGTCATAGACGTTATAAATCATAATGCTCCTTAAAGGTTTTTACCTCGCATTGGTTGAAAAAGTTTATAATATCCAATACTAAATTAGTAGTATTTTCGATAGTATCGTTTGATGTGCTGACACGTATTCTCCATAGGTCGGCATCGTCATGTAGTCGCTCTTCTGCATCTACCGCTATACGTTCAACCGAAGAATGCTTACATGAGCGCGCGGTCAACCTTGACTTCAATGTTTCTTCATCAGCAAGAAACTCAACGATTACGACTGGGCGCTCATAAGTTTTCATGAAATTGATAACCTCGTTGCGATTGATAATATAAATGTCGCTTGCGTCAACTTGGCGCTTAGTAGCACCATACCAGTTACCATTATATGTGGTTTCAGCTACAATTTCCTCATTGGCTTTGAGGGCTTCTAATTCCTGCTCGCTAATAAAAATGTGTCCTTTTTCGTTTTCATGGCGTGGTGGTCGTGTTGTGTATGATGATACAACCGATAGCCCACGTTTTTCTAGTTCGTTGGCTATTGTTGTTTTTCCACTACCACTATCGCCTACAAATAGGTATAGGTGTCCCATGTGCTTCTCCTTTATAGTGTTTCTATTTTGTGATAACTATTAATTGACAATTGGTGTAATATTTCTTCCACGAGCGCGGACTCACCTCTACTACCTGAGTAGATACTGGCTTGCGTACGTTGGTTCATGGCTTTCATTAGTACATAGTTTATGTTTCTACTTTGCAACATTTTTTCTAGTTCTTCTAGTTTATCTAATCCACTTACGGTTGCCATAAACACCCATAGCTTCTCTTTTTGTCTTAGTTCTAGTAGCCACTTTGCTAAAGGCACACCTATAATATTAGTAATAAAAGTTACAGTTAGTGCTACACCATAACTCTGATTTGCAATAAACTTAATCAAGACGGCGCTCATGGTATATGTCGTTGCATTTACCAATCCCGCAGTCCATTTACCACCTTTTACGGTCAATATTGACTTAATTGTTGATATAATAACATTAATAAATTGTACAGTAATAAATAATAACAAAAATTTTCTCCTTTTATCTTCTTAATATATTATACCACGTTTTAAAAATTTTTTCAAATTAATAGACTAGAGATTTTATCCCTAGCCTAAATTTTTAACTTATTTTTTCTGCATATTGATTATCTGATGCTAAATTTACACCTAATATCTCGTCAAAATGTGGTTTTTGATTAGGACGAAATCTACCAAACTTAACAATTATATTATCAAACTCTTGCAATTTTTCAATTTTATCTTCAATTTCATCACGATTATAGCCTGTGTAAATGACAATATCGTCGTCAGTGACTGCGCGCACGAGTGAGCAAACTTCAATTACATCATCAAAGCTATCCATAGGTTCTAACCCTTGCATACACAATGCAGAAGTTAGCGCACTTGTAACATATAGGTGCGCAATGCGCACAGGTTCAATTTCCAAAGATTTACAATCTGTAAGCGCCCAATTATGGCATAATTGAGTTCCATTTTCCCTATCGCACTTAAAGTCACAATAGGGAAACTCAATTGTCATACAAGTTTTCTTGTAATTCACAAAATCTTCAAAAATCAAACCTTTAATTACCATTTACATTCTCCCATTTTCTCATGCTCCACTCGGCTTTGCGCTCGGAAGAGTATGTGCGCACAGGAACATAGAAACCTACAATACGTGAGTATTCGGTGTATACGTCACCCCCACATACTGGGCACTTTTTACCGAAGAAGGCGTGGTTATTTTTACATGCCTGTATTTTGGTTGTAAATGCAAAGTATGTAACACCCTTGTCTGCAATATAATTTAGCATTTCCCATGCCTTGTCGTCTGAATCGAATGGCGCTTCAAGGTTTGCGTGGAGAATAGAACCACCATTGCAATATCCATCAAATAGTGCTGCTGTTTCAATGCGCTCTTGAAGTGTTGCTTTAATACCTAGTGGTAAGAACTGGTTACCATATAGCGGTAGGTCATTAACACAATCTTCAGGATATAGAATTTGGTCAGCTAGTTGCATCTTGGCACATGCACTCTCACCCGGAATTTGTTCCACGTTGAACTTATAGTCTTTGTCTAGTCCAAATTGGTCTTTTGTGTTATGTAGAACTTGGAATAGTTTCTTTGCAAATTCCTTGCCTTCTTCTGTGTAGTGCGTATTCTCAAACTCATCTTGTTCTGTATAGCCGAAGTGTTTTAGTGTTTCGTATACGCCAGTAAAGCCAATTGTTGAGTAGCAGAACTTAGGGTCAACAAGTCCGTGTGAGAATTGAGGCATAAGCCCCTTTTCCACGTTACGCATTATAATTGAGCGCTGTACATCAAGTACCTTACAATCTAGTTCTACTAAGTTTTTAAGTCTAACTAGATAGTCTTGCTCGTCCTTTGATTCATATGCAAGGCGCGCGAGGTTAATTGCACTTACTTTCATAGAACCTACTTTTAATGCAGTACCACCAATTGAGTTGAAGTAAGAGTCGTCAATTTGGGATTTTAGTCTGCAACAGTTAGATAGGCTTGTAACAGAGTCATCAATAAAGAAGTTACTGTCAGTCCATTTTCTGTTGTGCTTACTACACCAGCGCGCGAATGGCTCGTCGATGAATTTGCCGTTTTGGCGCAGTAGTGCCATTGTAAGAACTGGGAACGTCATCATGTTGTGCGCACGAATTTCACTAACTGTTTCCATGAAAATCTTTTGGAACTCTTGAATTTCATCGAGGTCATCTACCATGAATGTGCCATCAGGGTATGTTGCACCACCGAATAGGGCTTCTAGGTATGGCTTATCGAATACAGATACGTTAGTAAATGCGCTCTGTTGTCCACCCCTTAGGAATGGTTGGTTGAGTGCGTATACAAAACGTTGAACTTGTTGCTTTGCGAATGTTTCTCCATGCTCTTTGGTAAGTCCCATGTATCCATTCTGAATGTCTTTCTTCCAAAAATAGTAAAAGTATGGAATAATGTTTGGAAGTCCAATAGCGCCAGAGGTTCTGTTACAAGCAAAACTAATAAATTCTTTTACGAAATCTACGAATGTTTCAAGGTGCTGTGGTGGCTCTCCATTAAAACCATCAATGAAAAATAGTCCTTGCTCTGCTAGGTCTTTAAGGTCATAAGCGAAGCAATATGACACGAATGTTGACGAGTGAGCGTCGTGCATATACAGAGCGCGCGTCCACTCTTGCTCTAACCATTCACAAGCTGTTTTGAAACCATACTTTTTATTTAACTCATAAAAAATCTTGTTAAAGGCTAAAAGTTTTTGGTGTGCCTTTGGCATTTCAGTTGTCATGGTTAAAATGTCTTTGTGTCCTACGTTGGCGTTGCCGTCGATTGACGCATCGGCAACGCTTTCCTTATCCACAAAACCATCAATAAAGTCTGTGTAACTTAACTGGTCATCATCAAAACCATTAAGTCTTGCCATTTCAGTTCCGTATTTGGCTTGCAGTTTGTTATACTGCGTAATAAAATTTTTGTTTAAATGAACATTAATATTCAATACAAAATCTCCTTTAAAGTGAATTAATAAGGTTGTTGGCGTCCATGAAATTTAGAATGGTGTCGTTGTCTGTCACAATCGGCATTTCCATTATGTTATGCGCCTGCGCGAACTCAATCGCTTTATCCCCCTCTATGTAGTTATAACTTATGTTTTTACTATCTAGTTTTGCCTTCAGTACATTGCACTTAGGGCAACCCGTTGAATATAACGTTATCATCATGTGTTCCTTTCGTGGTACGAAGCGTACGAAAAAATCATGGGCAAAGGATTAATTTTCCCTTGCCCTATTAAGTGATTTTTCGTTAGGCTTTCTATGAATTTTCGGTATCTAACTCGCGCGCTCTTGTAGTCACTACACCTTTTTCACTAATATTGACAATTTCTTCAATTAAGTGGAATGGTGTTTTTTTGTACTTTTTGCATAAGAAATTGTCGCCACGTCTAATACCTGTTGCTACAATTTTTGTGCCACGCGAAAGCATAGATTTCTCTATAACATGCTTTTTACCATCTGCGCCTACTTCAGATAGTTGTCTATCATAGTGAGTAAATGCGTCACCATATATTTGTACGGTAACTACACCAGTTGGAGTTAGCAATGTAACGAGTTTTTTAGCTTTATCTCTATCCAATACTGTACCGCAAATTCTGTGGATACGATATATTGGTATTTCGCGCTGACTATTCTTTGGAATGAATGTGTATTCAACGTCAGGTTCTTCGCTTAGGTCGAAGAAGTCGACGAACTCATTTCTATCTAAATTCACGTGCGCCAACTCATGCTCGTGTATATAACATGAGATACTATCCATTTCCCACTTGGAGTACGAGCCTTCACAATACTTTTCTACAATTTTTTGAATTTCTTCCTCGTTGAATTTTAGTAAAAGTTCTTCTTGATGGCTTTGGATATATTTCTTTATTGGTGCTAGTGCACGGTCTTTGTTTTTCTTCCACGTTGCTTTCTTGAGCGCGAAGCCACTTGGCGCACTTGTATTTGGGGTAAGTTCATCGAGTGAGAAGTTACGTTCCCAAAAACCATAAGCATCGCTATCCAAATAGTAACCTTCATATTCTTTGCATTTAAATTGCTTTTTAGATAGGTATGTATTAAAATCAATTACTGCGCACTCAAAAGGAAAATTATTTAACAGCCCCTTTTCACTTAACTTGCGCGCGTTTTGCATGTTAAGTCTAGTTTTTGTATCAGAAACTTGGAGTGCGAATTTTTCCGCAATTTTGTATCGTTCTATGCCTTCCAACTCATCAAAAGCGCCTGATTTTATTAAGTTGAAAACCTGCGTTTTATTGATTTTCACCTTGTCGCAAAAATCTTCCAAACTCTTGTAAGGTCTATTATTAATAATATCCTTTACCACAGATAGTCCAATCTTGTTCATACCGCTCATGCCATATAAAATGGAGTTAGACTCAATGTCTGGTGAGAACGTATAGCCAGACTTATTGATGTGTGGTGGCTGAATGCGGATACCGCTGTGCATAAACTTGCCTATCGCTGTTGCAATTTTACCATAGTTTACACTTGCTTTCACCTCTTCATCGTCGAGATAGTCTTTTGAATCCGCGCTCATACCACTATCTGCAATTAGACATGCGGTGTTCCATAGTATAACTGGAAACCTAAACGCTAGGTTCATTTCTTGTAAGCCAATGATACTATATGCTAGTGTATGAGATTTGTTGAAACTGTAACCGAGTTGTGGCACAACCCCTGCTCTCCATGCATACACCAATAGTTCTTTTCTCACACCAGCGCGCAGTCCATTCTCGATGTATTCTGCATGGAGAGAGTCAATTTCTTCCATTTTCTTTTTAGCTACAACCTTACGCGCCTTGTCTGCGAATCCTAGTGAATTACCGCCTAACTCTGGCGCCATCAGTAGTTCCATCATATCTTCTTGTGTAAAACACATTCCATCTACAAAACATGGACTATTTTTGAAGAAATTAATTTCACTTTCTGTTAAGCCTGCATATCTCATTTCATCAATCCAACCATTGATGTTTTGTCTAAAACGCGCCCATTTTTCGAGTGGTCTTTCTGCTCCGCGCTCTTGTGCCATAAGACGAATTGCAGAGTTGAGGGTTGCGAGTTCGTCAACGCTTTTTGGTTTGATGAGAGCGATACCTTGTTGTCCGCTCTGCTTTTCCATTTGGAATAGTGCATTAACCTCATGATTCCATATCATTTCCCACATTTTAGGGTTGGTGCGCTCAAGGTTATATACGCCTACAATTGACTCATAGGTTTCGCGCAGAGTTTCTTTTGGTTCTGCATAGCCGTAATCACACAATAATGTAATACAGTTATGAATTTTGTCTAATGCTTCAATGGATAGAACGTCATATTTAATTAATGATAACTCTTCCGCATCATGCAACTCAAAAGCTGTAATAATTTCCCCATTCTTTGTGCGCATTAGGGCAGCATTGGTTGTGAATGGTTCGTCTACAAATACTACTCCACCTGCGTGGATACCCATTCCGCTGATAAGTCCTTCGATGCCTTTGGCTACTTCCCATAACTCTGGGTTTTTATTCATTTCTGATACAAAAACCCTATTAGGGCGGATACCTTTGTCTTTGTCGCCATAGTACGACTCATGTAACGTACGCAAAATACCTCTCTCTGCCTCAATTAGAGAAGCATAGTATTGTGCCTCATCTACATCCATGCCTAGTCCGCGCGCTGCTGTAAGCAATGCAGATTTAGACTTCTCGGTACGCAGTGTTAGTACGTTAGCTACCCTATCTTCACCATATAGCTCTCTAAAGTGGTGCATAACCGCCGTACGCTTTTGTCCTTCGATATCGAGGTCCACGTCAAGGACGGTTACACGTTCAGGGTTTAGGAATCTCCAACGCTTGGTTTGGGACTCTTCGCGCAGAGGATTTATCTGTGTGATGCCTAGTAGATATAGCAATACAAAACCAATACCACTACCTCTACCCGCGCCCACAAGTGAACCTGCTTCCCAACAACCATCAACGATACCTTGTAGATTGAGAAAATACTTACTCCAACGCACATTGTTAATTTCTGAACTATCCCATGTGCTTTTCAGACACTCATTAACTTCGTCTAGGGTGCGCGCATCTTGTAGCTGAACGTCACTTGCAAGTCTTTCCATTATAAGTTCTGCAAGCAACTTATCACTCTCTTCCGACTTCAAAAACGTATCCAACATTGGCGCTTGAGCAATAAATTTCTGTTTTAAATTTTCATCTATTGCGTTGGCTGTTTTCCATTGTAATTGAGGAATTTTTAAAGGTTTTACGAGAGAATAGTTTTCACAACTGTCCGCAATTTTTTGGATATTGGTAAATGCGATTTCTAGTTCATCTACTGTTAAGTCGTTTTTTAGAAGTTCTCTAACTTCCTCGTCACTCATAAGATATGTGTAAGCATAAAATGCATCAACTTCGCGCTCTCCATTTTCTGCATTTAGAAACGCTTTATGCACGTTTCTGTCTTTTGCAAGAGGATAGTGTGCATCGTTAGTAACAACGTATGGTGTATTGGTTGCATGTGCTAACTCAACGATAGCCTTATTCACAAAATGTTGTTCGATGTAGTCTGCGGGTTGAAGTTCTAGGTAGAAATTACCCTCACCAAACAATTCTTTCTTACTCTCAATCCACGAGCGCGCGGTCGACATATATTCTTCACGCGCAACACCAGACTCTTCGCCCTTTAAAATAATTTGTGGTAATGTTCCACCGAGACACGCTGTCATACCAATAACATGACCTCTATCTTGCTCAATAACTTCCATTAGGTCGCGCGCTCTTGTAGGCACTCTTAACATTCCTCGTGAGTTATAACTTCCAAGCCATGCTCTACTTGAAATTTCTCTAATTTGACGGTGTCCAATTTCATCTTTTGCAAGCAATATAAAATGGGGATAACCTTTTATTAATTCAGCAAACTTCTCATCTTCCATATCGTCTACCAAATAAATCTCGTTACCCCTAATGAGTTTAAAGTCAGGGTTATTCTCTTTTATCTTGTCATAATACTTCTCTGCCTTTAGCGCACTTGAAACAGACTCGTGTTCTGTGATTGCTACACACTTGTGACCTAGCGAAATTGCCGTATCAATCAAAGAGGGGATAGTGTTAATACTATCCCTCAATCTTAGGTTGCTCATGTCTGTGTGGTTGTGTAAAGAACCTATGTATTTCATTGAAACTCCTTAAATTTACTGATATTTCTTATTAATTAATTATACCATAAAATATTATTTTTAAAAGTTTTAAAACTCCCATTTTGGCTTTGAAATTTTGGTTTCTAGTTCATAGTCATCAACAAAAATTTGGGGTGTGTAAGTGCCTAGCCACTC
>QWCC01000087.1_pt1 | contig 80093 bp, 67 predicted proteins | sample 1972491 | NCBI WGS metagenome assembly QWCC01 (sample SAMN09866718, study PRJNA288562) | Human oral metagenome isolate term5_saliva, whole genome shotgun sequencing... | isolation source: mouth | host: Homo sapiens | place: USA: California
AAAGCATCTATGTCTGGAGTGTTCCACCTGCGCAATGTTCTTTAGTTCATCATTCACCGTCTCTATAATGGCTCTTTTTCTGAGTAAAAGTCTGTCTGAAACACTCATTAACGCTCCTTTCATGTTACTTTTTAATTTGGTAATAAGCTGTATTCCGTCAACGAAAAGCCTTTGAAAGAGGTTTTAGCGTATATTTTGTTGTCATAGCATCAAAAAACTTGTAGAAGTCGTCTGCCATACAAAATATTTCAGTAACTTTGGATAGAATAGCGACAATCCTTTATACAAGGGCACCTTGTGCGATTGGCTGATTTTGGGGTAACGATTTGGCAACCGTTCCATTTGCTGTGTACTGCTTTGTTTTGCTTGCAAAGAACTCTTTATCTCCGACAAAGATAATGATTATTCCCGAACAATTCTACTCTTTGCTTTATTTTTTCAAGGCAAGGAAAAAATTATTCCCCTGCCGATTTCAAGAAGTAGAAACACGATGTTGTGAAGATATTGCGGATATATGGAATTGCCCCTATCACGGCGTACAGCCTTCGGGGACGCAGGTGGAATTTCACCTCGTAATGCGGATTGATGAAATAGAAAGTCCTGTCAATGGCTTCAAAGCCTTCCTTTCTCATCGTCCTCTCAAACAACTCTATCGGGCATTTGGTCTTCTTGATGTTCAACAGTTCTCTGACGCATCCCTCGTCTTCCTTCCGAGCCCTCAATATCCGCTCATACAATCTCGTCGGAAGCAGGTGAAAGAAAGGCAGGTGCGAGAGGAAGCGGCTTCGGCATATCTGCTGATGCCCACCGAAAGGCATCTGCCAAGCAGGAAAGGACATGAAAATTACCCCCCCCGGTTTTTAACAACTGTTTACACTTGTGCATAAATTCCTCCTTGTCGTCGATATGCTCTATCACATCATGGCAGACAATCAGGTCGAACTGATGCCTGAGTTCCTTCAACAGGAACACATCGGAGGCGATGAAACGCCCTTTTGCTCCGTTCTCTTGGAAAAACTTCCTTGCGTCCCTTATCCGTCCCTCTGCCATATCCACGCCCACTACATCGCAGCCCATGCGTGAGAAAGGCAGGAGGTTTCCACCGTCCCCGCAGCCTATCTCCAACACTTTCGTGCCTTTCCCTACCTGCCTGTACCGCTTGATGTAAGGAATGAAATACTTCTCGCTTGTGGTTGCGAGTTCGTTGAAATACTGTCTTCGGTTAAGTTGTCTTGACTGCATCTTATTTTAGGGGTGTTATGGTTTCAACGACAAAGGTAGCAATAATCATGGAATAAGACCGCATGTTTCATTCGTTACCATGAAAAATACCTATAAATGATTATATGGCAATGCGATATGGACGAGTGCAACCCAAAGTTTCCGCTCTTTCGTTTGCGGAATGGCGGGAAAATTCGTATATTTGCGAGGTACGACTAAAAAAGATGTAAATATGGCACACCGTAAAACTTGTTTTGTTTTATTGTTCTTGGCTTTCCTGCTGGCATGCGCGTCCTGTTCCAATCCCCAAGACGAGGACAGGAAATCTTCTTTTCAGTTGGAGAAGACTTACAGGGAAGTCATGCAAGGTTCTACGCTCCGTGTGTTCATCACGAGTGGCAGCGGAGACTTGCAGATAAGCAACTCCGATGCGTTTAAGGACTATGCGAGAATTGCCTATGAGAGAACTCCAGAACAGACAGGACATGTAGGTGTCCTTTCAATCCAAGCCCTGCAAGTGGGAGAGTTTCAGGTCTCACTGACTGACAACCTCACAAAGGAAAGCCGGCATCTGACTGTCAAAGTCCTCCCGTCTTATCTGTTATTGGAGATTCGCGAAGGCTCAGACCCTGTCTGGTCAATAAGCAGCGGAGTTTCGGGACTTTTCCTTGTCCAGAACGCAGCGCATTCTTTTTATCTGTGCCGTTACAAGCCCACTCTCTATCGGTATGTCAGTCCTGCCGTTCTCTCGGGCGTATATGAGATTGTCATGAAAGACGGCGTTCCGATGAACTTGCGCCTGCAAAGCAAGAAACAGGGAATTGTCCGTGATTTCACCTTGACAGGGAAAAACAAGAAAGAGGCTTTGGAAAAACTCGGGAGATTAGGCAGGCTCGGACTTCTTCCGAATGAAGAGAAATTCATCTGTCCCGTCTTTCTTGACGAACACGACATGGAAGAGCATATCATGGCGGAAATGACTTATAAGGAAGCAACCTTGCCTGAGAAAGTCATGGAGTGAGATGCAGGAAAGGAAGTAGAGCATGCGGAGGCACGGTTACAGCCTCACTCCCTTGCTCCTGTTCTCTTGGGAGGAATGGACGGACAAATGTCTGAATTTCTCCCACTGCTCCTTAAACCAACGGGCAATCGGCACTCTGTCCACGAGCAGGTCGAGTACGGTCTTGCCATCCCTTTCCTCCCTACCCACCTGCATGCGTGCCTTCTCAACGGCGAACGAACGCCTGTACTCATCAGAATGCAGTTTCCCCGTAACAACGAGTACTTTGCCTTGCAGGAGTTCGTCCGTGTGTCTCTCTGACAATCCGACCGAACGGCAAAGCCTTTCAATACGGAAAAACTCGGCAAGCATGGGAAACCATTCCTTTGCCTTGTCGATGATGCGCCTGAGATTGCCGATTTCACGCTGATGCTGCTCCGATGCCCGCAACCGCTCGGCGACGTGGCTTTCCTTCATTTTCTGCATATCCGTGCGCATCTGTCCGATGCTCTCTTTCAGTTCCGCCACCTCACCATGCAACTGCCTGTTCTCGCTTTCAAGCCTGTTTACCTTATTACCGCCCAACAGGGAATTGATGCCATTGAGTGCAGCGGTGGCGGTCTTGGCGGCGGAGTTCTTCAGTTCCACAGTCTTTGCCTCCGCCTTGATGCGTGCGAGTTCTTGCCTTGCGTAAGCGGCTTCGCCGATTACCATTTTGGCTTGCTCTGCCTCCTCAATGATGCGCCGTGCCTCCGCCTCCCTTGCCAGCAGGTTGGCGATGTTTGCCTGTATGTCCTCGCCCTGCGTGATGAGACTGCGGTAATACTCGTGCGTGGAGAGGTGTTTGGCAACTGACCCTCTGACGCCCCTTTTCAGCCCGTACTTCGCCATGTGTTCGGCGTAGGTGTCCTGATACCTGATGAGGTTGGCACGGCTCATCATCTCGTCGGCGCAGAGACGTGGGGCGGTCGCTTTCGTCCTGTACCTGCGCTTCGCATTCTCTTCCTTCTTCTGCTTCCTGCGCTCGCCCTGCACTATCGGCACTACGGTAGCATGGATGTGCGGTGTTTCCTCGTCCATGTGCAGCACTGCCGACACGAGATTGTCTGCCCCGTAGGTCTCCCTCAGCCACGCCACGCTGTCATCGCACCACTCCCCGAGTCTGCCCTCGTTTTCCATTCGTGCCATGTCCTCGTGCGTTCCGCTCAGCACGATGCGGATAGCCTGTACTTGGTTCTTCCCTATCTTGCGTTTCAGCCCAGCCGTGTCAAGGCGGTGGCGTATGGCAACCGTGCGGTTGCGCACACCATCGGGGAACTCTATTAACTCACGGTTGAGGTGCGTTCTCGTAGGGTCTATGTTCTTCGGCAAGATGGTGCGCTCGATGTGTGCCGACATTCCGCTGTCGGCTCCCTTTGCTTTCTCTAAATGCAATACACAATATCCCATGATGTTATCGTTTTATAGTTGTCGTCCTTTGTCTTTTATATTCCTGATTTTATCGGTGAGAGTAAAACTGAAACCTGTTTCGGCTTGCCCGTTCTTTTATGCCGACAGGCTCGGCAGGGGTGTCCAGAGGGGGGCAACCCCGTTGGCTTATTGGGGGATTTTCAGCGGACACGGAGTGAAGCGTGAGGAAAATCCCCTAATAAGCTACGGTATTTTCCGCCCTGCAAAAATATCCGTACCGTGCCTGCACCTGCCGTTTCCTTTTGCCCTCGCAATCTAAAGCCTCTCGCAGCTTCTCCATCGGTACTGCCGATTGGACTTGGTTTCTCCGAAAGCATACTTGGACTATTCCCGAATGTCCGAACACCCTGCATGCTTGGAAATACAGAATGCACGGATTGCCGAGACCGCCTTTTTCTGCCGCTCACAATAATATGTCCTGCATACTCCATTTTCACCTGTAATGCCACTGCCGTTTCCCACCGAAGTCGGAGTGATGAAATTTCTGATGAATTGATGAATACTTTTTTATTAATTTGATAATCAACACAATACATCTTCATCATACCCTCATCAAGCTGCTTGTCAAAGCGGAGTTTCATCATTTCTACAGTCTTTATCCCTGCATGTCCTCCAACTGCTTCCTGCCGACGGTGTAGAAACGCCCCGTGCGTCTTACCTCCGTGTATGGGCGCATGTTGTCATAGCTCGGCTGGCAGGTCGTATAGGTGAGCGTGTTTTCGGCAGGAGTGAGTTTCCATATTTCCTGCACGATGCGCCTTACCTGCGTCCTGTCCGTCCTGCAACCTGCGCAGTTCAGCAGAAGGAGCATGTCGTTGATGCAGAAGGAGAAAGCGGACGCTTTCATGCAGTCCATGACTTCAAGGCAGGTTTCCGCCATCTCCACCTCCGTCCTGTTGCGGTTGCTCCGTATAATCCTGCTCAGGGCTTGCGTGTGGATGAGTTCGGGACTGAACCACATACGGCTCTCTTTCTTCGTGGAGAGCGTGCGGTACTGGAGAAAATAGAGGAAGGCGGGTATTTCCTCCTTCACCCTTTGCAGGAAATCCGTGTCGTCCCTCTCTATTCTCCCGACTTTTCTTACCCAATAACGCGTCTCCCCTGCGTCGATGATGACGGGCAGGCGTTCATTATTGGAGCATAGTACGAACTTGGCAAAGAACGATATCTCGTCCCTGTCCTTGCCCTTCGCTTCCACCTTGTAGGAAAGGGTGGTGCTGAGGTTCTTGAGCCGCTCGCTGTCCTCCCTGCGGTCGAGAAGCACCTCGTCCACGAGGATGAGCAGTTTCCCTGCCCAGTCCGAGTTGAACTGACTTCGGAAGTCCTCGTTGGTGTTGAAGGTTACATTGCCCCCGAAGAGGGCTTTGAGGAAGTTGAGGAACGTGCTCTTGCCCGTGTTGCGCTCCTCTGATACGAGCAGCAGGATGGGCAGTTTCTCTATGGGATGCAGGTAGAGTAGTTGCAGGTAGTCCATGCCAAGTTCGTACTGCTCCCCGAAGATGTGCCTTGCCAATGCCTCGATATGGGGAAACTCCCCTTGCTTCGGATGATGTCCCGTCGGCTCGTAGAGGTTGAGGAAACTGCCTACTACGGGCTGATAGTTCACATGGTCGGGGACGGTGCAAAAACCGTCATACTTCGGGACGGTCGCCAGATAGTCCCTGCCGTAGTCCTGACGGAGCGTCTCGTTATTCCACACGATGCGCTTCCTTACAAAACCGCCTCCGACAAGAGGCATGTCTGCAAGTTTGTAGAGCGTTGTGCCCACACGGACGAAAGCCCCGTCCTTTTTTCTTTTTTCGGGCATATCTTCCAGCAGCCCGTCATTGTTTTTCTTATCCATTTCTTTCTTGCTTAAATGGTTGATATATAGCATCGTGCAAAGTTACGGACATCGTTCGGAAAACTACTTGTGAAGAATGGCGCGGAACGGTGAAAGAAAAACGGAATGGAATAAAAACAGGGGAAAGCAGGGAGGTGCGGAGCAAGAATTGAGGGGAAGAGGAGGATAATTTTGCAGGATTTGTCGAGGGTTGCTGAAAAAGGGAAAATGCCTTTTTCTTTCATCGTTCGCAAGCGTCTGATGATATGTTGATGAACTTGCAATCGCTTGATATTCAATCATATTATATCAATATTCATCAATTCATCAAAATAAAAGAAGTTGTGTTCGGTATGTTTTTCTTTTCTCGGCAGTCCTATACGACTCGTCCCTGACTGTTATCCCTGCCCTTCAACCACCCAAAAAGAAAAAGGTTTATTCCCCATCGACACAAGGGGATAAACCTCTATAAACCTCTGTCAAGGCGTTTCAGCAGGGACTGCCTGCCCGTGCAGGAAGGAGCATGACAAACCTTTCGTGCCGTTCGTTCAGCATTGCGATGACATGCTCCCGAAGCCTTTTTGCCCTTTGCGACCTGATACGGAACGCAAGGGCTATGACCATTTCAAGGCTGTACGCATCAAGCCAGCGACCCTCCGCCACCCTTATGTTCCTCTCTGCCGTGCAGGGATGCAGCAGCCCGACCTTGTATATTTCCTTGACCTGCGTGCGGACGGAATGTCCGAATACGCCAAACAGGTTGGCAATCTCATACTCGCCCATCCATATCTCGCCGTTGGGTATAGTGACGTTCCCGTGTTCGTCCATCGTGATTATCTGACGAGCATTGTTGTTTGTATCTTTCCCTTTCATTGTTATCCTATCTTGATATTGCCGAATGATACGTTGAGCTTACTGCCGAGCATGGAGAGGTCGGTGTCAAGTTTCTCGGTGGTTATCTTCGCATAGAGTTGCGTGGTTACGATGTTCGTGTGTCCGAGTACACGGCTCACGCTCTCGATGGGCATGCCCTTGCTGAGTGCCAATGTCGCAAAGCCGTGCCTTGCGCAGTGGAAGGAGATGTCCTTTGTGATACCGCACTCGCAGATGACTTTCTTGAGCCTCTTGCAGACCGTCCAATAGTTGATGTCCCCGAATATGGAGTTGTCTTTCTGAAACGGTCTGTATCGTTCGATGATTTGCAGGGGGACATCAAGCAACTTCACTTGGAACGGAACATGCGTCTTGTGTCTTCTCGCAAGTATCCACTTCTCGCCGTTCACCTCCACTATATCGTCGGTGGTGAGTTCCTTCAGGTCCACGAACGAAAGGGCGGTGAAGGAGGCGAAGACGAACAAATCACGCACGAAAGCGGAGTGACTGTCGGCGAACTCGTGCAACATCAGTGCCTTCAGCTCGTCCTCCGTAAGGAACTCACGCTCCTTCGTCTTCGGACTGACATGGAACTGCGCGAACGGGTTTCTGGGTATCTTGCCGTTGAAGTGCGCACGCATCACCACGCCCTTGAGCCACATGCAGTTCAGCCAGATAGTGGCGTTCCTGTTTCCTTTCACCGTGCTGAGGTACACGGCGAAGTCCCTGATGAAGTCGGGGGTGAGTTCCAGCATCGACATATCGCTGCGGTTGTACTTGTAGCGGATAAACCTCGCCGTGTTTTCCCTTGCCCTGAGCATCACCTTGTATGTCCCCATGCTCCTGTCCTTGCCCACACGCTTGAGCAGGGAGGCGCAGTCCCTGGCAAAGGATTTGAGCAGGGTGTCGTACTCGCTGCCAAGCCCCTGATAGGCGTTGCGCACCATCTCTGCCGTGACGAATGCCTCACGATCGGAAAGTCTTTGATAGTGCTTGATGATTTGCGCCTTGATGTTGTCAAGCGAGAGATTGGTTGCGATGGCTTCCTTGCTCTTGCCTTTCGCCCTGTTGCCTCTCACATCCCACAACTCCCTCGGGATGGTGCGCTTGCAGCTGAACTGTGCCACCGTGCCGTTGATTGTAACACGTCCCATGATGGGGACGATACCGTTTTTCTCCTTGCTGCCGTTCACATAGAACAGCACTTTGAATGTGCTTCTTGCCATTGCCTCTTCTTTTTGGTTGCAAAATTAAACATGAAAGAGCCTAACCCTACTATGCAAAATATAGAGCAGTGAAGCAAAAGCAACGGATGCACGGAAAATCGCTATTTTTCTCCTTTTTGGTGGAGGTGGTTACCCTACTTTCGGGTAACGATTTGAAAACCTTTCTGTCGCAATAATTCGCATATTACTGCCTCGTGGCAGGTGGCGGATTCTCTGCGGTTTGCGCCGTATGTCCTTAATAGTCAAGTCCAATTGCGTTAAACTGCCGATTTTATGCAAATATTACAGCAATTTTAGAGGTGATGTCTTAACTCCTTTCACTCCCTTTCACTCCTTAACTCCTCAAAACCTACCTTCTCTCTTGGAAGAATCGCTGCATCAAGGCACGACATTCTTCTTCCATCACACCGTAAGTAACATTAGCTTTTGGGTGGAAAGCTTTGGGTGCATACTCGTGGTAACCCCGTTTTTCATCAGGACAACCGTAGACAATGCGCCGAAGTTGTGCCCAGCCGATAGCACCAGCACACATGATGCAAGGCTCAACTGTCACATATAGCGTGCAATCTTGCAGATATTTCCCTCCCAACTCATTGGCAGCCATGGTTATTGCTTGCATTTCTGCATGTGCAGTAACGTCATTGAGCGTCTCTGTCAGGTTATGGGCACGAGCGATGATACGGTCTTTGCACACAACGACTGCGCCCACTGGGATTTCACCTTCTTTATAGGCAGCTTCGGCTTCCACCAATGCACGCTGCATATAGTATAGGTCTTTCTTGCTTTGTTCTTCTGTACTCATACTGCAAAAATACGAGTTTTATTTTGATTTTACGAAAGATTATCCTAACTTTGCGCTGTAATAAAAATGTAAGAAAGGTGCATGGCTTTGCATAATGATATAGGGCGGTGGGGAGAAGACGTTGCTGTAAGTTATCTTCAGCAGCAAGGCTATGTCATTTTGCATCGAGATTGGAGCTATAGGCATCGTGATTTAGATATTGTAGCCATAGATAAAGGCACACTTGTTATCATCGAAGTGAAGACACGTCGTGATGAACGTTATGCCAATGCCGATGAGGCTGTGACCCCACAGAAGGTCCGTTCGTTGTCCATCGCTGCCAATGCGTATGTCAAACAGTATGGTATCAGCCTTGATATTCGCTTTGATATCATCACAATAGTAGGTCAACCCACGGACATTCATGAGGTAAGACAGGTTAAAGATGCCTTTCTTCCTTTCATATAAAAGTACGAGGATAAATGAAGATAATAGACGCAATGTTAGGCTTTCTGAAGCCATCTGCTGAGAAAAAGCCTGATGTGAAGGTTATTCATCTTGACTCTGTAGATAGTACAAACAGCTATCTGCGGACTTACGTACCTACAGAGAATGAACCAATGACGGTTGTTGTGGCTGATTATCAGTCGGCAGGACGCGGTCAAGGTACTAACACTTGGGAGAGTGAAGAGGGTAAGAATCTCCTCTTTTCTGTCCTTGTTCATCCTGTGATGATACCCGTTCGGAGTCAGTTCTTACTCTCTGAAGCTGGTGCTTTGGCTTTAAGAGATGCTTTACCAGATGAGATAAAGGATGAAATTCGGCTGAAATGGCCGAATGATATCTATTGGAAAGACAAGAAACTCAGTGGAACTCTGATAGAAACAAAGCTGGGTGGTGGTCATATAAAGGATTGTATCTTTGGCGTTGGACTGAATGTTAATCAGTCAATGTTCCATAGTGATGCACTTAATCCAGTCTCTCTTTGCCAGATTTTAGGGCATGAAGTGGAAAAAGAAGAGCTCTTGAATAAAATAATAAAGAAGTTTTCGGAGTTCTATCATTTGTTAGAGATGGGTGGATACAATGATATTAGTGCAATGTATCACGATGTCTTGTATCGCCGAGGAGGCTTTCATAAGTTCCGGGATGCCGATGGCGAGTTTGAAGGAGCAATCGTTGAAGTAGAAGATGATGGGCATCTTATCCTTCGTGACCGCAGTGGTATGATTCGTGAATATCAGTTTAAAGAAGTAGAATTTATTATTAATTGAGCGAGTAGGAGATTGAGTGAGGATTGAAAGAGAATGCCATGAAAGCTATTTATATTGGCTGATGAGCGCATGAAACGAAAATTATTATTTAGTCAAAGTGTGTATCGTATATGGTATAAACTCCTCTAATACCTTAAACATCTTAACTCCCTAGATAAAAAACAGTAAGTTATGGCAAGATTTAAAAGAATCTTATTAAAGCTCTCTGGTGAGAGTCTAATGGGCAAACAAGGCTTTGGTATTGATCCAGAACGTCTTGATGACTATGCCAAACAGATAAAAGAAGTACATGATATGGGTGTACAGATCGGTATTGTCATAGGTGGTGGCAATATATTCCGTGGTCTTAGCGGTAGTCAGAAAGGCTTTGACCGTGTGAAAGGAGACCAGATGGGGATGTGTGCAACCGTCATTAACTCCCTTGCACTTAGTTCTGCGTTGGAAGCTATAGGTGCAAAAGCCAAGGTGTTGACCGCTATTCGTATGGAACCTATTGGTGAATACTATAGCAAATGGAAAGCTATTGAGGCTATGGAAGCCGGAAGTATCTGTATCTTCTCTGCTGGAACAGGTTGTCCTTACTTCACAACTGACACGGGTTCAAGCCTTCGTGGTATTGAAATAGAGGCTGACGTAATGCTGAAAGGGACACGTGTTGATGGCATTTATACCGCCGATCCAGAGAAAGATCCTACTGCAACGAAGTTCTCAGACATTACTTATGATGAAATATATAACAAGGGTTTGAAGGTGATGGACCTCACTGCAACAACCATGTGTAAGGAAAATAACCTGCCTATCTACGTCTTTAATATGGATGTTGTTGGCAATTTGAAGAAAGTAATGGATGGTGAAAACATTGGAACCTTAGTACATAATTAATAAAATAATACAAGTCAAATGAAAAAAAGACAATTCTTAACTCTCATTTTTTCCCTGTTGGTGAGTATAGTCGCTATGGGACAACAGAACCCTGTACATGTTTCTGTACAGCAGAAGCGTGTGTCTCCAACAGAGGTTGATATCATTTTTGCAGCTAAGATCGCATCAGGGTGGCACGTATATTCCACTGGTCTGCCAGCTGGAGGTCCTAATTCCACTGTTCTGCGTTTGGATAATGCGGAAGGTGTAAGCCCTGTTGGCAAGCTCACTGCCCATGGAAAAGAGCTGAATGTATTTGATAAAGCTTTTGATATGAAGCTCCGTTATTTTGAAAATAGCGTCAGCTTCGTTCAACGTTATAAGATAACTGCTAAGACATACAGCATAAAAGGTTATTTGGAATACAGTACCTGTAATGAAGAAATGTGTATGCCTCCAATGCAGGTGGAGTTCAACTTCAAAGGGAATGGCCCTGCTTCTGCTCCTGCAGCAGCACCTTCAGACGTAGAAAAAAAAACGACTGATGCAGCTGTAGCTGCCCCAACAGAAGCTGAAGGAACAGCTGCTTTGTCAGCAATGACGGCAGATACTACTAAAAATGTGACTGCTTCAACATCTGATTCTGCAGCGAGTGTAGCACCAGCTACTACCTCTGGGACAAATGATTCAGACCTTTGGCAACCTGTAATCAAGGAGTTAAAGGCCTTTAATACCGCTCAAAACACTGACAATGCCTCACTATGGTACATCTTCTTTATGGGTATTGTCGGTGGTTTGGTTGCTCTTTTGACACCATGTGTATGGCCTATTATCCCGATGACTGTAAGCTTTTTCCTCAAAAGAGCTAAGGATGACCGTAAGAAAGGTATCCGTGATGCAGTGACATACGGACTCTCTATCATTGTCATTTACATGGGTTTGGCAACGATTGTGACAGCTGCTTTCGGCCCACAGAAGCTGAATGAGCTTGCAACAAATGCACCTTTCAATATCTTCTTCTTCCTTTTGTTGGCTGTATTTGCCTTCAGTTTCTTCGGATGGTTCGAACTTCGACTACCTTCTTCATGGGGAAATGCTGTTGATAACAAGGCTGCTGCAACGACAGGACTGTTCTCAATCTTCCTGATGGCATTCACTTTGTCACTCGTAAGCTTCTCTTGTACAGCACCAGTAGTAGGACTTCTTCTCGTACAGGCAGCCACAAGTGGCGATTGGGTAGCACCTGCTGTGGGAATGTTTGGCTTTGCTTTGGCTCTTGCCTTGCCTTTCACACTCTTTGCTCTCTTCCCATCTTGGTTGAAGCAGGCACCAAAATCAGGTTCATGGATGAATATGGTCAAGGTTGTTCTTGGCTTTGTTGAACTTGCATTCTCGCTGAAGTTCCTTTCTGTTGCCGACCTTGCATATGGCTGGCATATACTTGATCGTGAGACATTCCTTTCTATTTGGATAGCACTCTTTGCACTTCTCGGTTTGTATCTCATTGGTAAACTCAAGTTCCCACATGACGATCCCGATCAAAAAGCAATGCCAGTTCCTGCAATTATGTTAGGACTTTGTTCGTTGGCATTCTCCGTTTATATGCTTCCTGGGCTTTGGGGTGCACCTTGTAAGGCTGTCAGTGCTTTTGCTCCTCCTATCAATACGCAGGATTTTAACCTTGCTCCACAGACTGTTCATGCACAGTATACTGACTATGAAGAGGGTATGCGTGCTGCTGCAGCAGCTGGTAAGCCTGTGCTTTTGGACTTTACTGGTTTCGGATGTGTCAACTGTCGTAAGATGGAGGCAGCCGTTTGGACTGATTCACGTGTAGCTGAGAAGCTTATGAAGGACTATATTCTCATTTCACTTTATGTGGATGACAAGACTCCATTGAAGCAACCTGTAGAGGTGAAGCGTCCTGATGGCACCATGCGTACGCTCCGTACGGTGGGTGACAAGTGGAGTTATTTAGAGGAAACGAAGTTCGGTTACCTTGCACAACCATTCTATGTACCACTTGATAATCAAGGAAAACCGTTGAACGGGAGCTTCAGTTACAAAGAGGATATACCCGGTTATCTTGATTTCCTTAACAAAGGACTCGAGAATTATCAGGCAAAACGATAATATTCGTTGGACTTCTACTGCACTGTGTTCGGCATAATGATGGTCGAAGGCATATAAGGGAAGGTCTCATTGAAAGTAAAATGGCACAAAGGCAATCGCCCTCTGTGCCATTTTTTTTATGTCTAACACTTTAGTATTGTTTGCTATTTAAATTCCACTGATACTGTTTCGTTGGGCGAATGATAATGCTATTGATGTAAAATAACTTCATTATTGATTTTCGAAAGACGCCCTTTTGCGTTGTAAAAGATGCCCTTTTACAATGCAAAAGGTGCCCTTTTGATGTGCAAAAGATGCCCTTTTGAAACGCAAAAGGGCATCTTTTACAAGCCTGTTTGTAACAGTTTGATTATCTGTTTGTTACAAATCCGTTTTGGATAGGTTTTTGCCTATTCTCTCAATATTCGTAGTTCTCTTTCTGTAATATTATTTCTTAATTGTCTTTTAGCCTTCTGAGATTGTTCCTACATGAGCTTATCAACTTATGAAAGTGTAAGGTTGAAGATTCCAAAGAGTGCATGTTAAGAATGGGGAAACATGGGTTTGAAATGCTTTGTGATTGATAAAAATGTAGAAAAATGAAGTTTTTTATTATAATTTATTGACTTATTGTTTTTTTTTCTATCTTTGCGAAGTGATATTATTATCATGATCATTAATCTGAGAGCTATGCCTGCATGCCCTTGAATACTAATTATTACTTATGAGAAAACTAATATTTGTCTTCGGTCTGTTATGCATTGGGTTAACACTTTGTGCCCAATCAATCTCTGGTGTTGTTCTTGACAGCCAGGAAAAGCCATTGCCTTATGCCAATGTTGTTGTCCTATCGGCAAAGGATTCAGCCTTTGTCGTTGGTACGATAACCGATGAAAAAGGAAAATTCCGTGTGGATAAAGCCGCCGTGGGGGATATTCTGAAGGTCTCTTTCATTGGTTATGAACCTTATGTCACAACCCTTAACACCCTTGATGCACTAACAATAGTACTGAAAGAAGATGCTCACCTGATGTCAGAAGTGGTTGTTAAAGGGAATGTTCCTCAACATAAACTTACCATAGAGGGTGTACAGACGAATGTAGAAAACACGCTCTTGAGCAAGTTAGGTACTTGTGAGGATGTCCTGACACATATCCCTGGGTTGACAAAGCAGCGAAATGGTTATGAAGTCTTTGGCAGGGGCGCACCTATTATATATATAAACGGAAGGTTGATGCGTGATGGTGCAGAGTTGGAAAGACTGAAGTCGAGCGACATCAAGAGTGTTGAGGTAATAACAAACCCAGGTGCTAAGTATAATGCAGCAGTAAAGGCTGTTGTGAAAATACGCACAAAGAAGGTACAGGGAGACGGTTTCGGATTTGATGTTAGATCGTCCTACTACCAGTCGGAAAACGTTGATCTTTCAGACAGACTGAACTGGAATTACCGTCATAAACGCTTAGATGTGTTTGGTAGTCATGGTTATACGCTTGATAATGGTTATTATCCCAGTACGATAACTACAGTTGTTCGCACAGATACGCTATGGAATCAGAAGCTTGAACAAGATACACGAGAGAAGGCAATATACTTTAAGAATACGCTCGGAGCCGACTATCAGTTGAATGATAGTAACTCCATTGGTTTTAAATATACTGTCAATTTTCGTCATGAGTCGCCTAAACCGAATAATATCAGTAGTGACGTGACTGCTGACGGTGTGTTTTATGACCATCTTAACACGTTGTCTGTGCGCAAGGAAACTTATAAACCTGCCCACTTTCTGAATCTTTATTACGTAGGAAAGCTGGGGAAGATGGATGTTGATATGAATGTTGACTACCTCTATAACAACTCACGTGACAACACATTGACACATGAACAAAGTCAGAGTAGAACCAGTCGTACTGTCACTTCTAACCATTTGGAACGTAACAGGCTCTTTGCTTCTAAGCTAACGCTTGGTTATCCGCTTCTCGGGGGTAATCTGTCGGCAGGTGCAGAGTACACCTATACGAACCGTAATGACGATTACATTAATCCTGAACATTATGTCCCCACATCGTATGCACAGCTGAAAGAGTCGAACATCGCGCCTTTTGTGGAATATACTCATATGCTTTCTGTCTGCCAGCTGACCGTAGGATTACGGTGGGAAAACACCTGTTTTAACTACTATGAAGACGGGCAACACGTTCCTTCTCAGAGCCGTTCGTTCAGTAATCTCTTCCCGAGTATCTCTGCAGCAACGCAAATAGGTAATGTGCAACTCCAACTTGCATATGCTGCAAAGACACGTCGCCCGTCGTACAGTCAGCTGAGTAATAATGTCAGCTATGGTAATCGCTTTCTTCTTCAGTCGGGTAATCCACTTTTGAAGCATGAGTATATCCATACCCTCTCTCTGGGTGGCGCATGGAAATTCATACAGTTTGGTGTTGCTTACAACGATCGTCGCAATGCAATAGTGTTCTGGAGCAATCAGGATAGGAACAGTTCTTCCATCTCACGGTTGACCTTCAGGAACCTTCCTAGTATAAAAAATGTGATGGCAAAACTTGCTTTTACCCCAAAGATAGGTGTTTGGAATCCTGAAGTCAGTTTCCTTATGAAGAAGCAATGGCTTAATCTTCAGACAGATATCCAAACATATAAGCTGAATAAACCAATCCTTAAGTTTGTCTTCAATAATACGTTTGACTTTGGAAAAGGCTGGATCTTTGATATGGAGTCATATTTTGTGAGGAAAGGAGATGATGAGGTTGGGGCAATGGTGAGCAATACTGGGGCAGTTGATGTGTCTCTTTCAAAGTCGTTCCTAAAGGATTGTCTCACGCTTCGGTTGGGTGGAACAGACTTGTTCCATACTGTTAAAGAAGGTGGAACAGCATATACAGGAGTCATGGAGACAAGTCAATTGAGCACATATGACAGTCGTCAGCTTGTCTTTACCGTTACATATAGGTTTAATTCAGCACGCAGTAAATACAAGGGAAAGGGTGCTGGTAATGCTGAAAAGCAGCGATTGTAAGTGCAAAAATATTACTTTCGAGCTGTGAAAGTATAAGTAAGAAACACGTTTTAATGCAACAAAATAGCGCCTTCCACTATCGTGAAAGGCGCTATACTTATTCTTTAAAATGATGTTTCGTTATTGTTGTTTCGGTTCAGGGTCATCTACTTCTGTGAAATCAACATATTCTCCTTCGCTATCAGGGATGACTTGTTTGTTTCTTTTCTCTATCGGACGATTGTCAGTGACCGTATTTCCTTTCGTTTCAGTGCCCTCTTGTTGGTCATAAGGGTTGAATTGTCGGCGCGTACGCTTTATCTGCTTGTAAAAAGTATAGGCAATCCACAAGATCAAAGCAAGGAAAAAGATAAAGAAAAAGAGCGCAAACTTCAGAAGAAAAGTTATAAATGCTACCATGACTTTAAGTGTTTTAGTTTCTTATTCTTTAGCCCTTAGCTGTTGAAGGCTTGACAATGATAGAAAGAATCACATACCATGCAATGATAATAGCAAAGGAAGTGATGCCAAAGACAAGGAGAAGAGGAATGCAAGTGAGTAGGAAAATATACTTAATCTCGTTGCCTTTCCAACCCCATTGTTTGAACTTCAAGGCAAACATCGGGATCTCTGACACCAGTAACCATGAACTGATAGCAATCCCAATGAGTACTATATAAAGCAGCCAGTCATGGTTTTCCATCTTATTACCAACCCCAACAAGGAGTGAACCCCAGAAAAGTGCGTTGGCAGGAGTCGGTAGTCCGATGAAACCCAATGCTTGTCGCTCGTCAAGATTGAACTTTGCAAGGCGTAAAGCAGAGAAAGCTGCCATGATATAAGCCACAAAAGGCAAGTAATCACGTAGTGGTTCAAGCATTGTTGGGTATGCCATGACCTGCAATTGACTGAAGATTATTGTTGAAGGAGCCACACCGAAGGTGACATCATCAGCCAATGAATCAAGCTCTTTGCCTATTGGTGAACTGACATGGAGCAACCTTGCCGTCATACCATCAAAGAAATCGAATACCGCACCGATGATAATCCATAGCAAAGCCATCTCTATGTTTCCGCCAAAAGCAAATGCAGTGGCAATACAACCAGAGATGAGGTTGCAACAAGTAATGCTGTTTGGGATATGTTTCTTCATTACTTTTGCTTATTTTTGAGGCTTAAGCTTGGCAATAACTGTCTGGTCACCTGTCGTAGCTTGCCCCATTTTGACACATACTTCAGAGCCAACAGGGAGGAAAATGTCCACACGACTGCCTAATTTAATGAACCCTAAATGTTCATCAATGTAGCAATCTTCACCTTCTTTGGCGTAAGTAACAATGCGACGGGCCATGGCTCCTGCAATCTGTCGGCATAAAACGTCTGTGCCATCAGGTGTTGTGATGATCGTATCAGCATGTTCGTTCTCTTCACTTGCCTTAGGTAGCCATGCTTTATGGAAGTTTCCGTCGAAGTGTTTGACTGACTTTACAACACCATCAACAGGAAACCAGTTTGCATGGACATTCCATAAACTCATGAAAATGGATATCATTAAACGACGATCGTGAAAGTATTCATGCTCATCAACTTCCTCTATAACAACAATATGCCCATCTGCAGGTGCTACAACAATACCTTCTGTGTCCTCACTTCCGAAATAACGGATAGGACAACGGTAGAAATTAAGAACTATACCGTAGATGGTACCGAAGACAACTGCAAATATCCAAAATGGTATCTTTGATGGAACTGCAAACCAAAGAATCAGTGCAATGAGAGCTAAACAGATGGCTCCATAGAGCAAAGTGTTTGTCCCTTCACGATGAATTCTTATCTTTTTGAGTTTCTTTTTTATTTTTCCCATGGTCGATAAACGACGAATTTGTTTGTTGCAAAGGTACTCCTTTTTTGTTATTTGCACAAATTTTCACTCTCATTCTTTTGGATATGTCGGCTTTTCATAGTAACTTTACACCTCAAAAAAGTATTAACTAATGGAAGATTTCGTACATTTACACGTTCATACCAATTACTCTATTCTTGATGGTCAGTCTAAAGTGACTCGCTTAGTGGATAAGGCTATTGCCGATGGGATGAAGGGTATGGCTATTACTGACCATGGTGTAATGTTCGGAATCAAGGAATTCTCTGATTATTGTGCCAAGATAAATAAGGAAAGGAAAGCTAAAGGGGAGGAACCTTTCAAGCCAATCTTTGGCTGTGAAATGTATGTTGCACGTCGTTCAATGCATGATAAAGAGAAAGATAAGCATGATAATTCAGGCTATCACCTTATTGTATTAGCTAAGAATTACAATGGCTATAAGAATCTTATCAAGCTTGTTTCACATGCGTGGGTTGATGGTTACTACTATAAACCACGTACAGATCGTGAGGAATTAGAGAAATATCACGAAGATCTGCTAGTCTGTTCTGCTTGTATTGCAGGTGAAGTGCCAAATAAAATAATACGTGGAGATATAGAAGGAGCACGAGAAGCTTGTGAATGGTACCATCGGGTGTTTGGCGATGATTATTATTTGGAGTTACAAAGGCATGAAGTAAAGGACCCAACGTTGGTAGCTAACCGTGAGGCTTACCCTCTACAACAAAAGGCAAACAAGGTGTTGATGCAGTTCGCAAAGGAGTATGGGATCAAACTTGTTTGTACAAATGACTGCCATTTTGAGGATAAAGAGACTGCAGAAGCACATGATCACTTACTCTGTTTGTCAACGAATGAGGATCTTGATGACCCTAAACGAATGCGTTATTCAAAGCAGGAGTGGTTTAAAACACGCCAAGAGATGAATGAAGTGTTCTCTGATGTGCCTGAAGCCATGGCTAATACGTTGGAGATTCTTGATAAAATAGAAACCTATAGTATCGATCATGGGCCTATAATGCCTTTCTTCCCCATACCTGAAAGCTTTGGAACTGAGGAAGAATGGGAAAAGAAATTCACAGAAGCAGACCTATATAAGGAGTTTACGACGGATGAAAATGGGCTGAATCCATTGTCTGAGGAGGAAGGAAAGAAGGTCATTGCTCGCTTGGGAGGTTATGAAAAGATTTATCGAATCAAGTTTGAAGCTGACTATTTGGCTAAGTTAGCTTATGATGGAGCCAAGAAATTGTATGGTGATCCATTGTCAGAAGAGGTGAAAGAGCATATCCGTTTTGAGCTTCATGTAATGAAAACGATGGGTTTCCCTGGGTACTTCTTGATAGTACAGGACTTCATTAACGCTGCTCGTGAGGACTTAGGAGTAATGGTTGGACCAGGGCGTGGCTCTGCTGCAGGCTCAGTTGTAGCTTATTGTTTAGGCATTACAAAGATAGATCCTCTTAAATATGACTTGCTGTTTGAGCGTTTCTTAAACCCTGATCGTGTCAATCTCCCTGATATTGATACGGATTTTGATGATGATGGGCGTGGACGAGTGCTGCAATGGGTAATGGATAAGTATGGTCATGAGAATTGTGCACATATCATTACCTATTCAACTATGGCAACGAAGAACTCCATTAAGGATGTTGCACGTGTTGAGAAGCTACCTTTGGATGTGTCAAATGCTCTCTGTAAGGCTATCCCAGAACGGTTACCAGATGGCATGAAGATGAATCTAACGAATGCCATTAAGTGTACTCCACAGCTGCAAGATGCCGAAGTTAGTGAAGATATACGTGAGCGTAACACCATTAAGTATGCAAAGATGCTGGAAGGAACTGTGCGTGGTACGGGTATTCATGCTTGTGGTTTTATTATCTGTCGTAATCCTATTGACGACTGGGTACCGGTGTCAACGGCAACAGATCCAGACTTTCCCGAGAAGAAAGTGCCTGTAACTCAGTATGACGGACATGTTATTGAGTCTACAGGTCTTATCAAAATGGACTTCTTAGGACTGAAGACTTTGTCTGAATTGAAGGAGGCTTGCAAGGTTATTAAGCAGACAACTGGTGATGTTATCGACCTTGATAATATCCCGATTGATGATGAACTTACATATCAACTCTATCAGCGTGGACAGACAATTGGTACTTTCCAGTTTGAATCTGCTGGTATGCAGAAGTATCTTCGAGAACTACATCCAACTGTATTTGAGGACCTTATAGCCATGAATGCTCTCTATCGTCCAGGTCCAATGGATTATATTCCAGACTTTATCAAGCGTAAGAATGATCCTTCTTTGGTGAAGTATGATATCCCATGTATGGAGAAGTACCTTAAGGATACTTATGGTATAACGGTTTATCAAGAGCAAGTGATGCTTTTAAGTAGGCAATTAGCCAATTTTACTCGTGGTGAAAGTGATGCACTTCGTAAGGCTATGGGTAAGAAAAAGAAGGCTATTGTAGATCAAATGAAGCCGAAGTTCATCAAGCAAGGGCAGGAGAATGGTCATGATCCACAGGTGTTAGAGAAGATATGGAGTGACTGGGAGAAGTTTGCAAGTTATGCTTTTAATAAGTCACATGCTACTTGTTATTCATGGGTTGCTTATCAAACTGCTTACTTAAAGGCCCATTATCCAGCAGAGTACATGGCTGCTTTGATGACTCGAAGGTTCAGTCAGATAACTGAGATTACCAAGCTGATGGAAGAGTGTAAGGCTATGAAGATAGCTACACTTGGTCCCGATGTAAATGAAAGTCAGATAGGGTTTGGTGTTAACAAGCATGGTGAGATACGTTTCGGTTTGTCTGCAATAAAGGGAATGGGTGCCAGTGCTGCAGAGAGTATTGTACGTGAGCGGGAGGCAAATGGTCCCTATAAGGACATCTATGACTTTGCAGAACGTATTGATCTTAGTAATGTTAACCGTAAAGCTTTTGAGAGTCTTGCATACAGTGGAGGCTTTGATAGCTTTGGTTTACAGCGTGAACAATACTTCGGTGTTACAGGTAAAGGAGACTTATTCCTTGATACTATAGTCCGTTATGGGCAGCTCTTCCAGATGGAAAAGGCTGAACAACAGAATTCTTTGTTTGGTGGAATGGATGCTGTGGCAGTGATACATCCAGTGGCACCAAAGTCTGAAAAGTGGCCTACTATAGAGAAGTTGAATAAGGAACGTGAGCTTGTTGGTGTGTATTTGTCTGCACATCCATTAGATGAATATAGCGTTGTGTTGAGGAATATGTGTAATACGCATTGCTCACAGATTGGTCGTAATGCCGATATGACGCAGTTGTCGAAGACTGACGAAGTGACATTTGGCGGTATAGTAACAACTGTTACGGAGCGATTCTCACAGAAAACCGGTAAGCCTTTTGGCTTTGTAACCATAGAAGACTTTGATGGTACGGGCGAATTAGCGCTCTTTGGCGATGATTGGGCACGATGGAATAACCTGTTAAAGGAGAACTATACCATCTTTATCACAGCAAAATGTCAGCCTCGTTATCGTAATAATCCTTCTATGTTGGAGCTGAAAGTCCAGAATGTAGAGCAGCTTTACGATGTGAAAGCACATCGTTTGGAACGATTTACAATAACGGTTGATTCCGTGGCATTGGATGAAGAATTGGTGTCAGAACTGTCAACCATCGTGGATGAGCATGTTGGGAATACCCGACTTTATATCCAATTGCGCACACCAGAGAACACTATGATTACGTTGCAGAGCCGCAATAAAGGTGTGAATGTAGACCGTAAGCTGATTGATTTCATTACTGCCAGTGACAAAATGGAGTTTAAGATCAATTAGAATGGCAATATAAAGTGGCACGGTCTTTGAAGATAAAGAATACATTATATAATCAATTATAAAAAAGAAAAGAATCATGGAAGTTAAGATTACAGCAGAAAACTTTGAGACTTATAAGAATGGTGACTTACCATTAGTAGTAGATTTGTGGGCAACTTGGTGTGGTCCATGTAAGATGGTTGGTCCTATCATCTCTGAACTTGCGGAAGATTATGACGGTAAGATCGTTGTTGGTAAGTGCGATGTTGAGGAGAATGATGATGTAGCAATAGAGTATGGTGTGCGCAATATCCCAACTATCCTCTTCTTTAAGGGTGGTGAGTTGGTTGATAAGTTTGTTGGTGCAGCCCCAAAGAATGTTCTTGATGAGAAGTTCAAGGCTCTGTTGTAAGCAGATTCGGGAACAATAAAAGAATTATTGAGTATAAGTAAAGCCATATCAGAGCCTCTCTTGAGGAGTCTGATATGGCTTTCTTTTTTGCTCTTTTACTTCTATCTTTCTTGTGTTTAGATAGGTTTCTTTGTAAAACAAATTCCCTATTACTTTTTAAAGGGGCATCTATTGCATCGTAAAAGGGCACCTTTCGCATTGTAAAAGGTGCCCTTTCGCATTGTAAAAGGTGCCCTTTTGAAGTACAAAAGACGCCCTTTTACAAGCCTGTTTGTAAGTGTCTAATATCCTTATAGTTACAGTTGGTAAAAAAGAAGGATTCTCTCAGAAACATTCATCTTGGCATTCTGCGAGATGTAAGATTATTTCCTCGTTTATCAACTATTTTCTTCAACTGTTCCCTTTGTTCCCTCTTACTTGTTTCATACATAGGAATCTTGATGTAATTGTCACTGAGCTATCTTGCCTTATGAGCTATTAAGCAGGCATGATGATGACTTATTGGATCGGGGAAAGTACTATGGTGTGTAACATTGTCTGTTAAGGATACTGTTAAAGAGAAGTATTATGCAGTCCTCCTCTTTAGTATTTTAGCTTGCGAGTACCGTCAGCTTGTTCTTCAATCGTCACTTTTATGACATTCTCTGGGAGGATTTCCTCGATCAGTTCCGGCCATTCAAGAAGACAAAGGTTACCACTGTAGAAGTAGTCTTCATACCCCATGTCATATACTTCCTCAAGTTTCTTGATGCGATAGAAGTCGAAATGATAGATAGAATTCCCCTTTCCATCCGTATATTCATTGATGAGAGAGAACGTTGGCGAGGTAATGACATCCTTAACTCCTAAGGTTTCACACAATGCTTTGATGAAAGTTGTTTTCCCAGCTCCCATCTTTCCATAGAAAGCAAACACTTTTCCTTCACCCATCCTATTGATAAATTCCTTTGCAGCCTCTTGGATGGTGTCAAGGCTTTTAATAGTTATTTCCATTATAATTAAGCTTTTTGTTTTGCGTTATAAGCGTATGTTATCTCTTCCTTGGGCTGAGTGTTACCAACGGAACAATCATTTCTTCCATTGAGATACCTCCGTGTTGGAAGGTGTCTTTATAGTATGACACGTAGTAATTGTAGTTGTTTGGATAAGCAAAGAAAGAATCCCCAGTTGCAAAGACATAGCTTGTGCTGAGGTTAGGAGCAGGCAACTGTGCCTCTTGTGGCTTCTTGATAGTGAAGACTTCACGTGAGTCATAGTTCAGATTCTTCCCCAACTTATATCTAAGATTCGTATTTGTATTCCTGTCACCAATGATCTTTATGGGCTTTGTTGTCCTTATTGAACCGTGATCAGTCGTGATAACCACTTTGTAGTCAGACTGTGCCAACTCCTTGATTACATCCGCCAGCACACTATGCTGGAACCAACTGAGTGTGATTGAGCGGTATGCACTCTCGCTACTTGCCAACTCACGTATCATCTTCATCTCTGTTCGGGCATGTGAGAGCATATCAATGAAGTTCACTACAAGTACGTTGAGGTTGTTCTGTGCAAGGTTTTTATACTGTTGCATGAACTTGTCAGCACCTGTAGAATCGTTTATTTTGTGATAAGAGAACTTATCATGTCGACGGTAACGTTCAATCTGTGTTTGTATGAGTGGTTCTTCATTGAGGTTCTTTCCTTCCTCTTCGTCCTCGTCCACCCATAGGTCTGGGAACATTGTAGCAATCTGTTGTGGCATCAATCCACTGAAGATAGCATTGCGTGCATATTGTGTTGCAGTCGGCAGAATGCTCATGTAAAGGTCCTCTTCTATGTCAAACATGTCACCGATCTCCTTTGACAGGACACGCCATTGATCAAGTCGGAAGTTGTCAATGACGATGAGGAACACTTTTTCTCCTTTATCAATGAGTGGGAATATCTTGCGTTTGAAGATATCAGGACTGAGCAATGGACGTGTGTCATCACTGTTATTAGTTGGTTTTTTATTATTCCCAGTCAGCTTAGAGAAGCCATTGCTCAACTTATTGTCCTGTGGCGCAACCCAATGAAGGTAATTCTTTATGATGTATTTTGCGAAACCATTGTTGGCTTCTTCCTTCTGCATCTTGAGCATTTCAGTCATATTACTGTCGGCACTGCTTAGTTCAAGCTCCCAATAAACAAGCTTCCGATATACTTCAGCCCAGTCATTAAAGGTTCGGCAGTCAGCAATCTGCATTGCAATCTGTTGGTACTCTTGTTGATAACCACTCTGTGTGACTTCCGTAACAATCTCCTTTTGGTGAATATTCTTCTTTAATGTAAGAAGTATCTGATTTGGATTGACAGGCTTAATAAGGTAGTCTGCAATCTTTGCACCAATGGCTTGGTTCATGATATTCTCCTCTTCGCTCTTTGTAACCATGACAATAGGCGTAGCAGGTTGTATATCCTTGATACGCTGTAACGTCTCCAATCCGGATAGTCCTGGCATCTGTTCGTCCAGCAGAACGAGGTCGAATGTCTGCGTGCGGCACTGGTCAATGGCATCACTTCCATTGCTTACCGTTATGACTTCATATCCTTTCTTTTCGAGGAAGATGATGTGAGCCTTCAATAACTCTATCTCATCATCCACCCAAAGTAATAATCCATTGCTCATATTTTCGTACTCCTTTCTTAGAATCCATCCAGATCGTAATACTCATCTTCGATATTATTCTGGATGGGTTGATTCTTTTTATTGTTCTTGTTATTTCCTTTTCCTTGTTGTGGTTCGTCATTTCCGAAGTAGATGATTGGTCCATCATCTGTCGGTTTCGGCTTTTTGACAGGTGGTGTCTGCGGCTTCTGTCCATTCATTTGTGGTTTTTGAAGCGGTGTCTGTGGTGTCTGAACAGGCAACTTTGTTGCTTGCCCTGTTGTTGCAGGCTGCTGTTTCGCAGGCCTCTGAGCCCCAGATGGGGTGGGGAGCTTGGTCTTCGGCTGTGCCTCTGGCTTTGTTGTCGTTGCTGGTGCAGACTCTTTCTTTGGCTCCTCCATTGGGATTTCAAAGGTATTCGTGTCTTCCAACGTTGGTTTCTCTTCCTCTTTTGGTAGTTCAATGACATTCTTATCTTTTGACGTATCCTTTGTTTTGGACTGCTTCTGGTTCGGTTCTTCCAACGGAATAGTCATGGAATTATCAGTTGGAGTATCCTGTGTGTCAGGATAAAGATCCGTGTCATTCGCATGTTTCTCTTCTATTTCCTTCTGCAGATCACGTTCTCTTGGCTTCGTAACATTAGCCGGTTCGCTTAATAGATAGCGTTTCGTGACGGCCAGAGGAGCAAAGTTCTTGGCATAGAAGGCTTCATAATCTTTATAACTGAAGGCTGTTCCTATCAGTTTTAAGTTCTTGTCACTGATGATAATACCCTTTGCCGTCTTGCCCATCTGCGTTATGATAGCCTCAGAAGAAAGCAATTGACGTGCATATTGATAAGCCTCATCGTAATTGCGGAAGCCAGATATCTGCATCTGATGTAAGCTTCCGAGATCTTGTATCTCAATCTCAAAGTTCCTGACAAGGAAGTTTGTGAAGTTGAAACGTGCCATTTCGAATAGCAGCTTATGCTCATTAACAGAGTCAGGGTTGTATATGAGCAAGAACTTAAAGTCTATATCACGTTCTGGAGAGAGCTTTGCTTGATGGATACTGTCGCTGTCATTCAACACATTTGAGCGATAACTCCATACGTCTCCAAGGTCAAACTTGCCTCCATGTAGCTTCTTTCCAGCCTGAACACCATTGACAATCATGCCCGCCATCTCACTGATTCTACTCTGTGGATACTTTTCTACGACCGTTTTCATATCATTGATGCAGCCATTTACATCTCCATTGTTCAGTTTACTCAGGCCTCCGATGAACAAAAACTTATCCCTGTTCGCACCTAATGGGAACCGTTTCTCGGATACTTTGGTATTCCCTTGTACCTCATTGTATCTCTCTTGCTTGAAAGCATCGTATGTTGCAGCATAGAGAGAGTCCTCTATCTGTGTTCCAAACTTTAGGTTCTCCTTGTAATATGGGTCCGTAAGAAGCGTTGTCCATTGGCTCTTAGGATAATCTTTCTTTAACTTACTAACATAAGTTTCAGCTATGTCAGGTTGATTTTTTCGCATATAAAGGAGGTAAAGATGGTAATAAACATCATCCATCTGCTCATAGTCAGGGTAGTTATCACTTACCCTACGAAGTGCTTTTTCTGCTAATCGAAGGTTATCAAGCCTATCTTTAAAGATTACTCCAGAGTGATGTAAACCGTTCTCCAGTATCTTGTTGCTCGCAATCATTTGTTCTGGAGTGAGCGGAATCTGCGCAAGATAGTACTCACGTTTATGTGGATCATTCTTAAGAGAGTCTCTTGTATGACTGATAGAGTCTTGTTTCGCTTCAGCTTTCGTGATAGAATCGCGTTGCGCATCAGTCAGTTCTGAAAGGTTATTGCCGTTTTTCCCTGGTGTCCCAACAACCGTTTGGTTTATTCGTTGCCAGTTATCAATGTTCTCTCTCTTGCCCCATAGCTGTTGGAAGGTTACCTTTCCTTGTTGTACAGCCATTGGATTATAAAAGTACCAGGTGTTACCTTGCTGCCGATTATCACCGTTTGGCTTTATTGTATTGCCAGAATTGTTGTTTCCAAAACTGTTTTCAATCCCTTGTTCCTGACCGTTATTCAGAGCTTGTTGTTGTATTCTCTCTTCCTTTTCTTTCTTTTTCAGTGCCGTAATGACGCGATCTATGGCTGCGTTACGTTCTGTTTCAGAGCATTTAGCCAGATGTTGTAACGAGTCTTGTAGCTGTACAGCATCTGTAAAGGGAACCAATTCGTCCAGCACTTTTGAACGTTCTGATAATTGTTCGTAGTCTTTTCGATCCTGATCAAGTAGTCCAATAGCTTCTCCATAGCAACGTTTCGCATCTCCAAAACGCTCTTTTGCCCAATAGAGGTCGCCCAAATGTAGCAGCAAAACGCCTTTCTCAATCCCGTTACGTGTAGCTTTCTTGTTTCCTTGTTCGTAAGCATTGATTGCTGCAAGGGTATCTCGGTCTGCCAAATATATATTACCCATGGCGTAATACACCTGGTCTAAGTATTCTTTGTTATTGTCTGAAGCTGCCATATGCTTCAGTTTACCAATCATTTTCTTTGATTGTCCCTTTGCAGTAACCTCCGTTTGTGCGATACGTGCATTGAATTCCAGTTCATAAGGTGGGTTTGTACGAATCACACGTTGGAAAGCTTTGTAAGCTTCTTGGTTCTTTCCGAGTGCAGCAAGTACTTGTCCGAGAAGATAAAGCTCACGTGCTTTCTGTTTACGGCGCATCTCATGCTTAATAACCTTTTGTAAATAAGGGACGGCTTTGGCCAATTCTCCAGTGTGTAGGTAGTAGTCTGCATAGGTATAATCCCATTCTTTTACAGCACGCCAGTCCATAGAGTCGCGTTGCATGTTGCGAATTACGTCCTCAGCATCATATAACCAATCCTGCTCTACATAGCATTTTGCCAGCCAGGCACGTGCTTTTCCGTAGATAGCTGGTTGTCCTTTATAGATACGACTCATGTATGCGAAGGTGGCAGCAGCCTCCTCGAAAGCCCCTTGATGGAACTGTGAACGTCCCATAAGCATCCATGCTTTCCACAAAAAAGGGTTGTATTCTTTGCGTGAAAGCCATTCTATGTCACTTGCAGTCTTACGTCTACTCTTGTTCCATTCGGGTCTTTTCTTGATACTATGCCTGGCAATAGCCTTCTCAGCCTTCTCTATTGCACGGTCAAAGTTGGTCTTTCCCAGTTCTCTACTGCTCTTGTTACCTACAGTATAGAGTGGAATCATCTCTGTGAAGTTGTCTTTGTTACCGTTTTCTTTTTCCAAAGAGCCATCTATATAGGCTTGTGCTCCATTGAAATAAGTATTGTAACGAGCATTAAAAGCATGCCACCATCTTGATTGCGACGTGTTCTTATTCGTAGAACAACTAACAATCGTCAGGAAAATGATTGCAAGTAGTGCGGATATGATATGTCTGGTGGATGTTTTCTTCACTCTTTTATTGTCTTTATTTATGTTTGGTTGCCTGATTTAATCTCTCTTTTATTTACCCTCAATCACGGCTATCAGTTCGTCTTTGACTTGGTTTGGAACATTGATACCACGGAGAATAAGACTTCGATTCCAGCCTTTTGCTTCTTGAGGTTGCATGGTGTAGAGTACATTAGCAAACTCTTCGGCTTCCTCATCAGTATAGTTCTCGGAAGAACGACCACAAAAGCGGTCGAGTTCTTCGTCATCATAGTATTCAATCTCCTTTGTTGCAGCCTCCATCATACAGACCTGTTCGCACTTGTCATCCATGCCATCGCATGATGAACAGTCACCTGATGTAGGCATAACAACATCTGGTTCACCCTCTTTGTGCTTGGAAAGAAGGGTCGTTATAGCTGCTATAACAGCCAAAACAACGAGTGATGCGATACCTATGATGAATATATTCATTCTTTTACTGTCTTCGTTTTTTTTATGTGAGGACGAGGATTGTTTACCTAATCTCTTCGATTTGGAACCCTGCTTTGCGTAAATCTTCCCAGTAATGTGGGTATGATTTGGATACAACCTCTGGATTATTAATACGTATTTTACCCAATTTTATTGCCAAAGGAGCAAAAGACATTGCCATACGGTGGTCCTCATAGGTGTCAATAGTAGGTTGTTCTGCTGGTTCACAACGCTCTCCGTCCCACGAAAGTTCTGAATCATTCGTCTCATGCAGCACGAAACCAAGCTTTGCCATCTCTGTTTTCATTGCCACTATACGGTCAGTCTCTTTTATTTTCAGGCTACCTAAACCCGTGAAATGGAAGGGAATGCCGAGTACAGGACATGCTGCAATCAGTGCTTGTGCCAAGTCTGGCTGATTGATAAAGTCATAATCCAATCGGTTGAGCATGCAGTTGTGCCGTGTCAACGTAACATCTGTCAATGCCCCTTCCTCCTTATTAGCAAAGTTTGTCTTGACACCTAAGAGTGAAAAGATGTACTTGACGGAAGAATCACCTTGTCTTGAGCCGTTCATTAAACCCGGTAATGTAACGCTAGCGCCTATCTCTTCCTGTAAAGCTAATATCTCATACCAATAGCTGGAAGCACTCCAGTCGTTCTCAATCGTATAGTGTCGTGACTTGTATGTTTGTGGTTTTACGCTGATTGTATCGAAGTCAGTCCATTCAGCAACGATGCCAAACTGGTGCATCAGGTGTAATGTGAGGTCGATATATGGGCGTGACACAATCTCTCCGGTGAGCTTTAGTTCTAATCCTGCCGTGAAAGTGGGGGCTATCATAAGCAAGGCTGAGATGTATTGTGAACTCACGTCGCCTGGAATCTCTATTGAACCACCTTCTAATTTATGTCCATTTATATGGAGTGGAGGGTATCCTTCTTCACCTTTATACTCTATATCTGCACCCAGATAGCGTAGGGCATCAATAAGAACACCTATCGGACGGTGCTTCATTCGTTCTGTTCCCGTAATCGTATGTTCTCCTTCTGTTGCGCTAAGGTAGGCTGTCATGAAGCGCATTGCTGTACCTGCAGCCTTTACATCTATGACTTCTGGCTTCTCTTTGAAAGCTTTTACTATCACTTGTGTGTCATCACAATCGGACAGATTGTCGGGCTTTATGCTACTGCCTGATAGTGCCTGAATTATCAGTGCACGGTTGCTGATGCTTTTAGAGGCAGGAAGCATTATGTGGGCATTGATATTTTTAGGGGGAATTATGACGTATTGCATGTGTGTTCCGTTACAAAATTCTAACATGACAAAATTACAAAATAAACTTGGCATGGGAGAAAAAGAAGTCCAAAAGTTTGCTAATCTCAGTAAAAGTGAGTAATTTTGCGTTCCGAATAAAGTGCGGGATGTAGTTCAGTAGGTTTAGAATGCTGGTCTGGGGGACCAGTGGTCGCCAGTTCGAGTCTGGTCATCCCGACGAAGAAATAAGAAGCTAAATAGAGAGTTTTGCTCTTTGTTTAGCTTCTTTCTTTTGTGTTTAGTTTCAGGTCGTACACACTTGTCTTATCTAATAGTGTGTTCGTTTTATTTTCTTAGTAGCTGTTTTGCAAGTCTTCATGCCAATTTTTCTATAGGAAGTGATGTCTTCATTGATTGGAGGAATAGGTTATTTCAGATATAAAGGAGCGTGTCAGGAACGATTCCTTGGGTATGAATGCAACATTCGTGTTTAAGATTGATAGATGTTGGAACTATCTTTACAAATAAAATTGAAGATAGATGGCTGTTTTGAAGAGTTTGGATAAAAATTGGCTTTGTAACCATCAGATAATCAATAGGTTGCAAAGTGGCTTGTAAAAGGTGCTCTTTTGCGTTGTAAAAGATGCCCTTTTGATGTGCAAAAGACGCCCTTTTACATGGTAAAAGATGCCCTTTTACAATGCAAAAGAGCCCCTTTCGTTTTACGAATGTGATTTTCTTTTACATAAAGTCTACGTCAAGTTAAAAGTAAGGGGAGTCAGAACAAGTTCTAACTCCCCGTGTAAACTTAAATATCGAGATATAAACTCCCCGTTATAAATTGATGTTTATGCCTGTAACAATCCATGCTCCAGGTTGTGGAACATTACCATAATCAACATAATGCTTGTTGAGAAGATTGTTAGCTTCTACGTATGCAGACCATTTCTGTGCTGTCCAACTGAGTCGACTGTCTACGATACCATAGCTGGCATACTCATGTCGCTGATTGGAAGCATCAGGATAGCTACCCATTCGGTGTAAGAATCGGTAATAGATACCCAAGTCCAAGTGTTTATAGAGGTTTAACTGAAGATTTGCAACAAGCTTGTTCTTCAGATATTCCAAAGCATATTGGCTCACGATACCTGCCTGTTCACCCTTGTTCTGGTGAATATAATTGTATGCAAGACTGAACTTTTTCAAAGTGCGCATCGAAGGGAACATTTGCTGAAAGTCGAAGTCAAGAGCCGTTTCAACACCGAAGTCGTTGATGTTTCCAAAGTTTACACTTTTCCAAAGGACAGCACCGTTTGCGTCTAACGTCCCGTCATTGATCCAGTCAATGAGGTTTTTATGATGATTCCAGTAGACACTTGCTTTGGCAGAGATGCCATTCAGCGCATATTTGATACCTGTTTCCACTGCAGAAAGCTCTTCAGGGCGGAGATGTTTATCTGCTTTATGTCCGCCAACAGAATAGAAAAGCTCTGTAACAGATGGCATGCGGAGGGACGAATTATAGGAGGCATATAACTTCCAGGCTGTTCCTATGCGGTAACTGGCATCAATTCCAGGGTAAATATGCATGGGCATGTCTGCCTGACTGTTCTTAACTGCAACAAGACCAGCAGAGAGTGTGAAGCGATCAAGGATGATATTATGTTCGAGAATGAACTGTATATTGGTACGATTCAGTCCGTTTGTATAGTCACGATCAGTCCCATGAATGTGGTGTGGACGCTCTAAAGGCTCACCAAGATTCCCACTTACGAGATCTTCATTGCGTAGTTCAGCACCGAAAGCAGTACGTCCTAATGACCAATCAAAGTAGGCATTAAGGTTTACACCATATACATCCGTGCGGTGATAGTTGTAAGGATACTTGTTAGGGGCACCACGGAAGAGTTCAAAACGGTCCATACTACGGTTCCAATAAATAGAAGGACGGAGGTGGAGGCGCCCATGTAGGTTCTCAGCCTGTATGGCAGTGAACGTTTTAAACGTATGTTCGAACTGATCATCGTACTTAGATGCATAGAAAGTGTTGGCTCCGAAATCCTTCACACTTAGTCCTGCATGCCATCTAACAAGTACTTCGTCATCTTTATAGTTACCTTGATAGAAGGCTTTTGTTGTATGATAATCTGCGCTAAGGGCTCCAGCCTTGTTGCGCAGATAGCCATCGCTGCGTGTGTAGGATGCTGAAAGCTGATTGTTCCAATGGTTGTTTGATGCTATATTGGCGCGTAATCCACCACTGAAATAACCATAAGAACCTGCTTCAGCATGGGCAGAAAGACTTGTTTTTTCGGGAGTTCGAGTAACAATGTTTATGGCTCCTAATAATGAAGATGTACCATAAACGCGGGCAGCGGGGCCTTCAAGGACTTCTATTCGTTCAATTTCGCTAATGTCAACGGGGAAATCGAAGGAGTTATGTCCTGTTTGTGCATCACAGATATTGATGCCATTGAGGAGGATTGTGATTTGTTCTGAGTTGCCTCCACGTATACTTACGTCGGTCAAAACGCCCAGAGGACCTTTCTGTCGGACGTCAACTCCGACGGCATATTTGAGCAAATCATTTACACTTTGTACTGGAGCGGCTTGAATATCTTCACGACTCAGTACAGTTACCATTCTCGCTTGCTGACTGACAGTCAGTGGTGCGCGCGTTCCAGTGACGCTCACTTCATCCATCATCACGCTTTGACGGGTTGCTGTAGAGTCGCTTTCAACCTTGTTAGTCTCAATACTTATGCCCTTGGCAGTGGCATGTTGCAAGGTAGCAACACTCAGTACACCAATCAAAACCTCTTTTCCAAGAACAGAAAATAGGGAATAGCCGTGGTTGGAGAAGTGCTTAAACTTCAGAACACTGCGCTTTTGAAATGTTGGTTTGTACATATATTAAATTAATAAAAAGGCGTAAGAGAAGAGTGTTCTCTTATTGCCAAACGGCTGCAAAAGTAATGTTTTTTTTTGTAACAGTGGGTGTTGACGCTTGCTTAATGTGTTTTTTTCAGTTTGATAGGGATAAAAATGAGCTGCAAACCTTGGTATATTTAATCTTTTTACTACTTTTGTAGGCAATTAGTTTTTGAACCCGACTGAAATTTAATTGCACGATGAAAGCATTACGTGACCGTATCCTGAAGGATGGAAAATGTTATCCTGGCGGTATTTTGAAGGTAGATAAGTTTATCAACCATCAAATGGATCCTAATCTGATGAAGCAGATTTGTGTAGAGTTTATACGCCGTTACGCTTCAACAGAGATTAATAAGATTATCACAATAGAGGCAAGTGGAATCGCACCAGCCATCATGATGGGCTTTCTTTTGGACTTACCCGTTGTCTTTGCTAAGAAAAAGAAGCCTTCAACAATGACAAATATGCTTTCAACGACGGTCTTTTCGTTTACAAAGCAGCGTGAATATCATGTCGTTATATCGAAGGAATACTTGGGAAAGGGCGATAAAGTATTGTTTGTAGACGACTTCTTGGCTTACGGAAATGCTGCGAAAGGTGTCATAGACTTATGCAAACAGGCAGGAGCGGAGCTGGTTGGAATGGGCTTTATCATAGAGAAAGCTTTTCAACATGGGCGAGATGCAATAGAAAAAGCAGGTGTACGCTGCGAAAGTCTGGCTATTATTGAGTCGCTTGATAATTGTGAAATAAAGATGAAAGAAGATTAATGTGGTGGGCTTTTGCGCCTGCCACTTTTTGATTATAGAGGTTTTTACGTGGTGTAATATGATGGTTTAAGTCTCAACTTATTAGTTGTTATATTGTACAGCACGGTAAATTCTTTCCTGTTGACATAATCATTGGTATAGTATAATGGGGTGATTTATCTCTCTCTTATATAATGATTGCATCGCGTGATATAGTGATTCCGCTTTTCGCTTCTATAATGATTGCATTGTATAATCTGTTGAATTAGCTTTCACTATAATGATAGTAGCATAGTATAATCTGATGATGTTGTTTTCATTTATATGATTATCGCATAGTATAATCTGGTGATTTAGTTTTCACCTTATATAATTATAAAAATAAAAAGATGGAAAAGTCAAAAGAACTTATCTATGGTCTAAATGACAGACCACCCCTCCGTGAGACACTTTTTGCCGCATTACAGCATCTGTTGGCAATCTTTGTGGCAATTATTACACCTCCTCTGATCATTAGTTCGGCGTTGAAATTTGATTTAGAGACAACAGGATTCCTTGTTTCTATGTCACTTTTTGTATCGGGATTAGCTACATTTATTCAATGTAAAAAGATTGGTCCAGTAGGTGCAGGATTGCTTTGTATACAAGGAACATCCTTCTCTTTCATCAGTCCTATTATAGGTGCTGGTATGTTAGGGATGGTCAATGGGAAGATGAATGTAGAGATGGGACTGAGCTATATCTTTGGTGGTTGTATGTTAGCTGCCGTTGTTGAGATGGTAGTAAGCCGTCTTTTGCCTTATACACGTAAGGTAATTACTCCGTTAGTGTCAGGTATTGTTGTCTCATTGATTGGTATGTGTCTTATAAAAGCAGGTATTAACTCATGCGGAGGAGGACAGTCTGCGATTGATGCAGGTACCTTTGGCTCTCTTCAGAACCTTGGTTTGGCATTGTTAGTATTGGTAAGTATCATCTTTTTCAACCGTTCTAACAATCGTTTCTTTCGTATGGCGTCTATCGTTTTGGGGCTTTTGATAGGTTGCATTGTGGCATATGCGCTTGGAATGATAGACTTTTCTCGTCTTAACGGTGCTGGTAGCTTGAATATTCCCGTACCTTTTAAGTATGGGGTACGCTTTGATGCTGGTACAATCATTGGTCTTGGACTCATCTATCTTGTAACAGCTGTTGAGGCTTTCGGCGATATTACAGCCAATTCTCTTATCTCCGGACAACCGGTTGAGGGTCCTGTATTCCTGAAACGTGCGCAAGGTGGTATTTTGGCAGATGGCTTTAACTCTTTCCTTGCAGCTGTTTTCAATAGTTTTCCAAACTCAATCTTCGCACAAAACAACGGTATGATACAGCTAACAGGTGTTGCCAGCCGTTATGTTGGATACTTTATTGCAGCAGCATTGGTCATCTTAGGACTCTTTCCTGTGGTTGGTCAGCTTTTCTCTTTGATACCTGATGCAGTCCTGGGTGGTGCTACTTTGCTGATGTTTGGTACAGTTGCAGCAGCAGGTATTCGTATTATAGCCTCTACAGAGATAACTCGTAAGGCCGTATTGGTTATGGCTATTAGCTTTGCGATGGGACTTAGCGTTGAACTTGTACCAGGAATCTTAGACAAAATGCCTGATATTATAAAGAATATATTCTCCAGTGGAATAACAACAGGTGGCTTAACAGCCATTCTTGCTAATGCTTTTATTCGTATAAAAGAGTAGAAGTTATTTATTTTTAGTATTGTTTCGGTGCATTTTCCTTTTAAATGTCTACCTTTGTAGACTGAGAAGGAGAATGCACCGATTGTTTTCTTCTATGAATTATATAAACTAAGAAACGATATGTCAAAGCAGAACGGGCGGCGTAAATTTACGAAAACACTTACATTTAAGGTACTTTGTGGCTTGGTAGTCCTATTCCTTTTGGGGTTATGTTACAACATCATCGTAGCAGAAGATGATGTTCCAATGAGTGAAGAGGAGCAAGAAGAAGAGCAACAGAGGAAGGCTGACATGGACACAATAGATATTGTGGGCGATTATCTATGGCCTCGTATGAAACCTTCTCGGCAAGATATGATGACTGATGAGGAGAAAGCAAAGGAGAAAGAGGATGCTAAAGATAAACAAGATAAGACAGATCATGAGGCAAAATCCTCTGCTGCATCAGGTGGAGAGGCACCTATGGCAGCCCCAGCTCCCCCCGTTACTCCTGCTCCAGCCCCCGATCCGACAGCAAAGCCATCAGCTCCGACGATAGAGAAGATGAATGCACCGAGGGTGGAAAAGATAGAATAGTTTGTCACGTGATACCTTTTGTATCTGTAGTGTATAAATAAATAGAAAGTGAGGTGAAGTATGAGACGTTTTATTTTATTGTTTTTCATTGCGGCTCTTATAGCTGGTTGTGCAACAACTTACTATGATTCAGCAGGTAATCCTGTACCGAAAGAGAAGATGGAACAGCTACGAATGGAAGCTGTAAGGGCGCATCTTGGGGAACATCGTTACCGTATTTTCATGGATAGAATGTATCCTATGCGTGGTCCATCTGTCTATCTGACTGATGATTGGGGCATAGAAGTTAGTGGCGATTCTGTCGGTCTTTTTCTTCCTTACTTTGGTAGAGTTTATCAGATTCCGTATGGAAGAGGTGGCGGTTTGAGTCTTGTTGAGCCTCTTACAAGCTATAAAGAAGAGCCTATGAAGGAGGGACGTCGCATCTTTATGACCACTCGTAATGATTATGAGAGTTATCAGATGGTGCTTGAAGTGTTTGATAATGCTACAGCTTCGCTTGTTGTAAATCCAAGTGGAAAGGAGTCAATACGGTTTACAGGTGTGATGGAACTGAATGATAAGTTCACTCCAAAGAGTGGTAAAACAGCACAACGACGCCAGACTTCATTCATGAAGTTATGAGCAATGAAATGCTTTTAAATCTCAAGTGTTGAGGGTTTTATTGGTAAGTAAGACTGATTACACCTGTAATGTTTTATAAAGTAAGGACTTTCTTTTAGTCTTTTAGTTCTTCTTACTTGCAATAATACATTATATGTTCATAGTGTCATACCTGTAAATTATAGTCATGCAGGGTGACTTGATATAGGTCAACTATATAGCAAAAAGATAGCTTGCAATAGGCAGATTATTGATTTTTGTATAGTTGACTTTCTTTTTTTAGTATTCTGATGTTTGTTTCTTAATGTTCTGAAAGTTTTGATATACGTTAAATAACAACTAAAAAAGCGCAAGAAATAATTAGAAAATATCAGTCATAATATTTGGAGGTATCACTTCTTAGCGTTACATTTGCACGCAGAATAGATATATATTAAAAACCTAAGGACAAAGAAGAATTTACTTTTGATACTACTTTTATGTTTTAAAATAGTATGACGAAGAGAGCTTGTCATAAGTCCGCCGAAGACTTTTCGGTGGCAGATGGTTGTTTAATAGAGTCGATTCTTATGAGATAAGATTAATATTCAATGATTTTATAAGTTTGTAAATAAGGGTTAGATCTGTTGAAATTGCGTCGTGAGATGCGGTATCAGACTTTATAGTTACGCTTGTTTTATCAAGTGAGATTGTAAAATCCTCTATAAAAACCGGTCCCCAGTAAGCTGAGCGAAGCCTACTGGGGACATTTTTTTGTATGGAATTGCAAAGAGTATTTACTTGTCTCTTTTCATCTACCATGGATGTTTCGTACTTTTAATAACGTAGTTTAGGACTTTATGAAATACCCTTACAATATTTAGCCTCTTATGAATGGTGCTATAAGAGATAATTCATTTTTTCTTGCTTCGCAACTAACAGAGATTCAATAGGTTACGAATTCGAAAACAAAAGATGCCCTTTTGCGTTCTAAAAGGGCACCTTTTACTCTTCAAAAGGGCACCTTTTGACATGCAAAAGGGCATCTTTTACAACCCAAAAGGGCGTAGTTTATTTTCTAATTATGAATTAATGTTACATTTATAGTTCTGTGTTGACAGTTCTTAGAACTGTGTATAGATAAACGGCTGAATACTCTGTTGGCTAAGGTTTATCACTAATTGTGTTACCAGGATAAAGATAATAAGTTTTAAAACCCATGGTAACGCAATAAATTTCTGCTGTAACCAATCATAATCAGTTTTTCGGATGCTATGAAGTTCTAAGCTAATGAGAACCAAAAGTAGCCATACCGGGTAGGCCATGAGGAAGGTGTAGGCATCACTAAGGTGTGTCTCATGAATGATATGACTGATTAATTCTATTGCAGAGTCTATGTTATTAGCACGGAAAAATATCCAGGCGAAAGACACATAACAGAAAGTGATAAGCCAGCTGGTGACCTTTACGTATGTATTGTTTGGGATTTTATTGAGTCCATTGTTCAAGCAGAATTTGTGAATTACTAGTCCCATGCCGTGAAGAACGCCCCATAGAATGAATATCCATGATGCTCCATGCCATAATCCAGCCACAACCATTGCAAGAAAGCTGTTCAGGTAGGTACGTAAAGCCCCCTTCCTGTTTCCCCCCAGTGGGATATACAGATAGTCACGGAACCATGTAGAGAGTGCTATGTGCCATCGATGCCAGAACTCTGTGAGGTTCAAACTCTGATAAGGGAAGTTGAAATTATCTTTTAATTCGTATCCCATGAGGGCTGCAACACCAATAGCTAAGTCGCTATATCCTGAGAAGTCACAATAAATCTGTACTGAGAATCCCAGTACACCCATCAGATCTCCAAAGCCACTTTGTACGGATGGGGCATCAAAAACAATGTTATTATACTGTGCAATGTAGTCGGCAATGAGTGCTTTTTTTATCAGCCCACAGATAATGAGCCATAGTCCTTTATATACTAAGTCGTCTTTTACGGGGCGCTTTACTTGTATCTGCGGTACAAGTACTTCTGCTCTGGTGATTGGACCAGCAATGAAGAGCGGAAAGAAAGTGAGATAAAAAGCATAATCGATCAGTTCTGTAGTCTTAGGAAACCGTCCTTTGTAAACGTCTACAGTGTAGCTGATAGCTTGGAAAGTAAAGAATGAGATACCAACGGGTAGGATAATCTTCTCTGGAGCAAAGTTACTGCGTAGTATTTCATGAATGACTTCGAGCGTGAAGTTCATGTATTTATAGTAGAGTAGGGGAATAAGCTCTGTAAAAATAACAATCGCCAGTCCTATTTTACGAATCTTTCCTCTCTTCAACCTCATCATGAAACGTGTGAGATACCATGAGGTGAGTGTTGTAAAAGGCAGTAACCACATTAAGGCTCCATTGGCTTTAAAAGCAAAAAAGAGGCTGAAGAGGATGACATACAGCTTCATCCATGTTCGCTGATAGCGGTTCAGACACAAGAAAATTGCAAAGAATACCAAGAAGGTAGCCATGAATGGCAAGGTACACAACGACCAGTTCTTGTCTTGTGTGGACAAGAAGCTGAGTAAAGCGGATGATAGTTGTGTCATATCTGCCATATTTTCCTGTTAATAACCTTCGAAAGAAGGTTGTAAGAGCTTTGTCTTTGTTGCCTTATGGTGTGCTTTCGGCTTATTTAATTGTAGCGGATTAGCACATTGATGGCTGGCAATGAACTGCGCTGCAGTGTCCATCCAGTAGGCAGCAGCAGCCCATGTCGGGTGATAATGGTCGCTACCTCGTTTGAGTTTGAGGTGTCTGCTATCAAAGAAATGCTCCTTCCCAATATTCTCTTTGATAACATCATTGATGCCAGTATCACCATTCCAGTCTGAAGGACTAATCCAAACGAAAGGTGTATTACCAAGTTTCTTCACAATCTCACGTACATATTGTGCTCTGTTTTCGAGGTCGTTGACGAAGAGTTCATTGCTTCCGAGACAGATGATTACGTAAGTTGGTTTGTATTTGTGCATGTAATACTCCAGAGTATGGGTCGTTCCCCAGCGTTCAGTGGATGAACTGTACCATATAACGGTGTAGAGTGTATGTCCATTTTCAGCAGAATAATCTCCCAAACGGCGTGATAATCCCTCTACCATGGAGTCTCCAATGAAGAGAATAGTTTGGTTTCGATGGATTTTTCGTCCACTCTTTGGGTGTTTTTTTACTTGTGGAGCATGATGGAAGATACTGGAAAAGGTGATCTTCTTTAGTGTATAGCTGCCCAGTGTTACCTCTTTCGGGATAACAGCATAAACGACAATGGCTGCTAAAACAGCAGCCATCAGTGTTAAGGTCTTTATCTGGGCATGCATAGGTAGGCCTTATTTCAAGTCAACTTCCACTGGACAGTGGTCGCTTCCCATTATTTCTGTATGTATTTTGGCATCTACAAGTCTATCCTTTAGCCTGTCTGAGATGAGAAAATAGTCTATACGCCAACCTGTATTCCTCTCTCTTGCACGGAAACGATAGGACCACCAAGAGTAAGTTACCTGTTCTGGATAGAGTGAACGGAAGGTATCAATGAATCCATTGTTCAACAACTGGGTCATTTTCTCACGCTCTTCATCGGTGAATCCTGCGTTGCGTCGGTTCGTTTTAGGGTTCTTGATGTCTATTTCTTCATGTGCAACGTTCATATCTCCACATACTATGACAGGCTTTTTAGCATCAAGTTTGTGTAGATAAGCTTGGAAGTCGTCCTCCCATTTCATACGATATTCTAACCTACGAAGCCCGTCTTGAGAGTTTGGTGTGTATACTGTGACGAGAAAGAAGTCGTCCATCTCTAAAGTAATCACACGTCCCTCATGGTCGTGTTCCTCGATGTCAATACCATATGATACGCTCAATGGTTTATGTTTTGTGAATATGGCAGTACCTGAATATCCCTTCTTTTCGGCATAATTCCAGTATGATTCATATCCTGGGAAGCTGATATCGAGTTGTCCATCCTGCATTTTGGTCTCTTGAATGCAGAAGAAATCGGCATCTAAGTCCTTGAATTGCTGTTCAAAGTCTTTCCCAACACAGGCACGTAAGCCATTTACATTCCAAGAAATCAGTTTCATATCTCTTTCTTTCTATTGTTTCTAATATTATTATTAATTCTTCTGATGTGAGTCGAACTCAAATGTTACGGGTAAGTTGTAATCAGTGGATAGGGGAGTGAATGAACCTCGTCCGTTGCTCTTCTTCAGATTTGTTATTGTGAAATTAAAGAACATCTCTTGTGTAGACATTACGTAATAACAAGAGAAAGGACGTGAACCTCCTGTACCAACAACTTCTACTTGTTGTCCATCAAGATTGATAGTGAAGCTGAGTTTAGCTAATGTACTGAAAACAATGCTCCGCTCCTGTGGCCTAAAACTCATCATAGTGATTTCCAGCTTACCGTTTGTAGCGTTCAAGAGGGCTTGGTATAATTTTGAGGAATGATCCTTTACACCACCAGCAAGTTCGCTACCTGTGATATTCTTAACACTGATCATCTCCTTCTTTGCAATCCATGTTGTACTTTTCGAGCCTAAGATATTTTCACTGTTGCGCATATTTGCTGTGCCAACATAGGAACCATTTATGTTTTGGTAAAGCTGGTCAATATTTATACTGGGTGTATTTTCCTCCTTAGAACAAGCGGAAAAGATGTTGATAGTGGCTATTACTGCGAATGTAAAAGTGGCTGTCTTTAGTAATTTATTCATAATGATTCCTTTTAAATATTAAGTCGTTATTATATCCGTTTAGTCTCTCCACGTAGTAAGTTCATAAACTCATTACGGGTTTTACTTGATTCAAATACACCGCTATAAGCACTTGTTGTAGTGATAGAGTTCTGCTTTTCCACACCGCGCATTTGCATACACATGTGCTTTGCTTCGATGACAACCATCACACCTTGTGGTTTTAGTGTATCGTTAATACATTGCATAATCTGTTCTGTGAGGCGCTCCTGTACCTGAAGTCGGTGAGAGAAAATATCTACGACGCGTGCTATCTTGCTTAAACCGGTGATGTGTCCATTAGGAATATAGGCTACATGGGCCTTTCCATAGAATGGGAGCATGTGATGTTCACACATAGAAAAGAAGTCAATGTCCTTAACAATGACCATTTGATTGTACTTCTCTTCGAAGAGAGCGTCGGTCAAAACCTTCTTTGGATCTTGTGTGTAGCCTCGTGTTAGCACTTGCATAGCCTTTGCAACACGTATTGGAGTCTTCTCTAATCCTTCTCTTGTTGGATCTTCTCCTAATAGTTTCAGTACTTCTTTGTAGTGTACTGCTAACTCATCAAGTCCTTCGCGGAACTCAGCTTGTGGTGTCATATTATCTTTTTTATCAATTAACAAATTGGGATGTTTTGATTGTTACCATGGTTCGGATGATATTTGCATGTGGAAAACCATTCTTACGAAGGGTTCTCATGACTTTCTTTGCTGCATTATAGTTCGTAAAATTACCTATAAGACACATCCATCGTGGCGAATAGAAGTGGACATAGATGGGTTGTTCAGGGAACAGTTCCTTAGCTTTTTGTCCAGCAGCATCAGCCTGTTGATGTGCAATACGGGTATTACCACCGCTATAAGCCTGTACTCGAAACCCTCTAACCTTCTTGTTTCCCTTCTTAACACGTTTGGTCACAAGATACGTTCCATCTATTTCTTCATCCGTTGGGATGTGCGGTCTTTTGACTAAACGTTTGACAAGTTTTGTCCCTGCAGGGCGAACTGGTTGTGCAGGAATATTCTCTGGACGTGAGATCTCTGGTCTGTGGTCGTTGAGTTTGGGTACTGTCAGCTTCTTTGTATCTTGTTTCTTGGATGTATTAGCAGCTGATGTCTTCTGTGATTCATGCTGACTCTCTACTCTCTGGCGTTCCTTATTTGCTTTCTTTGCAGCCTTTTTACCATTAACTAAAGCATCAATTTCGGCACTTTGTGTTACCGTAACTGATCCTTGAGCATTGACAGCCACAATGGCAGTCAGCATAAATACGATGATAGTAAGGAGTCTTTTCATTTCTTTTATGATTGAAATGAATTCTACTGATAGTTCAATGACCGTTGATGCTACCAGTAGAATTCTTTAATTTACTTTGGATTACTTCTTCCAAGCGTCGATGATACCCTTGAAATCAGCAGCTTTCAGAGAAGCACCACCAATTAATCCACCATCGATGTCAGGCTTTGCAAACAACTCAGGAGCATTGCTTGCCTTGCAACTACCACCATAAAGGATTGAAGTGTCCTCTGCAACTTCATTGCCATACTTCTCTGCTACGATAGAACGGATGTATGCCAGCATCTCTTGTGCCTGGTCTGAAGTAGCGGTTTTGCCTGTACCGATAGCCCAAATTGGTTCATAAGCAAGGATGATGCTCTTCCATTCCTCTGCAGAGAGGTTGAATACAGAGCCTTCCAACTCAGCCTTTACTACTTCATTCTGCTTTCCAGCTTCACGCTCTTCGAGTGTTTCGCCACAGCAGAAGATCACCTTCAGACCGTTTGCTAATGCCAACTTAACTTTCTCTTTCAGTATTTCAGCAGTCTCACCATAGTATTGACGACGCTCTGAGTGGCCAAGAATGACATACTGAGCACCTGTACTTTTTACCATAGCGGCTGAAACTTCACCAGTATAAGCACCTTTTTCCTTGTCTGCACAGTTCTCTGCACCAAGCCCGACAACGTTAGAATCGAGTACTTGTGCTACACTTGCGAGGTGAATGAATGGAGTACAGATAACAACATCACAGTTTGGCTTTTCTGCTTTCAGTGACTCGTTGATCTCTTTTGCCAAAGCAACACCTTCCTGGAGGGTCTCATTCATCTTCCAGTTTCCTGCTACAATTTTCTTTCTCATTTGTCTTTTACGTTTTAAAAGTTGATATAATCTGTTTGATTGTTCCTTTTGTTTAATCCATTCTTCCTTTTGTTTGAGCCATTGCTCACGCTTCTGTACCCATCGGGTCCATGACCAAATGCGGTCAGCAGCAATAAGAAAGGCGAGGGGGAAGATGTAACAGATGATGATTAGGACAATCTTTGTCCATGTTTTATTCTCTGGTTCTCGTCCCGTCTCTATTAATGATAGCGGAGCATTAAGCTCAGCTTGCTTTGGAAGATCATTATGACTCCATTTATTGATGATAGTTCCTTTGTAGAGTAATACTAATCCTGGGTTACTACGGATGATGGTTTTTAGTGTTGTGCCATCCGTTGTATAGAAAGGATACTCTGCTCCGGTGACATCTCTCCAATGCTTTATAGCTTTATCCGTACTTGCTGTGAGCCCGTAGAAACCATAACCATTCTCCTTGGCATACTCATAAATAGCGTCAATCTCTCCGAAATTACTATCGTCAGCACGTTCTAAGACGGGGGAAATGAGCAAGAATGTGTATCCGTCCTTGTTCAGAATACTGTCTGTAAGGTCATCTCCAGTCTTTTCATCAGTAATGGAGAAGTCGTGGATTGGTGGCTCATAGCCTTGTTCAAGTACTTCCTGATGTGTGTCTTTGAATACCCATGTGGAATCATTATATGGATAATCCTTCTCTGTAAATTCCTTCGTCACACCATTCTTTTCACAGATGAAAGTGGTCTTATAGGTTGTTTGCTTAGCTCCCTTTGGGATTTCCATTCCCTTTTTAATGTTCTGTCCGATATGATAAGGGCGGAAATCAAAGATAGGAAGATGATAAAGACTTAGTACAGAAGCCAGACAGATAAATACAATTGTGAAATAGAAGGCTATCCACTGGTTTGTTTTAGAGATGAAACGTGACTGATATCTGGGCCATCTGACCAATATTAGTGCTGCTATCAGCAGTATAAGGTTCTTGATAAAAGTCTGTGTATTCGTTAAATGAATGGCATCACCGAAGCATCCACAGTCTTGGATAGGTTCACTGATCGTAAGCCACAGTGTGACGGCGGTCATACATGTCATGAATATCAGTGATACCTTGCTGGCAAAGCGACGGCGAATAGCCAATAAAAGCATTACACCTAAAGTGAATTCAATAGCTGAAAGTACAATAGATAATATTAGTTGAGTCCAATCTGGAACGTAAGCAGACAGCTGCACCGCCTCTAAGTACTCAGCTATTTTATATTGTGAGCCCAATGGGTCGATAGCTTTGACGAATCCAGAGAAGATAAATGTCAATGCAAGTAGCGCACGACTGAGGTTTACTAATATTGTTTTTACTTTATTCATGCAGTTTGATAGCTCCGAAAACGGCGTAGTTCATTATGTCCATGTAATTTGAATCAATCCCTTCACTTACCAGTGTGGCACCTCCAAGGTTCTCTATTTCCTTGATGCGTTCAATCTTTGTGAGGATAAGGTCCGTGTAACTGCTTGTGCGCATGTCCCGCCAAGCCTCTCCATAGTCATGGTTCTTCTTCATCATCAGTTCGTATGCTTGCTTTGCATAGCGATCGTAGAGTGCTAAAGCCTCGTCAGCAGTCATGTCAACACTATCAACAAACCCTCTTTCTAATTGTATGAGTCCAACGATACTGTAGTTTATCAATGCAATAAACTCAGGGCGGATACCCTCTCCAACCAGTGATTCCCCAGTGATTTCCAAGGAACGGATGCGTTTAGCTTTGATAAATAGCTGGTCAGTAAGCGATGATGGGCGTAGGATTCGCCATGAGGGACCGTAGTCATGGAGTTTCTTTGCAAAGAGTGTTCGGCACTCTGCCAAAGTATCTTGGAATTCTTGCTGTGTCTTTGTCAATTGACTTGCCATTGTGATGAATTGATTTGACTGCAAAAATACTTATTTTCATTGTAATAAACGAAGGAATTAGCAACTAATTCAGGCGAAGGATATGGGAGCATAAAGCCTTTCCAAGGCGAGAATGAACTCTGCTGGGACTCCCCAAAGAAAGAAGATTGCTTGACTGAAGTAAGTTGGGAGAGTAATATTGATGTTGTTTTTGCTTGACTTTCCCACTTTTCATAAGGGCTTGGATAGATTCGGAAGGTGGTTAGTTTGTGCAGAGGAAGAGCTAAAAATCCCCTAATTTAGTTTTAATTATAGTTGCTGTCAGTTTTAACATTTATGCTAATATGTTGTTTTTTAGTCTGTTATGATATGGAAAGGTGTGACAGAAATGACAGCAAAAATATTTTGTTTCTTAGAAGAACTGATATTCACAAAGAAACGGGAATATCTTTGTAGACATTCCCGTTCTTTGAATTTATGTGTGAAGGATGCATTACCTTATGGTGCAACTACAACCTTTACCCAACTATTCGTGTCATCGTAATTTGCTCTGTTATCATTAGCACTTTCTAAGAACGGCTTTACTTGTTCCAGTTTAGCCTTTTGTGCAGCAGTCATTGTTACAGTAATGTTTGCTAAGAAGCCATTTGGACTTTGGCTACCAGCATAAAATTTCGCCAAGTTTGTCATGTGGCGTATGTCAAATGACGAAAGTTTATTATGTGAAATATTTAATTCTACCAACTTTGTATTGTTTGATAAGTCAAGCGTTGTCAAAGGAAGGAAGGAAGTTCGCAAATATGTTAAGTTTGGATTATGCGTTACATCCACTGTTGTCATCTCCCTTACATTATACAAGTCAAGCTTGGTGAGGTTTGGATTGTTTGATAGCTCTCTATCTTTGAACCTGATGCCCAAAATCTCTGCAGCTTTGAGTTATCTGACAACCCTATGAAGCTCTGAAGACTACCGTTAGAGAGACCATTAAAGTCGCTCAAGTTTGGTGAATTGGTGGTATTGATAGTCTGTATATTAGGACTATAATATGTCTGTAATGTTGATAATGAAGGCATATTGCTTGCATCAACCGACTGAAGGCTGTTGTTATTATACAATGCGAATAAGTTGAGCTTAGTGTTACCACCAGTTACAACTTCTGTCAGTCCATCCAGGTGGTGCGCTTGTAACTGTGTTATCTTATCCAATCCTGTCACATTAATCTTTGTGACCAATGGGCTACCACTAATTACTATTTGACCAGTGAGCTGTGGATACTTGTTGAGATTGAGCTCTCCTGCAAGGTTCTTGTTACCTTGAAGGTTCAGTCCGTTAATATTACGATAGTATTGTAGCTCATCGATTGACGTGAAGTTGTCTTTGTTATTGACTTCCAGTATTCCCTTGTAAGAAAGAATCTTCTCCAAATTGTCTGCTGCATAGATGTCCAGGTGTCCATCTGCGGTTCTGACTAAGCCTGATACTTTCACAGCAACAGCCTCGATTAAACCCTGATTCTTGAGAATGAAATCCTTTGCTTTAGTAGGATCAAGCGTCATTTCGCCGAGGTTATACACCTTAGCGCGTTGGATATTTACTTCCTGCTTAACCTTTTTCAATATGGCTTTGCCATCCTGCATGATAAAGACGAGTGTCAGTCCCTGTAATAACTTTTGCTCTGGAAGTGCTATGTAATATGCCTTTCCTTCCTCAAAAGTGCCCGATGCAGGAGTGAGGCTTACTACAGGAGATGCCTCGCTGAACTCGTTTTTAGCAGCACTAATCTTCCCATCATTAGCAAAAGTGATGGTAGATTTTAAGTTGCCTGCAAGGTTCTCTTGGCCAACGGAAAGTAACTTCACCTGTTTTACGTTTGAAGTTCCACGAAGACTAAAGCGGAGTAAGCCGCCTATGTTGTAAGCAACGAATGGTTTTCCACGCTGTGGGATTATGCCTACAGAAACATTTGCCTTTGGATCAAAAGTGCCAGCAATGGCATTCTGAGCCTTTGGAAAGTTGTATTGATATATAGCTTGGGTGTTACTATTTGCTGATATCTTCGCATCCTGCTGATAAGGATACATCATAAAGTATGCTACATTATTGACATTTGGTGCTTGTCCCCAGAAATGTACGTCACTTCCAGCGGTAGGAGTGGTGAAAGGATAGTTCTTGGGTTGGTTTCCTTTAAAGCCAATACCAATCTTATCGTTTGCCTGCCAGGTGACTGTTGTCCCATCGGAGCCTAATACGGTACGGGTTTTAGCTTGGTTTGATGGGGTAATATCCTCTGCATTTGAGGGACTTTCCAATCCTGCAGATACGAAAGTCATGTCTACCAGTTGACCATCTGTGGTGTTAGTACCCTCGAAGTCGTCATTTGAACAAGACACAACACTTAGTGCAAGCCCTATGCATAAAGCATAAGTCTTCAGTCGATTTGTATACTTCATATTGTTATTCTTCGTCTTTTTTGTTATTAATTTAATCTCTTGTGCGCTTAGAATGGAGAATCATCATCAGTTCCATCTTCAACGTGTGGGCTCAGATCGGTTCCCCCGCTGAAACCTTCGTGACTTGTACCATGCGCACTATCCATTAATAAGTTACCCTCTATCTCCATGAATACTATTGTAGTTGAGGGTTTTCTATAAATTCTTTTCATCTTCTTTGTCTTTAAGTCTTATTTCGTTTTTATAAATCTTTCTACCTTCAATCGTTGTCGATTTTATTGTCTTACCACAGAAAACTTATCCCTTTAATAGTCTTAAAGTCTAAAAAAGTTATAAGGAATTAAGGGTCAGTACAGTCTATTATGAACTTTGTTTTTATTGCTATTGTTATATAGCACGTTTTAATAGTGTTGTATAAAAGCTATTTAGTGTTCTTTTATTTCGGGTGCAAAGTTACGACTATTTTTATAAACAATTGTAAAATTTACAAAGAAAAGATACTTTCTAAAGGATAATTAACTAAAATAAAGAGAGATGTTAAAGACTCTCATTGTGTTTCCTCATAGTGTCGCTAATGGTAATTCTCTGCAATGTTCCGTACTCTGTACGGTATATTCGAGTATCTTAAAGGATCCTGCTATGGCTTAAATTCGTACTTTTGAAATACCCTTACAATATTCTTGTGGCTGTCGATTGATAATTCTTTGAATATGCTTTTAGATGTGTTTTGTAATGTACAGACAATCAGTAGATTATAAATGTGCTTCTAAAAGGGCGTCTTTTACATTGCAAAAGAGCACCTTTTACACATCAAAAGGGCATCTTTTACCACGCAAAAGGGCATCTTTTACATTGCAAAAGAGCGTCTTTTTATTTGTAGATGGGAAAAGAATTTACATTAGAGGGTAGTGTTAGTGATGAACTTAAGAACATTGTGTAAGTGGAATACTCCAGACATAGATACTTTGACAATTTCATCGTCAACTTATTAGGGGCAATTGCTGCCTATTGTTTGTTCCCAAAGAAGCCTTGTGTTAATGTACAAAGGACCATTGACACACAGCTTACATTGTTCTGAATTCATCGAACTCACGTTATTGTAGTATACGTGCATTTTTCTGAAAAGGGAAACGCGACATTCTCTCACCAGATAAAATGTAGATTGATTCGTTCGGTATTTTCATTTCTTTCGTTGAAGAATCTCTTAATGTTGTAGTTTTTATTCTCCACAAATTAACCCCAAATCGTTCATGATACCGCAATATGTTCAGTTTCTAAAGACCAATTTGGGTTTATAAAAGAAAGAGAGAATATGTCACTTTCTGTGAACATATCCTCTCCTTTGAAGTGTTATAATCTGATTATTGTTTAATTATGACCTTGACATTACTATTTGGTCTATTCTTGTCACTATTGTTAGTTATGATATTCTCTGTGAATATTATACCCTTACTGTCAAAATAATCCTTTTGCTGCTGAGTCATTGTTACTTTTATCTGTTGACTTGTCCCTGTAGCATCAGTCTGAAGTCCTACAGCTATATTCTCAATCGTCCCAGCTTCACTTATGTCGAGAAATGAGAGTTTACTGCTTGAAACATTTATATTTTTCAATCCGTTTTTACTCCCTAACTTCAACTCGCGAATACCTGAATTGTTCGTTGTCAGTTCTGTTAGGCGTGTATTATTACTTAAATCTAATGTTGTTATTCCTTTAACATAACTGAGGTTAAGCTTTTGCAGCTCTGTATTCTGTGTTACGTCTAATGAACTTATCTGCGTACTGCCCAAGTCAAGTGAAGTTAAGTTTGTGCCAGCAGCTGACAACCCTTTTATCTCTTTCACTGGAGAACCTATGAGATTGATAGACTTCAACTTAGTCATTTTGCTAAAGTCGTAGCTTTCTATCTTATTACTCCAAGCAACAAATTTTTCAAGTTGATCTTTATCGGATAATCCCTCTATTTGGGTCAATTTCTTTGTGTTACTTATATCGATAGTTTGTATCTTTGGTGAGTTCAATGTATTGATGTTTGTCAGTTCTCCATTGTTATAAGCTTGCAATGTTGCCAGAGCAGGAAGATTATATAACGCAAGGGAAGTCATTTTAGGGTTGTTACCCACTTTCGCTTCTGTCAGTCCATCCAGTTGATGAGCTGATAAGAACTTTAGTTCTGTCAATCCTGAGATATCAAGTTTTGTTACTAATGGACTATTACTGATGACAATGTAATTCGTGAGTTGTGGATATTTATTAAAATCGATTTCTCCAGCAAGATTCTTATTGTTTTGTACATTTAGACTTGTTACATTACGATAATACTGTAACTCATCTAATGTCGTAAGTTCGTTATTGTTTTGGATACTCAAAGTCCCTTTGAAAGACAGAATCTTCTCAAGATTCTCACCCTCATAGATATTCATGTCTCCATTACCATAACGTTCAATCCCATGGATTATCTCAGCGACAGCATCAATCAGTACCTTATTTTTTAAGATGAATGCTTTAGCAGAGGTTGGATTTAACACGATTTCTCCCAAGTCGTACACTTTAGCACGCTCGATATTTATTTCTTGTTTTACTTTCTTAATGATAGATTTGCCATCATCTAAAGTGAATATTATACTAATTCCTTTAGATATTTTCTCTTCTGGTAATGCTATATAATAAGGGGTTTCTTCCTTCAGTCCGCCATTCTCTGCAATAAGATTTACAACAGGTGTGCCATTAGTAATCTTTGTTTGTATCTTGTTTATCTGACCATTCGTTTTAAACGAGATAGTAGAAGTGATATCGCCTACAAGATTATCTTGTCCAATAGCAAATAATTTTACTTGTTTTACTTTATCCGTACCTTTGATCGTAAAACGAACGAGTCCACCAACATTGTAAGCGATAAATGGTTCATAACGCTTTGGAATAACACCAACAGAGATGTTAGCCTTAGGATCAAAACTACCTGCAGTAGCCGTCTGATTTTTAGGGAAGCTAAATTTGTATTCTGCTTGTAAGTTAGTTTTATAACTGATTCTTGCATTCTCTTGGTAAGGATACATCATGAAATAGGATGAAGTGACGTCTGCTGCCTTACCCCAGAAATGTACGTTACTTCCTGCAGTAGGAGTCTTAAAAGGTTTGGTCACATTATTATTCGAATATTGGTACCCTATTCCAATTTGATCGTTTTCCTGCCAAGTAACAGTTTCTCCGTCTGCTCCTAATACTGTGCGTGATAGAGGATGGTTTGAATGGGCAGTAAATACCATGTCTATTAACTCCTCATTGTTTGTCTCTTTGTTGTATAGTTCATCTTTTGCACATGATGCAAATACCAAAGCGATGCCTAAGAATGATAAGTATGTTTTAAAAAGTTTCATATTGTTCCTTTTGGTTTATTTGTTTTTGTGGCAAGTTTAATTTCTTTTGATTAGAATGGTGAGTCATCATCAGTTCCATCTTCAACGTGTGAGCTCAGATCAGATCCCCCACTGAAACCTTCGTGACTTGTGCCATGCGCACTATCCATTAATAAGTTACCCTCTATCTCCATGAATACTATTGTAGTTGAGGGTTTTCTATAATTTTTTTTCATCTTCTTTGTTTTTAAGTCTTATTTCGTTTTTATAAATCTTTCTATCTTCAATCGTTGCCGATTTTATTGTCTTGCCACAGAAAACTTATCCCTTTAATAGTCTTAAAGTCTAAAAAAGTTATAAGGAATTAAGGGTCGGTATAGTCGATTATGAACTTTGTTTTTATTGCTATTGTTATACAGTAGGTTTTAATAGTGTTGTATAAAAGTTATTTAGTGCTCTTTTATTTCGGGTGCAAAGTTACAACTATTTTTATAAACAATTGTAAAATTTACAAAGAAAAGATATCTTCTAAAAGATAATTAACTAAAACAAAGAGAGATGTTAACGGTTCTCATTGTATCCCCTGATTGTTTTGCTGATAGTGTTCGTTCGATATGTTCCGTACTTTGTACGGCATATTCGTGTGCCTTAAAGATTCCTGCTATAGCTTAAATTCAAAGTTTGAAAAGCCCTTACAATATTCTTGCGGCTGTCGATTGATAATTCTTTGAATATGCTTTTAAATGTGTTTTGTAACATGCAGATATTCAATTGTTTACAAACACGCTTCTAAAAGGGCGTCTTTTACATTGCAAAAGGGCACCTTTTACACATCAAAAGGGCATCTTTTACCACGCAAAAGGGCACCTTTTACATTGCAAAAGAGCGTCTTTTAATTTGCGGATGAGAAAAGAATTTACATTAAAGGGTGGTGATGCTGGTGATAAACTACTTTTATGCGGCGATGAAACAAAACCTTATTGATGATAATAGGTTGATGGAAAATCTCATAAAATGATGTCTATTACCATTTTTTTACCCATGATTTGATTTGTTAGGCTTAGGGAAAATGTGTATCTTTGCATTGCTTTTATAAAGACATCATTATATGCGAGACATCTCAGATGCCCAGTTGGCAAAACTTTTAGATAAGGATATATTTCATCATATTTCAGATTCCGCTGATAAGTTAGGCTTAGAGTGCTATGTCGTAGGCGGTTATGTTCGCGACTTATTCTTAGAACGTCCGTCAAATGACATTGACGTTGTGGTTGTAGGTAGTGGTATTCAGGTGGCGAGTGAGTTGAAAGCTATGTTAGGGAAGAGGGCACATCTTTCAGTTTTTCGTAACTTTGGAACAGCTCAAGTGAAATATAAGAATATAGAAGTGGAGTTCGTCGGTGCACGTAAAGAAAGCTATAGCCATGATAGTAGGAAACCGATTGTGGAAGACGGGACGCTGGAGGATGATCAGAATCGGCGTGATTTTACAATTAATGCATTGGCTGTATGTCTGAATAAGGACCGTTTTGGTGAGTTGGTGGACCCTTTTGGTGGAGTTGACGACTTGTGGGATGGTATTATTCGTACACCGCTTGACCCTGACGTAACCTTCTCTGATGACCCATTACGTATGTTACGTTGTGTTCGTTTCGCAACTCAGCTTAATTTCTTTATAGAAGATGAAACCTTCGAAGCCCTTGAACGCAATGCTGAACGTATCAAAATCATCAGTGGTGAACGCATAGAGGAAGAGTTAAACAAGATTATGATGACCCCAACACCAAGTAAAGGCTTTATTGAATTATATCGTTGTGGGCTTCTGCAGCTTATCCTTCCTGAGCTTGTTGCACTTGATGTTGTTGAAACAAAGAACGGTCGGGCACATAAAAATAACTTCTATCATACGCTGGAGGTGCTTGATAATATCTGCAAACATACAGATAATCTGTGGCTGAGATGGGCTGCTTTGTTGCATGATATAGGCAAGGCAAAATGTAAACGATGGGATCCAGCCGTTGGATGGACCTTCCATAACCATAATTTCGTGGGTGCAAAAATGGTCCCAGGTATCTTCCGGCGGTTGAAGTTGCCAATGGATAGTAAAATGAAGTATGTCCAGAAGCAAGTCGATCTGCACATGCGTCCGATCGTTATTGCTGATGAAGAGGTGACAGATTCTGCTGTTCGACGTCTTATGAACGATGCTGGAGATGATATAGATGACCTTATGACACTCTGTGAGGCTGATATTACGAGTAAAAATGCCATTAGAAAGCAGCATTTCTTAGATAATTTCCGCACTGTTCGTGAAAAGTTGAAGGACTTGAAGGAGCGTGATTACAAGCGATTACTGCAACCCTGTGTTGACGGGAATGAGATTATGGAGATGTTTAACCTGCAACCGAGCCGTGAAGTAGGCGTCTTAAAACATACGTTAAAGGATGCAGTGCTTGATAATAAGGTGGCTAATGAACGCGAACCACTACTAAATCTGTTGAGAGATAAGGCTAAAGAGATGGGCTTGATATAGTGCTCTATTTATAACGTGCAATGTGTTGAGATTGTCGGAGTTGCTGTTTTGTATTGCCATCGATTCCAATAATAATTGTTAAAAAGCATTCTATAAGTTGGAGTAGTTTAAATATTAATGTGTATTTTTGTACGTAGGAAACTACAAGTATGCGATGTGGTTTTTATATTCTCTTATCCATGTAAGAAGAAAAAGGGAAGAGAATAGGGTAAGAACCTTATATATTAAAGATAATCACAGAACGAAATTATATAATTATTATAGGTATGAAGAAAGCTAAGATCTTACTGTTTGTCACTGCACTTGTGGCAGTACTTACCAGTTGTGGGGGTGGTAAGCAGGGACTCCCAACGAGTGATGAGTATCCAGTTATTACGATTGGGGCATCAAATGCACAGTTGAAAACAACATATCCTGCCACGATAAAAGGTGTACAGGATGTTGAGGTACGTCCAAAGGTGAGTGGTTTTATTACTAAATTGAATATACATGAAGGAGAATATGTTCATGCAGGACAGGTTCTGTTCGTGATAGATAACTCTACTTATCAGGCTGCAGTACGTCAGGCACAGGCACAGGTGAACTCTGCTCAGAGCGCAGTTGCTCAGGCAAAGGCTAATGTTGTACAAGCTAATGCAAGCTTGAATTCAGCTAATGCACAGGCTGCTACCTCTCGTCTTACTTATAATAACAGTCAGAACCTATATAATAATAAGGTGATAGGTGACTATGAATTGCAGAGTGCAAAGAATACTTATGAGACTGCACAGGCATCTGTTCGTCAGGCACAGAGCGGCATTGCTTCTGCTCAGGCTGCTGTAAAACAAGCTGAAGCAGGTGTTCGTCAGGCACAAGCAATGCTTTCTACGGCTAAGGACAACCTTGGTTTCTGTTATGTAAAGAGTCCAGCTTCAGGTTATGTGGGAAGCCTTCCTTTTAAGGAGGGTGCTCTTGTGAGTGCTTCATCAGCCCAGCCTGTTACAACAATCAGTAATACTTCTACTATAGAAGTGTATTTTTCAATGACAGAAGCTGATGTTTTGAAGCTTAGCCGTACGGATGATGGACTCAGTAATGCCATTAAGAAGTTCCCTGCAGTTAGCTTGTTGTTAGCCGATGGTTCTACCTATAATCACGAAGGTACAATTGTTAAGACCAGTGGTATGATTGATGCAACAACTGGAACGATAAATGTTATTGCACGATTCCCTAACCCTGAACATCTGTTGAAGAGTGGCGGTAGTGGTAAGATTGTAATTGCTAAGAATAATAACCGTGCACTTCTGATCCCGCAAGAGGCTGTAACACAGGTCCAGGACAAAATGTTCGTCTATAAAGTTGATGCAAAAGATAAGGTTCATTATAGTGAAATCACAGTTGATCCGCAGAATGATGGTATCAATTACATCGTGACAAGCGGTCTTAAGATGGGTGAACGCATTGTTAGTAAGGGAGTCTCTAGCCTTGAGGATGGTGCAAAAATTAAGGCACTTACACCTGCAGAGTATGAAGAAGCAATAAAGAAAGCTGAGAAACTCGGTGAGAATCAGAGTTCAGCCTCAGGCTTCTTGAAGACAATGAAAGGTGACAGTAAGTAAATAATGAGCTTGGAACTTAATGCTTAAGATTGTTGATGACATTTGTATATAAATGAGGTTGCAGTTGTCAAGATGAGTTCTAAGAATCCAAACAGTAGACGTTATGACATTTACAAATTTCATTAAACGACCGGTATTGTCAACGGTTATATCAATCTTCTTTGTCCTTTTGGGTATAATAGGATTGATATCACTGCCTATTGAACAGTATCCGGATATCGCACCTCCTACGATCTCTATTCAGACTTCATATCAAGGTGCAGATGCACAGACGGTGTTGAACTCTGTTATTACACCGTTGGAAGAGAGCATCAATGGTGTTGAGAACATGACTTACATGGAGTCAACAGCTACAAACGCAGGTATGGCAATGATAACTGTGTACTTTAAACAGGGCTCAGACCCAAACATGGCGGCTGTCAATGTACAGAACCGTGTGTCACAGGCACAGGCTTTGTTGCCAGCAGAAGTTACCCGTGTGGGTGTGACTGTATCGAAACGTCAGAGCTCAAACGTTGTGATGTACTCTTTAACTACGGATGATGGACGATATGATGATGAGTTCTTGACGAACTATAACAATATCAATATCGTGCCGATGTTGAAGCGTATCAATGGTGTCGGTGATGTTCGGACACCTGGTATGAAGACATATTCTATGCGTATATGGCTCCAACCCGAGAAGATGAAACAGTATGGTCTTGTGCCATCTGACATCTCTGGTGCTTTGGCAGAGCAGAATATTGAGGCTGCACCAGGTTCTTTTGGTGAACAAAGTAACCTTAAGTATGAATACACTATGCGCTATAAGGGTCGTTTGAAGACACCTGAAGAGTATGGTAATATCATCATTTCAAGCAATGTAAATGGGCAGACGCTACATTTACGGGACGTAGCTAAAGTTGAACTTGGTGGCTTGCAGTACTCTGTAGCTATGCGTAATAATGGCGAACCAGCCGTGTTGGGTATGGTTAACCAGGTTGCTGGATCAAATGCAACACAGATAGCTGAGGACGTAAAGACTGCTTTGGCAAATGCAGAAAAGCAGATGCCACCAGGTATGAAGGTCACAATAGAGCAGGATGTGACGGAGTTCCTCTTTGCTTCTATTGAAGAAGTTGTACGTACATTGATTATAACATTAGTCTTAGTGTTCTTCGTTGTGTACGTGTTTTTGCAGGATTTCCGTTCAACAATCATCCCAATGATTGCTGTACCTGTCGCTTTGATCGGTACGTTCTTCTTCCTTTGGGTATTTGGATTCTCTATCAACCTGTTAACGCTATCAGCCTTGTTGTTGGCTATTGCGATTGTGGTCGATGATGCGATTGTGGTTGTTGAGGCTGTTCATGCTAAACTTGACTTAGGTTATAAGAGTGCATTGACTGCAGCTATTGATGCTATGAATGAGATTTCTGGCGCTATTATCTCCATTACTTTGGTGATGTCTGCAGTGTTTGTTCCTGTATCTTTTATCGGAGGAACCTCTGGAACGTTCTATAGAGAGTTTGGTGTAACGATGGCAGTATCCATTGTTATCTCGGCTTTGAATGCCTTGACTCTGTCCCCAGCCTTATGTGCTATCTTCCTGAAACCGCACAGTAAGGATGAAGAACATAAGAAACTCTCGCGTATTGATCGTTTCCATATGGCATTCAATACCCAGTACGACAAGATTAATAATAAATATCAGAAAGTTGTAGAGAAGGTTATTGGCCGTCGATTGGTGGCTGGTCTTTCTGTTGTTGTTGGTATAGTTGCTCTTGTTTTGACAATGAGCTTTACCAATACAGGGCTTGTTCCGAATGAAGATACAGGTACTTTGTTTGCTATGATCAGTATGCCTCCAGGGACATCACAGGTAGAAACGCAGAAAGTAACAGACCAAGTGGACAAGATGTTAGCAAGTAATCCCTACATTGAGCGCCGTGAGCAGATTGTAGGTTACAACTTCTTAGCTGGTCAAGGTTCAAATCAATCAACCTTTATTATCAAGTTGAAGCCCTTTGCTGAGCGTGAATACGGAATATTTGACCGTATTAAATCAGTCTTTACAGGTGCTGGTATTGCAGGATTGTTCATTGATCCAACTTCATCTAACATGATATTGGGTATGATATACAAGCAGACTGCAAGCATAAAAGGTGCACAGATACTTGCTTTTGCACCACCTATGATACCTGGTTATGGTATGTCAAACGGTCTTTCATTCTCTTTACAGGATAAGACTGGTGGTGATTTGAATAAGTTCTTCAAGGTTGCTCAGGATTATTTAGCAGCATTGAACAAGCGTCCAGAGTTCAGTCGAGCACTTACAACGTATAATCCTAACTATCCACAGTACATGGTTGATGTGGATGTTGCTAAGGCAAAGCAGGCTGGAACATCACCTGCAGCTATCCTTTCTGTACTGCAAGGATACTATGGAGGTATGTATGCATCTAACTTCAATGCGTATGGTAAGCTCTTCCGTGTTATGATTCAGGGAACAGCAGAGAGCCGTGTGGATGAAGCAAGTTTGAATAATGTATATGTAAGAACTACTGGAGGAATGTCTCCTGTTAGTGAATTCTGTTCGTTGAAACGTGTGTATGGTCCATCAAACATTACTCGTTTTAACCTCTTCACATCTATTGCAATCAACGCAACACCTGCTGATGGGTATTCATCTGGTCAGGCTATTAAGGCTGCAGAGGAAGTTGCATCTCAGGTCTTACCACAAGGTTATGGCTATGAGTTCTCTGGTTTGACCCGTTCAGAGCAGGAATCATCTAACTCTACAGCAATGATCTTTGCCCTATGTATCGTGTTTGTGTACTTGATTTTGAGTGCTCAGTATGAGAGTTACCTCCTTCCTTTGGCTGTAATTCTTTCCATTCCGTTTGGTTTGGCTGGTGCGTTTATCTTCACGATGATATTCGGTCACAATAATGACATCTATATGCAGATCTCTTTAATCATGTTGATTGGTCTGTTAGCAAAGAACGCTATTCTTATTGTAGAGTTCGCTCTTGAACGCCGACGTACGGGTATGGCTATCAAGTATGCTGCCATCTTAGGTGCTGGAGCTCGTCTCCGTCCTATCTTGATGACCTCTTTGGCTATGATTGTCGGACTGTTGCCACTGATGTTTGCAAGTGGTGTTGGTCGTAATGGTAACCAAACACTGGGTGCAGCGGCCGTAGGTGGTATGTTAATCGGTACACTCTGTCAGGTCTTTGTTGTCCCAGCTCTGTTTGCAGGCTTTGAGTATTTACAGGAGCGTATCAAGCCTCTTGTATTTGAAGATGAGGAGAACAAGGAAGTTTCTAAGGAACTTGCACAATTTGCGAAAGGTTCAGCTACTGATTACATCATAGAAGAGTAGGATATAAAAGAAAGAAGAATAATGAAGAAAACGAATATAATCATTATAGCTTTTGCAGCCTTGTCACTGACAGGCTGTAAGAGTCTGTATGGTAATTACGAGCGTCCAGACGTTAAAACTTCTGGAATTGTTCGTGATCCAGTTGATGATAAGGCTGCATTAGCAGGCTCCAGTGATTTTGGAAATCTGCCTTGGCGTAGTGTATTCACTGATCCTCAGTTACAGACTCTTATAGAAAAGGCACTGGAAAATAACCCCGATTTGCTTAATGCTGCATTGAATATTGATATTGCCGAACAGCAATTACGTGCGTCAAAGTTGGCTTTCCTGCCGTCTGTAGTGTTTGCTCCGAATGGCAGTATATCTCATTTTGGTACGCATACCTCCTCAACTCAGGCTTACACTCTACCTATTACTGCAAGCTGGGATGTTGATTTGTTTGGTAAACTGAGCTCACAAAAGAAGGCAGCACAGATGGCTTTGATTCAGTCACGCGACTATAAGGTGGCTGTACAGACTAATCTTATATGTAATGTAGCCAATCTTTACTATACACTCTTGATGCTTGATCGTCAAAAACAAATAGTGGATGACATGTCTGGATTGACCAAAAACACTTGGGATATGATGAAGCTGCAGATGGAATTCGGACGTGCTCGTTCAACAAGTGTACAGAGTGCTGAGGCTGCTTATTATAGTGTACAGACTCAGGGGGCGGATATTAAACGCCAAATTCGTGAGACTGAAAACACACTTAGCTTACTTCTTGGTGAGCCAGCACAGTCTATTGCACGTGGTTCACTTGACAACCAGAGTCTCCCGGCGAACTTCTCTGGTGGAATTGGTGTTCAATTATTAAGCAATCGTGCAGATGTTCATGCCAATGAGATGGCTTTAGCACAATGTTTCTATAATATTCAGGAAGCTCGAAGTCGTTTTTATCCAGCATTAAACATCTCTCCGACAGGTGCATGGACCAATAGCAACGGACTGGTTAATCCAGGAAAATTGTTGCTTTCAGTAGTGGGAAGCCTCACACAACCCATCTTTATGCGTGGTCAACTGAAAGCTGGTCTGCGTGTAGCAGAGGATAGGTATAAGCAGGCTTATAACACATGGCAGAATAGTATCCTAAAGGCTGGTGCTGAAGTGAGCAATGCTTTGGTTGCATATAACTCGGCTGATGAGAAAAATAAGCTGCAACAACAGCAGATAGATGTGCTGAAGCAAAATGTAGACCATACTCAGATGCTTTATGCACAGAGCTCAAGTTCTTACTTAGAGGTTATTACTGCACAGCAAAGTTTGCTTAATGCCGAGATCTCACAGGTGCAAGAACAGTTTACAAAGCTACAGGCTATTGTGAATTTGTACAATGCTCTTGGTGGAGGTTCTAAGTAAAAACCCCAAGTATTAATAATCAATAGTCAAGATTATGAGTAGTGAAATCAGCCCAAAAGCGGAAGTTTCTCCAAAAGCAAAGATTGGAGATGGATGCAAGAATGTAGTAGTAAATCGTGCTACACATCGCGGTTGTAAGACTGTTATAGGTTCTAATAACTTCTTTATGGAAGGTGCACACATTAGTCATGACACCGTCGTTGGGGATGGTTGCGTCTTCGGTTATGGTGCTAAGATAGCTGGAGATTGCGTGATTGGAAGTGGTGCAATCCTCTCTTCAAACGTAGTAGAGAAGGCTAATACACGTGTTGGTGAGTATGCTGTGGTACAGGCAGGTACTACATTTTCCAAGGATGTCCCACCTTATATTATCGCAGGTGGTGCTCCTGTTGAATATCATGGCGTGAATACATCTGTATGTCGTGCTAAGGGCTTTGATGAAAAGGTCCTGAAGCATATTGCAAATGCTTATCGTTTGCTTTTCCATGGGCAGACCTCAGCCTTTGATGCATGTATTCAGATTGATCAGCAGGTACCTGATTCTACGGAAATACGTAACATTGTAAACTTCGTACGTGGTACAGAAGCAGGAATCATCAGTAAGTTGTAATTTTCATACCTATACATTTCATGATGATTAAGAGGGTTAACCGTGAGGTTACCTCTCTTTTTTTATAATGCCTCCTTTTGAGTTTTTGGGGTAGGGGAGAAGTTGTTTTGTGAACGTAATGCATACGTTTCTGTTCGTCTTGCAGAACTAATAATGTCTTATAATATTACTTCTGGATTTTAATAGTTGCTCTTTTGTGTTTCAAAAGGGCATCTTTTGCATTGTAAAAGGGCGTCTTTTGACATGTAAAAGGTGCCCTTTTAAGAGGTAAAAGGGCACCTTTTAGAATACTATTTGTAACTGCTTAGTAATTCGTTAGTTACAGATGGGGTAAAATGGGGTTATGTACAGAAACTCGACTCCTTATAGTTGTTTGTTTGTAAAGATACTTCTTAAGTGCGTTTTATCTGTCTGTTAGACAGTCTTAGTATGATGCCGTACAAGGAATCCCCAATGCAATGACTCGATCACGGATAGCATCAAGTTCTTCATGTGTGGCTTTCTGAAGACTATGGTCAGGTGTTTCTCTGTCAATAGTATAAATCATAACCTCTCTCGGTGCTATCTCTTTGACAGCATCAAGCCATGGTTTTACAAACTCTTCCCCCGTATTGTCGATATTCGTGCCGTCTTCTGTTTCCCCTTTCATAAACATAGTCTGGATAATTGCTTGTCCGTTAAATGACTTTATGTCTGCAATTATTCTGTTAACATCATACGAAGGTTGTGTAGGACGGTCCACCTTATTTATATAGTCAGCATTGATAGTGTCGAGTTTCAAAATATTATTGTCAACTTTCGATAATGCTTCATGAATTTTTGGACGATGGATGAACGTAGAGTTACTGAGTACAGAAATCTTTGCTTGTGGGCAATATTCATTGCGAAGTCTGATGGTATCATCAATAACTTCCGCAAAGTCTGGGTGCGATGTAGGCTCTCCGTTACCGGCAAATGTCAATACGTCTGGATGAATATCCTGTGTCTTCAGTTCCTTTAGCTTTGCTTCTAATGCCTTTGCCACGTGCTCGCGAGTAGGGTGGGGTGTCTTAGTCCGATGGTCTTTGTTAAATCCACATTCACAATATATGCAGTCGAACGTGCAAATCTTCCCATCTGCAGGCATGAGGTTGATGCCGAGTGAAATGCCTAATCGGCGACTATGGACAGGTCCAAAGATAGGTGACGGATAGATAATTGTACTCATTTGATATCTTTTTTCGTGTATACAGAGGGGTATTGTGCAAAGATAAAACAAATAAACTACAACGTTTCATGCACAATAAGGAAATGTCTTTGTAAGTCTAAATAATGTATAAATTCCTTTGTCATTCTTTTATTTTGCAGTATCTTTGCATCAATTTCGGTGTATTATATCCTTTTCGGAAATGGCAAAAAGAAGAAACAAAGCTCGCAGTCATCATAGCTTGCAGGTTGTGACACTATGCATCAGTACAGCTATGGTACTGATATTGATAGGCATGGTTGTGCTGACTGTTTTTACAAGTCGTAATTTAAGCTCTTATGTGAAGGAGAATCTTACTGTAACAATGATTCTTCAGCCAGATATGAGCACAGAAGAGAGTGCAGCTCTTTGTCAACGCATTCGTTCTTTACATTATATCAACAGTCTGAACTTCATTAGTAAGGAACAAGCTTTGAAGGAAGGAACGCGTGAACTTGGTGCTAATCCTGCAGAGTTTGCTGGACAAAACCCTTTTACTGGTGAGATAGAGCTACAGCTAAAGGCCAATTATGCCAACAATGATTCTATTAAAAACATTGAGCGTGAGCTTAGAACTTATCGTGGAGTGAGCGATATCACTTATCCTCAGAACCTTGTTGAGAGTGTAAACCACACATTGGGCAAGATAAGTCTCGTGTTGTTGGTAATTGCAATATTGCTGACTATCGTCTCATTCTCGCTGATGAACAATACGATTAGGTTGAGTATCTATGCTCGCCGGTTCTCTATTCACACTATGAAGCTTGTTGGCGCATCGTGGGGATTTATTCGTGCACCATTCCTTCGGCGCGCTGTTATGGAGGGATTGGTATCAGCATTACTTGCAATTGCAGCCTTAGGGGTTGGTTTATGCCTCCTTTATGACTACGAACCGGATATAACAAAGGTTCTTTCATGGGACGTGTTAGTCATAACCGCTGGCGTTATGCTTGCCTTTGGTGTACTGATAGCAACGTTCTGCTCATGGTTGTCAGTCAATAAGTTCCTACGAATGAAGGCTGGTGACTTGTATAAGATATAGCGAAAAGTAAAAAGGTAAAAGAGTAAAAGGGAAAGAAGTAAGTTGATATCATAAGGAAAGACGCTTTTGTCTTTACTCACTATCACTTCTGTTTAGATCCTTTCACTCCTTATAACTCCTCAAAAAATATGGACAAAAGAAACTTAGCTTTTGGGAAAACCAACTTTATTATGTTGGCAGTAGGTATTGCCATTGTTGTTATTGGGTTTATCTTGATGAGTGGAAGTGGTTCTACTGAGACGATGTTTGACCCAGGTATCTTCAGCGCACGCCGTATAAAGGTGGCTCCAGTTGTGACCTTCATCGGGTTTATCTCAATCATTGGTGCTATTATTTATAGACGAAAAGAAGCAAAAGACACGGAGGAATAATGACACTTTTACAAACTATCATTATCTCAATTGTGGAGGGACTTACGGAGTTCCTCCCTGTTTCTTCTACAGGACATATGATTATCACGCAGAACCTCTTGGGCGTTCCGCAGGGTGATGAGTTCGTGCATGCGTTTACTTTCATTATCCAGTTTGGTGCAATTCTGTCTGTAGTATGCTTGTATTGGAAGCGTTTCTTTCATATAGACCGTTCTCCTGTGCCTGCTGATTGTAATTCTTCTTTCCTCAGAATGATACACCCCATCAGGTTCTATTGGCTGCTCTTTGTTGGTGTACTGCCAGCTGTTGTTGTTGGAATGGCAGCAAAGAAGAGTGGATTGTTGGACTGGTTGCTTGATTCTGTATGGGTTGTTGCGATCATGCTTGTCGTAGGTGGTGTATTCATGTTGTTCTGTGATAAGATCTTTAATAAAGGAATTGAAGAGAACTTGGTGAATGAGAAGCGTGCATTCAATATTGGTTTATTCCAATGTCTGTCAGTAATCCCTGGTACAAGTCGTTCCATGGCAACTATAGTTGGTGGTATGGCGAATGGTTTGACACGTAAGCGTGCTGCTGAATTCTCATTCTTTTTAGCTGTACCAACAATGGCAGGAGCTACATTGTTGGACCTACATGATTTGTTAGAGGCAGATAGTTCATGGGCAACAGCTCATAATCTGACAATGCTTCTCATTGGCTGTGTCGTATCATTTGTCGTTGCTTTGTTTGCAATGAAGTGGTTTGTAAGCTTCTTAACCAAGTATGGTTTTAAAGCTTTCGGATGGTATCGTATCATTGTTGGCGTCATTATCCTTGTGATGTTGCTCTCTGGTATGTCATTGAATATGGTAGACTAATCTTTAATCTCTTAGCATCATAATTCGAATGAACTTCAAAGAAGGAGTAATTATTCCGATAGATAAACCTTATGGCATTACCAGTTTCAAGGCATTGGCACATGTACGTTACCTTTGTACACAGGCTAATGACGGGAAAGTGAAGATAGGTCATGCAGGAACATTAGATCCGTTAGCCACAGGAGTGCTTATTCTTGCAACAGGAAAGATGACTAAACAGATAGAGTCTTTACAGGCGCATACAAAGGAATATGTTGCAACGTTACAGCTTGGGGCAACAACACCAAGCTATGATATGGAGCATGAGGTGAACGAAACTTTCCCTACAGAACATATAACAAGAGAACTGATAGATGCTACACTGCCACAATTTGTTGGAGACATTGAGCAGATTCCACCAACTTATAGTGCTGTAAAGGTAGATGGGAAACGAGCTTTCGACTATCGGCGTAGTGGAAAAGATGTTACGTTAAAGCCAAAGAATATTCGTATTGATGAGATAGAAGTGCTAGACTTTGATATAGATAAAATGCAATTATCTATTCGAGTCGTATGTGGCAAAGGAACATATATACGTGCATTGGCACGTGATTTCGGGCGTGCAGTAAATAGTGGGGCTTACTTAACGGCCTTGCGACGGACGCGAGTTGGTGATGTTAAGGTTGAAAACTGTGTTGATTATGACCAGTTTGACATATGGCTTCAGCAGCAAATAATAGAAAAATAACAAAAAACTCCCCAATATATAAATATGAAGCTTTCACAGTTTAAATTCAATTTACCTAAAGAGCAGGTCGCTTTATATCCTCATTCATCTAAGCGTGTGTTAACACGTACAGATGGTAGTACGCAGACTTTCACGGTTACTCGTCGTGATGAGGGCAGACTAATGGTTCTTCATCGCAAGTCAGGGACCATTGATATGTTTAAAAATGAGGTTAAAGGCGAACCGAAGGAAGAGGATTATATACGCTTTAAGGATGTTTTCGACTACTTTGATGAGGGTGATGCTTTTATCTTTAATGATACAAAAGTCTTCCCAGCACGCCTTTATGGTACGAAGGAAAAGACTGATGCCAAGATAGAAGTGTTCCTTTTGCGTGAGTTGAATCAGGAAATGCGTCTGTGGGATGTATTAGTAGAGCCTGCACGTAAGATACGTATAGGTAATAAACTTTTCTTTGATGAGTCTGGAACAATGGTGGCTGAGGTTATTGATAATACCACATCACGTGGACGTACCCTTCGTTTCCTCTATGATTGTCCTCATGAAGAGTTTAAACGTGAACTATTTGCGTTGGGTGAAGCACCACTTCCACGTTACATTATAGATAATCGTCCGAAAGAAGAAGGTGAGGAGTTTGCTCATGCTACTGCTGAGGATATGGAGAATTTCCAGTCTGTTTTTGCAAGTAATGAGGGCGCTGTATCAGCACCAGGTACGAATATTCATTTCTCTGAACATATGATGAAGATGATGGATATACGTGGTATTCGCAAGTCGTTTATTACCTTACATTGTGGATTAGGTAACTTCCATGATATTGAAGTGGAAGACCTCACAAAGCATAAGATGGACTCTGAAGAGATGCATATCAATGCTGAAGCTTGCAGAATTGCTAATGAAGCAAAACAAAGTGGGTATCGCTTGTGTGCTGTTGGGGCAAGTGTTATAAAGGCAACTGAGACAGCTGTAGGTACAGATGGTATGCTGAAAGAGTATGATGGTTGGACCAATGAATTCATCTTCCCTCCTTATAAGTTCGGATTTGCTGATTCTATGTTGGTCAACTTCTATCATCCTTACTCTACATTATTGATGGAGACTGCTGCTTTTGGTGGTTATGATCTTGTTATGGAGGCATATGATAAGGCTGTAAAGAATGGTTATATGTTTGGATGTTTTGGTGATTCGTTATTGATCCTCAATGATTAATATGCATACAGTGTACTTAGCTCTCGGCACAAACCTTGGTAACAGGAAGGCAATTATGCGCGAGGCTATAGATAATATAGGAAAGAAGGTTGGCACAGTTATGCGTCAATCTTCTTTTTATGAGACAGAACCATGGGGCTTTGAGAGTCCCAATCTTTTCTTGAATGCGTGTATATGTGTGTCTACTAAGCTTGCTCCTCGTCAGCTCCTTGAGGTGACTCAAGCTATAGAACGCGATATGGGAAGGATTGAGAAGACGGTTGATTTACAATACGTAGATCGTATTATAGATATAGATATCTTGTTGTATGATGATCTATATATCAACGAACCTGATCTTGTTATTCCTCATCCTCTGATGGAAGAACGTGAGTTTGTTATGAAGCCTTTGCTGGAAATTAAAGAATAACAAGTTCGATAGAGTGGTTTACCATTACCTGATCTAATGAATTTGTAGCGAAATTCCTCTTCTTAAAATACCAGATTAAGTTTAAAATCATTTTGCTGTCACATTTAACATTTTAGATAAGTACTTATGAATAAAGTCATTATGAGATAAAAATAGTGACAGTAATGACAGCAAAATAGAAACAGTAAGAACATGTGTTATTAGAAACTGTCTTTTAGAAGGGATTAACATGGTGATTATTAGTTGCTTGTTAATAGTTTGGGCAAAGTAGGTATTGAAAATAAAAAATCCCCGTTACCAATAAGGTAGCAGGGATTTTCTTATTCTTTAGATGATTACTTACGCAAACCTAAAGCCTTAACGATAGCACGATAGCGCTCAATGTCACGGTCATAGAGGTAATCGAGCAATGCGCGACGCTTACCTACGAGTTGTGTCAAAGAACGAGTTGTAACATAGTCCTTGCGGTTCTGCTTTACATGCTCGGTCAAGTGCTTGATACGATAAGTGAAAAGTGCAATCTGACTCTCTGCTGAACCAGTGTCAGTTGTCTTCTGCTCTTTACCATACTGTGCGAAGATCTCTTCTTTCTTTGCCTTGTCTAAATACATAATTTTTGTTTGATTAATAAGTTTTGCTATTACATCTTTCAGTCGTTAACTTGCCTTAATCACAACAAGAGTACGACTTCAAATGCATCGGAGTCTCCGAAATTGCGGTGCAAAGTTACAACTTTTTATTGGAACGACAATACTTTTCCATTTTTTATTCGTAATTTTGCACCATAATTTAGCATAAGCTTTTAAGGTAAATAAATGCAAGATATTCGTAACATCGCAGTTATTGCGCACGTTGACCACGGTAAAACGACCTTGGTTGATAAGATGATGCTCGCTGGTAAACTGTTCCGTGACGGACAAGACAACAGTGGAGAAGTTCTCGACTCTAATGATTTGGAGCGTGAACGTGGGATAACAATTCTGAGTAAGAATGTAAGTATTAATTGGAAAGGAGTAAAAATCAATATTCTTGATACACCGGGTCACTCTGACTTTGGTGGTGAAGTAGAGCGTGTTTTGAACATGGCAGACGGCTGTCTGCTACTGGTTGATGCGTTCGAAGGCCCTATGCCACAAACACGCTTTGTGTTGCAGAAGGCTTTACAGCTTGGTTTGAAACCTGTTGTAGTTATAAATAAGGTGGATAAACCGAACTGTCGCCCTGAGGAAGTATATGAAATGGTCTTTGATCTTATGTGCGATCTTAATGCAACAGAAGAACAATTAAACTTCCCAGTGGTATATGGTTCTGCTAAAAATGGCTGGATGGGTGCTGATTGGAAGAAACCAACAGATAATATAGAGTACTTGCTTGACCTTATTCTTAAGGAAATACCTGCTCCGAAGCAGCTTGAAGGTACTCCACAGATGCTGATTACTTCTTTGGACTACTCAAGTTATACAGGACGTATTGCCGTTGGCCGTGTACACCGTGGTACTTTGAAAGATGGACAGAATGTAACTATCTGTCATCGTGATGGTACTCAGGAACGAACAAAGATCAAAGAGCTTCACACCTTTGAAGGTATGGGGCACAAAAAGACTGACCATGTTGACTCAGGTGATATCTGTGCGGTAATAGGTTTGGAGAAGTTTGAGATAGGTGATACTATTGCAGACTTTGATAATCCAGAACCTCTGCCACCAATTGCTGTTGATGAGCCAACAATGAGTATGCTCTTCACCATCAATGATTCTCCTTTCTTTGGTAAAGAAGGTAAGTTCTGTACTTCACGTCACATCAGTGACCGTCTAAGTAAAGAGCTTGAGAAGAACCTTGCTTTGCGTGTTCGCCCGATGGAAGGCTCTATGGACAAGTGGATTGTTAGTGGTCGTGGTGTGCTCCACCTCTCTGTCCTCGTTGAGACTATGCGTCGTGAGGGGTATGAGTTACAGGTTGGTCAGCCGCAGGTTATCTATAAAGAGATTGACGGTCAGAAGTGTGAGCCTATTGAAGAGTTGACAATCAATGTCCCAACTGATTTCTCCAGTAAGATGATTGATATGGTAACCCGTCGTAAAGGTGACCTTCTTGGTATGGATGCTGAGGGTGATCGTGTCAATATTACCTTTGAAATTCCTTCACGTGGTATCATTGGTTTGCGTACCAACGTACTGACGGCAAGTCAGGGTGAGGCTATTATGGCACACCGTTTCAAGGATTATCAACCGTTTAAGGGTGAGATTATCCGTCGTACTAATGGCTCAATGATAGCTCTGGAGGCTGGTACTGCTTATGCTTATGCTATTGATAAGTTACAGGATCGCGGTAAGTTCTTCATTGATGCTGGTGAAGAGGTGTATGGCGGTCAGGTTGTTGGTGAGCATGTTCATGATAATGACCTTGTTATCAACGTTACTAAAGCTAAACAGTTGACGAACGTCCGTGCATCAGGTTCTGATGAGAAGGCTCGTGTTATCCCTAAGACCGAGATGAGTCTTGAGGAATGTTTGGAGTATATTAAGGGTGATGAATATGTTGAAGTGACCCCTAAGAATATTCGTATGCGTAAGATTACGCTTGATCATTTAGAGCGTAAACGCCAGAATAAGGATTAAATCTTATTTCAATCATAAGTCGGGAGGCGACTGTCCATATAGGGCAGCCGCCTCTTTCCGTATGTGAGTAGATGTCATTCTTATGATTCATAAGGGTTATAGAAATACCTTTACAATTATTTTCTCCATTTAATTCTGATTTGAAAGGATTGGCTTCTTTTCCGCTTTTGTAAACTACAGATAATCAGCAGGTTATCTTGAGCGTTTTAAAAGGTGCCCTTTTGCAGTTCAAAAGGGCACCTTTTACATGGCAAAAGGGCATCTTTTGGAATGCAAAAGATGCCCTTTTAGAATGTAAAAGACCGTCAATTAGTTTCTATGTTTGAATTAATCTTACAATCAATGGGAATCTAATTCTTAATCGGTCATTATGAACTCTATTAGGAGTTCCTATTATAATTCTCGTTTCTCGTTATTTCACGATCTCTTTTACTGTACGACCATCACTGTATTTCACAATGTTCAAACCACGTGTAGGTTGTGAGATACGGCATCCAGCTGCGTTGTAACGAGCAACTTCTACTACTTCTCCAGTTGTTGGTGCATTCTCAATACCAGTTGATGTGTGGTCAGAAATCTCACATTTATCAGCGTTTACAATCTCACCTGTCTGAGTGTTGATTACCAATACACAAACTGAGAGTTTTGATTTGTCCTGGATAAGAGAATACTGTGATATATTCTTGAAAGCTGTTTGGTGTACTTGTACTTTGTCAGCTACGATAGGAGTGCTGATACTTCCTTGTAGACCTCTGGTTACACCTAAAGCTGCAATAGCTGTATGGTCAAACTTTAAGTTGTAAACTGGGTTTGAAGAATTCACAAAGAAGTCAAGGTCTTGTGAGTAACCTCTGTATTGGTAGCCTCCAGCGAAACCGTTCTTCTGGTAGTATGAACGGCTCTGCAGACCGTCTGCCAACAGTACATAAGCGAGTGCATAGTGTGAGTTGTACTTGCTGACACGGAAAGTTGTTCTCGTTGTGATTGAGATATTGCGCTTCCATTCATCCCATGCAGCAAAGACCTTAACATCCATTTCTGCTCCTCTGTTCTGTTCTGAACGGAACGTTGACTCACCTGTGTAGTCATTGGTATCAGTTCTTCTGTCAAATCTAACAGTAGGATATCCAGAGACACGTATGCCAGAGTAATCATCACATTCCAATGCATCAGAATTGTGAACGGCGATACCGATGAAGTCATTTGGATGGGTACGAGTTAGGTAAGATAATACAGCCATACCTCTTGGGCACCATGGACACCACATACCAGTGAAGTCTTCTACTACGACTTTGCGCTTAGGAGTCTGTGTAAGTGTTGTTCGGGTAATAGTAGTGTAAGGCTCTGTAGTGTTTGTTGGTTGACCATTAACCTTTGTGATATTAAGCGCAAGCTCGTCAACGGTAGGATCAGTAGAAGGAGGAACTACCACATTGAGTGTCTGATTGCTGCGTGTTCTGCCTGCTCCGTTAAGTGCAATGGTTTTCGTTTCGATTACTTCACCATTGCGTGTGAGTGTGTATTCAATACTCTTTGCCCCATTTGTGATGTTGGTAAGAGGCACAGGAACGTTGACTCCTGTTGAATTTAGATTAACATAAGCTTCTTGTGAAGGAACTTGTGCGAATGCATTAGTTTGCATTAATGCCAGTGATAGGGCTAAGAAAAGCCTCAGTGTTATTTTTTTCTGCATGATTTTTATTTTTAAAGGTTTATTGTTTAGGTTTACTGAATGATGTGTTTCTCTGCACTTAAGACACCCTTGTTGTCTTTTTTCTGGATGATGTAAGCACCCTTGGCAAGTCCTTGTAATGATGAAAGACCCTTACCAACGAGCTTACCCTGCAGTGTGTAGACGGTATAAGTAACTGGTCCTTCTGTGCTGACAGTGTTGATGCCAGTAGCAGTCTTGTCGAAAACAATAGTAATCTCTGGACCTGGCTTATCTGTTACCCAGTCATTACCAGCCTTCTTTGCAGTATACAGTTGTACTTGAACGGTACAGTTAGCCTGGTTGGTAGCTTGTTCTGCAAGGCAGAACTCCATCTCAAGTGAAGTCAAATCAGTCTTTTTTGCTGAAAGATCACCTGCTTCAGAAGTATAAGGACCAACCTTTTTCCATCGTTTGCACCCTGCTGGGAAGCATACTTGCAGTACTCCTTCTTTCATATTTTTAACCGTTCCTACGAGGATTACTTTCTGAGCATTGCCTGATATGTTGCGGACAGAGATGTCTGCAGGCATGATTAGACCAGCTTCTGGTACTCCTGGAACGAATTCTTCCACCTTGTTGAAGGTGACAGTAGAGCCATTCGGGATGACTTTCCCTTTAGCATCAACAAACTCAAACGTTTGTTTGTTTTGCGCCATTAATGCTGTTGTACCCAGCACTGTGGCGAGAATAAATGTAAACAATCTCTTCATACTTGTTGTTTTATAATTGTGAATAATTAAGGGTTAACGAGCTTTTTGCGTGTGACTTGCAGTACACCGTTGTCATTATAGATGAAAGCTACGATGCTCATGTTCTTTACTTTCCAACCGTTTTCAAGCTGAAAATCAGCTTCTTTATCAGCTGTAGCATCCTTGCCAAGGGCAATCTCTTCTCCCCAGTCACCATTGATGGCTTTCCGAAGGACGTGATTGTGTATGTATTCTTTATTGAATTTCCCGTCAGGCATACGTTGTAAAGCCTTGATATCATCCTCTACAAGCCAAAGTTGTAGCTTCCCACTGAAAGATTCTCCTAAGTTGTTGATGGTTGCTTTCACGTGCGATTGATGGGTAATCGTATCATTACTGATAGCAAGTTTGATGTCAACGGTAGCTTTCTGTTGTATCTCATTGTAGACGAGTGATGCCCATTGAGAGTCATTGGTAAGTCCACCTTTACGGTTAACAAGACCTGAAGGCTGGCTTTCAACCTTCCAATAACCGTAATACAGGTCGCCTAAGTCTGTTCGAAGTCCGATGACTGATGCCGTAGGCTTTAGTGCAAGAGGTCCCGAATGGATAGCAACAGCTATCACAGTGTCGGCTCCATACTGCTCTTGAAGCTTCTCAATGGTCTCAGCAGCACGTGGACAATTGAGGCATGTCTGCCCAGTGAAGTCCTCAATGAGTACGCATCGTCCTACAGCTACAGGTGGAACATAGATAAAACGGTCGTTTTCATCTATATTACTGCACGAAGATAGCATGATGAGAACACATGCTATGAGAGAAAGTAGTTTGTTCATCTTGTGTTAGAAGTTGTAGTTATATGAGAGTGTGAAACCTTTACTTGCAGGTATGAAGCGGCATACTCCTCCCGAACAGTTGTATCCGCTACGGGTTCTTCCATAACCTACTTGCAGGCGGTGGGCACCTTTAAGGAAGGTGACGAGCCCTTGATAGTAGTGGATATGGGTGCTACCGCTGTTGTACATGTCAGATACAGTGAACATCCATGATGGTGCTATAGATAGTTCGGCAAGACCAAAGAGCCAGTCTCCGTCGTCATCTTTTGTGGCAAGATACTGCATCTCAGTACGTAGAGTGGCCTTCGGTGCTAACTTAAACTTTGCATCAGCGATGAAGATATCAGAGTGAATGACACCTCCTTCACCCTCAACAACTGTCTTGTTGTATAACTGATTCATGTACATGAGGTTCAGTTTGATACCTTTTGACAGACGTTTCTCCATCTGAACATTGATGTCCTGGTAATAAGTTGACGGTCCCCATGCCCAAAAAGGTGACCCATAACCATCTGTTCCCTTACCTCCGTTCTCATTTTTACGTATGCCATGCACGTGTGACACGTTCAATTTCAGATTCGTTCCATACTTTCCACCAAAGAAAGTGTGCTTTGGGAAGTTGTATCCGAAGGCTGCCTGGTAAGCCCATTCACCTCCCGGCTGTGTTGCGTAAGGATAGAGAGCTGCCAAAGCATAGCTATGATCCATTGTGAATGGTGGCAGATGATTGATGAAAGAGGAAGTCCCAGACATGCTACGAGCACTACGGAAAGACATGTTTACGCTGCGTTTAGCTTGCAGAAGTACGCTTGCACCTCGTTTAGAGTATGACCCAGAGAGCATGGCTACGTATCCATTACGGTAGATATAACCATTATCAAACGATGGGTCTTGCCCTTTTGCCGCATATTCTGCAAGAATACTGAAGGCTCCATGTTGTAAACGAGCACGCACATCAAAGGCATTCACATTGCGAGGGAGGTTCAGTCGGTGTGTGGCATCAACCATTATGTCCTCGTCACCTTCATGTTTATTGATGAATGAGGCACCCAGTGTGATGTAGGTCTTATCCTTTAAGGCTTTAAACCACTCATCAAGATTGAGCTCAACATCAGCTCCTGAAACTAAAGCTTTGTTATGTTTCCAGTATCTACGTTGCTTTCCAGAGAGTAATTTGAGACTGACACCATTGAAAGGCTTGTACAACAGACGAGCTCCGAGCAGTGAATTGTCTATTCCTAAGCTACGTTCTTCGTAAGTACGGAGGATAAATCCAGACCCGAATTGCTCATAGTAAGTACCCAATGTCAGCTCAGCATTCTTGTAACGACCCTTCAGATAGAAGTTAGGAATACCCCATCCTTTAAAATCATTCTCATATCCAGGGAGTGGATGTTTGAGATATTCCAGGCGAAGTCCTGCATCTACATAGTTGCTTGTAGCGTTAACATCCACATAAGTGTTGGTGAGGAAACTACCAGAAGCTTTGGATGCACCGGTCTTTTCATCATTCTGTGGAATGAGAACATCACTTTGTACACTACCTGAAAGCCTTATCTTATCGTTGTTTTCCTGTGCCCATAACATCGTATGGGGAACACAGAGCAGCAATCCCGCTAAGATATAAGTCTTCATAGTTACTTACCGCATGCTTCCTTTACTTTCTCATAAAGTTCAGTTTCAGCCCCATCAGTGTAACCATTGTGCTTATAGACAATGTTTCCCTTGCCATCGATTACCAGAACATATGGTATTAGCTGTATTCCGAGGGCACGCCTGAGATCACTGTTAGGGTCCAATAAGACCTCATAAGGCCAACCGTTTTCATCTACTAACGGCTTAACCTTATTAACGTTCTGTGCCTGGTCAATGGAAATAGCAATGAGTTTTACTCCTGTTTCTTCCTGCCAATCAGCATAAACTTCATTGATAGCTTTCAGCTCTCGGTTACATGGTTTGCACCAAGTGGCGAAGAAAGAGATAATCATTGGTTTCCCATTGTTGGATAGTGTGTCTATTTGCACACTTTTACCCTCAATGTTTTTTAGGATTAGTTTTGGTAATCCTGTTTGTGCATGAACCGCCATGCCAATGAGGATTGATGTAATCAGTAGAGTTATTCTTTTCATCTTAGTTATTTGATTATTAGTTTCTTGAGCGCAAAGTTAGAGTTTCGTTGCATAATGATTGGATGTGTAGGGGTTAAAAAGTAGTAAAAGAAGAAAGATAAAAGGTTAAAGAAGCAAAAGGTTAAATAGTTATTTAACAGTAACTTAGGGCAGATCTTTACCTTATTATATATAGAGTGGATACAGACTGTATGTTTTCTGTATTATATTTCGTTTCTTTTATATAATCAATCTTAAAATAATTCTTTGTTAAAGCGTCTGTGATGTATAGGTTTTTCAGTGTCTTTCTGTAAATAAAAGGTTAATATTGAGTTGATTAATATAGATGGACTAAAACAGAGAACAGAGCTGAATGTCCTAAAACAATTGCTCGAGTGGAAGTAGAGAAATGATTTTACAGAAAAGAAAAGCACAACAACCTCATACTACCTAAATATGTATTGATTTCGGTTTTGTAACTTATAGAATATCAAGTGGTTATAAAAACAGAAATAAAAGACGCCCTTTTGCATCGTAAAAGGGCGTCTTTTACACTGCAAAAGGGCATCTTTTACATTGCAAAAGGTGCCCTTTTAGAGTCTAAAAGAGCATCTATTAGAAAGCAGATGTGAATTTATCTGACATTATATGCTATATATTGTTTATCAGATAGTGCTCAGAACTGTTAGCCTTAGTGCTGAGACAGTTTGTAGAATCGTAGATATTTTGGTCTTAATATCCACAATAAGCTAAGCCATTTACCCGTTATAACTGTGCAATCTTTAATTAAATAACTATAAAACCAAATGAGACGCATAGCTTTTTTAGTATTATTCGTTGCAGCAACGCTGACGACATGGGCACAACAACAGAAGAAAATATGGTCTGTGATTCCACATATTGGGGTGTCAGTGGCAACACTTACGGGTGCAGGAATGAATATTGTTGTAGCCGATAATGAGAAACTTGAATTGAAACCACATGCTCGTCTTGGTTTCACGGGAGGTGCTGATGTGATGTATCAAGCAACGGATAGGGTAGGGATCTCTGCAGGTCTTGCATATATTCAGGGTGGATGTAGCTATAAAGATATTGATACCGATGGAGATGTTTGGCATGACCATTATCTGAGGGCGGACTATGTTGTAGTACCAATCCTGATACATTCTTATGTTGCACCGGGCTTTTCTATTAATGCAGGACTGTCACCTTCATTCCGGGTTCGTGGCAAATATCATGCTGGACTTCAGAGTTATGACCATGATGCAGATGGTCATAAAACTAACATAAGGGAAGATGAGATTGATATGGATGTGAAAGATGGATTGCGTAAGTTTAGTCTTTCTATACCTATCGGAGTCAGTTATGAATATGAAAATGTTGTGTTAGATGCTCGTTACAATGTGGGTGTATTGAATATTTCTAATCAAGGACTCTCCTCAAGAAGTAACATCTTGGAAGTGTCAGTAGGCTATAAGCTTAATCTTTAGTAATTAGTAGCTTTTTAAAACTTTCTGAATTAGTTATTATTCTGTTATAAATAATAGGGACAAATGTCCTCGTTCTTTCGCCGCAGGTTGTTGTGGCGGATAAACGGAGGCATTTGTCCCTATGTTCTTTTATTAAGTATCCCTTTCCTTTCGGGGAAGGGTGGGGAAGTTTCTTATTTCTTTTCAGGATATTTCAGATTATCCTCTGTGATCTTATCCAGAACTTCTGTAAGGAATTTACGTGATTCCCAACGTGCCATAGGGAGGTCGTGAAGCAGATAGTTTCCACAGTCACGAGGCGCAGCGCCAGGTATTTCACCCTCATAATTAGCTACAAACTGGAAAGTACGGCGCATGAGTTCTACGATATCCTTCGACTCTAAATCACCTTGAAGGATAAGATAATTACCAGTTAAGCAGCCCATTGGTCCCCAGTAAATAACTCGTTCTTTCCATTCAGGGTCATTGCGGAGATAAGTTGCTGCTAAGTGTTCGATAGTATGGATAGCCCCAACGTGTACCACTGGTTCACGGTTTGGTTCTTTCATACGGATATCGAAGGTGGTAACTGTCTCGTTTCCCACTTTATCTTTACGACTTACATAGATGCCACGGAGCAAACGTTCGTGGTCAATAGTGAATGATGGAATCTTATTCATTGTCTCTTTTTGTTTATTTTTATAGGGAGTTTAAGAAGTCAGAGAGTTAGATGAGGCAAGCCTGATGTGTTTGTTTAGAAAGGATACAACAAGATACTGCCTTGTTAAGTGCAGCACAGGGAAACCTTGGTATTGGCTTAATAGCACCTACTACTTAACTTCTCTAACTATTAAATAGCACTGATAAAATGTTTCGTTACCTCAAAACTGCCATTGGCAATGCGTTCCCAGAAGTCAAAATATTGGCTTGCTTTGTTGTCTTTGAGAGGGATATCGCTGATAACACGGAAGGAAACGAAAGGTGTTCCATAGATGTGGCAGACCTGTGCAATAGAACAACTCTCCATGTCAACGGCTGTTGCATCGGGGAATTTGTTAATGATCTGTTGCATCTTTTCTTGTGAATTGACAAACCATTCGCCGCTGACAGTGAGTCCAGCTTTGATATGTAGGTCCTTGCAATCGGGTAGATTGTTTAATGAAAGGGCTTTCTCAATCAGTTCTGAAGGTGCTTTAAAGCGAGCAGGCATGCCGATTATCTGTCCGAAAGCAACCTCATCGCCACAGTAGGCATCGTGGTATGCACACTCTGTAGCCACAACAACGTCAGTAACTTCCAGTGATGTGTCTGCTCCACCGGCGCAACCGCTGGATATAATAAGGTCAGGATGATAGTGATTGATCATCTCTACGGCACCAATAGCTGAGTTTACTTTGCCAATACCACACTGTTGGAGGATGATTTCCTTATCTTCTAAGTTTCCTCTGACGAAGTTTTTGTGATTGATATGCTCCGTCTGCGTGTCAGAAAGAATTGTGTTGAGTTGCTTGAACTCCTTGTCCATAGCAACGATGATTCCTATTTTCATACGGCAAAGGTACGAAAAAGTTAGAAGTTGGATATTGTAAGTACTTTGTTTTTTGTAACTTTGCACGCATAATTATATACATTTGAGAAGAAACAAAACGCAATAAATATGAAAACTTGGAAGAAATTTCTACCTGATGTAGTGGTGATTGCAGTGTTTGCGATTATCTCTTTCGCTTACTTCTTTGTACCAATCACACAGGGTAAGATCCTCTATCAGCATGATGCTTCAGCTGGAGTTGGCGCTGCACAGGAGATGACAGAGTATCAGAACCGTACGGGTGAGACTACAAGATGGACCAATTCTATCTTTGGAGGGATGCCTACTTACCAGATGTCACCGTCTTATCAGTCTACAGATGGACTGTCACAGGTAATGAATGCTTACCACCTTTGGTTGCCAGACAACGTGTGGTTCCTCTTCGCTTATCTGTTAGGTTTCTATATTTTGTTACGTGCTTTCGACTTCCGACAGTCCCTTGCAGCACTTGGAAGTGTGATGTGGGCATTCTCATCTTACTTCTTAATCATCATTGCTGCAGGCCACTTATGGAAGGTTATGGCGTTGGCTTATCTCCCACCAATGATAGCTGGTGTCGTCTTGGCTTATCGTGGGCGTTATCTTTCGGGTTTCATTGTCACGGCATTGTTCACAGCTTTTGAGATAAAGGCGAACCATGTGCAGATGACTTACTATTATCTGTTCATCATTCTCTTCATGGTAATAGGCTATTTGGTAAAGTCTATCCGTGAGAAACAGCTTGCTGTATTCCTTAAAGCGACGGGTGTTCTGGCTGCCGCAGCACTGATTGGTATAGCAATCAACCTCTCAAGCCTTTATCATACATGGCAGTATCAGAAGGAAAGTATGCGTGGTAAGAGTGAATTGGTCAAGAAAGACGCTGCCAACCAGACCAGTTCAGGGCTTGATCGTGATTATATCACACAGTGGAGTTATGGTATTGATGAGACATTAACGCTTCTTTTGCCTGATGCAAAGGGTGGAGCAAGTGTTCCATTGAGCAAGAATGCAACTGCAATGGCAAAGGCTGACCCACAGATTCAGTCTATGATACCACAACTTTACGATGCCTTTCCACAGTATTTTGGTACACAACCGGGTACGAGCGGTCCTGTTTATGTGGGTGCTTTTGTGCTTTTCCTCTTTATCTTAGGCTTGTTCATTGTGAAAGGTCCTATGAAGTGGGCTTTGTTAGCAGCAACAGTATTGTCCATTCTCTTAGCCTGGGGGCATAACTTCATGGGCTTTACGAACTTCTTCCTCGATTATATACCGATGTATGCGAAGTTCCGAACAGTGGCAAGTATCCTTGTTATAGCCGAGTTTACTATCCCATTACTTGCTGCTTTGGCATTGAAGAAGATCGTTGATGAGCCTGATGTACTCAGTAAACAGATGAAGTTTGCTTATATTAGTCTTGCTCTTACGGCAGGTGTAGCAGCTTTAATAGCTTTATTCCCTGATATGATGGGACCATTTGTCAGCGAACAGGAGCGTCAGATGGTTGGAAGTATTCAGGGAATGGATGGAGGTACAGCTCGTACTATCCTTGCAAATATCTCTGATATGCGGGCTGCAATGGTCAGTTCTGATGCTTGGCGGTCGGTTATTATTATCCTGATAGGCTTTGCTTTGCTCTTTGCTTATAAGCTAAAGAAGCTCCGTGCCGACTATATGATAGCTGCTTTGCTGGTGCTTTGTCTTGTTGATATGTGGCAAGTAGATAAGCGTTACCTCAATGATGAGATGTTTGTACCGAAGAGTGAACGTGATATGCCACAGCAACCAACGGCTACAGATATTGAAATAAATAAGGATAAGAGCCTTGATTATCGTGTGTTGAACTTTGCTTCAAATACCTTTAACGAGAATGAGACCTCTTATTTCCATAAGAGTATAGGTGGTTATCACCCAGCAAAGTTACGTCGTTACCAGGAGATGGTAGATGCTTATATTGTTCCAGAGATGCAGAAAGCGATGCAGGCTATTGCAGCTAAGGGTGGAAACATGCAGCAGGTAGATGGCGTGAAGTTGTTCCCTGTGCTCAATATGTTGAACACAAAGTATTTTATTTTCCCTCTTCAAGGTGGTGCAACAATCCCATTGAAGAATATCTATGCGCAGGGTAACGGTTGGTTTGTTGATAAGATTGACTATGTTGCTGATGCTAATGCAGAGTATGCTGAGGTAGGGAAGATTGATGTTCGGCATGAAGCTGTAGCTGATAAGCAGTTCGAAGCAGTGCTCGGACAGGCAAAGGCGAACGACTCTACAGCCACAGTGAAGCTTGATAAGTATGAGCCAAACAACCTGCAATACACTGTTAACTCAAAGAATGGTGGTATTGTTGTCTTCTCAGAGATATATTATCCGGGTTGGAAAGCAACCGTTGATGGACAGTCTGTAGAACTTGGACGAGTGAATTATATTCTTCGCGCTGTAAATGTGAAGCCAGGTAAGCACATCGTAGTACTCGACTTCCACCCAACAAGTATCTCTACTACTGAGACCATTGCTTACATCTCTATCGTTATCCTCCTCTTGGCGATTGCGGGAGCAGGGTATATGGAGTGGAAGAAGAAGTAAACAAATAGAACAACCAACTGGCCCTACCCCCGTCCCCTCCCCCATAGGGAGGGGCGTGATTAGCGCCATACCCCTTAGTATTTCTGAACTTGTGGTAACTGCCAGAAGGGAAGTTAGGGGGAAAGGACGAGGAAATTCCCCATAAAGGATGAAAGCTAGAAGATAAAAAAGGATAAGACTGAATACCCCCTCGCAAGTATATTGGCTTACGAGGGTATTCCGTTTAAATCGAAGAGTGTTTAGAATATAGGTTTTATATGCTTTTATTATATAGGGCTTGTTGCGTTCTTCACCTATTATATATATTCTAAAATAAGGATAACAAGAAAATTATGAGACAACGAGTTGAAAAGAAGCTAAACCAGCATTTGATGCTACCGATAAAGCTGTTTATGGGTAGGGAGAAGTCAGGAGGTATCGTT
>QWCC01000031.1_pt1 | contig 78729 bp, 99 predicted proteins | sample 1972491 | NCBI WGS metagenome assembly QWCC01 (sample SAMN09866718, study PRJNA288562) | Human oral metagenome isolate term5_saliva, whole genome shotgun sequencing... | isolation source: mouth | host: Homo sapiens | place: USA: California
GACAATTTCATCGTCAACCTATTAGGAGCAATTGCTGCCTATTGCCTGTTTCCAAAGAAGCCGTGCATCAATGTACAAAGGACCATTGACACACAGCTTACATTGTTCTGAATTCGTCGAACTCACGTTAAAATATATACAATATGATATTTCCTGCATTTATGTTGCAACTGAAATGAAATAATTTGATAAAAAAGTATTGTGAAAACTAAAAGGAAGGCGGACTATTATCTTATGTAAGTCCTACAAAGAATGAGACTCACAGTTTCACCCTATGAAACCCACAGTTTCAGCCTATGAAACGCACCGTTTCATTGCTTGAAACTCTATGGACATTCGTTAATGGTAAGTACATACCTAAGACTGGTGCAAAGGCGTATGGCTTTTCCTTCTATCTTTGATTATTCTAACACAAGAGGTAATACATGGATTCCATTCTATTTAAGATAGTATTATTAAACAAAATAGTAAATTTAAAAACACCTTTGATCATGTCTTTAAAGAATATACAAAGAATTATTAATTATTGTGTGTTGATTATAGGGATTGGTGTGTGGGAATCATGTAATTATAAAACTCAACATGTTTTAGTCCCTGTAGATAATGTCAAATCTTATAAACTAAGCGAGAATCATGACACAACAACTATTATCGAAGAAAGAAAAGAAGACTCTCAAGAAGTAATTAAATTTTATCAAGAGGGCCGTGAGGTCTTTACTTCCAGCTATGGTGGACATAAAGAATTACTGATGTCCACAACAGAGATGCTGGATACTGTATATTCGGGAAACACTTATTATAGGGAGCATCGGATTCAGATAAAAAAAGAAAATCCCAATCTGTTTTCTACATCTATATACCATATTGATGTAAAACCTGTATTGGTCTTAACGATTTATTATGACCATTCATATAATATAAAAGCTATTCGTAATTGGTTAGTATATACGACTTACAAATCGATACATGACGAATGAGAGATCTTTTCAGCAATGGATTCAGACACCACATCCTAACACGACACCAGACACCAACCCTGGTCCACCTGTAAGCTGGAATGAACCGAGCAACTCTGATGACCCACAGGCTAGTTATGGTTATATTCCAAACGACACTACAAAAGAAGAAACCTTCTTCTATCATAGTGACCACCTTGGCTCAACGTCTTACATCACAGATGACCATGCCAACGTAACAGATAATGATGAGTTTATTAAGTAAAATTGATCGATAAAAAGATGAGAAGAATTATTATATCTTTTTTTGTTATCTTGCTAATAGATTTCTTTATGATAATCTTATTCATCGCTTTACACATGACCGATGAACCCTTACCTATAGTAGCAAATCTTCAGTTTGGAATATTGAAATACATCTGTGGATTCCCTTTAGTTATCATCAATAGAGAGTATCCTTTCTTTCTATCAGAATCCACTTTTCCAAAGCAAATAATTCCTATGGTGATAATGAATATAGTTCTGCAAGTACTATTGCTTGAAATATATTTTAGAATTAAAAAATGAAAGTATCAAAATTTATCATCCATTAAGCCTTATCTGCGTTTCCTGCATATTAAATAAAGATAGGTTCAAGCCCTAAAGCTTTTATTGGATATGCAGAGCTTGCGGTTTCGCTTGTTTGGTAAACTTGAATACCCCTCAATGAGGCTTTCAAGTTTATGCTTATTGACATGCTCCTTCACTACCCGTTTGTTATTTGATTTGGCAAAGACGGTATTCTAACTTAGAATACCATAGTAATGCAACTATCTATCGGGCGTTCATCCTTATATAGAGTGCCTCATACAAGTTAGTAAAGCCTAAAAGCCAGCTGAAAGGAGTTGTTAAAGTCTGCCAATATTGCAGCTTATTCAAATTAAATAGGTAATTTTGTCAGTCGAATGAATACAAGAGAATTACAACAAACCAAGCAGAGATATAACATCGTAGGTAACAGCGATGGGCTGAATCACGCCTTAGACGTAGCACTTCAAGTTGCGCCTACGGATTTGTCAGTATTAATTATCGGTGAGAGTGGTGTCGGTAAGGAGATTATTCCACGCGTAATTCACGATAACTCACCACGTAGAAGGGAGAAATACTTCGCAATTAACTGTGGTTCTATCCCTGAAGGAACTATCGATAGCGAACTCTTTGGTCACGAGAAAGGCTCTTTTACAGGTGCTATCGGTGAGAGTGAGGGATATTTCGGTATAGCTAATAAGGGTACGATCTTCCTCGATGAGGTGGGCGAATTGCCTATTGCAACACAAGCACGACTGTTGCGTGTGCTGGAGACGGGAGAATATATACGTGTGGGTGGACAGGAGATTCGTAAGACAGACGTGCGCATTGTTGCCGCAACGAATGTCAACATGCGTAAGGCTATCAGCGAAGGTAAGTTCAGAGAGGACTTGTTTTACCGCTTAAATACGATTCCTATTCAGATGCCACCACTTAGAGAACGTGGGGAAGATATTATCTTGCTCTTCCGTCTGTTCGCTATGCAAATGGCGGAGAAGTATCGCCTTCCGAAGATTACTCTGAATGAGGAGGCACGCCAAATAATGCTGCAATACAAGTGGCCGGGTAATGTTCGACAGTTGAAGAACATTACGGAACAGATGTCTGTGCTGAGCGAGAAGCGGGAGATTGACGCAGAGACCTTGCTCCACTTCATTCCCCGCGATCAGGATAGTACGCAATTGGCAACTATTCCAAACGGCAACGGCTCACCAAGTTATGAGAGCGAACGAGAGATATTGTATAAGATTCTATACGAGCTAAGGGGGAATGTGAGTGACTTACGTCGTGACCTTAACAATGTTAGGAAGCAGTTAGAAGAGAGTAGACAACTCAATGGTGCAAGTGGCTTCCAACCAGCTCCTATAGCAACACCGAATCTACCTACTGCTCCTGACAAACAGCCTATTCAGACCCCGTTACAACAAGTTGAGGATGCGGTAGCGGAGGAAATATCAGAGCCAGAGACGCTCAATCTTAACGATATTGGAAAGCAATTAGTGGAGAAAGCTCTAGAGCGCAATCATGGTAACAGGAAGAAGGCTGCACAAGAGCTCGGTATCAGTGACCGCACACTCTATCGCCGTATCAAACAGTATGGATTGGATAAAGATTCTATAGAATAAGAACCTCACAGAGCGATTCTAACATAAGATGAATAATAGAAAGAGATTTAAGTCAATGCACCCAGCCAAATGGGGATTTGCTATTATTTGCATACTTCTATTGGCGGCATGCAGTGTTTCCTATAAGTTTAATGGTGCAAGTATCAATTATGACAAAGTGCACACGATACAGATAGCTGACTTCCCTATCAGATCTGCTTACGTATGGGGGCCAATGGGACCAATGTTCAACAATCAACTGAAGGATGTCTTTGCTAACCATACACGTTTGCAACAAGTAAAGCGGAATGGTGATATGAAGATAGAAGGCGAGATAACGCAGTACCAACAACGCAATAAGAGTGTGTCTAGCGAGGGTTACTCGGCTCAGACGGAACTTTCGATAACGGTGAATGTGCGCTTTACGAATAATACAAACCATAAGGAAGATTTCGAACGCCAGTTTACTGCAACGTCTAGTTACTCTACTACGCAAAACCTAAACTCCGTACAAGAGAAGTTGGTTACGGATATGATAAAGGATTTAACTGACCAGATTTTCAACGCAACAGTAGCTAACTGGTAATCTGAAAGAACGCTATTCACTAATAATCATCGTCTATCACACATCAACCAATGGATATTGCCAACCTCATTAAACATCCAGAGAAACTGAACAAGGAGACCTTATACAACCTTAGGAGTCTGCTTGCGCTATATCCTTACTATCAGCCAGCACGCATCCTTCTGTTGCAGAATCTCTTCTTAATGCATGACCCTACGTTTGATGATGAATTACGACGGGCAGCTGTCTATATCTCTGATTGTCGCATACTCTTTAACCTTGTTGAGGGTATCCACTATCAACTGGCAACGCAAGAGAAGCAGGCAGAAACTAATCAGAAAGCTATTACAGACGACAAGCAACCTACACAACAAGCTGAAGAAGATCGTACTCGCTCGCTCATTGACTCCTTCCTTGATCAAATCCCAGAAGATAATAGCGAAGAGACGGCAACACCTCATCGAAAGCCAACACCTGCTGATGCCACCGTTGATTACGTAGCTTACTTACTTGAAAGCGAAAGTGAGCAGAAGCAAGATCGAACACCGCAGCTGAAAGGACAAGAGCTAATTGATGACTTCATCAATAACGAGGGTGGTAAAATTACCCTACAAGAGGAAACAGAATACGAACCCGAGGATAACAATGATGATGAAGCGGCTGAAACAGAGGATACTGGTTACTTCACCGAGACTTTGGCACGTATATACATCAAACAGGGTAGATATTCCAAGGCACTGGAAATTATTAAGCGATTAAATTTGGTATATCCGAAAAAAAATCGTTACTTTGCAGATCAAATACGTTTCTTAGAGAAATTGATAATAAATAACAATAATAAATAAGACAAGAAAATGTACACGTTATTCGTAATCCTTATTGTGATTGCTGCTCTCTTGATGATAGGAGTTGTCTTGATTCAAGAGTCAAAGGGAGGTGGTTTATCGTCTAACTTCTCTTCATCTAATGCCATCATGGGAGTTCGCAAGACTACTGATTTCGTAGAGAAAGCTACATGGGGTTTGGCAATTGCAATGGTCGTTATCAGTATTGCAAGCGCATATGTTGCTCCAACAGCAAACACAGATGAGAGCGTTATAGAGAAGGCTGCAACGGGCAATAATGCAACAAATCCTAACAACTTACCTAACTTTGGCGCAAGTCAGCAAAAGCAAGCTACCCCAGCACAAGGTGCGCAGGGCAACGCTCCACAGGCTCCAGCTGCGCCTGCTAAGTAAGGAATTATATTAAAAAAGTACGGGAAATATTTGGTCAGTTCAAATAAAAGCCGTACTTTTGCACACGCTAAAGAGAAATAGCCAACACGGTGGATGTAGTTCAGTTGGTTAGAGCGTCAGATTGTGGTTCTGAATGTCGTGGGTTCGAGTCCCACCCTCCACCCTTACAGAGAATAAGCGGAAATCCAATAAATAAAGGGTTTCCGCTTTTCTTTTTTGTATTCAATACATTGCTATTGACTTTTACAAGTGGAGTTTAAGTACTACAAGTATAGCGAAAATATTAACTAATTATTGACTGAAATATGGCAACGTTTAAGGCAATGATAAAAAAGGGGAATAAAAAAGCTGATGGCACGTGGAATGTTGTCATTCGCTTTACGCATAAAACAAAAGTGCGCTTTATTCCTACTACAATATATATCACCAAAAAGGATATAACGGCTTCATATAAGATAAAAAACGCAAATATACTCGATAGGTGTAACGACATTATAAAAGAGTATAGGAATAGATTAAGTGAATTAAGCCTTGAATTTAACGATATAGACATTGACACTATCGCTTCCTATATCCGACAGAAGAAAGAAAACAAAGGGGTATCATTTACAGATTTTGCAGCGAAATGGATTGAGGAATCGACCATTAAAGGGGTAAAGAACTATAAAACGGCTCTGAACGCTTTGTGTTCCTTTGTAGGACGTGATAATATTCTCTGTGAGGAAATCAACGTTAAGACAATGAGAGCCTTTGAGAACGCATTAAAAGACCGCCCAAGAGCACAATCTTTATACCCTAATTGTATCAAAACTATATTCAACGCTGCAAAGGAGTATTATAATGATGAAGATAACAATATTATCCGTATTAAGCACTCCTTAGACAAATATAAGCCAGTAGAGCAGAACATAGCTGAAAAACGAGCCTTAGACGTGGAAACCATAAGGAGGATATTTGCCCTACCCTATGACAATATCAAGGTAAAAGGAAAGTCCAGCCGCCACGATTTGGCATTAGATTGCTTCCGCCTTTCGTTTTGTCTTATGGGAATGAACTCTGCTGACTTGTATTTTGCTGATAGATTGGAAGATAACACCATTATCTACGACCGCATGAAAACAAAGGATAGGCGGAGAGATAAGGCTGAAATACAAGTAAGAGTAACAGATTATATCATGCCGTTAGTTGAGAAATACAAGGGGAAAGAACGAGTATTTAACTTCTACGAAAGGTTTACAACTATGGAGAGTTTCAATCGTGCGATAAATATCGGACTAAAGGAGATTGGTAAAGAAATTGGCATTGAACGTTTACAGTTCTATGCTGCAAGGCACTCTATGGCTACGATTGCCGTAAATGACGTGAAAATAAGCAAGTATATTGTAAATGACATGCTAAACCACACTGACCAATCATTGAGGATAACGGAACTATACATAAAAAGGGACTTTAACACTATAAATGAAGCGAATGTAAAACTTTTAGATTACGTTCTAAAAGCGTAACAACACACTGACCAACACACTAACCAACACACTGAACACCTTTGTAATTATCTTTAATATAGATTTTTACAAAGGTAAAAATTAAAAAGCAACACACTGACCAACACACTAACCAACACACTGAATTTACCAATTTGTGTAAACATAAAATACTTTAAAGCATAAAAATTCTCCTTAACGTTTTTTGTGATACAAAATTATTTGCTATATATTTGTAAGAAAACCACTAATGGAGCAAATAATAGAAACCATCAAAAGAATTGAGAAAGCACGCACGGCACTTCGTCAAGCCATAGTAGATAATGAATTGGCAACATCGCCAAAATTAAAGGACTTAAATCTCATTCCAAAGATTTACAAAGTATTTGAGGAGTTAAAGGGCAAAGAAATAAAGGTAAACGACCGCAAAGAATTTATCTTTGCTGTCATCTACCTTTACTCTCCTAATAAATTCTTTGGGGGAAAGATGCCGCAGGGGCTTAGACGTGCTATCACCAAAGCTACCAAGGTAACCTGCGCAAGCGTTATTTCTGCGACTTGCACGGAGTTAATGGTACTTTATACCACTTATTCAGACTTTCGTCAAGGTGTGGACGAGCTTATCCAAAAGGTCAATGACGTATTAGAGTAGTCCTTCTTTTTCGCACTTTTCTCTAACCGCCTCGTTGATAAATCTGTTTCTGTTTTCTTGATTATCGAGAATAGAGATAAGCTCTTTGTCTGCCTTATAATAATACGCCTTCCCTGTAAGAGATGGGCGACCTGCACAATTCCTTTTACCTCCACTTTTCCCTTTTATTCCTACCATATCTATCTTTTTGTAAGCCATTCCGCCGCCTTTTTCAAGCTGCTAGCTAAATTGTTTTTGTCTACTCTATCTTGTATCTCTAATCTCCATCGTGGTGACTTCCTTCTGTACAGAAAGCAAGTACTATCATCTTCGCTGTACTCGATACCATACGGCTGCTTGAAACACTTAGAGCTATGGTGACGTACCACCCACTCACCTAACTCTTGCATGATACGTGCAAGTTCTTGAGGCGTGTGACTAACATCTTCAAGTGGCGTTACCTTTTGTGTTTCGTTAAATTCGCCATCCTCAAAGGTAACAACAATACCATTTTCTTTGTCAGTCAGCACCCACCCATTAGGGAGAGTGCTGCTCTTTTGTATAATATACTTATTCATTGTTTATATTTTACAAATAAATCTTTTACATTCGCTAATCTCCTTACGTAAAAATATACCGCTAAAGCCTTACTCTTTTTATTTGTTTTATTGCATTGATAATTAACACAACGCAAAGCATTGGTATTGAGTGCAGCGCCTAATACAAGATATTGTTTACAGGCTTTTTTTATTTTTCTCGGTAGTCTCATATTGCTTTTTGTTTAAAAGTTCTATTTATTTTCCCCGTCATGCCGATAGTACAGCGTTTAGTTGAATTGATTAAAGATGTGTCTTGTACGCAATCCCGATATTAAGATTGACATTAAATCTAACTCCTGTCTTCTTGCAGGTCAGTACTTCAAGATGTGGGGCAACTCTATCATTGTAGCCTCTATGAGTAAAGAACACCCTGCCATCCTCCATCTCTACTAATCCTTGACGGCAGCAGTCACGACTGTTTACAACTTGCTCGGCAATCTCTCTATCAATCCCATTCTGATACTTGTATGTCATAGTAATTGACTTAACCGTGATGTCGAGGGCTTATAGTTATTAGTTATTTATTTATTTCGTAATTCTCTATCTCTACCCAATCGAAGATAGGATACTCTTTCTTATTTTCGCTTATAACGATGTGTGCAGGCTTACCCTTTGCAAATTCTTCAAGCCTTAACTTTAAAGTATTTAAGTCATTAAAAGTAAGTGAAAAGCTATCACTACTGCCACTGATACCAGCTTGATAAATTATACCACGAAATTTATTTTTTGGACTGTGAATTGAATTTGTCATACCATTTGCCCGTCATGCCGATAGCGCAGCGTTTAGGTTATTATTTATTACTTATCGTTTTCAACAATGAATTTTGCCAGATAGTATGCTTGCTTTTCGCTCACCTTTGCTTTGCCGAAATAAGCCTTAAAGAAAGTATCAATTAAGCTGTTATAAAACTCGTTATCGCTTCGCTTGTTTGTAAGCTCATTAACACAAAGCTCAACTATTGTAACATTATACATCGTTCTATTGTTAACAAGGAGAATATCTTTTTTCCATATTTGTATCTTTTCTTCTTTTGTGAGAGCTACGGGCTTCTTCGCTTTCGCCTTTGGTGCAGCTTTCAAGCTCTCGCCATTTTCATCAGTGAGATTAAAAGCCATCTCTTTCTTTACAACACCATTGAGATAAGTCACCTCTACATAACCTGTAGACTTAGTAATGATACTTGTAATTGTACCTTCTTGATTTTTCTTGTTAAAAACCTTAGCACCGATATTAATCTTAGAAGTTCTCATAATCTTTACAGTTGTTATGGTGTGTCTCACCCTATTTAATTTATTTGTTTTATTTGATGCTGCAAAGATAAGTATATACTTTTTCAAAAGCAAATATTTGTCTTTACTTTAACGTATTTTAGTATATACTTTATCAAATGTTATAATAGTGTTAAGTTTTGATTTAGTATATATTTTATCAAATAAAAGAATTATCTTTGCAACGTAATTAAGATACAAATGATTATGAAGCGAATTAAAGTGCAAGACATTAAGAAGATGCAGCTGACTGAAGATCAGATGTTCGCCGTTGAGTTCATCTTTGAAGATATAAACAAAAATGGTTCATCTGAAAGGCTAAACTATGTATTGCAATTCAATACATCTTATATAGAAGAAAAAGAAGCAATAGCTAAGTGCTTGAGGCAGTTCGCAATGTCTTTCGCAAAACATACACACGACCTATCTATAGTATGTGATAATGTAGCACAGATATTAGGTACAAGCAGCTACAATGTTGCAAGATGGCTGAAAGGTATGAGAGATAGTTTCGTGATTGCTGACCAATTCGGGCAGAATTATATTGAAGTTAAAAACTATTAAATATAAAGATTATGATGTCATTAATAAGTTCGTTGTACAACAAGTACACAAAGGGTGAGATTACTATACGTGAAGTAGCTATTGAGCTGCACAAACATGGTCATTCTAATTTCATTGATAAAAAAGGGGCTTTAGAGTATATGAATAGCGAAGAAGATAGAATTTCAAAAATGAAATTGTTATCAGAAAAGCAAAACAGAGAGATTGAGAATAAATACCCTTTAGGCTCTCAAGATGGCAAAAGAGGCGATGCGGTATGTGTAGCAAAATTCTTCTTAGGTAACTACACGTGGTACATCTTAGAGGGGTCATATGAAGATGGCGATTTCATGATGTTTGGCGTGGTCGTAACGGACACAGGCGCAGAGTTTAGCTACATATCATACAACGAGCTGCAAAGTATCAGAATATATGGCTATATGTGTGTAGAGCGTGATAGATACTTTGATAAGTGCAAGCTATCTGATATTAAAGGTGACATGCTTCAGAAGTTTTTGAAGCAATTAGACTAATTAATTTACAACCCGTCTGTTGTTGCTTTAATAGGCGGGTTATTCTTATATATAATAATGTTAAACCGTATCTTTGTGATACATTAAAAAGAGAAAAGTCGTATGAAAGTATTAAATCTTATCATCAAACAAAAGTATTTCGATGCTATCCTTGCAGGTCGTAAGGTGCAAGAATTTCGTGAGGTTCGTCCTACTACTATCAAGAAGCTATTGCAGCTTGATGAAGAAGGGTTTGAAATCGAAGATGCAGACGGTAATGCGCAGCCTATCAAGTATGATGCTATTCAATTCTATGTTGGCTACAACAAAGATAGAGACAGCGCACTTATTGAGGTCTTGGGCGCACATTGTGAGATATTCGTAGATGATAATAACGAGCCTATCACCTATGAGCACGGCAGGGACAAAGATGGCAATCCACTTGTATGGGTAGCCGAGCAAGTAGTGTTTGATTTGGGTAAGATACTTTCGCACAACATAAGAGACAAGTCGAAGAAAGTGTAATCTCAATAGGTATTAGATTATGGCAAGAAGAAATGCACAAACACTGAAAGGTCGTATCGCAGGTGCAACAGGTTCTTATCTGGGCAATAGTGGACGTCATCAGTTGGTAGCTGGTAATAAATTGGGCAGTCATAAGACTGTATATAGGCAGCTCCGTAAGGGCTTTGGAATGAGCGCAGGATAATGAACAAGTTACAAGAAGCACATAACGTAATATGCAGGGTGGCTGAAAAGCAGTCATCTTGCATCGTTATGTGTTCACTTGGTAAGGATTCGCTCGTTACATTGGACTTAGTCTATCCACACTTTGAAAAGGTTGTATGTGTGTTTATGTCCTTCGTTAAGGACTTAGACCACATCAATGGTTGGATAAGGTGGGTAAAGAAGAAATATCCAAAGGTAGAGTTCATGCAAGTTCCTCATTGGAATTTAACGTATATACTTCGTGGCGGTCTGTATTGCGTACCTAATCCTAAAGTTAAGCTGCTGAAACTCGCTGACGTGATTAAGGCGGTGAGGTTAAAGACAGGTATTTACTATACGTTCTTAGGTATGAAGAAAGCGGACGGAATGAACCGAAATCTTATGCTCAAAGGTTATGAAGCTAACGAGTATGAGAATAACGGTTTAGTTTATCCTCTTGCTTCATGGACACAGAAAGACGTTAAAGCATATATGCGTATGAAGCGTTTACCGCAGCCAGTTTTATACGGCAACAAAGCAAGTAACGGCATCGGGTTTAACATAGATTGCTTTACATGGCTTAACGAACACTATCCGCAGGACTTGCATAAAATATACAAAGTCTTTCCAATGAGCGAGAGAATTTTATTTGAACAGAATTATAAACAGGATAACAAGTAAAAAATTAGAATTATGGCACGAAACAGGTCTATATCAGAATTGAGTGCAATGAACGCAAGGGCATCGGCATATAATGATTGGGCACATAGGAGATTTGGATCAGGTACTAGTGAGTATAATAGGGCAAACAAACGTTCTTCATTTATACACACGCAAGTTAGTAAACAAATTTCTGCCAAAGGCAATGTAACAGGATAACAAATTAAAGAGACAAGTCAGATGGATAACAAATACTTCACATCAGAGAGCGTGGAACTCCTACGCTCTCAAATTAAACTTCACGAGCAGAACCCTCGTACTATTCCTGAAGAGAACCGCAAGGCTCTCAAACGTGGTATAAAGAAGTTTGGCATGGTCGGAGGTATCGTGGTGAACAAGCGGACAGGATATACTCTTGTCAGCGGACACCAGCGACTTTCGGTCATGGACGAACTCCAAAAGTACAACCCCGATACAAAGGATAATGACTACCCTATCCGAGTGGACTTGATAGATGTAGAGGAGAAAGAAGAGAAAGAACTTCTTATCTTGCTCAACAATCCATCAGCACAAGGAGAGTGGGATTACGACACACTCCGTGATCTTATTCCCAATATCGACTACAAAGATGCAGGACTGACCGAGCAAGACCTCGATATTATCGGTGTTGATTTCCACTTCCAGACAGAAGAAGAAAATACCATTGTTGATGAACTCGGCACACTCATGGAACCCGTCAGAGAGGAAAGGCAAGCAGAAGTAGCACAAAAGCAAGCCGAGAGAGCGGAAAAAGTTGCTCACATGAAGCAAGTAAAAGAAGAAGTGAAACAAGCCGCTACAAAGGCAGCCGCAAATATGGACGCTTATCTTATGCTATCGTTCGACAATTGGGAGGCAAAGGCGGAGTTTTGTGAGAAGTTCGGGTTTAACCCCGATGAGAAGTTCCTCAAAGGTGAAGTATTCTCAGAAAAGATAGAAACACTTTTAACAGAATAATTATGGCAAGAAAGAAAAGTTTTAACGATATTTCACATCAAGCTGAAAGGCTGTTTCATACCGCCTTATGGAAGCAAGACAATAGTAGCAGGGCAAGAAAGATAGAGAACATAAGAAAACGATATTTAGATAACATGAGAAACTCAAAATGGGGAAAATCCATGTTTGCCAAAAAAGACTCGCTTATAAAAGAAGGTCATAGGGATAAAGCAATAGAACTTGGAAAAAGCGCAGCTAACGTAAAACACGAAAGAAACCTCTATATGGGCGTTAAAGCCAAAGGTGCTGTGGCAGGATAATATCGTATGGGTGAAGGGATATTGATATATGGTTTACACGGCAGCAAGCGCAGATATACAAGAGACCTGCAAGGGTTTGCAGACAAAGTCCTCGCAAGTGGACAAGCAAGGAAATCCGTGTATGTCTTCGGTAGGACAAACAAAGCATATCTAAGGGACTTGTCTCGGAAAGGTATTATAGTAAAGTCCGAACTTGCTGCCATTACCGATAAAACCATATTGAAATATCGTAATCACCCAAAGAAACAGAAAGGAGCAACGGTTAACATACATAGATTTAGAATGGTTGAATCAGCGGTAAAGAAACCGAAAAATGTCTATATAGACAGAAACAGAAGCCGCCTAATCTATGTATCAAGTGTGAAATATTCTAAAGGTAAAGTATTGAAAGTTGTGATAGAACCTAATCAGAAGATAGGTAAACGATATTACAATCAAGTCGTTTCTATTGGAGTAGTAGATAAAAACAAAATGAACGCACCACAATATACAAAAATAAAATAGGGGCAATTAAGCCCCTAAGTAGATTGGCGAAGGAGTTGAACCTTGCAATATGCAGCCTCTCGGGTGCCTCGCTACCGATGCGACCATCAATCTATATTGCAAATGTAAAAAGAATATTCGATAAAAGCAAATTATAATCGTTAAAAGATATGGCAAAACCAAAACACAAACACGACTACGATAGTGAAGATTTCTACAAGCGCATAGAAGCCCTTGCAATGAATGGATACACGGATGGGGAGATTGCAAATGAACTCAACCTATCCGATGATGTGTTCGGGTCTATGAAGAACGGCAACTATCAATGTTGGGACGAGGAAGAAAATAAGCGCAGGGGGGATGAAATTAATAGGGTCTTAGCACATGGACGGACAAGAATAGTAGCTTTACTTCGTGGTACATACATCAAAGGGGCGATTGGTGGAAAGAAGACCAAATCAAGGGTAGTTAAGTTCGTACAAGATAAGTGCGAATGTATGGGGCAAGATAAGAAATGCCCCTATTGCGGTGGTACAGGATGGGTGACTCTGACGGATAAAGCAGTGGTGCAAGAGTCCGAAATGGAGTTACCTCCTAATATGCAAGCTATCGCTACCCTACTCTATCACCATGACCCAACCTGGCGCAAGATGGAGAAGAAACAAGACGATGAAGATGCACTCTACTCCGAGAATGGTATCGACATTGATAAGTGGATGACTGACAACACGAATGAATAGAATAAACCCTCAGCAGATATATGCTCCGTTGTACCATAACAAGGATAAGTTTATCATTCTTGTTACTGGTGGTAGAGGAAGTGGAAAGTCTTTCAATGTTTCCACTTTCATTGAGCGTCTATTGTTTGAGGTTAAGCACCCATCTCCTGCAAAGAGAATCGTCCATCAGATACTCTACACCCGTTATACAATGGTATCGGCTTCAATGTCTGTTATCCCCGAGTTTATGGAGAAGGTGGAACTTGATGGGAACTCGAAATGGTACACACACACACAGAAGGATGTCAAGAACCTCCGCAGCGGTGGTGCAGTGATGTTTAGAGGTATCAAGACATCAAGCGGAAACCAAACGGCAAAGCTGAAATCTATTCACGGCGTTACAGACTTTGTTGTTGACGAGGCAGAGGAGTGGGTATCAGAGCGAGAATTTGAAACAATCATGCTCTCTATCCGTCAGAAAGGAATACAGAACCGCATTATTATTATCATGAACCCTACGGACAATAACCATTGGGTCTATAAGCGATTTTTAGAGAACACGCATAAGGAGGTGATGTATGATGGTGTACCCGTTCAGATAAGTACCCACCCGAATGTATTGCATATCCATACAACCTACTTGGATAATATCGAGAACCTCTCCCCCGAGTTCATCAAGGAGGTTGAGGATATGAAAGCTAACAACCCCGAGAAATACGCTCATACCGTTATGGGTAGATGGGCAGACGTTGCAGAGGGTGCTGTGTTCAAGCATATCGGCATTGTCAAGGAGTTCCCTAAATGGTGTAAAAAGGTTGCTATTGGTGATGACTTCGGCTTTACACACGACCCAAGCGCAGGAATACTTTGCGGTATCATTGATAATGACTTGTATCTTGATGAACTCTTCTATCGAACGGGCATGTTGTCATCTGACATTGTAAAGGAACTCAAACGCTTTGGCAACTTAAAGGTATTCTCCGAGAGTGCAGACCCCCGACTGATACAAGAGATACATAACGCAGGTATAAAGATTTACCCCGTAGACAAGAGTGGAAACTCTATCATAGCAGGAATAGATAAGATGCTATCCTTTGACCATATCTTTGTTACAGAGCGGTCGTATAACCTCCGTACAGAGTTCAGAAAGTACGTATGGGACACTGACAAGGACGGCAACTATATCAACCAGCCAATAGACAAGTATAACCACGGCATAGATGCAGTTCGCTATTATGTCCTTGGGCAACTATTAGGAAAGATTTTGAAACCAAAAGGCGACATGGCAGCAGCTTTCGCCCGATAAACAGGATAACGATATGAATTATAAATTTCAAGGTAAGAGAAAAGATAACGGAGATATTATCTGTGGTTCTTTATTATGTATCAATAACACAGCCTATATCTACCCAAATACATTTGGAGATATAGAAGATATTGATTTTGGATATGGGTTTATAGAAGTTGATATTGATACTGTAAAACAATTGTGATTATGGCAACACCTAAGACATTAGATGAAATCCTCGCACTTGAGGACATTGATAAGAAGATTAGTTACCTTAAGAAGGGCAGGCGCAATCCTCTCCCCGACACATCAGCAAATCTTGCTGATTGGGACATGAAGAAACACGACATCATGAACCCAGAACTTTACAAGAAGATTAAAGTCCTTGTAAAGATGGCAGAGGATAAGTTTGACCCCGAGAGCGGAAAGACAATACACACGAAGGAAAAATACGATAATAAAGAGCCTAACCGCATTGCGCTTCCTATTGAGCAGGATATAGTAAATATCCATACCGCATTTTGTGTCGGCACAGAACCCACACTTGACTGCAACCCCGAAGATGACGGGGAGAAGAATGTATTTGAAACCATCAAGCAGGTATTCAAAAAGAATAAACTGAAATTCCAAAACCGCAAGTTAGTCCGTTCGTGGCTATCAGAGCAGGAAGTGGCAGAGTATTGGTACGTTGTCAAGGATGATGGCTTTTGGGCGCAATTAAAGCGCAGAATTGCGTCTCTTTTTGGAAATAAAGTACCCGAATATCAGTTAAGGTCGCAAATATGGTCGCCATTCCGTGGGGATATATTGTATCCTTTCTTTGATGATAACGGCAATATGATAGCTTTCTCCCGTGAGTACAAGAAGAAAGACTTAGACGGCAACGAGCATACCGCATTTATGACTATTACCGCAGATAAGGTGTATCAGTGGGAACTTGATAAGACGTGGTCAGAGAATGTTGAACGTACATTTGTACATCAGTTTCAGAAACTCCCCGTTATGTACGCTTTTCGTCCCGAGCCATTATGCGCTAAGGTTAAGCAGCTACGTGTCCGCTTAGAGAAGTGTTTGAGTGGCTATGCGGATTGTATAGATAACCACTTCTTTCCACTCCTTATGCTCTTTGGAGAGTTGCAACCCGACAATTTGAGCGGTGATGCAAGAAATAGAATGATGCAGCTGACAGGAGATGGCGCAAATGCACAATATCTCACATGGAATCAATCCTCCGACCCTATCAAGGTAGAGATTGAAACCTACTTTAATCAGATATACGGACTGACAAACACACCTCGTATATCATTCGACCAACTCAAAGGCACGGGCAACGCCCTTAGTGGTACGGCTTTCAGATATGTTTTCATGGCTGCTCACATGGCTGTACAAAACCACGCAGAGGAATTGGGAGAGTTTTTCCAACGAAGAGTTAATTTCCTCACATCTGCTATTGGTACGCTGAACACATCACTTGAAGCCGCAAGTAAGACGGTGAATATTGACACAGAGATTGTTCCTTTCATGATTGATAGCGAAAGAGATAAGGTTGAAACCGCAGCTGCTGCTGTCAGTGGTGGTGTGTGGAGCACAGAGCATGGAGTTGCCTATTGTTCTAATTATGGCGAATTGCAAGACGAACTACAACAAATCAAAGAAGAAAAAAAGGAGAATCAACCAACAACACAAACACAAGAATAGCTTCATTATATAACTGTTTATGTATTATTACAGCCGTCTGTACGTGAGTATAGGCGGCTTTTTGTTACAACCGTATTATTGTCATTTCTCGGTCACTGAAAAACACAAATCCCCCTTTTATAATGTGTAAATTTGAAAAGATTTATTCAAGTTAACACTTTATAAAGTATGAACATTTACGAACAAATTTTGGCAGGACTTAAAACCAAATTCCAAGGGGTTGAGGATGCCACACTTCAGCGTATCGCAAGCAAGAAAGCTGAAGGAGTAACGGACGAGAGCAAGGTAAACTCTATCGTTGAGGGTATCTCCTTTCAAGACGTTCTAACAAGCTATGGCGACTATCGGGCTGATGGTGCGCAGAAAACCGCAGTTTCTAACTACGAGAAGAAGCACAACATCAAGGACGGAAAGCCAATCGAGGAACCAAAGCCACAAGACCCACCAACAGACCCAAAGCCTAATGATCCGCAGGGTTTGGCTGCACAGATTGCAGCAGCGTTGGGGACGGCACTGAAGCCACTCACTGACCGCATGGACGCAATGGACGCAAAGACAAAGGCGGACGCTCGCAACCAACAGATTGCAGCAGTGGCAAAGTCATTCGGTATCCCTGAATATGTCTATAAAGGAAAGCAAATCGCTGATGAAGCAGATCTTAATCAGTACTTCACGGACTTGAAGCAGGAGATGCAGAACAGCGGTTTTCAGTTCGCAAAGTCTCCCGAAGAGGGAAATCACGAACACAAAAGCGAGATTAGTTCCATTGCTGAACAAATCAACAAGGGAACACAAGAGATTGTAGAACAAAACAAAAAGTAATTTATGGCAGGATTTAAGTACAATTTGCCACCAAAGGAAGAGCAGGAAGAGCGTTACGATGTCTCTACTGGTATTCGTCGCCGTGGCAATTACGTCCTTGATGTCGCCGGATTGGCAGTAGGCAGCTATGTCCCATCATTTACTCCTATTGCAGCCGACCTCAAGGCAAAGACCGCAAAGATTGTGGTGAATGTTCTCGTAAAGGAGAATGTTGGTGCAACTGACACCAAAGTAAAGATTGCTAAGGGCTCATACGTTGTTATGGGAACTATCCTCGGCAATGGCACTAAGGGCGCAACAGTTAACGCTATCGATAAGTCAAAGGCAGAGTATGACGAACTTACACTCAGTGCAGCTATGGGCGCATTAAAAACGGGTGACGTTTTGTTTGAGGCTAAGGCAGCAGACGGCACTACCCCTAAGAATGTCGCTAACTCCGCACTTTATGAAACTCATAAGGTTGCAGACGGCATTAACTGTGTCGCACTCTTACAGAGAGCATTTGAGATTGAACCCGAGAAGTTGGTTACTCCTTTCTCACAGAAGGACAAGGATAACCTTCCTCACTTCCAGTTTAACGAGTAAAAGAAAGGACTCATTATGACATTGACTATTCAATCATTATTTAACGAGCCTGCAATCGTAGGTGCAGTTATTAATCGTGTCCTTCAAACAAGAACGGACGCTATCTATTGGCAGGAGTTCCTCGACTGGCGTAAGACCACCACACGAGTATTCAAGGACTATATCGGTTCTGTTCGTGGTGTGATGGCAGGTTCTATCAACTCGCAGTTTGGTGAGAAGCCAATACGTGAGCGTAGGAACATGGGCGAGGGCTATGGCGAGATTGCTTATCTTGGCGACCGCTACCAAATGAGCGTAGACCGTCTATCAGAATTGCAGGATTTGCTTGATAAGTACAACGAGGCGAACGCTACAGGGCAAGTCTCAGCACTCAACGACATCATCAGTTTCATTTACGATGACTATCGTCAGGTAATGCTTGCTGCTCACAAGCGTATGGATTTGGTTGTTGGCGACCTCCTTATGACGGGTAAGGCTTCTGTTCGCAATAAGGACAAGGCTGTGTCAGAGCAGAACGCCACAGAGTTCCTTAACATCGAGCTCCCTATGAACGTTATCGAGTTACAGGATAGTGACGTTATCGACGGCACAAAGAAGAAGATGGTTACTTATCTCATGAATAAACTCAATGAGCTTGCTCCTGACTTCGGTAAGTACGCAAAAATGGTGATGAGCCGTGGCACATTCATGAAGCACATCATCGGTTCATCGGAGTTTGGTGATATGTTTAAGATGCAGCTTGGCTCTAATCAGATGTATCTTTCTACTGGTCTTGTAACTTCTGACCTTGCTTCTGACCTCTTCACGGGTATCGGTCTTCCTGCAATCGAAATCAAGGATGACTATGTGAAAGAGCAGAACGGCAAGAATGTGCAGGTTTATGCAGATGGTCATATCACCTTGCTTCCACAGGACAAGATTGGCTACATGCGCTACCACACGCCGTATGAGCAGACTGACCCCGTGCCTGGCATGACCTACACTCCAACGGGTGATGGTGATATGCTTGTAGCTGCTAATCGAGACCATAACGGGCGTTACTTAGAGTATACCGCAGAGTGGATTCCACAGATTGCAGACCCAACTCTCATTACCACATTTGACCTTACCAAGTTGACAAAATGAACGTAAGGGACTACATATCAAGCAAGTTTCAGTCTTTCGGCATACAAGTGTCGGAGGCAGACTTGTTGGATATGTCTCTCAATGCACGTATGTCGTGGAATCCACAGGGATTGAAAGACTACTATTCGCTGTTATGTAAAAAGTACGGGCTGAAAGACGAACTCAACGACAACAAACCCAAAATCAGTTTCCTATGATGTACGCCCCACACATATTGCAGGTAAAGCAGGTTCTTCCGTTCCAAGAGGACGAGTTCGGGCACGCAATCCCTAATACGGGTGGTGAGAAGTGGGTAACGCTCTGTAAGTGCCGTTGCGATGACAACACCACAAAGGAGTTTCATTCTGCCAATGGCGATGTGTACCGACCAAGCTACCATGTTGTATGTGAAATGAAAGTGGATGTCAAGGCGGGAACGGAGGTAAGGTGTCTTGAGGGCGACAGTGTAAGGGGCGAGGGAAAGGTCTACATTCCAAAGAGGACGAACTTCTTCAACTATACAGAATTATGGTTATAGACAGCGATTTCTCTGATGTGGACAAGTTCTTCGATGACGGGGAATGGGAGGTGGAAAAGGCTATGATTGACGTTGGCGATGCAGCTGTAAAGGACGCTAAAGAAAACCACACATATCAGAACCGCACGAGGAACTTGGAAAAGTCCAACGCCTACGATGTTGATAAGGACGGGTTAACATTAGAAAACACCGCTGATTACGCTTCCTATGTCGAGGCAAAGGGATTTGAAGTATTAAGCGGTTCAGCATTGAGAGCAGAAAAGAAACTAAAAGAAATGTTTGAATGATATGAATTTCGGAGAAGTTATTGCAGCCCTGCAAAGTGGAAAAGTCGTAAGACGCAACATTTGGAGTGATGGCATTTGTGTTGTCAAACAAATAGATTCTGACATCAAATCAGACATTGTACCAAAGATGCAAAGTCTTCCAAATGACGCAAAAGGATTTGTGATGGCAAGTAAGACAAAGACCATTCATTATCGTAGCCAGTGCTTGAAGCTGAAAAGGTATGATGATGGCGGTGTTGTCGCTACGAATTACGTTCCCGATTGGACTGACATCTTCGCAAATGATTGGGAGATTGTAACTGAATAGAACTTATGATAGTAACTACCGACATAGCAGATATTCTCTACCGAGATTGCAAGGCGTTTGGGATAAAGATAGTTCCTTTCGGTAAGACCATTATGGGCGAACTGAAAGATGAACGCATTACTATCCATGTGAAAGGACAGACACCGAGCAAGTATTGGGAGAAGTGTTTTTGTGACGTTAATCTATGTGTACCCGATTTGGGGTTGGGTATTGCCAATACACTCCGATTAAAGGAATTAGAGCGAAAGGCAAAAGAACTCTTTAAAAATGTAACGGGCGAGTTTGACGGAACAAGATACAACTATGGAGTAGAGACTATCCACATTGAAGCGGACACTGCTTTGAAGTGCCATTTTATTAATTGTAGATTATTGTTTAACGTATTAAATACGATTTGATTATGGGAAAGACCATCACAGCCGTAAACATTAAGAAGTTGTGGTACGGAGATACATCAAAAATCAATGCAAAGCTGACAGGCGTTTTGCTTTTCAATTTGCTCAAGACTGCTACAGAAGTTAAGAATGTGCATGGTGAGACATGGACACTTGAGGAGGCAGAGGCAAACAAGACCAACTATAAGAACCAGCTTACGGGTAAGGTGTACCGCTCCGACAAGGAGATGGGCGAAGTGAAGATGAACTTCACACTCGGTGAGTACGACTATGCGACAAAGGCAGACCTTCTCGGTGGTGTTGCTGATGATACGCATTGGGAGCGTGCGAGTGGCAAGGTGAGAGTTGAAAAGTTCCTAGTTGGACTTACCGAAGATGACCAGTACATCGTTATTCCTCGTGCCGACATTACAGCACGTGAAGCAAGCACCGATAAGGCTATTGGCTTGCCTGTTGTAGGAACAGAGATTGAACCTACAATCGATGCCGTTGCGCCAGAGTATTGGTTTGATGCGTCAGTAGTTAAGAGCGCATAAGGATTGTTTATAAGATAATTCGGGGTGGAACGTGGCGAAAGACCACCTCCACCCCTTTTTTTATTTTCAGTATGAGCAAGGCGAGTAAATTAATATCAGACGCAATTATAGGAGCTGATTTTACCATTGTATATATCAACAATAAGGCGTACCCCGTGCAGCCACCAACGATAAAAAGGCTTGCAGGGGCTATATCGTGTATCAGCGAGCTAGAATTTACCGAAGATGGAACAATAAAGGATATGCTTTTATCTGCAAAGGATTGCGGGTCATACGCAAAGGCACTATCGTGGCTTATAAAGGGAGATCCTTCACTTACTGAAACATTAAGCGATGGGACATTTGAAGAGGTGGTTGATGCTTTAACATCTGTACTGGACTTAGTGGGGATAAACCCTTTCTTGAAAGCTGTCAGTTTGACGAGGAGCGCAAGCCTACTGGCAGCAAGTCCGAAATAGTCGGGAATAAAACCCTTTTAGGGCAAATAGCGTCATTCATAGATAGCTTGCATCTGACGTATGACGAAGTAGTTAACCAAATTCCATATCGTAATCTAATGGTTATGCAGCGAGATAAACAGCACGAAGTGTATGGTGATGTCGTGAAGAAAATCAGTGGTAAGGATATGGCAAAAAGGAGACAAAGATAATGGCAGAATTAAAATTTAAGGTACAGGCAGATTGGGAGAAAGTCCAAAAATTAAGAGACGAAATCAGCAAGTTAAAACAAGAGATAAAGGGTACTGATGTTATTCAAGACCCTACATCTTTTAATAAGCTGAATAGTAAGTTGCAACAGACCTCTAAGGAATTAGGGGCTGTCACTGGTAAGATTGCCGAGGCATCCGCTGCAATGGAAACCGACTTTAAACAGAAGATATATGCAGCTTCGCAAGGGGTAAACGACCTCACAGAAAAGATTATCGCACAGAAGGGCGTGGTAAGAGACGTTGCCGCTGATGTTCGACGATTAGGTGACGCCTACAAGGAATCCTTAAAGACTTCACCAATGACGTCTGATGTTAAACTATCCGAATGGAAAGCAGCAAAGAGGGCTTTAGAAGAAGAAAAAGCTGCATTATTTGGGTTAACGCAAGAACAAGCTAACGCACGATTATCAGTAAAGAAACTACGTGATGAGTATGCTTCATTAAGACAAGAAGGCGGTGGCACTGCACAAACAATGGACTTACTTACGGGTAAACTCAAAACCATGAGTGGTATGCTGTTAGGCGGTATGGGGTTGAAAGAGCTTGCAGGTAAGATTATATCTGTTCGTGGTGAGTTTGAGAGTATGGAGACCTCCCTTAAAGTCTTGTTAGGCGGTAGTGAAGAAAAACTCAATAATATCATGGGGCAGATAAAAGAATATGCCCTTGCTTCGCCTTTGAACACAAAGGATATGGTCGGTGCGGTACAGATGATGACCTCCTTTGGTATCGAAGCGGAGAAATCTATCGACTACTTAAAGGCTATTGGCGACGTGTCTATGGGTGACACTGGCAAATTCAACTCCCTTGCACTTGCTTTCTCACAGATGAGTAGTGCAGGGAAGTTGATGGGGCAAGACCTAATGCAAATGGTCAACGCTGGCTTCAACCCATTGGAGGAAATATCACGCAAGACGGGCAAATCTATTGGCGAACTAAAAAACGAAATGTCAAGCGGTGCTATATCGTCCAAGATGGTGCAAGATGCGTTTATATCCGCCACTTCCGCAGGTGGTAAATTCTTTGGCATGGCGGATGAGGGTTCTAAGACACTCAATGGTCAGATTTCCATGCTCCAAGAAAGTTTTGATAATATGTTCAATGAGATAGGTTCAAAGGGCGAGGGAATAATTATGGATGCCGTGCAGGCTGGAACATACCTCGTTGAGAACTATGAAACTATCGGTAAGGTCTTAGAGGGACTTTTGATTGCATACGGAACTTATCGCACTGCTATTATTCTTAATACCGCTTTAGAGCAAGCTCAATTTATAGCAAGGGCGGCGTCCATAACAGGGACATCTGCTTTAAGTGTTGCTACAGGGATGTTACAGAAACAGATGGCAGCACTTAACATAACAATGGCTATGAATCCTTATGTAGCTGTTGCTGCTGCTGTTATCGGGTTATGTGTTGCTGTATATACCCTTACAGATAGGACAACAGCAGCGGAAGAAGCGCAAAAGCGACTTGACGCAGCGAATGACGAAGTAGAGAAGTCCACATCAAAAGAAATAACCAAGCTTAATGGACTTATCGAGGTATTAAATTCCACTAAAAAGGGTTCTAAAGAGTGGAAAGCAGCAAAGGACGCTATTATATCTCAATACGGGAAATATGATAGCAAGCTCGTTGCCGAGATAGAACGCACGGGGACGCTTACAGGGTCGTATAATCGTCTTACTGATGCTATTAGGAGAAGTATTGCAGCAAGACAGCTAAAGCAGTTCTATGACAAGTCAGTACAAGAAACAGAAGATGCGAATCAGAAGATTAGGCATGAAATGTATGGAACTATCAATAAAAAGTATGGTAATCAAGTGACACGATTACTTATGCAGCACCTGAATGATTATACAAACGGAAACAAAAAAGCGTTAGATAGCACTATATACTATTTCAAAAATGGCAAGAAAACAAAGACCACGGCTAGAGCATTGTTGAATAATGTTGGCTCTTTTATGTATCGTGACCAATACGGCGGTTTAGGGTCATCGGGGTATGCTGATATTATTGTAAATCAAGCAAATGAGATTAAAAGGAATAACCAAGCAAGAGATGCTAGTATCAATAGATTTGCTGATGAAAACGGCATAAGTAAACGTGATATGAATGAAGTTATCTACGGCATTAAAGACCCATCAAACGGCAATAACAATGGCGGTAATGGTGACGTTAAATATACAAAAGCCCTTAGTGATGCTCGTACTGCTGCTGTAAAGGCACAAAAGGCTTTAGCAAACGCAAAGAAACATGGAACAAAAAACGATTTTCTTAAAGCACAGGATGCGTACAAAAAAGCGAATGAGGCATACTCCCAATTATCGGGGAAAACTCTAGAAAGCGAGGCAAAAGAGGCTGTTACTGCACACAATAAAGCAGTATCTGATGCAAAAAAGGCGCAGAAAGATGCGGAGAAAGCAGCAGAAGATGCACAAAAGGCAGCCGAGCAGCAGAATGAAGCAAATGAGAAAGCCTTTGAGTTAAAAACAAAGACACAGATAGAGAATGCCCGTAAAGCGGAGGACTTAGCAAACGAAACCGAGCAGGCAGAGATTGACATCCTCAAAGATGGCAACGAGAAGAAGCTCCGTCAAATAGAACTCAATCATAAGAAAGAACAGCAGGCTATTGACAGATCTTTTGAAGACATTAAGCAACGTCGTATAGAGCAAGCAAAACAAGCATGGGAGGCAAACCCAAAGAACAAGGGAAAGAACTTCTATGAAAGTACATCATATAATTATGCTTCATCTGATGAAAGATATACAATAGAAGAGCATACGAACTATGATTCTAAAACAAAGGCAGTATGGCATAAGTATGATGAAGAGGTTAAAAAGATACAGGAAGAGGAGAAAGCAACTAATGAGAAACATGCTTTATCTATAATCTCCTATCTCAAAGAGTACGGCACAATGCAAGAAAAGCGTCTCGCAATAGCAAAGGAGTATGACGCTAAGATTGAGAAAGCCGAGACGGAAGGAGATAGGCTCTCTCTTAATGCACAAAAAGCAAAAGCAATAGCAGACTTTGATTTAAAAAACGAAAAAGACAATCTCAACTGGGATGAAATCTTTGGAGATATTGGGAATCAAACGATAAAACAGCTAGAGGTAGTAAAAGGCAGGCTTCGGGAAATGCTTTCATCCGATAACCTCAATGTGACAGACTACAAAGCTATTGTCGAGCAGATAGAGAAAGTAAACAATGCAATAGTCGATTCACAAGATAAGCAGAAGAAGTTCTTTAATTTCTCCACAGAACATGGCAAGGAACGAAGAAAGTTAGAGATGGACGTAGCTGACGCCTTAGAGAGGCAGGCGTCGGCAGCAGGTAGATTATCTGTTGCTACATTGAGAAATATGGAAAAGCAACGGAACGCTCGCCAGTCTGTTGAAAATGCAGGGGTAAAAATAGACGGAGATATTTCCACTGCAAACATCGACAATATCCTCAAGCAGATAGAGGATAAATACGGCAAAGATAGTGCTCAATATAAGGAAGTCCAAAAAGCAATGGATGCCCTTGCTGCAAGCGAGCGTGACCTTATTAATGCAAACGAGCAAAAGAAGAAATCCGACAACGATGTTTCAAAGTCACAAGGGAAGTTAAACAAGTTCATAAACGACTTTAATGAGAACATGAAAGCGTTTATGTCTGCTTTCAGTTTGGTATTGAATAATCTTAATGACCTCCCCGACCTATTATCGAAGTTTGGCGTTTCTGATGATAGTGACCTTATGAAAGGCGCAAAAGAGATAGTGACAGCAGGCAAAGAGAGTATGCAGGCTATTAAAGACTTCCAAAGTGGAAACTTTGTGGGGGCTGCTGCTCATGGCATGGAATCGGCTGGAGCTATCGGGAGAGCTGCTATTACTCTATTTGGCGGTAGTGGTAATGAAACCGCCATGGAGAAAGAGATAGAACGCCTTGCAAAAGCTAATGAGGGACTTTCTAAGGCTATTGATACGCTTTCAAATAACATTGAGAAGAAAGATAATACAAACTCTCAATCTGTTGATGCGTATAAGAAAGCCAAAAAGGCAGAAGAAGAATGGGAATCCAATCAAAGGAAAGCTATCAATAATAGAGCAAAGGAATACGCTAATACAGGTTACGGATTCTTAAAGCTAGGTGGTAGAAGCTCCTTTAATGCGTTTGCAAATGAGAATAAAAAGATATGGACTAGCTTTAATGCTACTCTTCAATCTTTAGGGTCAGATAAGCGAGTAAGCAGAGCCGAGGATTTATGGAATCTTTCTCCCGAGTTATTAAAGCAACTTCAAGCGAACAATAATACTGCATGGAGAGAATTATTTAATAACAAGGGACATAAGAATCCAAAGGAGTTGGTAGATGAGTATATTGAGCGTGCTGGCAAAGCTGAAGAATTAGCAGATAAACTCAACGAGAAACTAACAGGATATTCTTGGGATGGCTTTAAAGATAGTTACTTGTCTGCACTTGAAGATATGGAGAGTGACACAGAAACCTTTGCTAATAACATTAACAATGTCATTGGTAAGGCTATTCTTAACTCTCTCGTCAATAGTTCTGATATTCAAGAAAGGATTAAGAAAATTCATAAAATGATAGCTGACGCTGCCGAAGATGATAACTTTACAGAGAATGAAGTAGACGCTATCAGAAAGGAGAATAGCAGCTTGTCAGATATTCTTTTGCAACGTCGTGAATCGCTAAAAGCTATGGGGTTACTTGTTGATAGCAACGAATCTCAAAAAGCAACTGCTAATGGAGTGACATCAATCACCTTTGAGCAAGCAAGCAACATCATTGCACTCACAACGGCAGGGAATATCTCACGTGACCAGATTAAGGACTTGATTACCGCCAAATTAAGCACAATAGATGTATCTGTGCGAGGTTTACAATCACTAATCGGGGAACAAAGAAATATCGCTGATGAATTAAGAACGATACAGGCTAATTCATACTTGGAATTGCAGGGCATTCACGAAGATACAACATCTATGAATAAAACCTTAAAAGAGATGAGTAGTAATGTATTAGATATTAAACGGAATATTAAAGATATGTAATTATGGCAGACTTGTTAATAAATGGGAGAAACGCCCTCAATGAATGGGGTGTACGCATGGGAGATGGGTTTCTTGATACTCTCAATAGTTATTATCCTCTAAAAGATTATATAACCAACAATGATAGATTGCGTGATGGCGTACAATACGCTAATATTACTCCTAAAGTAAATGAAAGAAGTATAACGCTTAACTTCACTATTGAGGGAGAAGATTCGGCAGACTTTACCGCAAAGAAGAAAGCCTTTGTCGAAGTTATGAGAATGGGAGATATTACGATACAAGTCCCTGCTGATAGTCCCGATGTGTATCATCTCAAATACACTGGAAAGAGTTGCACCTTTGCAAGAAACACAGAACGCACCTTTGCAAAGCTCGGACTTGCTTTCATAGAACCAAACCCGACCAATAGGATATAAAAAAAGGGTAGCTTAGCGGCTACCCTTTATTTACATTCTTCTTTGCTCCTTGCTAACCCAAGAGGTAAAGGATGAAAGTAGATTGTCGGGGTATATTTCACATTCCCATTAAACTCATTTATATCTTTGATGTACACCAACATTATTCTATCATCAAATAAGCACTTTAAAGGGTACGCAAAGAATGGTTCTCCGATATCTTTAGTAAAACGCATATCTATCCAATCATACTTATTTGATAAAAACTCATACGCTTTATTGTAATTCCGTCTTGATGAAATTGTATCGTTTACTTTGACATCTATTGATACAGAAATATACTCAACCTTATTTTTAGCAGTATTATCCCTTATGAAAACGCTACTATTTAGCCCTAAATATTTACCCCTATACATAACTGTTGTTATGTTAGGTTCAGAAATATCAAGACCTTCAAGAGAATATCCCAATTTCGTTAAAGTCTTCACAAAAGGAACACGATTGTTATTCATGCTTATACCCATAAAGTAAGTATATTCTTGACAAACAGAAGGTAGCGAAACAAGTATAAAAACCAACGTGATAAGATACTTTTTCATATAGTTAGGGTTTAGTTATACTTCTGCAAAAGTAAACATAATCATTGACAAAGGCAAGAAAAATGAAAAATATGTTTTAAAAGAGATAGATAGCATTCAAAATACATTTTTGAATGTAACCTATAATGTATAATTATTAATTATTATATTTATTATATAATATATTTATTAAAGTGGACGGTGTTAATGTTGATGTCAATGCTGATGTCAATGTCTACTTTATAAAGATGATGATTCTTAACATTTGATTACATTTGAGATTTCAGTTTAATTATTTGTCTTAGTTCGTTAAAACTATCTGGATTTTCCATATCCTCCCAAAAGAATCTCTTGTATCTATTCCTATTAAATCCATTTTCGTTTGTATAAACAAGAAGCATTTCCTTATCACAGAGAATTATAATAGGTGCTTCTAACAAATGTGCGTAAGAATTAGCTTGTTGAAATGCTGCATATACTTCTTTTTTGTTGCGCATGGAAAGTTTTGCTTCTATAAGTACTTTGGCAATGTAGCCATTATCTGTTTTTGTACAATGCAACGCAAAATCAGGATATATTCTTTCACCGCGTCCAGCCCGTAATGGAACTTGTCGCATGTAGTCTGTCATACCCATACTATCAAGTAAAGGTATTAATAAATGTTCTTCTACATCTTTCTCTAATTTTATATTTGTACAAGCTATTTTAGGTGCATATAAGACTGGTAATTTACTTGTATCGTACTTTTTTGTCTGTATTATTCGCAAAAACTCTTGATAATCCCTATTACTTATTTCCCATCCATTTACTCCTTGAAAGTTTTTCCTGACAAGTGGATGAGAAGAAAAGTATTCATCGTTCTTTAATTCCTGCAAAGTTACATGTGGTAGCTTTATTCTACTTCCTATGTATGTGTTAGCATAGTAATAAAAGAACGGGTCTATAACACCATCTGTTTGGGCTATCCACATACATGTTATTGCACATATAGGAGAGGTTTCGTAGTGTATGAGAATATCTCCTCGCATAGTATCCTCATTAGCTTGCCAAAATGTAAAATCCAAATCTTCTATTGGCATAATCTTACCGCCAATAAACCAAGCCTTAGACGGTTTCGGCAATTCTGTTGGAATATTCTTTGTAAGCCCTTGACCAAAGTCATAAAGCATAGCGCATAGCTCATACGGAGATAGTCCATTTTCTTTACGAAAAGAATATAGTATCTCGCATAGTTCCCAATAATACATACACCGTGCCCTATAATTACTCTTTTTAGGTGGTAATGGCAATTCTATGTCGAATATATCAAATACTTTTATAAGGTCAAAGAAATGGTATCGGAATATATTAGGAAAGAAATACTCTGGAGCCTTGAAAAACAACATGAAAGATATATCCATATTAGCCATGAGATATGTTTTATAGTCCGCTTTTTCTATAAAAGGTTCTCCATCATCAAACAATATTGCTCCATCTATTATTTGCTCGTATAGATTTCGTGCATCATCTATATTGGTTGGCAATAGCATCTTCTTAATTGCAAGTTCCCATAGAAGTTCACAACAATCCTCCATACTGTCTTTATCCGAAAACTTTGTTTCCATGGGGTTATATTTGGAAACAAGTTCATATATAGATATATCATGGGCAGCGTTTTCAAATAAACTAATAGTTTTCTTGCCGATATCGGTTTGTTTATACAAGCCCCATGTGTACTGATTAAACTTCATTCCTTTATTATGGTTACTTTGATAGAATTTCCACAATGGGGACAAACAATGTTGCTGTTTTCCTTTTGTACATCCTCTGGCGATGCGAACAACTGCCACATAGGGACATTAAGAGCGGTGGCAATTTCTTCTGCTTTTTCTACAAGCAGCTTTCCTGCCACTTGGCGACTCAATGCTTGACGGCTTACACCCATAGTGTCAGCAAGTTGCGAAAGAGTTATACCCTTTTCTTTTAATATTTCTTTTATTCTCATATTGCAAAGATAACTATTATATATATAATGTAAACAATACTATTTACTAAATTATGTTAATGACAATAAATTTATTACCATTTTATTTGTCTGTGTAAATAATATTATTTACCTTTGCAACGTGATTAAAAAACAAAGTAAAACTATTAAACTATAAGATTATGAATGCAACCTACATTTACACAGATAAGTTCGATACCAACAAAAAGTTGGCAAACAGAGCATTGAAAGCAATGAGCCAGATATGCGACTACGACAATGGTACGATACGCAACCCTCACGAGTTGGCGAGTTCAGTAATGCCTGACGGTCGCACGCTTATACAGACCATCTATGAAGATGGCGAGGTGAGATATAACGATGGTTGGTACATTGTAGAGGTAGATGACTTTCAAATGTATGTAGCTCTTACAGGCAGTGCAGAGAAAGAAGTTGGTGAGATACCTTACATACAAGACGTTGAATTAGATTGATAAACAACTTAAATATTACGATTATGGCAACAACATTCAAAAACACGATGAGAGAAGTAATGATGCTTGCATGGCAATTCGTTCGCAAAAATGGTTATACACTATCTGAAGCGTTAAAGTGCGCTTGGGCTAATATCAAGCTAAAAGCAGCCCTTAGTAAGCGAGTTGTAAAGTTCTACTTTCAGAAGGTAGACGGCACAATGAGAGAGGCTTATGGCACTCTTATGAGTGAAAGAATACCATCAACAAAGGGCGAGAAAAAAACAGCAGACACTTGTCAAGTGTATTTCGATACAGAAAAAGACGAGTGGCGTTGTTTCAAAAAGGCAAACTTAGTTAGAATAGCATAGTATTAACAAGGCGGGGTTGCCCCGCCTATAAAAAACATTGAGCATGAATAGTTTGAGTGGTATAAAAAGAATAGAAGACATGGTTAAGTCTTCACAGAATATGGGCGAAACAATTAAAGTCATCGCCAAAGAGTATAAGATGTCTGAAGATGACGCTGCACGCATTGCAACTCGCTTCATCGTATTAGACGCTTTCAGTGGGTGGGTAGATGATTTGTCTAAGCGGGCAGACGTATCAAGAGATGATACCATTAGAGTGCTGGGACTTATTTTAGGGCAAAAATAAAGGCAATGTGGGGTTAACCACCCCACCCTAATTAAAAAATATGTTTTCAAAAGAGTTAGAAGAAGATATTAAAAAATTAGCGTCGCAATATAATATGCCATTTGAAGACGCATCGCATATTCTATTAAAGAATCTTTTCAAGAAAGAGTTTAAAAAACTAGTTGATAATCTTTCTAAATATATTGATAGAGAAGAAGTCGTTTACACATTAAGTGTAATGTTAAATGCGAAGTAATTAACATCGAATCAACATCCAATAAGCCACAATTAAAACGTTGTGGCTTTTCTATTGCCCCCCACTCTACCATTTTATTATATGCTCGCTAACTTTGTGAGCATGGTAATATACGACATCAACGGCAATAAGATAATAGATGCAACGCTTACAAGTGGGGCAGAACATGAGGAAGAGTTGGGGAAGTCTAACTTAGTACGTTTGTCATGGCAAAGCGAATTAAAGGTTACTTTGCCTGCTGGTGCGTATATCATACCTTTTGATGATGGGTTGAAGTATAGGCTACTCAACTCATACACACCGAATGAGGATAACACGGCTTTCAAGTACACCCCTGAATTTCAGCACCCTTTGATATGGCTTTCACGTGTGCCGTTTCTCTATGACACGACAGATGCAGATAAGAACCCTATCAAACAGCAAGAATGGTCATTTGAGGGGTTAACGACAAATGCACTTGAATACGCTTGCAAGGCTATCAACGAAGCATTAGGAATAACAGAGAATAAATTCACTTACACCCTTTGCGGTAATGTGGATGCGTCTGTTTCATTCTCGGTATCAGCAAACGACATTCTTTCGGTACTATCTTCTATTGCTCAAGGTTGCAAGAACAATGCTTGTGAGTGGCATTTGTCATGGGAACACAAAGCGTTGTACTTCGGTCAGATAAGCATCAATCTTGGTGAGGAAGTGCCCACGTTAAAGGCGCATGATAACGTACAAGTGCCTAACATAAGCGATAGCAAGGAGAATTACTACAACTGCTTTTACCCACAAGGCTCAACAAAGAATATGTCTACAAAGGCACTTGTTGGCACTGGCAACGTAGCTACCCTCCTACGATTAGGACTTGACAAAGAAACCTATCCAGACGGATGTATCTATGTAGACACAGACGGAAATATTACCACAAAGGCGGCTTTTGACGCTTCAAACGCTATCAAGCAGACATTGGCACTCTCCTTTGATGATGTTTATCCACATATTGACTTGTATGTTTACAATGTTCGTAAGCACGTGCGTTATCTCAAGAATAACCAGACAAAGGAAATAGAACTTGACAGCAGAGGAAACAAAAAGACATATACTATTTGGTATATGCGCCTTGCGTTCCCATCTACAACACAGATAGCAGGCAAGACCGCTATCAACATAACCCACGATAAGAACGAAAGCGGAGAAATCATCACGCACTATTGGTATGACTATGAGATAGAGCGCACAAAGCAGGTATTACAGGGTTACACGCTCAAAGGAATATTCAAGGTTAACACCCACGCCACGGATGGGCAATACGACGCACTGACACAAGGGCTTGTAGGGCAGCCAAACGGGCAAGAGGGCTTTGAACTCCATTACCACGAGACGAATCAGAATATCCCAGAGAGTACCTCAAATGGTGATAGTGGTGTATCTATCATCAAGGGCGACTATGAGATAATCAAGTATCAGAGTGGCGACACCATTATCCCTACCAACGAAAGCGAAGGTCTTTACCCACGTGGCAAGAACCTCCCAGACTTCACTTGTAATATGGTCGTGCTGTTTAACATCGTTATGGGCGAACACGAAACAAAGCTCGCTCAAGCGGAATTAGCAGCACGCACCATCAAGGAGATAAACAGACGGACGCAAGACAATAACAATTATTCCTTTGCGTCTAATGCGGTTGTCTTTGCGGAGCGTAACCCTAACCTTTACATAGGTCAGAAGGTAGTCTTTGACGATGGGCAGGGCTATAAGTTAAATACACGTGTTATCAAGCTGGTTACGAATCTGGACTATCCAATCATACAGGATATTGTCGTTGGCAATCAAGCCGTCAAGGGTACTATCTCTCAACTCAAGGAGGATGTGAATAATATCCTTTCGGGTAATTTCAGCGGTGGTGGTATCAACGCTAGTCAGACCGCCGAGATAATCAAGAACTATGTTGACCCACGTTTCCTCCGCAAGGATTCCCCTGACACCGCCCAAGAGCTGATAACACTCCTAAAGGGGATTGCCTTTGCTGCTGGTATGGGGATTGACGGAAGCGGAAATGCCACGCTGCTTGACATGATAGCAAGATACATCAAGGCGGACGCCGTCAAGAGCAAGGACTTCCATTCAGGGCTGGTGGACGGTGTAGGATACGGGGTCTACGAGGACGAGCACGGAAAATCGGTGGCGGAGGTGGATAAACTCAACGTTAGGCAGAAGGCGACATTTGCCGAGTTGGAGTACCTGCGGCTTGCCTTTACGACAGGAGACGTAGGCTATACGAGCGCAGGTGGCAGGATTGCATTCGTGAAGAAGACGGGTAACGTATATCGTTGTTACTTCTTGGCTGATGACGGCGAGAAGCGTGTCGCCAACGAGTGGCGGATGGGCGACCAAGCGATGTGTAAGACGGCGAACCTCCTGTCACGCACCACGAAGCAGGCGAGTAACCGCTACTACTGGCGGCTGGTGGTGAACATGGGCGAGGAGACGGTCAGCGAAAAGCTGTATTACTTCATCGACCTGTCAGACATCAAAGGCAGTCTCGACCTCACGATTGACGGAAAGCAATATGCGTGCGTGGGATATGATACCAGCACGGAGAATGACGCACCACAGGCAGAGGACGATATCATACAGTTAGGCTCGCAGACCGACCCCGACAGGCAATACGCTTATATTCTCTATGTGTCGGAAGGTAGACGGGTCGACTATGCAGGCATTAATGACTTCAACCTAACTACGCATATCGTCAATGAGTTTTCGCCACGAGGCACTACGATTCGCTCTGACAGCTTCAAGATAGTATCGGGAGCAGGAACGGGCACAAGTTCGCCGATTGTATGCGATCGTGGCGAGTGGCAGACAGGAACGATAGCAGGGCATTACGACCGCTTCTCTTATCAAGGTTCGCTATGGCTTTACGTGGCAAAAGAACCCTCTGCAGAAGCTCCATCTGACAAGAGTACGAAGTGGATTAAGCAGGTGGCGCAGGGCGTGGCAGGAGAGCAGGGAGCTGCACCTGTTATGCTTAATATCTATTCTGACGGGGGTAACTTCATTCGTAATCGTCAAGGCAGCGTAACGCTTACGGCTGTCGTGACAAAGGCGAACGTGGATATTACAAGTACATTTCCTCCCTCCAGCTTTTCATGGATTCGACACAGCGGCAACGCTGCGTATGACGAGGCATGGAATGGCAGACATAAGGGCGTAGGCTCAACCATCACTATTAAGGCGGAAGATGTGGACAAGCGCACCGTCTTTGAGTGCGTATTAGACGATTAACTAAGTATTAACTTCATAGATTAAAAACAATGGCAATTACAGCAAGAAATCAAATTACTATTGTAGACCTCAACGACGCAAAGTCGGTACAGGTTTACTTCACAGCCTCGCAGGGCTTTTCGCAAGGGTACAACCCCGATACGAACGTGTACACTCCGAACTACCCTACACAGAATAACACGATTACACCGAAAGTGTATGAGAGTGGCGATGCAACGGAGCATTTGGCTAACTGTACGAATGTTGTTTACACGGTCAACGGAACAGCTATCACGGCATCGACGAACAACGCTAACTATGCTGTCAACGCAGCCAAGCAACTTGTCATCAAGGGTAACCTCACGGCAGACCTTAACGTGACGTTCACAGCGGACTATGTAGACGCTGATCACATCACATCGAAGATTGGTGGTTCGTTCGCCATCATCCGCAACGTGACGAGTGGAGCACTCTTCTCTGTCGTACTGACCTGCCCTAAGGGTAACGTGTTCGACAAGACCGTTACGGGCGACTTGACCGTCACGGCGCAGTGCTTCCGTGGTTCGGTAGCCGACAACGCAGGCAACTCCTTCACATGGGAGCAGTTCGACACGGCTACGGGTGCATGGAAAGCAGTGTCGGCAGGACGTGCTAATGGCGCAACGCTGACGGTGAAGCCAGCTGATGTACTGAACTTCCAAACCTTCCGTGTGAGTGCCCATGACAACGGCGGAAACGGGCAATCGGCAGCTGACGCACAAGCCCTCGTGACGTTCCAAGACTTAACCGACCCTTACACCGTTGAACTCTACTGCCCAACAGGCGACAAGATTGTCAACGGAACGGGGCAGACTACCATCAGCGCACGTATATGGCAGTCAGGGACGAAGATAGAAGACGAGGCGACAGCAGCCGCAAGTCGCAAGTTCGATTACGCATGGACGAAGTTCGATAAGGACGGCAAGCCGCAGAACTGGAACGGGACAACATCGAACGTCAAGACGGGCAACCCTATCACCGTCCTTGCTGCCGAGGTAGCGACAAAGACTACCATCGTCTGTGAGATAACGAAGAAATAACCAATCGTAGGCGGATGAGTTTCCGCCTACCTAAAACATAACAGATATGAATAAAGAAACTATTGCAAGGCAACAAATCACGATTGCCGACGTACACGACGGAGAGAAAGGCGCAAAGGGTGACACGGGTGCGAACGGGAGCAACGGAGCAGCAGCGGAGTTCTATCGTCTCCAGCCACAGACGGAGAAAGCTATCGTGGCATCTGACAACGTGCTACGTGTAAACCTTGAGTACACCATCGAGCACGTCAAAGGTGCGCAGATTAGTATAGAAACGGGAGCGGCACAAGGCTATCACGTCATTGCATGGACGAATCAAGGAGTATTCCTCACTATGACGGCAGGCAGGGTCAACAGCGGAACGTATCAGATGGCGAACTACTCGAAGACGGGCGACCGCCCCGACTTTATCAACATCGAACTAAGGGACAAGGCGAACAAGACGCTCGACCGCCGTACCGTGCAAATCACAATGGAAGCTGCATCGTTTGTGAACGTCATAGGGGACGTTAGGGAAACCGTGTCGCAGAACGGGAAGGACATTTCCACCATTCAGCAGGACGCACGAGGCATTCGCCTGCAAGTGGAGAGCCTGAAGAGTGGGGCAAGGAATCTCATCAAGGGGGGACAGCTCAAGCGCACTTATAACACCTATGGCGTTGGGGGTAATGACATCATGGTGAATCTCAAACCCGACACGGATTATACGCTCACAATATGTGGACATACGAATAACGCCACACGCGCAAAGGGTCAGATGTTACGCACATACGTCTTCCGCAAGGACTGGAAGTGGTCTGCCAACACGGATATAGACTACAATATGGATCGTATAACATCCGTAACATTCCGTATACCAGCAGACAAGGCAGCCCCCGACGGCTTGTACAAGGTGGACGCTTATCCGTTTCCAAACAAGCAGCCGAACAACGGCGAGGTAACCGTTAATTGGATCACGCTCACCGAGGATACGCAGCCCGAGAAAGCGTGGATACCAGCAGAGGGAGAAGACGTTTATACACAAATGAGTAAGGCTGGCATGGAGATTAAAGACGGCGAAATAACACTCACAGCGAACAAGACTAAGTTGCATAACAACAAGGGCGAGGATGTTGCCATTTTCAATGCAGACGGCACGATTGACGCTCGCCGTATCATTGCCGAGGGTACGGAGGATAGAATAGAATATGGTATCATCGATGGTCGTGCTAATCTTATCATCAAGGATAAGCAGGGCAACACGATGTTACTCTTGAACCGCAACGGCATTGTTTTGCCAACGGATATTACTGCCTACGCACGGCGCAAGGCTTTCACCATGACGGTCAAGGACGCATCAGATGGCGTGTATGTTTCGGTGCTAATCAGCCTCACGCTCTTTGTGCGCAACACGGGATTTGAGCGCAGCACCTTTGGGAATAATATCCGTATTGAGGTGGATGTGCCAATCTTAGGTATTAAGGATTTGGTTGTACCCGTTGGCGTGGTCGAATCCGCAGGGCAGGGCAAGACGCTGAATGTGGACGAAACGGGCGAGATATTATATGTTGCCACGTGGAATAAGCAGTATAAGGTTGGCACGCCCGTCCCCTTAACTCCCGAGTTCGAGTACAGAGTTTTGTGGCGCAACAAGGTGATAGATAAAGGAAGGGGAGAAATCACGAGAATGCATGAGGGCAGTTAATTCCACTAGCTAAGAAAATGAGCAGTAGTGCTCGCAACGTTGACCAGTAGTGGTCATTGCTGAGAGCAGCGGTGCTCACGACGCTGACACGCACCACTCATGAATACGAGTGGCGCCACTCAAAACAACATATCGCACCACTCACAAACGAGAAGCCCCAAGGGCGGTGCTGAAAGGGGCATAAACAATTTAATTATGGATGCAATGTACAAGTTTTTCAGTAAGCTCGCCAGCATTGGCAGCGACAAGTATCTGCACATGATTGCAGGATTAATCGTTTCGATGGTAGTATGCCGTGGGCTGCACGCCATTGATGCATGTTTATTATTATCGCTCGTGCCTGCCTTCATTGTCATGTTTAGCAAGGAAAGCATGGACTATTACTTCCGCAAGGAGCCGTTCGATTGGCACAATGTCGTGGCAGGGATGACGGGAGCACTATTGGGTATAGGGCTCTATCTGTTGTAAGAAAGGAGGTGTATTCGTATGAACTATTTAGAACAATTCAAGTATATCATGGGGAGTATTGTTAGCGGCTTATTAAGTCTGTTTTTTCCTATTCGTGATTTCATGTACGCTATGCTCATTGTCTTTGTGCTCAATTACGTCTTCGGATGGATAGCAGGGATGACGCATGGCGAGCATTGGGATTGGAAGAAGTCGATGGTTTTCTTTCGTCATTGCGCCCTCTTCTTTGTAATGACCGCAGCAGTGTTTGTGACGGGTCATTTCCTGCATAACGAGGAGGAGACGGTGGGAGTAGTAAAGGTGTTGTGCGGTGTGGCGATATGGTTTTACGGCACGAATATCGTTCGCAACTGGCGACAGATGCTCATCGAAGATACCACGATGTGGAAAGTGGCAGGGTTTATCTATTACGTCTTGACGCTGAAAATGATTGATAAGATTCCTTACCTCTCCGAGTATTTAAGGAGTACAGACACAAAAGCAGCAAGTAATAGTACGATAGAATAACAAGAAGGAGTGCCTTATAAGGTCTATAAATTTTTTAGAAAATAATTATAAGAAAATTGTAAATTGATTATCAAGCTGTTACAAGAACGTTTATAATTTTTTGATAAGAAGTTGATAGAAAATTGATAAGAATTATAAGGCAGATTATTCATAACTGAAAAGGAATTATGGCAAACTTCACAATAGGAGAGATGGTACAGTCGGGCACTGCAACACGTCTAGGGCTAGATAACACACCTAGTCCACAAATTAGAGTTAACCTCACCGAGACCATGCGCTTACTGGAGTGCATACGGGCAGAGTGGGCAGAGTATTGCGAGCGCAAGGGGTTAGGCACACCAGCTTTGCGAGTGGGCAGCGGTTATCGTTCGCCAGCCGTCAACAAGGCAGTGGGAGGCGTTAAGAACTCAGCGCACATGTACGGATATGCTGCCGACCTTAACCCCGTCAATGGCAATGAGGATGAGTTTGAGCGGTTCATGGCAAACGAGTTCAGTAAGATGGGTTATGCTTATGACCAAATCATTATAGAGAAATCGAAGACTTCACGATGGGTGCATGTGGGTTATAAGCGACCAGATGGTAAGCAGCGCAGAATGTGTTTTCACTTAAAGGTATAGTAATTATGGACGATAGACAAATAAGACAAGCACTCCATGCAATGGTAACCCTCATCGCTCTATTGACGATGTTAGCCATATTCCTTTGCAGCTGTTCGCATAAGGTGTATGTCCCCGTTGAGAGTGTGCGCACCGATACGCTGTATCTATCTCATCGTGATAGCATACACGTCAAGGATAGCCTCGTTATGCACCACGTCATCAATACCCGTGACAGCGTGGCGATACATGATAGTGTGGTGATAGTGAAGAATGAGCAAGGCGAAGTCAAGGAACGATTGATTGTGCGTTATCGTGACCGATGGCACGCCACGCAGGATAACCTTTCCCTGCAACGGCAACTTGATAGATACCGATTAGAGAATGATAGCTTGAGAGAGGCGAATAGCGAGGTACAGAACACGATAGTTCCCGTTGAGAAACAACTCACACGCTGGCAGCAAATCAAGATGGAAGTAGGCGGATGGGCTATTGGCGCAGTATCTATTGTCGTGATAGTCATTATCTCTTACATCATCGTGTGGCTCGTAAAGCGATACAGGTAAATGAAGTACATCAAGCTACATATCACCGAGAGCCGAACAACAGGCAACCGCTATTCGCAGGCTTCCGTTCGTGGCATAGAAGTTATAACTGGTTGTACAACCGGTTATAACTCCCCTGATTTACCTCCCAAACTCCTACAAGATATCATCTGTCATGCGCTATCATTGGCACACGGATTAGGGAGCAAAATAATTCTCCCTATTAGTGAGTTTAATAGATGAATAAATACCACTAACCGCTTGTATCTTTCACGCTAATTTACTATCTTTGCATACAGAAGAGAATTTCATGATTTATTTGGTTTTTAGTTATAGGTATTAAGGTTGTAATTCAGGTAAGATTGTAAAGTGTGTTTTTCATAGTATTAGATTTGCCCCTGTTGTCCGTGAGGATAACGGGGGATTTTCGTTAGGATATAAACAAAAAAGGGAGCACCTACTTGGCACTCCCTTTTGAAATTCTGTACTTTTGAATAACGATGTTTAGAGGAATATTCATCAGATTGTTTGACCTTGCAAAGTGCATAAGGTCGTAAAAGTCTTGCTTGCTCATTGCTGTTTAAGTCTTATTTGTTCGCCAATGATGGCATGGTTAAATGTTTCTTTGTTTACTTTCACTCGGTGCGTCTTCACGCTGTCTTTGACATATAGGATGAAACTTCTCGGAACGGAGCGGAACTCGAAAGGAAGTACACCTTTGTCGATGTGTTCTATTGCGTATTCTGTTTCGCCCTTTGCGATAACAACTCCCTTAATGACTTGTCGTTTGCATGATGTGGCGAACACGATGGCAGATAGGGCAATTAATAATGTAATCATTCTCATGCTATTTGCTTTTTGTTAAACCTAATTCCTTTGCGAACTCCCGAAGTTTTGTCAGTCCACAACCAATTGTATCAGCGAGTTCACGATTTGTTTTTGTAAGATAATTCTCTTTGAGATAAGCCACTTGTGCTTCCGAAAGAACCATTTTGTTATGTTCCTGTCGATCATATTGCAGAATAGCTTTGTCGGCAATAAGTTTTTCCTTTGGGTTAAGGCTAAGAGCCTCTTCGCTACTGGCTTGAAGATTCTGCTCGGATATAAGTTTTGTTTCGATAATATCAAATGCTAATCGGCAATCTTTATCCTTGTTAAGGTCGATTCCTCTGCAATCGTCACAGATAGTATCTTCAACTATTTGCCACGCTTGCCGAACAGGATGCAGACGTGCTTTCTCAAATGTCTTCACAAGATTGATAGGAGGACATGGCGGCCACGCTTTGAAGAATTTATCGAATAACTCAACGGAGTAGTTAATCATTTCGTAAGCTGTCAGAATATGCGATTTCAGTTCGCTATCCGCTATCTTATTCCTATCAAGCACCCGTTTGATAGATTGTCGCAGGATAATGATATGCGGTTTTAATCGTTCGTTCACACTATCGAGAAAGTCCATATAAAGCTGCCGTCTATCATGCTCTTCCGAACGCATATCAGCCATATTTGCCTTGTCGAACACTTCGTAACGGCTCACCGCTTCCTTACACGCCTTCTTCACTCCCTGCCGATAAAGATTTGTTTTCTTAATCTCGTTGATGGCGTCAAGCATGATGCTGTTTGCAACATCATTCGTTCCGCCCACGATGACATGAAACCATGATGAGATAGTATTGTACATTTCTTGCTGACTATTCTCATCAAGAGAAACCGACTTAACAAATTCCTTTGGATTTAACAACCCTTGTTTAAAACTATTCATAGCGATACTTCCCAATATGATTAACACTTTCAGCAGCCGTACTCCCATACACTTGCCATTTACCTGAAGCGTATTGGCAAATATGGTCGCCAAGAGATAGCGTTGTGCGTCCCTCTGTGGATTCTCGATACAGGGAGGCAATAGGCTTATTGTTCTTATCTTTCGTAATACCACTTATGCACGGGAGGTTAAATATATCATCAATATTCTTCCCATCAAAATGAATATCTAGAACTACTCTCATATTATCCTTTAGCATTATAATTTAAAATAAGATTAATACACACGCACAAAGGGGTTATTTCTTCTTCACGCCCCATTGTTCAAATATTTCTTTCTCCACCTCCTTATAAGGTCTGTTATCATGGTCAGCGTCAAGCCGTGCAATTTCTATTAGCCGTGCGTGTAGGCAACGTGGAAAAAATTTACCATTGATATTTGATGCTTGATTTACAAGCTCTGCTCGTCTTTTTGTATAATAAATGCCCATTTTCTTTTATCTGATGATTAATTGGATTGATATACGCCACTCACGTTTACGAGTGGTGCGTGCCACAAATATATATCCTATGATGTATTCCCCTGCAAAAGCTATTTCTGATAGGGTATAAGGTTCTTTGCCTCTTCTTCTCACATGTCGCCCTCGTTTTCCTCGAAGTCAAGGTAGACAGTTCCGTTGTTCAAGTCTTCAACTCTTCAAGGGATGAGTAAAGCCCCACGGCAATCATAGGAAACCCATCACTTGGATTACATACATTGTCACCGATTTTCAGTTCCGTTATCTTCATTATTATGCTTTTCCTTTAGTTTGTTAATAAAATCAATGTCTCTAAGCAGTTGACGCAAGCAACCGCTCTCCCTGCCATCTTCAACCCCTTTCTCGTATGCAATCTTGCATCCGTGGATAAATGCGTATAGGGTTATAACGACTATTAGGGTTATAACTACTATTAGTATTATATCCGATATGCTCATACAGCCTACTCTCCTATCTCCTCGTGGTATTTCTTCAACGTTTCTTTCACACGCTTTGCAGCTTCTTCGGCTTGTTCATGTGTGCGGAAGTAGTTGAGAGCATCCCAAAGTTCGTTGTCAAAAGTGCTATAAGTATCGTCTATACTTTTAACTGTTAAATTAACGTCAAAAAAGTAGTAATCTCCACCTTTCTTTGCTCTCCACCTAATCTTCTCCACTCGCTTCTCTTCTGCATTCCACAGAAGTCCCTGCTCTTTCATCTTGTCGAAGAGGAATTGCTTTTCTTTGTTGGTGGCAAGACGCACCTCATCTTTATGCCCACAGAAAGACAAGCTATCTTTTGTGGGTACCTCAATAGTATAGCCAATCGAACTGCTTACATATATATGGCATACATAATAGTCGTTTTTATTATATTTTTGTTTTGATTCGTCTTCTTTGAATATAAAGACTACCTTATTATCAAACAATGAGGTTAGCACATCTCCATCCTTAAAATCTTGTGTTTTTGCTTCCTCTTTCTCTTCTTTCTCAAATACCACACTCCCGTCCTTAACGATTGCCTTGCAACCATTAGGAATAGCGATTGTATCACCGCATTGAAAATCTACTATCATAATTCTTTTATTTGTTTTTCTAATTGTTCAATACTTCTGTCTACTGCTTTTGCAAACTCTTTACATAGGATTTCGGGCATTTTTATACCATCCTTATCCCAATTCTTTATATCGGGAGTAAGAAATGACCACCAATGATTGGTTTCTCCCTCCATATACGCTTTGATTTTGTTGACAACTTCAAGACGATCTAAGATCATCCGAGCATTCTCTGCTTGTTCTATCTTCATACTATTTTACTTTTTACGTTTCTTTTTTCTTTTACTTGCGTAGGGTGTTGACCCTGCACGTGATTTGCTCTTTCTGTTAGGTAGATAACTACAATCAATCATTTCCGCATGATTTAAATGCACAGGAATGATATATTCTCTTCTTAATTCCTCCATATCCTAATCTACTAATTCAAAACTATACGCTACCACAAACGGATTGCTCTCCCATGTGTGTCCACCAATGATTTTATACATAAGCGACGCAAAGGCTCTGCGTGGGGTTGAGTTATAGATAGGTTCTACGAGCCTGTTCCTGTTACGCATATATGCCTTACTATAACTGAACATACAACCATTCGCAAAAATTTCCTTCCTAATCCCCTCTTGCAGTATATCCTCGTCTGATATACCCTGCAAGCGTTCCACCTTAACATCCGTAATTCTGATGTGGTGGGGCATTAAGTCTGCCCTAACGAACATTTTGTTAGTCCAACCTGCCTTATACTCTTTACGTGGCATTCCCACTTCATCAAGTATAGCATCGCTGTACATCGGCAGGCTTTCGATAATATCCTTGTATGGCTGCGCAATAGCAACTATATCACCAACCTTATAAGACAGGTGCTTTGCCGTTTCCTCCCAATTACCAAGCGGTGTACCCTCTTTCAGTAGTCGCCTTGTCATTGTCTTTGTTCCGCCAAGTACTGCCTTTGTAAGGCAATACTTGTCATTAAACATTATCTTCTTAGTCATACGCTTCTAATATCTTAGCTTTAATCTTTTTTGCGTTTGCAAATGATCCTCGCCAAGGCAAGCATCCATCATACACCGTAGCCCACGGAAGATACCATGCACGTTTCACTTCCACCTCGTATAAACAAATGCCTGCTTGAACTATTCTAACTTTCATACGCTTTACTTCATTAATTCAGGGGTGTCTATTACGTTGCCAACCACATCCCAATTTGCGATATTATGCTCATATATAGGCGTGCGTACTGGATAATGCACGCCATCTTCTACGGAAAGGAAGAAAACTCCCTCATGAAAGACGACCTTTCGGTGATATACTTTATTCATGTTATCTTTTCTTTTTCCAATATATTCGAGTATATCCCCCTCAAAGATTTTCTTTCCGTTCTTGTCTTTTAAGCTTGTGTACTGCCCAACGCTTTCAGGAAAGACTGCATCAAACGTAGGGGTCTTACTGCCTTCTCTATAGTAGACAATAGCTATATCATCATTTGCGTATGAATGGAAAAGGTCTCCGTAAACCCATTCTTTCTGAAAATTTACTCCTCTAAATAATATTTCCCTTTTCATATCACCTCCTTGTATTAATAGATTGAACTCTATGTGTAGTGTGATAAAATTTACCTGCTCTCGTGGTGTACTGGTATTTTGTCATTCCGTTGGCATCTGTGAAATATACTCTGCGAGCACCATCCATAAACCGATATACCTTTACGCCATTACACTCAAACAAAAACTGAACATAATAGTCTTTCAACCTTTGCTCATACTCTTGCTTTCGTATCTGCTCCTTTGTCAGCTTTGGTTTTGGTGGCTCTGGCTTTCTCCTAATCTCGTAGCCACAAGAACTGACTACAAACGCTAACACTGATAATAAAATTAGTTTCTTCATATTACTTTTCATTCTTCAAAATTTATTTTTTGCTGTAAATACTTCTCTGCATACCACTTTTTGTACGACTTGCCACTTATCCACCAATCAAACATATCGTCAGGTGATAAATAGTGGCACACAAGTCCTTTTTCCTTTAGTTTGGCACACGCTTTTATCCAATTCTTTTTGATGTGCGGATAATCTTTTATTTCTCGCACTTTCTGTTTGAAAGAAGACATTGGACAACAAATACAACCTATACGCCTATACCCGTTATCATATAAGCTGCAATGCTCTATATTATTAGCGTTAAGGAATGTCCAAACATCATCGTCAGTCCAATATAGAATAGGGCTGACAACTATCTTTTCCTTACCATTTCCCATACACTGCACAAGGCTTTCCTCGTGTTCGGAGAATTGGTCAAAGTTCCATTGCTTGCGTTTTTTCTTATTGGTTTTTATTGTTTCAATCAACTCTCGCTTCGACCGCCTTACGCTTTCGGCTTTTCTCACGCCTATTAACGTTACATATCCTACTCCTGACGTTTCTTTATATTCAGCACAACACCAGCGTATCTTTCTCGTTGGTAATATACCTCTTTCAACAGCCCTGTTATAAATGCTCATCTTTGGCTTTATCATTTCGATTTCGGGATATTTCTTTCTAACAAAGCGGATAACTTCGGGAGGATCAACGCTTGTTAAATTCATGTGCGCCTTAAACTTCACACCAGCCATAAGCGCAAGGTGGTATAACACCTGACTATCTTTTCCACCGCTAAAGGCTAACCAAAAACCCTCATCGTTCATTGACAGGGCAAGCCGTTCAGCTTTCTGCATTACCTTTATAGAGTAGTCTATTTTCTTCTGTAAACTTGGCGTTACTCCGTTCATAACTAATTATTTTATAAATTCAAAATTAGCTTGATGATGAGTAAAATCACCATTGCCAAATATGGTAGCAGAATAATACTTACCATCTTCAAATATAAATTCCAAATAATTTTTATCTTGGAAATAAACATCTACATTTGGCGGCAACTCATTTTCTATAAAATCGTTTGCGGTTTCTGTATTATTAGCATGAGAATCTCTCGTTTCCCAATGATACGAACCACTCTCTATATCTGATATTGATACCATACTGTTTTAATCTTTAATGTTTATCTTTACCCTCCAAATAAACTGCTGAAAACATAAGAAAGAATGCCACAAAAAGCAAGATAAAAAACCACCTCGCAATTAAACCTACGTGCGCCACCCATACTATATCCCAATTTGCAAAGGCAAATACCAAGTAAAGGACTATAAAGAAAATAACACACAATGGTAATAATACTTTAATCATAATTCCTCCTTTTCAAATTCATCTTTAGGAACTCTGCCAACCATGTATATGTGGAAAGACTCCAGTGTAGGGAAGTATTTCAGATACTCCTTACAAAGTCTACATCGTTTATTAAATGAAATAAAAACGAATGTATCTGTCCCTTCTAATACATCCCTGCCACTCATATAAACTTTACCTGTTTTAGAAAGGCTATTCCCATTACTTCTCGGCTGATAATACAACCCACTTGCCTTATGTTTAATTCTGTATGGTTTCATAACCCCAATGCTTGTTTAATTCGTTTCTTGTAGTCCTCATTGGCTGCCTGCTTGGCTTCTGAAAGCGAGGGTCGATAACCAAGAAAAAGAGAGTTACACCAAATTTCAAATAATTCATCCCAACGTATAACTTCGTATCTCCCAACAGGGCAAAATGCAAATTCTTCCTCGATGGCTTGATCATTATCTTTCCACTCCAATTCAGGCATACTCTCCACCACGCTCTCACGCCCTGCGTTGAAAGCTGCCTTGATGTCGTTTTCTTGAAACAAAGGCATATTAGGGAAATTGCCATCTTTGAAATATATGGCGTTCTCTTTGACCTTTGTAAGAAACTCTTCTGCTAAATCTTTCTGTATCATATTGATTTTGTTTTAGTTATTTTCTATTTGAATCACCAGTTATAGTTACTCTTCTTGTGATAGCGTGTAGCCTATCGACCACCCTATCGCCATATTTAGCTTTCAAATGCTCTTCGTCTAAGTTGGTTGAAAACATCAGTAACTTGCCGTCACGTTCCGCCAAATCAACCAACTCTGCAAACGGCACTCGCTTGTTTCCGTAGATGTTTGAAACATCCTCTGTGCCTACATCATCAATATAGATAATGTGGCTTCGGATAATCTCATCGGGTGACTTGTTGAGTTCGTTTGCCGTGCAGATTGTTACCACCTTTCTGCAATAGTGATTAAGAAGTAAAGGAATAATTCGCATTCCTATTAATGTCTTACCAACTCCACAGCCACCAACGAGCATTAAGCCTTTGCCTTTGTTATCAGAGAGCCACTGAACTATCTTCTCATAGTCAGCGTTCCACTTTGCAGCGTCACCGCAGAAATACTTTAATCCCCCTTTGAGGTGCGTTCCTGCGTTTGGCACACTGATTTGCACTTTATCGGGTAGTGGCTTATATGTTGTATCTCGTAACCGCTCAATAGCGGATTTGAAGTCTATTTGTTCCATTTACCAATCACTGTCTTTATCGTAATTCATTTCAGATGATTTGAGGGCGGTGGTACTCTTTGGCACTTTCTCCCTACTTGCCCACGTTTGCAACCTCTTTGCGGTTTCCCACGTCTTTTCAAGTTCAAATCGCATCTTGGTTCCTGACTTGTTCTTTTCAGTCCAATAGTTAAAGAAGGCACGTATCATCGTAGGCTCGTAAGTGCCACCACGTGAGGAAACAAAAGGAATAAGGCTCTTTTCAAACGCTTTCTCTCGGTCTTTACATCTTGATTGTAGGGACGTTAAAACCTGCTTTGATTGCTCGTTAGATTTCTTCTTGCCAAAGCGATAATCATCACACTTGTTCACGACAAAGAATGTCCCTTTCGGGTTGGCTATCGTGTCTATATCTCCTTTGATAGCAAGCGAGGATAAGACGTTCCTGCACGTTTGTAGGGACAATCCACAATCATTTGCAAGGCTTCGATAACTTGTGCGTGAAATGCCGTCATCATCAGCCCCCACGATTAGCCGTAACATTACAAGCTGCTCGTGGGGGGAATATCGAATGGTAAACTTATCATCAAGTTTTATCATACTGCGTCAAACAATGACTTTTGAGATACATCACACTCTGCCTTTTTGCAATTCTTCACCGCCTCCGCAAAGTAGCTATCTTTCAACTCAAAGCCTATGCCCTTACGATTTAATAGGATAGATTGATATACTTCTGAACCAATGCCTAAGAAAGGGGTTAACACCGTGTCCCCCTCGTTACTCCAAAGGGTAATAGCTCGCTTGATTGTGTCGAGTTGCAAAGGACATACATGTTTCTCATCGTTACTTTCTCGCCCCGATGCTGCGTTAAGCGTGTTTGAATAGTCAATATCCATCCACACTGGCGATGCGTACTTCTGCCATGTGTCGACATCAATACCGCAATGTATTGGGTGGTCGTGTTCACCCTCTTTCCTGAAAACAAGGAGGTAATCGGGAATACCCACACGGCTCATTGCGCTATCTTTCTTCACCTGCTTATGAAGAAGACCGAGTGCCTTTGTACGTTGCATCTCAGTTACAGGATTTTTCCAAATCGTAACACGTGAATGATAGATAAACCCTGCATCTTGGAATGCTTTGAGTATCATCCCCGAGAAATCACGAAGCCCGATATAACCTTCTTTGCCTTTCTGAATAGGTAAGTCCATACAATGAACGGCAATATTACGACCACTCCAAAGGACGCGATACAACTCCTTTACGAGGAAGTTGAAAGCGATAAAGAACTCTTTGTAATCCTTCGAGTTTCCCATATCCTCCAACTTGTCAGAATATGTATAGAGTTCTGCAAATGGTGGTGAGAATATAGAAAATCCTACACTCTCATCAGGAATATCCTTTATGAGTTGTACACAATCGCCAAGACGAATATCACACTTATCTGATTTGTAATTCTTATCTGTTTCCATTTTAGTCAGTTTGATTAAATTCTTTACATTTCGGTTTGTTGCTTCACTCATCTTCTTTTGCATATTGAGGAAAGCGTTTTGTTTCTCAATGATTGATTTTCTGACGTTCTGCATGGTATCAGTGACAATAAGGAATATATTAACCTCTTTGTTTTGTCCGAAACGATACGAACGCCTGATACCTTGATAGGTTGCTTCAAAAGAGAAATCAAGCGATGCGAATACTTGATTATGGCAATTCTGATAGTTAAGTCCATATTGCGCAATCTTTAATTTGGTAATAAGAACCCTAAACTTATTATCAGCAAAACCGAGCAAATTCTCTTTTTTGAATTGCTTTGTATCGCTACCTTTCACCTCGACTGCATCAGGGATAAGTGAACGTAGTATCTTGCCCTCGTCATCATGACCAATCCACACGATAAATTGCTCATTTGAATTGTTAACCAATTCTGCAACCTTTTCCATACGTTCATTTTGCGTAGCTTTTAACTCTTTGTGAAACGTGGTGGCAGATACTGCAATATCGTTGAAAAGCATGCCATTATCTCGCTTTTCAGTTTCGATAAACACCTCTTCAATATTGAGATTAGGAAGAATGTATTTAGATCCGTCAAATCCAATATCAGAAGGAGAAGTTAACATTACCGCCCACGTTGAGACAAAATCCCAAAAAGAACGCTCAGCATGTCCTTTCAATCGCCATGAAGATGTATTACCACCGTCATGAACAAAGTACATTGCAAGCATTTCGTTACGTGTCATCACATTGAGAAACTCAGCATGGTTGCATAGCTCCATAGTATCGTTTGGTGACGGCGTAGCCGTGCAACATAACTTGTATGGCGTTTCGTTGAAATCATCAACAAGCTGCTGCTTTGTCTTGCCATTGAAATTCTTTAATATAGAACTTTCATCAAGTACCACACCGCCAAATAAATATGCATCAATGTTTTCTAAGTTATCGTAATTCGTGATATATATGCCTGCTTTCAAGTCTTGGTCAAACACCGTTAGACTAATTTCAGAAACGTTATATCCGAACTTTGCACCCTCTTTAATCGTCTGATGAATAACACCCAAAGGAGCAAGAATAAGTACAGGTTTATTCGTGTGTTCTGATACGTGCTTTGCCCATTCTAACTGTTGGAGTGTTTTACCAAGTCCGCAATCCTCGAATAATGCGTATTTGCCAGCCGATAGGGCTTTCTTTACGCAGTATTTTTGAAAGTCAAACAAAATGGGGTTTAAGTCTTTATCTTCGACATTAAACCCCGATTTCTGTATCTTTACTTGTTTTGTTTTAAGAAAATCTAAGTATTCCATAATCAATTAAAAATCACATTCGTTAATTGCTTGCCATTACTGAACACCGCCCACTTTCCTTTGCCGTTGGTGTCGATGAGTTTCAAGTCCTCAACCTTGCCGAAGCGGTTGATATTTCCGCAAAGGTCTACAAACCACGCTTGCTTATCTTTGTATGGGCGTATCTCTCTACCCACTATCTGATAGTACATTGCAAGCGACATCGTGGGACGTGCCATTACAACGGTGTCAAGCTCTGGATAATCAAATCCTGTTGTCAATACTCCTACATTCACAACAACCTTTATCTTACCGCTCTTAAAGTCGTTTAATATGCGTTCACGTTCCGATTTTGGTGTCGTTCCAGATACCATTTCGCAGCATTCAATGCTTTGTGTCAGCCGTTCAGCCTCTTTCAGAAAGCGAGTGAATACTAATATGCCTTTTCTTGCTCCGCCACGCTTTGGGCAAAGCAACCGCTTAACGATGCTGACTAAATAGCCGTAGAAGTCAATTCTATTATACTCTGCTTCTACTGATTTATCCGTATAGTCTGCACCCGTTGAGTTTGCTTGCAGGTTATTCTCGTCCCACCCTAATGGGTTCATTTGGAAGTAATCTATATTTGAAAGAAAGCCCATATCGAGTAATGTCGATATTTGCACTTGATAGATGACCTTTGAGAATATCAGCGGACGGGTACGAGTAAGGAACTTTAGCATTGCACCAAAGCTGCTTGAACTTAATCTGTAAGGAGTGGCGGTCAGCCCTAACACCTTACACCCCGTAGCGTGGATAAATTCTTCATACATACCGCCTTTTGCGTTGACAAAATGGCACTCATCTATGATTACGTTATTGAAGTGCTGAAAGTCATCCGTGTGTCTTATCACGCTGCCTATCGTTGCAAATGTGATACGGCTTATATTCTTTGAATTGAATGAAGCCGAATAAACAGAGCAATCAAGTACACCATAGGAACATAGTTTCTTGTAGTTCTGTTCAAGTATCTCTTTTGACGGCTGAAAGACAAGCGTATGCCCTTGTAATCTATTAGCGATGTCAGCTATCACAAGCGACTTACCGCTACCCGTAGGCAACACCATGATAGCGTTATACTTTGCTTTCTTATCATTAAAAAAGGCTACCGCAGTATCGGAAGCCTTTTGCTGATAATCACGTAGTTTATACATCATGTTCAAATAATATTGGTAGTCTTCTAAACATCTCATTTTCGGGAGTATGAAATTCTTTATCCCATTTTCTGCCCAAGATAGTAAACATTGACAAGTCTATATCTTTTAGGAACTTTTCAAAATTAGCCTTTTGACTGTCAAATATCATCAATCGGTTAGACTTCATAGATGATAGAATCCTATTATACACCTCATTTTTGAGTATATTTTTTAGCGACATCCAATCGCTAACATCTTTTGGTGCTATGGATACGCCGTCAAGTTTACCAAAGGCAATCCAATTGAGATTGAGATAATTGTATAAGGCATATCCAGACGTATAAGCATATAAATTTTTAATATTAGGATATTGTCCTCTTAATCTGTCTATAAATTTATATAATTCGTTATACAGAAAAGGGTCGCCACCTGTCAGGCAGATAGTATCGGAAGATCTTAACTCCTCCACTGAAACAATAGGCAAAGATTCTATGTCGTAGAACTTGTTGCAACACATAGGGCATTTCTTCCCACACTCACTAATTATATATAAATGAATTATATTTTTCATATCCTTATCCCTTTCTCGGCACTCAATTTCTTGACTAAAACAGAATAATATTTAATCAGCTGTTCAAGTTCAAAGCAAGACCATTTCTTTGTCTGATGTGCTTTCGCTTCAAGTAGTTGGTATCTTTGCGTTCCTATCTTTCTGATTAGGTTAGCACGATACCCGATAAGGTGATCGGCTGAAAACCTATTACAGTAACGACATTCGCTATTGCAATTATCCTCATCGAAACGGGTTGACATGTGCCTTCTCGAATGATAATGCCCACAATCGGATTGGTCGAAAGGCTTTATCTTTCCGCACGATATACAACGAAATGTGCCGTTAGGAAAAGCATCTCGCAGTCTGATATACTGACTAAAGACCTTATCCAGTTTCTTTACCAAAGTTGCTTGGCTTGCTTGCCGCATCTTTGGTTTGTCTGTTTTCTTTTTCTTCATGTAATACATAGTGCTTTGGGCAGGACTCGAACCTGCATTTACGTCTAAATCATATCGCCTCTTTTCGTAAGGGGACTCGAACCCATCACTTGTACTTCGCTTCATTTCTCCCTCGTGGAGTGTACTACCATTATACGATACTACTTCGATTAAGATATGTGCGTCTACCAATTCCGCCACCAAAGCAGGGTGTGGGGACGCTTCCCCACTTTCTAAATTATTAAAAATAAAGACTATGAAGTTATTTTGGGATTATTTCATGTAACACATCGTCATCAATACCAATACTACAATAAGCATTCATGTAATGTTTATCAACCTCATCTACAAGTTTTTTTACAAGTGGTGCAAATTCACTTTTCAATGCTTTTTCAAGCATTGATTTATATCTTTTACACTCACTTTCCTTACAAGATTTTTCATCCTTAAATACTTCTCCAAAATCAGAAACGTATTCAGTGACAACTACTTTTTCAACTTTATTTTCTTTCATAAAAATTCTTTGTTTCGTTCTATTTCTATCTCCATCTGCTGAATGAGTATTGCTTCATCTGCCGATGGTATGTATATGCCAGCTTCTTGCGCAGCCCAATTCCTAAACCTTTCTATTGACAAACTCATTTCTGCCGTATCGAGGTCGGCGCTGCTTCTAAGCACCTTTATCTTGCCCAAATACTTATCTTCTTTTTCTCGGATAAATAAATCGGGGTTAACGAGTTTCTTATAATATTGCTGCTTGACCCATTCAAGTGTATTACCTGTTTGTGTACCGAAATAAGCAAGGAGGACGTGCAAGTACCTGTTCTGCGGTAAACTTCTCCTTGGCTTTTTCTCGGTCAGTTCTATTACTTTCCCACTCTCGGCTAATTTCTTTGCACGTAGCAGGAAGTTAGCCTTGTCGAGTGGGTTGGATGTGTCGTAAACCATTAGAATGGGGTGTCATCTTCTACCTGTGGGGGTTGATAGGTGGGTTGCGTGGGCTGCTGATATTGTGGCTGTGGTGGCTGCGGTTGATTATTTGGCTGCTGCACCTGCCGAACATCTATCTTATAAGGTCGAACGTGTACAAAATATTTTACTTGTCCATCCTGTCCTGTTAATTCGCTTCCTTGCAAATCAAAGGAAACCGTTACAACCTGCCCAACTTGAATGTTATCAAGCAAAGACATTTTCCCCTCCATAAAATCAAAAAGGATTTTGTTCTCGTATTGAGAACGTTGCCCTGTAAATGGGTCGAAAGTCGTACAGTCCACATAAAGTGAGCGTTTATTAAAGACTTTCCCTTCTTTTGATTTTAATTGCTGTGGCTGCCCTACTGCGAGGACTACACCTGACTTAGTATTTGCCATTGTCTTATCTGATTTGTAATGATTCACTAATGTTTGTTATCTTCATGCAAGCTGCATACGCTTCGGGATATTCCTTCTTGAGTTTCTTCTTGTCTATATCCTCACGGGTGCTTGCTGCCTTGCGTGATAGCGTGATGTGTTCGCCCTTGTAGGTTTTCACATCGTTATCTTGCATGAGTTTCAAAAGCCCTTGCGAAAGAGCTTTCTTCTGTGCCTCAAGCTCTTTTATCTTCTGTACGAGCGTATATACCGCCTTTTCTGCCTGCTTGATTTCAGATGGCATACTGTCCGCCTTACCTGCTGGGGTGTTGAATTTGCGCCCATCAACCTCGCATTGCAGCAAGTCCTTAATGGTGTCGGATTCGACACGTTTTACTTCTGCGAACTCCGACTTGTCATCACGTAGCCAAAGCGCATAGAGCTTGCTTACCTTTAACTCTGGGTTTTGCAGTTCAAAGAGATAGGCGTATATGCTTAACTGCCATCGCACGTATTCTTTGTCCAGCGTATAAGTCGTCTTGAGGTCAGCAAGGATAACATCTTCGCCCTTGCATAACACGAGGTCTATTGCGCTCGCAAAGTGTTCTTTATCCGTTACGATATACTCGTTTGCAAGCGTTGTGAGTTCATTCTCTCGCTTGATACGCTTGTAACTCTCAAGCTCGGGAGTGGTGTCTTTTGGTTCAAAACCTGCATCGAATAACTCGATACTCTCATGCACCATCGTACCACGTTCGGCAGCTCTGTCAAGAATCCACTGCGGAATGTCCTTGTACATGTCGGGGAATAGCTGGGACTTAATCATCCCAGTTATCCCCTTTAATGCTATCCCATTCAGTGAATACGTGTGCTCTTCTTGATTGAATGCCACTTGGCTCTCTACTAATTTTATCATTTCAGTTCTTTTTTGCGTGCGCTCATTGCGCCTCTAAATATAGGGTTAGGTTGATAGGCGGAGCACTCGTCCCATATCCTACTCAATTCGTCAAGACTTCTTGCAGCCTTGATGTTTGCAAGAATTAACTCAAGATTAGGGTCGGTAGGCGGCTGCGTGTACTCTTTGTTTACATTCAGCGCATCAGCGTCTTTCGTGTCATCAATACAGAACAAACCATTCAGTGCATATTTGCGAGCGTAAGAACTCGCTGCGCCTGTAATCTGCGAGACGTCCATACCCGACTTGCTCTCGCTTTCACGTGCAAAGGCGGTCGTTTGAATTGTGTCCTTTCCAAAGGATAATACAACCGTCGCCTTAACGTATATCCGATTGCCTACCATCACAATATCGTCTGATATGGTAAGAAAACATCCATTCTCTTTCAATAGTGGCTTGACTGCCTCAAGAATATCCTCTGCGCTTCTGTACTTGTAATGCCCAAAGTTATTCGTCTGTCCCTTTGGAGCTTTCAACCTTGATTGGATGTCAAGCAAAGCATCATTAATCGTCTTTTCTTCTTTCATAATCACTTAGCTCATTAGTTATCATTAGTCGATTTATCCGCATGGTCGCAAAAGCCCCCTGTATCTCTGCCTTAGAGTAATACAAAGGAGAGTTTACTGCATTACCCTTACGAGCATGGATTAGCCCTTGTTTCTCTAATTCTTGAAACGTCTTAAAGTCTATCTTTCTGAATTTAAGCCATTTCTTGACTTCCGCCTGCCTTAACTTGTCTTGCGGTGGGTCATAGTCTTTGACGGCTGCGTTGTAACCAACATGCATGAAGTCAGCAACTATACCGCCTATATCTATAATGTCCATAGGCTAATACCTCTGAATGATAGTTATATACCCTGCCTTTTCTTTCTTAGTGGTCGCAAACTTGTTGTTCATTGGGTCGCAACCTGCATAGCGGTTCTGTCGTGTACATTCCGTTTGTATAGATGTCGGAGTATAGCAGTCAAGCGGAACGTGCAGTTTGTTACCTGCGCCGATATGCTTAAACAGCCCCGTTATACTATACTGCCTATCCTTTAATGTTCTTTCCATATTCTTCTTTTTTGTTTCGTGGGCATTGAGGAATCGAACCCCACTCACCTGCCATAGATGCCCTTAAATTAAAACCTCACTATTCTCACGAACCATGAGGACGAAGACTAAAACTTTAATATAAAACTATTAACATAACTTGCCATTCAGCTCTGCGAATATATCGTTGAAAGAAAACGGCTTTACCCTCTCTGCTTGATTGTGGAGCTCTTCGCCGTGTTCTTTGGATAGCCTGCGCAACTCTTGCAGGCAACCCATAATACTATTATCACTCATTGAATATGTAGTTATAAAGTTCTTTTTTTGATAAAAAACACTGATGATAGTTGTAGCAATTTCTTTGCGAATCATAGTATATGACATCATCATCATCATCTTTTACAATTTCAGAAATAACAAACTTCTTTGCCTTTTGATTTGCAAAAGAAATACCCCACACGGTATCACCGATTGCCCGACCCAAGTAAAAATCTAATCTTTCCATAACTCTTCTTCTATTTGGTTAAACACTTCTTTGAAACATCCTCTAGCCTGCCAAATATAATTGGCAACAGCAGTGGCGCAAACTATTGCACCAACTGCCATTAATACCTGTATTACCATTTTAATTCACTTTCTGTTGCAGCACATATCTCATTCTCATCGATGTTAACAAGTATCTCATTCTCATCATACACCTGTATCTTCAGGCTAACATCAACGGATGTAACCACAAATGCGCCTGTACCATTCATATAGCCACACGTGTAATCATCTTCTGTATAGCCATTCACGCACACATACCCCTCAACATTAGCATAAGGGCTATACTCGTTATCATCATCTAATACTACGCACTCATTGATATGCTCATCGCCATTGCGACCACAATCAACCACGTAATCGATTATCTTTTCTTTCAAGAGTTCTAATTCATTCTGTTTCATAACTCGTTCAGTTTTTAGTTCTATAATGTTTTTAGCCTCTTCTTAGTTCATTTAGTTTCGGTATCTAAACCTTGTACGCACGCCCTAATCGAATAGTAGCAACATATCTCATTGCAGCGTGCGCTATATCTTCATTCAGCGAGACAGACCCCTAACCTGCCTACTCTCTTACGTATAGAGGTATTTCGTAGCGTTATTTAATCTCTATATTTACTTCTGCCATCTGCAATGTCATGGATTGTTAGTCTCTCTTGCAGCCTTTCATTTTCAATATCTTTTTGTGTCAATAGTTCAAAAATCACTGTAAACACTTGCTTTTCTCAACTAAAAGGTTTACCTTTGCCGTTGTACTTAATTGTTTACGTTTGCAAAGATAGTTCTTTTGAACTTACCAACCAAATTCTGAACTAAATAAATAGTTCTTTTAACTAATATTTAAGATTAAGAAATGTTTATTTACAAAATGCACCTTATATATAAAAAAGAGCATATCAAATATGCTCATTCTTTGAAATACTGATACAACCGGTTTCTAATGGTTACTGAACTTATTAACGAAGTAGACTTGACCTTTACCCGTTACTTTCGTTGTGATAGTCGTGTGTAACACTCCATTACTACCACTTCTCACACCCTTTTTGAGTTCAAACAAGCCCATATCGACGTACTTCTGATTAGGTATGTTATAACGCTCTCCTTTCGTGCCGAGATAGCCGTTATCTCGCATCCATAGGAAAAGTCGCTTTTCTCCCATAGGAGTGCCGTTCTGATTGATTAGCTTTGCGAGTTCGCCAATCAAGCATGAAGAAACAGAACCGCTGACCGCTTTAGTAAAGGTGATAGCAGGTTGAGCGGCTTTTACAGATTGTTCCGCCTCAATACGCTTCTGCCTTTCGTCCTTGAGAGCCGTGGCGAGTTGGATAAGATAGTCGGGGTCAGTTAGCGTGCGTTCTATGATGTTATCCGTCATGTAAGCACCATGTTTACGGATTGACGGCAAAACCTCCTTAGTAACCCATTTACGAAAGGCTTTCGATTCGGGTTTACGGCTGTCGAGGATTACATCGTACAAGCCGTCTTCATTTACGAAGTTCGCATTTTGTACACCTCCTGCCGTTATAAGGGGTTCGGTTGAAACGACCCCCTTATCAAGTCGTTCCCTTACGTGTCCTTGTTGCAGTCCAAGAGCATTACACACATCGGCAAGGCAAAACAATGGATTATCCGTTGTCCCTGACGTCCTTACTTTCCCAAATTGTGGGTTTTCAAAAATTCTTAATTCGTTCATAAAAAATGCGCCCAAACTATAATAATTAAAGAATAAACATACCAGAGGAAGAGGAGTCGAAAGAGCAGAATCCACCCTTACCCATAACGGGAGGGATTTTGCTCTGAACTTTATACCGAGAGTTCTCGTCGCCGTTCTTCGCCCACTTGTTAAGACAAATTCAACAAGTGACATGAGGCATTCCGATATTGTCATCGTCTTGCAGCGCATCCTCACTCATATCCTGCGCCCTCGCTTGCTCCCTTTGCGAGAAATAAGACTACCCCAAGGCGGCTGTGGTCGTGAAAGGTAGAATTGAGGTCGGTTGTATATAAACAAAAACCTCTGCAAGTGGTCAAGCCTTACAGAGGTGAAATATCTAAACTCCCAAATGGGATAATTTAGCAATGTCAGTCGCATTTCTTGACCAAATGCGATTGCAAAGTTAGTTCTTTTGAACTTACAAAACAAGAAAAAGCAAAACAAAATAGTTCTTTTAACAAATAAAAACATTTCAACATGGAGAATAAGAATATTGTAATGAGGATTAAAATACTCATTGAACACGAGAATGTATCTCCATCTAAGTTTGCAAAGATGATTGATTTCAATCAGTCTAATTTGTCTAAAATACTCAACGGAGATAGGAATGTAGCACCGAAATTAATAAGTGCTATATGTGATAATCTTAATGTTTCGTATAAATGGCTTGTAAATGGTGAAGGCTCTATGTTCCTTACAGATAGCGACAATAATGTCCCCGTAGCGGCAAATGCCCCATCAGTGGAGAATACCCCTACAATCAGTTATACGCACGGCAAGCCGTACTATAACGTTGACTTCTTAGGAGGTTTCGATATTATCATCAACGACCAAACAATAAACCCAGAGTACCTCGTCGACTTCAAGAAATACGAAGATGCAGATTGTTGGTGTAACATTTCTGGTCACTCCATGGAGCCGCTAATCTCAAATGGGGATATAATAGCAATTAAGCAACTTTACGATTGGAGAGAGTTCCTCCTCTATGGCGAGGTGTATGGTATTGTCACAAAGGATATGCGTACGGTAAAACTCGTTACCAAGTCGCCAAAGGGTGATGATTACCTCCACCTTGTTCCAGTCAATAAGTCAGAAGAATATCAGCCGCAGGATATTCCTGTAAAACTGATTACCCATGTGTTTCAAGTACTCGGGTGCATGAAGAAATTATAATTATTGACTAATAATTGACTAAAAAAGAATATATAAAGCAAATAATACACTGATTATAAAGTAATTGTAATTCAAAAGATTTCCGCTTGTGGTTCTGAATGTCGTGGGTTCGAGTCCCACCCTCCACCCTTAAAAACGGAAGACTTTATATAAGGTCTTCCGTTTTTCGTTATAGTATAGCGAATAAGGAGAGCTAGAAAAGCAAATAAGAAGAACTAGGACGACTGATAACGGAGCCTAGAAGAACTAATAGGAAGAGCTAGGACAACCAATAACAGAGCCTAGAAGAACTTAATAGGAAGAGATAGGACGACTAATAACGAGAGACAGAAAAACAAATAAGAAGAACTAGGACGACTGATAACGGAAGCTAGGGTTGCCTAATAAGGAAAATCGGAAGAATGGATGAGGGGTTGCAGATAATGCGCAGATAAGACTACTATAAAGGCTTAATCCCCATCCGAATAGCTCTATAAGACGTGAAGAGCAATGTGACAATAGTATCTACAGCACTAATATAAGCCATGAAAAGGACTTACTCTTAGCAATAATCATCAGCTAACAGCCTCTACCCTCTTTCCACGGAATAAGTGAGATTCCACCTTGAGAATAAGTGGGAATATTCTTGAGAATAAGTGAGAATTATCTTGAAACTAATAAGTTCAAATACAAACACATGGGGCCCATGTTTTTTAATACATACGTGTCAGCACCATGACACATACGATTCAGCTCAATAACACGTACGTGTCAGTGGCGTTAACACATACGTGTCAGAACGCTGACTCGTATGTATCGATTTTACTAGATCATAAACAGCTATAATGCAAGAAAGCCGTGTTACGATTCATTACTCGTAGCACGGCTTTCTCTATGAGGTATCAGGGGGCTTAATCCCAATTAGGATTCTGCTTTAGAACCCCCTTTGAAAGATCGACTTCAGTCAATGGGATAGCCCACAGATAATCGCGATTAGGATTGAACTTACGCTGTTCTACAAGGAACTTCGTGCCGTCAGGACGCATACCATAAACGGGTTTCTTCACGTCAGCCTCTGTCGTCTTATAGCTACGTGTATCGAACAAGTGTATGCCTTCAAAGGCGAACTCTAGGCGACGCTCAAGCCTAATTGCCGCACGCATCTCATCCTTTGTCATGCCAGAAGCTAATGCTGGAAGATCCACGCTAGGGCGTTGACGAATAGCATTCACCGCATCATAGACCTGGTTATCAGGTGAGGCAAGCTGCTCGTTACGCGCCTCAGCATAAGTGAGTAGCACCTCTGCATAGCGGATATAAATGAAGTTTGTCCAGTCGTAATTATTGATACCATCGTTCTCTGGATTCATATATTTACGCATACAATAGCCCGTGCGTGTGTGGTTGCCATCACCAATACTATTCGTCGTGTACTCATGTCCTGCAATCATCGAACCATTCCATAGGATAGAGGCTGCTAAGCGGGGATCTCTGTGCTCAAACGGATGATTAGGGTCATAGAGTGGCGAATCTTGGATGGACTTTCCATCAGTGCAAGGATAGGCATCCACTAAGTCTTGCGTTGGCGACAAGGCTTCCCAACCACCCATTACAATAGGTGCAAAGAATAGTCCTATCATGCTTCCCTCGCTGGAGTTCTTAGGATTCGACAGGTATTCTCGATCGAATATAATCTCGTTACAGTCCTCAGCAACAGGCTGGAAGAGGTTGGCATAATTGTTATATAAGCCATATACTCCCATATCCATCACCTTCTTAGCGGCTTGCTCAGCCACGTCATACTTATGGGCATATAGTGCCAATCGTGCTTTGAGCGCATAGCAAGCACCCGCACTAGGTTTGCCGTGATCGTTACTCTGACGGATATCAGGCAATGCTGGTGCAGCCTTGTCAAGTAGACTTACAATGTAATTATAAGTAGCTTCTTCCGTAGCACGCTCCGGCATTGGTTCTCTCAACGCAAGCGGGTGATCAAGGATAGGCACCCCTCCCATAAACTTCATCAATGTTGAATAGAAGAAGGCTTCTAGGAACTGCACTTCCCCCGTAAGTCTTGCCTTATCAGCAGCCGCCATGGGCACATTATCTATATGTTGATAGAACACCAGACAGCGTCGGATACCCTCATAGGCAGCATCCCAAACCTGTTGGAAATGCCTATTCGTTGACACCGCCGTACCAGCTGACAGAGATCCTTGCTCTGCTCCCACGTGCACAGGGACGGCATTATCAGTGTAACAATCCGTCATAATGGTGTGATTCTCGGGGGCTACCAGATATAGATTTATACCAGTCACGTATTTCTCTGCCTCCGCTGGAGTCTTCCAGAAAGAGACATCCGAATATTTATCTTTAGGGTCACGCTGCAAGAAACTATCATTACAAGAAGTAAAGAAAGACAGCGCAAACAGACAAGCAGCGATACTATATTTTGTTCTCATGATTGTAATCTTTTAGAATGTTATGTTTAGACCTATAGTATAATTACGAGTCAATGGATAGTAGTTACCACTTACTAGTTCTGGGTCTACACTATCGAAGCTAGAGATGGTAAAGAGGTTATCTATGCTACCATAAATACGCATCCTACTAACTCCATACTTGCTCATTAGCTTTGCAGGGAGCGTATATCCGAGTTGGATATTGCGCATCTTCAAGTAAGAAGCATCCTGTACCCAGAAGCTCGAGATGAGCCTGTTCTTCTTGTCAGTCATAGATAGTCGTGGCATCGAAGCGTTAGGGTTATCCTCTGTCCAACTATCGAGGTACTTGTCTGTCACCTTACCACCATTATAGAAGGCATAGCGTATCTCGGGCACTGGTAAGCCTTTCACGTCGGCCGCACCTTGTAACACTGCACTGAGATCGAAGCCCTTATACTGCAAGTTGATATTAATGCCATAGTTGATCTTAGGGAAGTATGAACCTAGAATCTTACGATCGTTGCTGTCCACCTTATCGTCATCATTGAGATTACGATACTTCAAGTCACCTGGTACGGGATCGCCCATCGACTGCCTAACATGATTGGTTATCTCCTGTTGTGAACGGAATATTCCATCGCACACATAGCCATAGTACGCCCAAAGTGGGTCGCCTACCGACTGCCCAGGGACATCGCCTCCACTGAGGTCGACTATCTTATTATGCACATAACTGAAGTTTCCTGTTATAGAATAGACGAAGTCGCCGACATGATTGTTGTAACTCGTTTGAAGTTCGAAACCTGTGTTACGCACCTTACCAGCATTCTGCATAGGAGGGTCAACACCCAAGATACCAGGAACAGGGAGCTGTAAAAGAATATCGCGAGTATCCTTACGGAACACATCCAACGTGAAGTTCAAGCGGTTACTGAAGAGAGTAGCATCAATACCGAAGTTCCATTGCGCTGTCTTCTCCCATGTGATATTAGGGTTTGCCATACGTGATGAGATGGAGATACCCGACTGCAACTGGTCGTTGTAACTGTAATCGTAACCGTAACTGTAAGTGTTCTGGTAAGGATAATAGTTGACGGAACCATCAGAGTTAACGGTCTCTTGATTGCCAAGCAATCCCCATGAGAGACGTAACTTCAGGTTGTTAAGCCACGAGTGAGTAGACTGCATGAAGGCTTCTTCAGATACTCTCCAACCCAAAGAGAACGATGGGAATGCACCGAATCGCTTATTCTTTGGGAAGCGTGAAGTACCATCATAACGCAAGTTAGCCTCGAAGAGATACTTATCAGCATATACATAATTCAAGCGGCCAAAGGCTGAACGCAATGCATACTCAACCTCATTGCCATCAGTACTCTGCCCTTTTACTTCACCAGCACTCAACTGGCTGAGGCTATTGGGTAAGTTCTTGCGCATTGCATAGAGGTAACGTGTTTGCTGATAGATCTGAGATAAGCCCAGTAAACCACTAATGCTATGTTTCCCGAAGGTCTTGTTATAATCGAGATAAGCCTGTAGGTTCGTCTCAAAATACTTGATATCGTACTCTGAGATATAGCTTTGTGTGGTCTTCACCAACGATTCTCCACCCGCATTGATACCATAGAATGGCATTGACATACTATGTACAGGATTGTCAGAAAGGCTGAATGAAGAAGCGGCAATACCACGGAATTTCAAACCATCAACTATGTCTACCGTCAATCCAAGATTACCTTGAACACTCGTCACAACGTTTGTGCTCGTTCCACCCATTCGAGCGGAAGCAACCGAGTTATGCTCGTTTTTGAAGAGAGGATAGTGCCCATTTGCATATTGGATGGCTGTTGTAGGCGCCTCTCTAAAGGCATAATGCATCAAGTTGCTCACCCCTTCTGCAGGAGATGTTTGCTTACTACGATAGAGCGAGAGATTCGTTGACAACTTAACACGCTTATTTATTTGTGCATCAAGGTTGGTTAAGATATTAAACTTCTTGTAGTTTGTGTTATAAATCAAGCCATCCTTATCAAAATAGTTCATCGCCAAAGAGTAGACAACGCGGTCACCTCCGCCCTTTATACCCACGTGATGGTTATGGAAGAAGCCCTTTTCACTTAGCAAAGCACCCAACCAATCAGAGTTTGGATAGCGGTCGGGATCGCTACCATCTTTGAACTTCTGTAGGGCAGAATCACTATAAGGTGCGGCTTGCCCATCATTCTTATAAGCAAGATTCATCAGTTTCGCATAGTCATAAGAACCAACATATTTAGGCATACGAGTGGCTTGTTGCCAACCAACATAGCCATCATAAGTGACGGTTGTACGCCCTTTCTGTCCGTGTTTCGTTGTAATGAGGACTACACCATTAGCTGCTCGAACGCCATAGATGGCAGAGGCTGCAGCATCTTTCAATACCGATATATTCTCTATATCGTTAGGGTTTACAGCACTCAAACTGGACTCTACTCCATCGACTATTACCATAGCACTGGAGTTACCCATGGTGCCTAATCCACGTACACGAAGGATTCCTTGGTCAGCACCTGGCATACTGGAGTTCTGAATAATAGTAACGCCAGGCATGAGACCTGTCAACATGTTCGATACGTCACTACCCGTACGATTCACCAACTTATCGGCTGATACGGTCGCTATAGAGCCCGTTAAGTTTACCTTCTTTTGAGTTCCATAGCCAACAACAACCACATCATCTAGCACTTTATTATCAGCTTCTAGCGTGATGGAATAGTCTGCTTTGCCCGCTTTCACTACGAAGGTCTTAGACTGGAAGCCCACATAACTCACGACTAATTCGGTTCCATCCGTCGCATCTATCGTAAACTTACCATCCACATCAGTGACAGCTCCACTGCGTTCGCCCTTCTTCACGACGTAAGCTCCTATAATGGCTTCACCATTATTGTCCATCACCATACCATGAATTACATTGCTCTTCTGCTGCACAACCATGACAGCATTATCCGCTGGAGATGCTAGGCTAATCATTGGGAGCATGCAACACGATGTAGCAAATAGGCTCACCATGAATAGTCTCTCGCCCCTCCTTGCAGACTTGAGGTCATTCTTTGTTTTTCTCATAAGATCACATTGTTAGATTAGTATATTGCTTTTATGATTTAGGATCGCGTAGGTATCACGCGTCAAATATAGGTAATTCTTAGATATTAAGCAACTAATTGAGACATTTTCTGATAACTTTTTTATACGACATAGTTATCTTTAGGAATAGTCATGGGCTATATCTCTACAAGAGACTATCCAAAGCTAGTAGGACAAATGCCTTCAACTGTACTACTTAGCACCATCACTTTCAATGAAGAGGGCTAATGAATGGAAATAAAGAGGGCGTCTCCTCGTGACCAAGAGAGCCTCTCGTCATCATAAGGAAACGCCTTCTACTCGCCGAAGAAACGCCCTCTTCTCTTCAAAGGAATATCTCCTTTATATACAAACAACGCTATCTACTTCCCTTACGGAATGGAGAGAGGTTGGGAGATAGCCTTTTATAAAAAAGGAAAGGACGCCTTAGAATAATTCTAAAGCATCCTTTCTCTTATATAATATAAGGTGAGTACTACTGCATATCGTAAACTACTTGCATGAGCTTCTTGCCTAATGCATCTGCAGCCTCCATCGTGTTAGCCTCGCTGTAGACGCGAATAATAGGCTCAGTGTTTGACTTGCGGAGATGAACCCATGCTTCTGGGAAGTCGAGCTTCACACCATCAATATCTGTAACATGCACGTCTTTCTCTTGTCCGTACAACTCCTTTACACGAACAAGGATTGCATCTACATCGGTCTCTGGCGTAAGGTCGATACGATTCTTTGCTATGAAATACTCTGGGAAAGCCTTGCGTAACTCGCTTGCCTTCATTCCCTTTTGTGCCAATGAGCTAAGGAATAAAGCTATACCAACGAGTGCATCACGTCCATAATGGCTCTCTGGGTAAATGACTCCACCATTACCTTCACCACCGATAACGGCTCCCACTTCCTTCATCTTTGTGGTTACATTGACCTCACCGACTGCTGATGCATAATACTTGCAGCCATGTTTCTCGGTTACATCACGTAGAGCACGTGTTGAAGAGAGGTTACTTACGGTACTACCCTTCACATGGTCGAGGATATAGTCAGCCACTGTGACGAGTGTGTACTCCTCTCCATACATCTTACCATCCTCTTGGATGAATGCTAAACGATCCACATCAGGGTCAACCACGATACCAAGATCATAGCCACCTTTGGCTACCTCATCCATAATACCCGTCAAGTTCTTCTCAATAGGCTCTGGGTTATGAGCGAAGTCACCTGTTGGTTCACCATTAAGGAACTTATATTCAACGCCTAGACGGTCTAGCAACTTAGGGAGAATAACGCCACCAACAGAATTGATAGAGTCTACAACCACACGGAACTTACGCTTCTTGACTGCCTCAAGGTCGAGCAATTCAAGCTTCATAACCGCGTCAATGTGACGTTCATCAAATGAGTTATCATCCATATAACTCCCTACTCCATCTACATCAGCATACTCGAAGTCTTCACGTGCAGCTATATCGAGTACCTCAGCACCATCAGCAGCAGTCAAGAACTCACCTTCCTCGTTCAGAAGTTTCAGTGCATTCCAGTGACGAGGGTTGTGAGAAGCAGTGATAATAATACCTCCATCAGCACCACTCATACGCACGGCAAGCTCTGTGGTAGGCGTTGTAGCAAGCCCAATGTTAATTACATCTGCCCCAATACCCATCAATGTGCCACATACCACATTCTTAACCATAGGTCCAGAGATACGAGCATCACGCCCAACAACAATCTTTAGCTTCTTTCCTGGGTGCTTACGAGCAATGAAAGTAGCGTAGGCTGATGTGAACTTAACGATATCCAGCGGGTTTAAAGTATCCCCCGCACGACCTCCGATAGTACCACGGATGCCGGAAATAGATTTTATAAGAGTCATGCTTGAATATCTTTATGAGGGCAGTCAGCTACCCTCTATTATATATTAATGTGCTGGATGTTAGAAACCGCGCTGATAAGTTATATCATAGAAACATGGATAAACATTGCGAGACGCATCTATCTGCCCTTGTTGTGATGGGACAATTAACTTCACATGAGCTAGTGTTGATGTTGCTGAAGTGATACGTCCTATCTTAATATAAGGTAATGGTACGAGCCAACCAGCAGGTACAGATGCCGTCTTATAAACATCATACATCACACTAGAAGATGGGTCAAACGAGGCAGTATAAGTACCACTTGTGTTTGTCACAGACATCTTATCTACCTTACCTCCAAAGTATAATACATTGTTCGTAAGCTGTAAGGTGTCTTTTAAGAGATTGTCTTCACGGAAGCGACAAAGCACAGTTGCGGTTTCACCTTGCTGAATAGCCCTACCTGTCCCCTTATCTACTATCTGCATATACACGCCTGTGTTCTTAAATAGCACATACTGGTTCTTGGTGACATCAGTCGTGAAGCCCTGTTTCTCAAACATCTCTTCCGTAATGACATTAATGCTATGCTTGATGATATAGTCGTTCATCGCTTTCTTCTCTCTATCGAGTTGATTGGCATAAGTCTCGCTCTTACTACATGAACCAAAAGCGAGTATTACCGCCAACATCGCTATGAGAAATGATATCTTCTTCATCCTTCTTATTTCGTTTCTATCGTTTAAATATACCATGCAAAGGTAAGAAAAGTATTTTAGATAGGGCTTATCCTATATTAGAAAATATATTAAATAGCGTTTGCCAGCCTGCTGTAATCTCATTCCCTTTGCTTGTTAGCACGAGTTAGACGACTTAATTTCCTTATAAATGAGGATTGTCAGGATAAGTCATCATCCGTACCTTTGCAGCACAAAAACATTTAAATTAAGCCATCTTATATGTTAAATGCCTTATTATTTGCGTCCCTAACTATCAGTGGGGCAGCTGGGATAAACCCTGACTCAACAGCGAACAAGAACGTATCACTTGATGAGATCGTAGTAACTGACTTTAAGCAAAACAAGAGAAACCTAACCTCTACGGCAGTATCAACCATTAGCACTCAGCAATTACAGAACCAGCAGATTGTGAATCTAAAGGAGTTAACGGCGGTTATGCCTAACTTCTATATGCCTGACTATGGTTCGTATGCCAATACACCGGTATATATCCGTGGTATAGGCTCGAAGAGTAAGGGCTCAGCGGTGGGCTTCTATGTTGATGGTGTGCCCCACTTTGAGTCATCAGCATTCAACATTGACCACAGTGATATTGCCGCCGTGGATGTGTTCCGAGGTCCACAAGGCACTTTATACGGACGTAACTCTATTGCAGGCATTATTAATGTTTACACGCATAACCCTCTTGACTATCAAAAGACACGCATCAAAGTTGGTTATGGAAGGTTTAACGACTTCGTTGCACAGGCTTCTAACTATTCGAAAGTGAGTGATCAATTCGGTTTCTCTACCTCTATCTCCTATCATCACAACGATGGTATGTTTACCAATCACTTCCTAAATGAGAAGGCTGACAAGCTGAATGAAGGCGAAGGACGCATAGGACTCTATTGGAGACCCAACACGAATTGGCTCATCCATCTCAATAGTACGCTCACACTTAGTAAGCAGAATGGATATCCTTATGCGCCTTATGACATTGTAAAAGATGAGCTGTCGCCTATCAGTTATAACCGCAATAGCCCTTACAAACGTCTTATCTCTTCTACTGGTTTCAATGTACGATATGAGAACGGGCATATTAGTTTCAATAGTCAGACATCTTATCAATTCATCAAATCACACCAAGGACTTGACCAGGACTTCACCCCGAAGGACATATTCTTCACTGATAATAGCTATCATCAGAATATGTTATCACAGGACATCACCTTGAAGTCGAATGACAAGGGGCGTTACCAATGGATTATTGGCATGTTTGGTATGTTGCTACATTCCAACCAATTCGCTGAAACGAGCTATTACACGAGGAATTTCTCAACGCCTACTACCTATAAGAACCCCACTACGGGCTATGCAATCTATCATCAAAGCTCATATAATATATGGAGAGGCTTATCAGCAACAGCGGGTTTACGCTTTGATTACGAACACGCAAAGACGAGTTACAACCAGGAGAAGGTGACGCTTACAACAGGCGCAACGGCTCATGTAAGGGACTTTATTAGTAGTGCTAGCTTCCGCCAATTCACACCTAAGTTCACGCTTCAATATCTCACAAACAAGGATAATCTCTACTATGCGAGTGTCACTAGGGGTTATAAGCCAGGCGGATTTAACACGATATTCAAGACTGATGCCGAGCGTACTTACGCTCCAGAATACAGTTGGAACTATGAGGTTGGAGCACGATTGAAGTTCTTGAATGGGCGAATGACAGCCGAGGCTGATTTATTCTACATTGACTGGCGACACATGCAAACGACTTATACTGTCCCTGGTGTGGGTAACGTGATTGCTAATGCAGGGCACACCGATAGCAAGGGTTTCGAGCTTTCAATGGCTTATCATCCAATCAAGAGTTTACAGCTCACAATGAACTACGGATATACCCATGCTCGTTACTTGGAATACAAGAAGAGTGCTAACGAGGACTTCTCTGGTAATAGGCTTCCTATGGTGCCTAACCACACGCTATCCTTAGATGGTACTTACACCATTATGCAGGCTGGATGGTTTGATAAGGTGGTATTTAATGCTGGTTTAACAGGTCTCGGTCGTATCTATTGGGCTGATGATAACATCGTCCGACAGAACTTCTATGCAACGCTCAATGCGAAAGTTAGTATCACAAAGGGTATAGTTACATGGGATCTATGGGGTAAGAATCTAACGGGAACTGACTATATGGCGTATGGCTTCAAGATGTCAACGGGTAACTACGCACAGAAGGGTAAGCCTCTATCCTTCGGTACTTCTGTCAGCGTGACATTCTAGAATTAGGGCAGAAAAACCAACGAATCACATGTTCAATAGTATATCTTCAAAGAAACTAAGTCTCGGTACGTTCTTCTGTCTATACATCGCACAGATGGTACCTTCATCCTTTCTCATGACAGCCTTACAGGTAATCATGAGGGAAGGGCAATATAGTCTTGCAACCATCGGACTGCTAAACCTCGTCCGACTACCATGGACGATTAAGTTCCTCTGGTCGCCCTTCATTGACCGACATTGCGTAACAGTGGGCGACTACAAACGAACGATTGTCACCACGGAACTGATATATGCCGTTGCACTCTTAGCCACTGGGCTCATCAACGTGCACTCGGAAATTACGCTCGTCATCATCCTTGCTTGCATCTCCATGCTCGCCTCTGCTACACAAGACATAGCTACTGATGCGCTTGCCATACTCGCCTTCAAGAAACACGATCATAGTATGCTGAACAGTATGCAATCTATGGGAGCTTTCGGAGGCGCTGTCATTGGTGGAGGGCTATTGCTCATCTTACTTAAAAGCTATGGTTGGAATGTTGTAGTGCCCTGCCTAGCCTTATTTGTTACGATGATGATCATTCCCTTACTGCTCAATACTCATATCAGAATAGAGAATGAGAAGCCACGAGAGCGTGCCAAGTGGACGGATATCTTCCGCTTCTTTACACGTAAGGAAATATGGCCACAGATAGGATTCCTAATGCTCTATTACATGGGCATTATAGGTATTCTATCCATGTTACGCCCTTACCTCGTTGATAAGGGTTACGACATGAAGGAGATTGGCTTCCTTACGGGAATCGTTGGTACCACTGCCTCCTTTATTATGGCATGGTTCTCTGGAGTACTCATACGCCGAATCGGAATACATAAAGCACGTATCATCATTGCAGGGCTCATCATTCTTGCACCCATATATTTCCTTGCAATGACCTTCACCGACTTCAATAAGGTAGCATTCGTCATGGGCATCATTTACATTCAGGCTTGTTACGGACTAGCTACCGTGGTTCTCTACACCTCAGCCATGCGATGTGTTCGCCCTGGCAGAGAGGGTACAGACTTCACGATACAGATTGTAATCAGTCATATAAGCGGGCTGCTCGTTGCCGTACTAGCGGGAACCGTGGCACACATCTTCGCTTATCGCGGTCTCTACATAGCCGAAACTGCGGTCGCTATCATTAGCCTCATCTATGTACTCATAGCCTTTAGACGGGAGAAGAACTCATAATTGTAACCGAAAATGATACGTACGTGTTACCGAAATGACACATACGTGTAAATGAAATGACTCGTATGTGTTACAGGTGGTAACACATATGTGTCACTGAGCTGACTCGTATGTGTCGCGAAAACGCACTATATTACCTATTCTTAGGTATTGCCGTATTCACCTGTTTTATATACTTTTGCACAGCGAAATATATAACGTTTCAGGATTAATACAAATATCACATGTTAACAAGACTACATTCTTATTTATTGTTGACGGGTACCTTATTATATAGTGCTGCCCTTCCTATTCATGCGCAAGCGCACTCGCAAGGGGAACTACAAAAAGATAGCCTAATGCAAGACTCGCTATCGAGTACCCCGTTCTTACATGATCAGACATTGCAAACCGTAGAGGTTATCGGACGTAACGAAAGGTCATACAAGAACACAAACTCATTCATTGGAACTAAGACGGAAACACCGCTGAAGGACATTCCGCAGTCCATAGGCTACGTAACAAAGGAACTTGTGCGCGACCAAGGTGCAACGACTGTCAACGACGTGGTGAAGAATATCAGTGGCGTAAGCCCTTACACCTTCTATAACGACTTCTCCATCCGTGGATTCCGAACAACAGGTAACCGAAATTCAGGTAACCTCGTCAATGGTATGCGTGCACAAACTAGCCTTTGGAAACAGCAGTCGTTGGCTAACATCGAACGTGTAGAAGTTATCAAAGGACCTGCTTCAGCCCTCTTTGGAAACGCAGCACCAGGAGGTGTCATCAACCGTGTTACTAAGAAGCCGTTGCCCTATAACCGCAATACAGTATCGACTACTGTCGGTAGTTTCAACACCTTGAACACCTATGCCGACTTCACAGGTCCGCTGGATAAGAAGCATACCTTGCTCTATCGACTCAACCTAGGTTACGAGCATACCGACTCCTATCGTGACCTACAAGAGAACACGAATTATATCATCGCACCTTCTTTCTCATTCCTACCAACACACAGAACACGCTTCAATGTCGATGTTGTATATCAGCGTACAGATGGCAAAGTGGACCGTGGTCAGCCAATCTTTGGTGATGGTGACTTGCGTTCAGTGCCTATTAGCCGTTCGCTATCAGCTACGAATGACTACCTGAAAGAGAACCTTGTAAACATCACGCTTGGCGTGACTCACAAGTTCACAGATAACCTCTCACTCAATGCCACTTACCTGAATTCATCCTACGATGAGGACTTACGTGAGCACAACCAAGCTAACGCTTACGTGAAGTTAGCAGATGGTTCACAAAGCCCATCACGTATTCTCATGCAATGTCTGATACGTCAGCGCCACTTCCGTAACAATAGTTTTAATACCTATTTCAACTATAATGTGACAACGGGTATGCTGCGTCATCGTATCCTGCTGGGCTATGATTACTTCCAAATGGCACAGCAGGCAGGCTCATCTGCTATGACTGCTGGCGGGTATCTACTCAAGGATGGAACGACAACAACAGCCTTTAAACCCGCAAACATTGCACGCTACATACTAGACAAGGATGGTAATCCAAAGACCAACGTCCCCTATTATGACTTGACAAGTAATAATAACAACGTGGAGCGTGACTACTCTAAATACGTCTTCGTAACAACGGCTCTCTCGCCTTATTTGCAATATTCTCACGGCATCTACCTGCAGGAACAACTTGAGGCAGGACCCGTTAAACTGCTCTTGGGTATCCGCCAGGAATACTTCACAGATATCTTGAATTACAAGACTAACAAGGAGACACGCACCACACAACACGCCTTCATACCACGTATTGGTGCAGTCGTTGCCATTAATCAGAACTTAAATGTATATGGTACTTGGGTAAAGGGGTTCGAGCCACAGAGTGCGTCTGTACAGGGAAATCCTAATACAGGTGGACCTTTCGACCCAGAATATAGCCAACTGTTTGAGGCAGGACTCAAGGGAGAATGGTTCGACAAACGGCTCAGTACGACGCTCTCCTTCTTCCATCTTCAGAAGCGTAACACGCTCTATAATGCAAATGATCCAGCCAATCCAGAACGATTGGAACAGGTGGGTGAAGAAACATCAAAGGGTATAGAAATGGATATAGCAGGCTTCATCTTACCAAACTGGAGTATCGTTGCTAACTATGCTTATACACATGCAGCAATCACTAAGACTGCGACTGACTCAGAAAAGGACTTTGGTATGCAACGTCCTAATACTCCACGAAATGCCTTCAATATATGGTCGAAGTATATCGTTCCTACTGGTGCGCTACGTAACTTTGGTTTCGGACTCGGCTTGAATGCTGTAACCAAACGATATGGACAGGTCGGACGACGTGAGAATACGATTGTTTATCCTGGATATGGCTTGGTGAATGCGGCTTTATACTATCGTCTGCGCAACCTACAAGTACAACTGAATCTTGATAATGTGATGAATAAAGTCTACTGGGTAGGCGGTTACGACAAGCTCCGCTCATTCCCTGGAGCACCACGAAACATCAAGGCTACGGTGACTTATCGCTTCTAACAAATAGGCGACTAATATTCTCTGAAATAACAAAAGGGCTGAATCACAATAGGTGATCCAGCCCTTTCCGTATATTCATAAGGCTGTCTAACAGTCCTTTCAACTCCTTATATCGAACTAATCCTATCTGCCATATCCACAGCTTGCTTGATTCTGTCGCCCATCCCGATACCATCTTTAAGATTACCTATGATATGTAAGCCAGGGTGCGCTTGTTCTATGGTGTCAATAGCATGGAGCCTAGCATCTGTTTCGGGCATATATTGTGGGATAGCATGGCTATGTCGATAAATGCGAATAACGTCTGCACGCGTACCTTCGGGGTATCCTAACATCGTATGAAGAGACTTATTCACCAATTCCGTAAGCTCTTCATCCGTCTTATTGAGATATTCTGGATGGCGAGCACCGCCAATGAAGAACGCATAATTGGCTCCTTCTTTAGGTGAACGACCTTCGAAGCAAGCGGAAGGCATAAGGATTCCCAATACATTCTGGCGTTCTTTAGAAGGTACCAAACCACCAAAAGCATTCCAATGTACACGCCCCGTATTCCTCATTCCCACTCCAATCTCTATTACAGGAGCATAATAAAGGTTGCTTAAATCGTTGAGCTGTTCCTTAGGTAAAAACTCCAATAACTCGGGTAAAGCATAGGCTGGACAAGTGGTAATGACTTGCTCAGCTATTATAGTATTCTCGCCCCAAACTAGTTTCCACTTATCTCCTAACGGCTCTATTCTCAACTCCTTGCAACTCGTTATGATTCTATCCTCACCTATGACTCTCCCTAACGCAGAAACTAGGTTGCGGAATCCTCCACACGTTGAGAAAACATCCTTCGTTGCACGCTTGTCTCTGGCTGTCTTTGGCTGTTTTGCCAGTGCTATAGAGCCTTTAATAAAGCTCCCATACTGCTGTTCTAGAGCATAGAGCTTAGGCAAGGCGAGGCGAGTGGGTAGCTTATAGGGATCGCCAGCATACACACCAGAGAGGAAAGGGTCGACTGCATAGTCCACAAATGACTGCCCTAAGCGTCGTTCAGCAAGGCTTCCAACACTCTCATTAGGGTCTGTTCCCTTCTTACGCCATGGTTCACCAAGGATGCGGAACTTATCCTTCAAGGTGAAGAGCGGGGTTGTGATAGCTGACCAAAGTCCAGAAGGTAATGCACGGAAGTGCCCATCTTTCCATATCAAACGGCACTTAGCAGAACGCTGTGCCACCTCTAGCGCACAATCATCGCCTAACATATCGAAGAGTTCAGCCACCTCTGGATATTTAATAGTACCCGTACTCGGTCCTTGTTCCATAATGAAGCCATCTATCTCTTCCGTCTGCATGAGTCCACCGATACGCTCAGTCGCCTCCAGTACCACAACATCCTGACCTTTATGACGCAGGTGGGCGGCACAAGTAAGACCAGTAAGTCCGGCGCCAACCACAACTATCTTTCTTTGTTGTTCCATATTATTTATCTTCTATAGAAGCCTCTCGCCCACTCTTCTTTCAATAAAGTAAGGGTGAGATATAAGGTTTTTTATATCGGTTTTGAGAACTTCTTATCAGTGTCTATCATCATTGGATCGAGTGCTGCAGCCACTGTTCTAACAAAGGGATTGCCCTCTCCTGTCATCTCCAACGTATGTTCTGTCAAACGAAGAATACCATCACGTTCCATCTCTTGCAGGCGTTCTACATCATAATTGATAGCCCTTTTCACCTCATCAACAGATATTGCCAAATCCTCTGCAAGATTTGTCCAATCAAGATGATAGTTACACATCAAACGCTCTATGACCTCACGTACAATTCGTTCTCTAGGCGTTAGTTGGTAACCTTTGCGAATAGGTAATGTGCCCTTTGTGACCTCTGCAATATATTCATCTATAGACTTTGTATTCTGGGCATAAGCTGTATCTAACTGACTAATACCTGTTACACCAAAGGCATACACTTGTCCTGTTGTGCGACGAGTACAATAACCTTGGAAGTTACGATGCAATCTATGCGACCGCAAAGCCTCAGATAGTTCATCATTAGGGAGCACAAAATGGTCCAGACCAATACTAAGATAACCTGCCTCATGCAGTACCTCTTTAGCCCTTTGGAACATCATTGCCTTCTCTTCCGCACTAGGGAGACCAGCCTTCTCAAGTATCATCTGACGCTTAAATATCCATGGGCAGTGACCATAACTAAAGGTTGTAACTCGGTCGGGGCGCATTGCTACAGCACGTTCTATTGTAGTCTTGAAGCTTTCCGACGTCTGAAGCGGTAAACCAAAAAGGAAGTCCATATTAAGACTAACACCTGCACTACGCAGAATAGCCACTATCTCTTCCGTTGGTAATTCAGAAGGTGTGCGATTAACGAGCCTTAGTACATCCTCATTGAAGTCCTGAATACCCAGACTAAAACGATTAAATCGTGCATCCAACAAGCCTTTCCAGTCCTTGCCCGTTAGATAACCAGGGTGACATTCTATGGCAATCTCGGGCTGCTCTATCGTTGAGAACAAGGATAGTAAATGCTCATTTAGTTCCTTCAAAACACTCACTGGCATAGCAGTTGGACTACCACCACCATAATGAATCTGCGATATACGCCTACTCTTATCCAAGTGGGCTGCCACGAGATCTATCTCTTTATGCAACGCTTGCACATATTCTGCAATCCGCTCCTCCTTAGCCATTGGATAGGAATTACAGCCACAATAATGGCAAAGACGGCGACAGAAAGGCATGTGGAAATAGAAGGAAAGGTTCTTTTCACGCACCTCATTGCTATAATCAACCTCTTTCAGATACTCTTCTCCTGTAAAAGGACGGAAGAAGTTAGCGGGTGGATAACTCGTATAACGAGGTACAGACACATTGTATTTATCAATTAGTTCTTGCTTCATTCGTCGAAATAAATTATCCGACAAAGGTACGGATAAGCCTTAACATAAACAATCCTCATTTATGAGGAAAGCGTTTTACACTTCAATCCTAGGATAACCCGACAAGGGTTAAAGGCGTATTTTTTCGCAAAGAAAGGTGTAGGTTACATTATTATTTTTGTATTTTTGTGCCGAAGACCTATTTACTTAAAAGATAAACATCATGAATATAACAACTTCTGAGTTCATATTACGGCTGTTTATAGCAGCTATGTTGGGTGGAGCTATCGGACTGGAACGTGAATATCGTGCGAAAGAAGCAGGCTTTCGAACGCATTTCTTAGTGGCGTTGGGCAGTGGTTTGTTTATGGTTCTATCCCAATTCGGATTCAGTGACGCACTAAGTATGCACGAGCATGTATCACTCGACCCCAGTCGTATTGCGTCACAGGTTGTCACAGGAATTGGTTTTATTGGTGCAGGAACAATTATCTTTCAGAAACATGTAGTGAAAGGACTTACCACAGCGGCTGGTTTATGGGTAACATCTGCCATTGGAATGACGGCAGGAGCTGGTATGTATGTACTCTCTATCGCAACAACTATCCTCGTTATCCTATGTTTGGAAGCCCTTTATTTCATCTTACAGCACTTCGGAACACGTAATATTAGTGTTACATTCAGCACTCCTAAAGAGCAGAATATAAAGCTTGTTCTACAGCAATTACGTGAGAAAGAGGTGATAATAGACTCTTATGAGATGAATCGCAAAGACACTTCGTCAGGTCATTACTACCTAGTCACAATGGAGATGAAGGTAAAGCGAAATCATTACCAAAGTCATTTGCTCAACTTTATGGCAGAGTTTAAGGACGTGACGGTAGAGACAATGGAATAGAAATGAAGCCTCACCCCGCCCCCTCTCCCAATGGAGAGGGGAGTGAATAGCCTTATTTCTAATAGAACAAACAACTCGTCTACTTGTCTACTCGTAAACTTGTCAACCTAACAAACAACTCGTCTACTTGTCTATTCGTAAACTTGTCAACCTAACAAACAACCCGTTTACTTGTCTACTCATAAACTTGTTAACCTATCAAACACCTCATTTACTTGTCAACTCGTAAACTTGTCAACCTAAAACCACCATCTCCAGAATCTGTACAAGAGGCTTGTAATACCATTACAAAGCACTTGGAGAAGTATTACAAAGCACTTGTAATCTTCTGGAATGCCATTCGGCTATCTCCACTTTGTAAGTAAATGACACCACAATAAGTAAAGCCTAGTCGAGACAAAGCCTTTTGCATGGGGCGATTATCAGCATGAGTATCTATGCGAAGGGCATGAGCTACGGAAGAACAATAGGCGATGATGTCCGCCATAATACCATGAACTCCATCCATAGAAGCCACTCGATGGATAACATAATACGGACTATCATCCAACCAATGACCACCCTCTATATAAGAATAGGTGGGCTCTGGTCCTGGCAAGAAAGCAAAAGTTGCAATAGGAATATCATTCTCACAAAGAAAGAAAGAGCCGTTTCGCTGTATATCCTGCTCTATTGTCTGTTGCGCAGGATAGCCCTTTCTCCACTGATTAAGATTACCAGCTGCTATCATCTTCGCCCTTCCCTGCCGCAGAAAATCCATAATAATTGGTAAGTCATCCATGCTTGCTTTGCGAATAGTTCGCCTATAAGAACGGTGCTCAAAATCTATTTTCTGCATACGATTATGTCACTTTTATAAAACGTTAATACAAAGTTATGAAGAAAACATCAAAGATAATTGCGAATGAGAGAATTAATATGTATTTTTGTCCACAGAATCGAATACTAACTTTAACAAGCTTAGACAATGGAGAATAACCTTACTTTGCGTTCAGCTAATAGGCTGGAGGCGCACCTTAAAAAGAATGCACACGAGTTTACAAAAGATGACATCAAGCAGGTTGTAAGTGACTTGAACATCAGAATGATAAACTTTATGTATCCCGCTGGTGATGGTCGATTGAAGACCTTAAACTTTATGCTTCACTCACCAGAGTACTTGGAGACAATCCTAACCAGTGGTGAACGTGTGGACGGATCGTCACTTTTCAGCTTTATAGCTGCGGCTAGTAGTGACCTTTATGTTATGCCTCGTTTCTCAACGGCATTCATTGATCCGTTCTCAGAAATACCTACTCTTTGTATGCTCTGCTCATTCTTTGATCGTGACGGAAAACCTCTCGCATCATCACCCGAGCACACTCTTTGCAAGGCAATGGCTGCCTTTAAGAAGGTTACAGGCATGGAGTTCCATGCAATGGGAGAGTTGGAATACTATGTTATCCGCGATGATGAAGGTGTCTTCCCGGCTGATGATCAACATGGATATCACGAGAGTTCACCCTTCTCTAAGGGTAATGACTTCCGTATGCGTGCGATGCAGTTGATTGCAGAATGTGGTGGTAAGATCAAATACGGGCACTCTGAAGTAGGTAACTTTATTGAAAATGGACGCTGCTATGAGCAGAATGAGATTGAGTTCCTACCTGTTCCAGCCAATGAGTGTGCAGAACAATTGCTTATTGCTAAATGGATCATCCGTAGTCTT
>QWCC01000197.1_pt1 | contig 75700 bp, 41 predicted proteins | sample 1972491 | NCBI WGS metagenome assembly QWCC01 (sample SAMN09866718, study PRJNA288562) | Human oral metagenome isolate term5_saliva, whole genome shotgun sequencing... | isolation source: mouth | host: Homo sapiens | place: USA: California
ATGGCTAAGAATATATCTTTCACAGTAAAATATTGGAAGCAAAACGGGCCGAAGGACGCCGGACATTTCGAACAACGCGAAATGAAGAACATTCCCGACGACACTTCCTTCCTCGAAATGCTCGATATCCTCAACGAGGAACTCATCAACGACGGGAAAGAGCCCTTCGTCTTCGACCACGACTGCCGAGAAGGCATTTGCGGCATGTGCTCCCTCTACATCAACGGCACGCCCCACGGCAAAACCGCACAGGGCGCCACCACTTGTCAGCTCTACATGCGTCGTTTCAACGACGGCGACGTCATTACCGTTGAACCCTGGCGCTCGGCGGCCTTCCCGGTCATCAAGGACTGCATGGTAGATCGCACCGCCTTCGACCAAATCCAGGCGGCCGGCGGCTACACCTCCATCCGTACCGGACAGGCTCAGGACGCCAACGCCATCCTCATCCCCAAACCCGACGCCGACGAGGCCATGGACTGCGCATCCTGCATCGGTTGCGGAGCCTGTGTCGCCGCTTGTAAGAACGGTAGCGCCATGCTCTTCGTCTCTTCCAAGGTGTCGCAGCTCGCACTCCTCCCCCAAGGTCGCGTGGAAGCCGCACGTCGCGCCAAGTTCATGGTGGCCAAAATGGACGAACTCGGATTCGGTAACTGCACCAACACCCGCGCTTGCGAAGCGGTGTGCCCCAAAAACGAATCCATCGCCAACATCGCTCGCTTGAACCGCGAATTTATCTGCGCTAAGCTCGCCGATTGATTTGCGACAAGTTCGCCGATTGAGTTGAAAGAACGCGGACGAGCCGGCCCACGTGGCCGACTGACCCACGTTCTCCCCTTCGCCGCACTCCCTAAACCGGAGTGCGGCGTTTTTTTGCGCCCTCACCTTCGTGTGCTTCCCGTTGGTGAAATCACATTATGTCTAATTGAGCGCGCATTGTCCCCCACTTTTGGCGCTCTCCGCCCGGCTCCGTCCGTCGGGTGGGGCAGCGCAACGCCAAATCACCCCTTCGGCAGCCCAAATCGCCCCCTCATTTTGCATTTCCACGGCAATCTCCCGCTCCTTCAACAACTGCGCGACCCAAAAGCAAACAACCGCTCAATTTTTCCGCGCACTCTCCGTGCAACCCTCCCGCATTTTTTATCGCACGCGCCGCACATAAGCACCAAAATTACCCTATCCCAGTAGCAAAATCACCCCTTAAATGCTAAAATTGAAGGCTTCAGCCGATTTTTTGGCATTTTCGGTTTGCAATCCCGAGACGATGTAGTAACTTTGCAGCATAAAAGGCTTTTAACATCACTTTTGTGACCCAACGAAGCCAAGCCCCCAAGCGAAATTCCGATATACCAGAGAACTATGGAGACTTTTTTTCAATCACACGCCTACCTCATTGAGCACACCAACGCGCCCATACGCCGTGCGCTCATGGATTCGATCGACTGGAGCTACAGACTGATCGGCATCCGCGGACCCCGCGGCGTAGGGCGCACACAGTTCCTCCTCTCGTATGCCAAGGACAACTTCGATCCCCGCATGCGACAGTGTCTCTACGCCAACATGAACTCCTTCTACTTCCAGGGAAGGAAACTCGTGGACTTCGCCGGCGACTTCGTTAAAGTCGGCGGACAAGTCTTACTCCTCGACCAGGCCTTCAAACTACCCAACTGGCGCGAGCAGATCATCGAGTGCTATGAGCACTTCCCCCTGCTCCGCATCATCTATTCCACCACCTCTGTACGCGGAGGCGAAAACGACCACACCGACCTCAACTCGCTGGCCAGACAATACTGGTTGCACGGATTCTCCTTCCGCGAATTCATCAATCTCCAGACCGGAGAGAACTTCCGTGCCTACACCCTCAAAGAACTCCTCGAGGATCACAAGGGCATTCTCAAAACCATCCTCCCCAAGGTGCGACCCTGGGAGTATTTCCAGCAGTATCTCCACCACGGTTACTACCCCTTCTTCCTCGAAGGCCGCAACTTCACCGAGCAACTCCTGCGTGCGATGAACACCATGATCGAAGTCGACATCCTGTTCATCAAGCAAATCGAGCTCAAATACCTCGAGCGCATCAAGAAGCTCCTCTATCTGCTCGCCGTCAGCGAGAACACCTCGCCCAACGTGAGTCGACTCGCCGAAGAGATCGGCACTTCGCGCGCCACCGTGATGAACTATCTCAAGTATCTCGAAGAAGCCCGACTCGTCAACCTCGTTTACAAGGAAAACGAGGGCTTCCCCAAGAAACCCGCTGCCGTGCTGCTCCACAACCCGAATCTCATCTACTCCATCTACTCGCCTTCCATTTCCGAGCAGAACATCATGGAGACCTACTTCGTCAATTCTCTCTGGCGCCACCACACCGTCAATAAGGGGCGCCGCGACGGACTCTACCGCATCAACGGAAACGTCGAGATTCACGTGTGCGACCGCAGCAAGCGCGTCAAGAGCGACCCCAACATCGTCCTTGCTCGCTACAACACCGAGGTGGGACGCGGCGACAACGAGATCCCACTCTGGCTCTTCGGCTTCCTCTATTGAGCCGAACGCTGCCTTCTCTCCATAGCGTGCCGAATGCGGCACAGGCATCACCCCATTTCATGAGAAACCCCGACTTTGTGCATTGCACGAAGTCGGGGTTTTGTCTTTATCTTACGGTCATTCGCCCCATCGGCGCGCGACGTGGCGGCGGAAGTGAAGCACCACCGAAAAGTTACGGCCGCATTGCGTTCCCGTTGACCACCTACGCGCCGAAGGTTGAGCGTATGTGTCGGTTCTGACTGCGGTTCAAATTGCACAGAGTCGGGAGGTGGGACAGATCGAGGTAGTCGCGCTCGTTGTCTGCGCAATTCAGTTTGTTCAATTACTCATTGGCCGTGAAGTCGAGGGGGAGTCGATTTTGCGAGCCGTCGAGCTCGTTCGCAAGCAAGGGGCGCTTTCTTCGAAGAGTTGGCCGTTTCTTCCCAAAAGCTGCGCGGTTCGGGTCGAAATCTCCCGGTTTTTCTCCCGAAGGTGCGGCGCTGCTTCCCACCTCCTCGTCCTTTCTCGGCACAGTGCGTGGCGGTGTGCAAAAAAATCCCCCGCTGTCTGCCTGACAGCGGGGGAATGTGTTGTGGGCGTGCCCCTTGGGGAAACGAGGGACGCGGAGCGGGTTTAGCACTTGGCGCAGGTGCACAATGTCCTGTTCGGAATGCTATTTATCTTTTTTCTCTTGGCCGAATAGAATGGTGTAGAGCAGACCCTGATCTCGCTTGTTTCTATTGTGAAGGTAGAAATCCTCGTTCCAATTATCTTCGTCTTCGAAGCTGAAATACTCGAGATGTTGCATTTGGCCGTCTTTATCATAGCGATTGGGAGTCCATCCTTGAGAAATACCGGCGTCGGGTCGAAGGCAAAGGCTATGGGTTCCGGTGCTGATCTTCAGGTCGCGCTCGTGAGCTATGTACTGATCTGATTGGATGTCGGCATTTTCCACCCCGCAACACTGAATGAGGGCTTCAGTGAGGAAGTTATCGCGATCTTCGAAGTACTCGAATGGCTCGTTAACGGCGTATGTATCGTTTTTGTAGTCTATTTTTTTGGACAAGCGAACCTCTACGTTTTTAATACGGCAGCCCCATTGGTCTTTAAGGCACTGCAGAAAGCGAACCAAGAGCATGCATCCCAGTGGAGTCATGAGGTAGCGATCCGTATAGCTCACGCTGATCTCTTTTCCCTCGATCGCTTTTTGGATGTGCTTCCAATCTTCCTTGTGCTCCTTCTCATTGCTATCTTTGCTATCTTGGATCAACCGGAACAGACCGGAGAGCATGCAGTCTGCTTTCAGTCGGACATCGAAACCCAAAGTGTCTTTGGTCTTGAGTTGTTTCAACAATTCTTCGCGGTTCACGAGTTTCAGCTCACCCAATGTGTCGTTCTTCTTTTCGTAGAGCTGTCCCTCCCCCCAATCGGCGCCAAAGCTACGTTGAATATCAGCACCGTAGAAGGTGCGCCACTCGCGCTCGTAGCGCAAAGCGAGGAGGGGCTTGTAAGCACCGTGGGTGGATTGGGCGCAAACTGCGAATCTGTATTGGGTTGTCAGCTGGTTGAGTAGCGATTGAACATCAAAAGGATAGCTATTGATGTCCATCTCCTTCGGAACTACGAATGTTGGCTTGATGTCTTTGTGCCGGAGTTGGAGCAGTAGTTTGAGATGCCCTTCGAGTTCGTTGCTCCATTTTTCGTAATCGTCGTCGAGATAGATACGCACCTCCTTCAGTTCGTTACTGCTCGAGAGGGGGGTGAGCAGCGCGGTGAGGTTGGTGGTGACGGTGGTGACACCTTCTCCCAGCGCCTCGGTGACTTCTTGCGGTGCGGTGCGCGATTTCTCTTCCGTCTTGAGCCATTCGATGAGCTTCTCGCGATCGAGATCGGCAATGTACCATTGCGATCGGCGGTCGATCAGGCACTGTGTGCAGGCCTTCTTGCAATTGCAGGCCTGGAGCGAAGTGAGTGCGCGTTGGAGCACTTCTTCTCGATAGTCGAGCAGAAGTGTGGAGTAGCCGGCGCCACCCACTGCTGTGTCGTAGAGGAAAACGGAGCCGGTAACGGGATTGTAGCCGAAATCCACCTCGTCTTCGTTCACACCCAAGTAGCGTGTGAGTTCACGGCTGAGCACTACGCCGAGCGAGCGCAGCAAACTCTGGTCTTTGATGTGGCCCCCGTCCTTGTCGTAGCAGCGCATCTCCACGAAATCTGTGTTGTAGCGAGCGGCCGGCACAATGTGACGCAGCACGCTTCCGTCGCAATCGCGGCCTGTATGGAGATGTTTGTGGCCGCCGAGCGGATTGTTGTTCTGCTCCTCCCCACTGTTTTCTGCTTTCATGCGTCCGCAGGTGCAGCAAAGGGCGAAGCCGTGACCGTGAGTTCCCTTGTTGAAAAAGAGGATTTGGGGATTGTCGGTGTCGGCCGAGGTGCGGAGCTTCAATTTCTGGCCGTTGGTGTTGTCTTTGTCCTCGGGCCACCGGGCCATGTTGAGCAGTTGGGGCAAAAGCATTTGGAACTGCTTGTCGTTCCGCGTGTATCGTCTCGGGCGATAATGTACGGAAACGGTGAAGCCGGCCGGTTCCACCACGCGGGTGAACATTCCCCCTTTGGCTATGCCGTCTAAACTTTTAAGCTTGAATGATCCACATTGTGGGCAGGGAGTATTGCTGTCGATGGTGCCACGTTCCACAAAACTGTGCCCGCAGTCCCCGCAAGTGCACACGGCGTAGAGGTCGGCCGCCTGTTCATACTTTGTTTTCATCACGATGCCTTCCGGTTCGTACACCCATTCGTTGCACACCAACTGTGTGCCCGGGGCAAATTCGAGGATAGAACGGCTCAGATGGCGCGTTACACTAATGGGGCGATATGAATCCTTTTTTGATTTTTGCTCACCGAGTTGGCATTCCACAAGGCCGGTGGGGAGTCCGGCGGAGGGTAAGAAATTTTGCTCGGCCAGATAGGAGAGTAGGTTCTTCTCTTTCAGGTTCTTGATTTGATATTCCAGCGCTTTTTGGCGATAGACCCTGTCCACCTTCTTTTTAATCTCTGTCAGTGCTTTGATTTGCTTGGTATAAGCCTCTTTCAATTGTTCGAGGCTCGCCTTCGTGGTTTCGGCCGCGTCGGAGATAGAGGAGTTTTCCTTGTAGGTTCCTATCACCAGTTGCTTATATAGCTCTTCCCAAGTCTTTTTGTCCCCGGAATCTTGCTGCTTTTCGCAGATCAGTTCGTTGAGGAAGGTACAAAACTCGTCGTAGCAGTCTTGATTCTCCGCTTCTCCGGGGGTGGGAAAGAGGTCTTGCACTTGTGAGTCGACGCGAAGTGCTGCTTTTTGCTGCTTTTCGTTTGTGAAGTTGTGCTCTTGCGCAAAAGCGTAGAAGAAAAATGCATTGATATGGCGCTGAATCAGGATGCTGCTGTCCATTTTGAGCAGAGGCATGTCGGTCTTTCCGGTGATGGGGGCCGTTGGGGTCTGCCAAGTGGCGACGCCGATGGGCGAAGCGGGGCAGAAAGTGAATGCCAAGCACTTGGTCTCGGCGCGACGTCCCGCACGCCCGGCGCGTTGCAGGTAGTTGGCAGATTGAGGTGGTACGTTGTTCATCACCACCTCGCTGATGCCGCCGATATCCACGCCCATTTCCATTGTGGTGGAGCAGGAAAGAATGTTTAAGCGACCTTCGTTGAAATCTTTTTCGCGCTGCGACAATATTTTGCGGTCAATCTGTGCCGAATGTTCGCCCGCCAGGTAGATGTTGGCCTTCAGGAATGCGCGCTCCAGCCAAATGCTGTAGAGGCCGGCCTCCTTGTGTTGCGTAAAATTCTCTTTGAGCCATTGTCTGACGGACTCGTTGTCTTCATCCTCGGCCAACGGAGGGCAGAAAGGTGTCTCAAAGGTGCAGAGTTCTGTCTTCTTCTCGCCCTCCTCTACGACTTCTTGCGTGGCGATGCGGAAGCGTTCTATGTTTCCCGGCGTCAGTCGTCCGGAAAGGTGAGGACTGTAGCCGCAGAACACGGTGTCGAGCAGCATTTTGTCAACGGGACAGAGATAACTCTTGGTCGAAATGCAGATTTTTACCTCGTTTCCCAAGAGATTGAGGGTGTAGCCGTTGTCTTTATTGCCATCTAATATCTTTTCTGAGAGGAAATCCCATGCAGCTTTGAGCAGACGATTGATTTTGTCTTTGTTTTCTTTGAGCTTGTCCACCGTATGGTAACCCAAGGCGGCACAGAGTAGCAGCACCAAACGAGGTTGCTGCAGGTTTACTGTACCGTTCTTTTCGGTACGCACTTGTGGCCATTTATCCACCTCCGTTTTTGTGGAATCGGGTGGGAATATAGGTCTATAAGCAGTGTTCACTGTGCTCCAACGCTGCTCTTCCTGCTCTACTTGGAGGTGTTTGTAACCACGAATGTGGTAGTCGAGCGCGAGTTTGAGGAAGTCACGCCAATCTTGATCGCTGAGCTGATCGGAAACAGACAGAGGGCGGGTGGCGCACGCCAATTTGGGATATTCCAAATGCACCAATCCCATCGTCTCGAGCGAACTTCGCTGCTTAAAAACGGCTCCGAACTGATCGAAGATGAGGGCGTTGAGATAAGCCTTCAGTTGTTCATCGTCAGATAGGGTCGTATTGATACGAGCCGAAGAGAGATGCGTGAACAAATCGCCGAATGAAGTAGAATAGTCGAGGATGTCTTCAAGAAGGACGTCCCATTTTACCGGTTTTGGCCCCGTGATCGTGGCTTCTTGTCTCTGCTTCTTCTCGAGTGCTTCTATTTTAGGGGAAAGAACCTCGCTGTATGTTTCTGGATCATCTTGAACACTATTTTTCCATTTGCTAAGTTTTTCTTCATCCTCTTTCGTCCATTCTTCGGGCTGTTCGCACTTGTAATCGCCCAATTTGTAGAGTCTGCGAAATATCTCCGAGCGCAGCCACACACGTTCCATGTCGTTGTTGATTGCTTGGGCTGAGGTAGCGGTGCCTTGGCGGCTATCGGTGAAGGCGATATACTTTTTTCCCTCATAGAGGACCTTGCCCTGCTCCGAGTTGCCGCTTTCTGCCTTAGCGACGGGCATAGGTTGTGCTTCTTGGAGGAAAATCTCGGCGAGTGCACGGCCGGAGAACTGTGCGCTGGCGCGCAAATACTTCACCCTTGTGGTGAGTGCACGACAATGCGGGCATCGCGAGCGACGATCGTTCGTGATGCTAAATTTAGTCCACTGCCCTTTGCCGGGACTTTTGAAATCTTCGCCACCGCGAACGAAAAAATAGCCTTTTTCTTCGCTGTTCTCAATTTGATCTTCGGTGACTTTGTAATAAAGGCAATTATCTCCCGTTTCTGTGAGCTTCTTTTCGGGCATTGCGTAGTAGAACGTTTCGTAACCATCGGCACTTTGTTCTGTTTTTTCGTCGTCTTCAGTTTCTTGCTCGGTGAGTTCTTCGAGCTCGATGCCGAAAGGATTGTCATCGATGTGCGTTATTGTACTGCGCTGGCGGAATCCCTTATCTTCGTTCGCTTCTCCCGTCACCAAAATGCCGCGACAGTCTCCGCAGGTGCAGACTTCAAGCAGCGGTGCCCCACATTCGGAACAATGGGTGCGCTGGTAGGTGGTGAGACTGCCGATGGGCAGGCGAGTGTCCTTGGGGCGCGTGCATTCTGGGTTGACGCAAGTGTAGACTCCCCCGATGGAACGCGCAAAAAGGTGTATGCGGGTGGGCAAAAGGGCGCTGTCCGTGCCGTCGGCGTTGAGGCTTTCGACTTTTTCGCCCAAGGCGTCGATGACCTTGAGGAGATTTTCGCGCGCACTTTCATCGTGTTGGTGCGTGGGTTCGTCTGCTTTGGCTTTAGAGGACAATGTTTTGTCGAAACATTCGCCTAACTCGTGCAGAGACACTGCTGCTTCGCTGTTCAACTTCTCGCGCATATTTCTGACTTGCTCGAGATTGATCGAAGTGTTCAGGTCATCGTTGATTTTTTTGAGACACTCTTGCGCTTTCTTCTCGTTGAGTTGGGGAATGATGCGCTTTCCGCCGATGATAACGATGTTTTCCGGCTGTTTGCCGGTGAGCTGCGAGACAAAGGTCCTCAGTCGGCTTTGGTCCTCCGGAGAATCTCCCATCGTGGCTGAGGTAACGGCGAAATTCACCTTGTCGACGGTCACATTAAAGGCTTGCAGCACGCGGCGCAGTTGGAGTGCGAGCTCAGCGGCGGCACTTCCGGTGTAGGTGTGGGCTTCGTCGAGGAGAATCCAGCGCAGTTGGCCTTGGCTTTTCTCAAGAATGGGGCGATCCTTGTTGCGCAACAGCATATAGTTGAGCATCGTGGGGTTGGTGAATAGGATCTGTGGGGGAGTTTCGCGGATCGCTTCGCGCGAAATCAGTTCGGGAAGGGCAGCTTTCTCCTCCGGTTTATTGGAACTCTCCTCCGTGTCGCCATTATAGATGGCGAAGGTGACTTGGGGATTCAGTGCTTTGCACCAAGCGGCCACGCGTTTGCGCTGACTGTCCATCAGGGCATTGAGCGGATAGAGGAAAATGGCTTGTACCGCCCCTTGTTGGTTCTGATTGACGAGGTCTTGAAGCACCGGCACCATGAAGCATTCGGTCTTTCCCGAGCCGGTTCCGGAGGTGACCACGATTGTTTTCCCTTTAGCTTCTCCGAGCATTGCTTTCCAGCTCTCGGTTTGATGTTTGTAAGGGCGACGATCTTCGGGAAAACGCTGTTCGGAATCGACATTGTTGCCACTGAGCGCTTCTACAAATTCAGGTTTGAGCACGCGGAGCGTGGAAGCGTGCTCGGCGAAGGTGTGTTCGCTACTTTCCCAAGGGAAAATGGATTGAAAAACGGGCTCGGCCAGCAGCGGCTCTTTATCTATGAGCAGTTGGCGCAGGTAATCTTCTTCTTCTTTGTGGCCGCGTACCCAGAGGTTGACCATCGTGTCGATGAGTCGTTTGCGGGCATTGGTGTAAAATTTGAAGTAATTCATAGAAGGTGGGAGAAAAGGGGGGAAATGAGTGGAGTAAGATGGGGGAGTTCGCGCAAAGCATCGGACAATGCCTCTTGGTGGTTTCTTTTGTGGCAGCTATGCAGAGGGTGTGTCGATGACTCCGAGGAGGTTGCGCAGTGAATTCAATAGCTCTTCGGAGTTCTTTATATTTTCGCAAAGTTGGCTAAGTTGGTTTCGCCAAGATTGCTTGCGTGCTGTCCCGGGTTCGTCTTTGAAAATGTCCGGCGCGAGCAAGTTCAAACCATTTTCGCGGAGCAATTCGACTGTATTCCCACGTGAATGCATGGCCACGATGAATTTGCACAATAGTTCCCGATCGCAAGCGATGCATTCGAGACTGATGTGGGTGGAGTAGGGCACTAAATACTCTGCGAAGATGGAGTACACGCGGCAGGCTTCGTCCCAACGTTGCCCGTTGAAAGTTTGCTCAAGGAGGGATTTGCGCAAACTTTCTTGTCGTCGTTGCCTGATGTCTTGTCGTTCTTCGTCGCTCAACTCGTTGTTGAGATTGAAATAGCGGGGAAGCACTTTGTGGCTGTCGCCTCGACCGGAGAAAACAATACATTCTTTGCCGGGAAAACCGGTGGGAAAGCTGAATAAGTTTGTGCCATCTTTGCAAGCGTCGAGAGGATAGGCCTGAATCAGCTCAGGGATGAGATCGAAATCGACGGGAAGTGCATAGAGATGGCTTGTGTACGTCTTGTCGAAGGTATTGGCATAGCGACGGGGCACTTCTATACGCCCATCTTCGCGCTGTTTGGTGCACAGTGTGTAGGGGAGAACAAAATAGATGCGGTTCCAGAGCGAGAACCAGAGGAATTTTTTGAAGAGGAAAGTCTTTACGGAGTGGAGAGCGTGCAATATCTCTCCTTTGCACACCTCGTCGAGTGAAGAAGTGCCTTGTGCGAAGGAGACGCGGGAAACTTCTTCTTTATCTGTGTTTTGACCAATACGTAAGTTGACTTCCTGTGTGTCCGGGGCTTGCTCGTAACCGAGTGCCTTCGACTGATCGGCCATCGTATTTCCCTGTTTCTTTGGAAGATGAAACGCATATTGAGGGACTGGCAGGGAGGAGAGTTTCAACGAGAGCTCGAACGGTGTTTCGTTGTTGTGCAATTTGAAGTTCATCAAGTTGTAGAGCGACAGAATGCTTTCCGGTGCTACGGTTCGGCCGTCGATGTGGGCGAGCAAACGCCCCTTGAACTGCAGCGGGATGCTCACTTTGACGGGACGATGACCCGGACTTGAGATTTCGAAGGTGCATGTGGCGGGCGGGGTGTTCGGATTGTTGCTCTTGATGCACCACCGGCGTGACTCGCCCTCGCCGGCGGGGGTGACTTTCATGCCTTCTTGCTCGAGTGGCTTCACCACTAATGCCTCACTGCCGAGTACTGCGAGGTCGATGTGCCGAGTGTCGGCTTTTTGTTTCTCGAATCGGAGGTCGCCGATCGAATAGGCGTGCACGATTTCTTTGTGCTGATCGGGAAAAATCACCTTGAAGCCCAAGCGTCCCAACGGAAGGGGGCTTCGGCGCGTGAGTGGTTTCCATTCGTCGTTGTTGCGTGCGTGGGTGGATTGGGGTTCTTGGCGGAAGAAACAAGTGTAGGCTTGCTTGCTTACGCGGTTACCCTCTTCGTCATAGACTCGGATGTCCGGTCGCGACGTGAGGAGCAGGGCGGATGACTGCTCGATCCACGGCAGATAGGAGCCCCGGATGGACAATTTGTAGGGCGTGAATTGATTCTCGAAGGGCACTTCCTCGCCGGAGTCGCGATGGCGCAGTACGATGCGTTCACTGAACTCGATCGCTCCGATTTTCGTTTCGCCGACGTTTGCACAGGTCGAGTCGGCTACTTCCCACTCTTCGGCATCGAAGAGGAGAATTTTTTTCGCGCTTTCCTTCTTTCCTTTAGTTTGGTAGAGACCTTCTTGATCGGTGCCCGGCCACACTTGCGGATAGCTGAAGTCGGGCAGTAGGTTGCCGGGCACTTGCAGTGTGATGCGCTGGCGCTTTTCGCCCCGAGCCACGACTTCTACCATTGATTGCTGCGTCTGCGTCGTCACCTTCGCGGGACGTATGTCGCTGATGAGGTGATAGATGGGCTTCTTTTCTTTTCCAGAGAGATCGGAACTATACTCATATTTGGCCACTTCTTGCCCGTCGACGACAAGCCGGAAGGAGTTGCAGGTTTCGTGGTTGAGGCGTGTGCCGTTTTCGTCGCAGATCAGATGGGCCGGGAGCTGCTTGGGGGCGCAAAGCAGCACGCGAAGAGGGGTGTCGGCACCGCACTTCCACTGCCAAATGAGCGAAAGTTCTTGTTTGCGCGGGGTGGAGCGGTTGTTTTCGTGGTGCAAATCATTCAGTAATGTGCCGATTTCGTTGGTTTTGTCGTCGAAAGGAAACCACTCTTCGTCTTCGAGTACGACACCGAGAGCGGTTTTCAGAGCCATCTCTCCCAAAAGACTGATTTTGTCGTGCGTTAATTTTACTTCTTGGCCAATTTTCTCTACGCGTTCGTTCACGACTTCGTATTTGCCTTGCGCAGCATTGCGGAAAGTCTCATCTTCGGCAAGTGCCTTCACCAGTGCTTTGAAAAAAGCAACTGTGGGACTTTGCGGGTTGTCGAGATTCTTTTTGATGTAGTTCAGTTGAAGTCCACCCTGGAACAAGAGTGTGCGGAAAGAAAGATCGTTTTTTCCCCCTGATTTTCGCAGGATGTGATAAGCCTTGGCTTCAAGGCGTTGCTTTGCAACTTCGAAGAGTTTATTTGTGCTATTCTCCGAGGTAAATCTAATGACTTTTGCAGCATCTTTTTTTGAGGGTATGCCGTCTTTGTAGTCTCTTTTCCACCACTCGGCATAAAAGATCATCGCTTCTAAGCCATATTCTTTGAGGTTGTGTTCTTTTTCTCGCAACAGTGTCTTGATAGCTTCGTATTCTTCGTCGTTGATACGGAGTTTCCAAATGGGGTAATTGGGATTGATGTCGTCGCTCTTTAGCTTGCGAGAGTGGAGAATCTGATACAGGGTGGGAGAAATAGTCATAAATAAAGGTCTTTTAGAAGGATGTTTTTCGAATGAGTCTTGTTCGTCCGCAGTGGTGAGCTGATTGTTCTTCCCTGTTGCCCAATTCATAGCAATGTGGCAGTGACAGAAGAGAGACTTCGACCGGTGGTTGCAGAAAACTCGATTTTTAGTTAAACGAAGGTATGTATTTATTTCGAATTGTGCGCTGTTTTTGCACGTAAAAGATGTAAACGTTAGTTGTTTTGTTGGCTTTGATAGGATGTAATCCCAAAGAAGAATGTAGATGAAGGGTAGATGGTGGGATAGAGCGATGGGCTTTTGTGTTCTTTTGTTGAATTAATGAAAGGAGGGGGAGGTTGAGACGGTGGTGTGATGGTGAGCGAGGAGCGTGTTTGCTGCAGGTGATGAGAAAGGGGAAGTGCGGGGCGTGGGCTTTTTGCCAAAATGAGACTTCTTTTGAGAGAAACGAGTGGGGTTTTGCGCAAAAGTTGGGAGGTTTTTACGGGCCGCGCGGGAGAGAGGGGAAGAGACGAGGCAGAGAGGGAGATAAAAGGGACGGATTGAGAGCGCACCGGCAGGATCTATACAAAAAAACTCCCCCACCGTCGAGCGGACGGTGGGGGAGTGTGTTGTGGGCGTGCCCCTCGCCGAGACGAGGGACGCGGAGCGAGTTTAGCACTTGGCGCAGGTGGGGGGCAATTGCTTGAAGAAGTCGTTGCCCTTGTTGTCCACGAGGATGAAGGCGGGGAAGTCTTCGACCTCGATTTTCCAGATGGCTTCCATGCCGAGTTCGGGATATTCGACGCACTCGATGGACTTGGTAGGGGTCCATGCGGCCGGCTGTGGTGGGACCCATGGAACCGCAGGCCATGCCGGCGGGCGTTTTGGCGGGACCGGCGTAGTAGACGGGATGGTCTTTGAGGTATTGGGGCATCTCTTCGCCGCGGTCGAGGCGTTCCTTGATCTTGGCGTGGGCGATGTCGCGGGCCACGATGATGGTGCCGTTGAGCGAGAGGCGGGTGGAGACGGGATATTGGTCGAGCTGGGCGAGAATCTCGGGCATGGGGCGGTTGAGATCGACGCGCACCACTTCACCTTCGCCGGCGTTGCGGAGGTGTTCGGGAATGAGGCGGCCGGGGTTGTCGTCGAGCTTCTCGATCCAGATGCCGTCGCGGTTGATTTTGCACTTGATGTTGCGGTCGGCCGAGCAGCTCACGCCGAGACCCACGGGGCAGGAGGCGCCGTGGCGGGGCAAGCGCACGACGCGGATGTCGTGGGCAAAGTATTTTCCGCCGAACTGGGCGCCGAGACCGATGTGGCGCGTCTCTTCGAGCAGGCGAGCCTCGAGCTCAAGGTCGCGGAAGGCGCGGCCGGTTTCGTCGCCCGTGGTGGGAAGCGAGTCGTAGTAGTGGGTGGAGGCGAGCTTGACGGTGAGCATGGTCTTCTCGGCGCTGGTGCCGCCGATGACAATGGCGATGTGGTAGGGCGGACAAGCGGCGGTGCCGAGGGTTTTCATCTTGCCGACGAGGAAGGGCACGAGGGTGTCGGGGTTGAGGATGGCCTTGGTTTCCTGATAGAGGTAGCTCTTGTTGGCCGAACCGCCGCCTTTGGTGACGCAGAGGAAGTGGTATTCGTCGCCCTCGGTGGCTTCGATGTCGATTTGTGCGGGGAGGTTGCAACGGGTGTTGACCTCGTCGTACATGGTGAGGGGGGCGTTTTGCGAGTAGCGGAGGTTCTCCTCGGTGTAGGTGTCGTAGACGCCGCGCGAGATGGCGGCTTCGTCGCAGGTGCCGGTCCAAACTTGTTGGCCTTTCTCGCCGTGGACGATGGCGGTGCCGGTGTCTTGGCAGAGGGGCAGGCGGCCTTTGGCGGCGACTTCGGCGTTGCGCAGGAAGGTGAGGGCGACGTAGCGGTCGTTGTCGGAGGCTTCGGGATCGGCGAGGATGGAGGCTACCTGCTCGTTGTGGGCGCGGCGCAGCAGGAAGGAGACGTCGCGAAAGGCCTGGGCGATCATGCGGGTGATGCCTTCGGCTTCGACTTTGAGGATGGGGTGACCTTCGAATTCGCTCACGCTGACGTGGTCGCGCGTGAGGAGATAGTACTCGGTGTGGTCTTCGCCGAGCTGGAACATGGGGGCATACTTGAATGCGGGTGCTTGTGCCATGGAAGTTAAAGTGTTATGTCGGTGTGTGCACACGGAGGGCGACTCGCGCGAGGTGGCGGGGCGCACGGTGCATGTTGGGGGACGATGTGTGGAGGGGAGGGGCCTGCGCGGTGTTGCCCGCGGGGGCATGGGCTGCGGAGCGGGAAACGTGTGCAGGCGGCGGGGCGATCAGAGGGTGTGGATGTTCCCTTCGATCTCGGTGGGGGCGGGAGAACCCGGCTGGTCGGTGGCGGTGCGATAGTTGAGCGTGCGGCGCACCCAGGCCTTGACGGGGCGTCCGCCTTTGGTGGCGGGGGTGAAGGTTTGTTTGCGCAAGAAACCTTTGGCGGCGGCTTCTACTTCGGGGTCTTTGCAGTCGCTGACTTGGATCACTCTCGTGTGTCCGTCGGTTTCGACGAGGAATTGCACGCTGAGGGTGTGGTTGCGCGTGGGGTGCCCGGCGGTTTCGAAGGGTTCGAAGCGGAGGGGAGCTGCGGCGGCGGGGCTACCGTTGAGCATGGGCGGGGTATCGTAGTTGTTGGCCACGTTGCCGTAGAGATTTTTGAGGTCGGCGGGCAACGAGAGCAGGCGGGCGAGGGGGGCACCCTTGGCGGGGGCTTTGGCTTTGAGTGCTTCGGCGGTGAGGGCGTCGACGGCGGTGCGCTCTTCGGGCAGGACGTAGAGGGCGCTGTCGGGGGTGACGTAGTAGCCGTCGAGGAAGTCGGGCAGATCGGTGCCGAGATCGCCTACCATGCGGCCGGCGAAGTAGCTGCCGTCGGGGAAGACGTGGAGCCCGACGCCGAGGCTGTCGATGACGTTGCGCGAGTTGACGATGGTGCCGCCCTGTCCGCCGCGGCTGAGTATCTCGCGTTGTCCGGCGGGGCCGATGTAGATGCCGCCGCCTTCGATGGGTTGGACGATGCGGCCGATGAGTGCGGTGTCGCGCCCCGTGGGGGCGCCGCCGGGGGGCACGATGAGGCCGTCGACGAGGGTGGCATCGCCGCCGACACGCCCTACGAAATGACCGACCGTGAGGGTGCCGTCGGCGGTGAGGCTTTGGGCGAGCCGAGAGGAGTCGATGCGCACGTCGATATTGGGCTCGAAGAGGTCGGCGGCGGAGAGGGTCTTGCGGTCGGCGCGCACGGCGAAGCCTTGCCACGAGCGCACGAGGCCTTGGGTGGCAGTGTAGGTGAGGAAGTTGCCGGGCTGCGATTCGCGTGGGGCGAGTTGATAGGTGAACCCGTTTTTGGTTTGCGAGCTGCTCCCGCCGCACGAGCTGAGCAAGAGGCCGAGCGGGAGGAAGAGGGCGAAGAGGCGGGAAAGGTTGTGCATGTAGTGGAGATTATGTGGGGCAAAGGTAGTGATTTGCCATCAAAGTACAAAAAAACAGCCTCACTTACCACTGTAAGCGAGACTGTTCGGAAACTATAAATACGAGAAATGCTCGAAGTAGGAGGGCGGGACGTCGCGGTGCGCTGTGGCGGTGCGACTTGCGCCGAGGTGGCGGCAGAGAGCGGGAGCCGATGGGCTCGAGGGGCCGATGCCGCGGGGAAAGGAGGGTGGCGCGTGGCGTTTACTTCGAGAGTTTCAGGCCGATGCGCATGCCCTGGTAGTTGCCGAGGAGCGAAGACACGAGCGAAAGGTTGTTGTTGCCCATCTTGCCGAGCAGGGACGAAGCCGTGCCGAGGATGCCGAGGAGTTTGTCGGACTCGAAGAGGAGGGCAATGCCGTTGCCGTTGCGGACTACTTGGGGTTGGAGGTTGAGGAGTCCGCCCACGAATTGGAGATGGAGCGTTTTCGACTGGGTGTCGAGGCTATAAGTTCCGCTCATGTTGCGGCCGCCGAGTGTGGCGGTGAAGGTTTTGTCTGCCTTGAAGTTGAAGCGGGTCACACCTTTGCGGATGCCGTAGTTCTTGAGTTGCTCATCTACTTTGGTTTCGACGGCACTGGCTGCTGCCACTCCGCCGGCTTGTGCCAAAAGGTTCTGACTTTCGAAGGCACACTTGACGCCATCGTAGGTCCAATTGCCGACGAGATCGCGTTCTGTTACGCTGCCGCCGCTGAGGACGTCGGAGAGAAGATTGGTGAGCATCCCGCCGCCGGTGTTGAGAGCCGAGAGGGTGTTTGCGGTGTTGCTTTGTCCTGCATTGAGCACGTCGCAGGAGGTGGTGAGAAGCAGCGTGGACGCGAGAGCGAAGGCTGCAATGATTGACTTGTTCATGTCTGTTTGTGGTTGCAAAAATAGGGAATCGGAAGTGGAAATGCAAGCGAAGTGGTTGATTTTCTGCCACTTTCGGTGAATGTATCGACGAATGAAAGTTTTTTATCGACGAATCTTCTCAAGAATAGGCGTTTATTCGCGGATTCTTGGGAGAAAACGTGCGAAAATCGCGGGATTCGGCGCGAAACACGGAGGCCCATTCGCGATGTGGGGGAGGGCAGGGTGAGAGAAGGGGGACGGCTCAAAAAATGGCGCCGATCGGGGGGCAAAAGTACAAAAAAAGCCGCGATCGGTTGGAACTGATCGCGGCTTTTCGTGGGGTTAGGCGTTGAGTTTCTGCTTGATTTCGACTTCGCGGTAGGTTTCGATGGTGTCGCCTTCCTTGATGTCGTTACAGCCTTGGAGGGAGATACCGCACTCAAAGTTGGTGGTGACTTCTTTGACGTCGTCTTTGAAGCGCTTGAGGGCTGCAATGTCGCCGGAGAAGACCACCACGCCGTCGCGAATGAGGCGGGCTTTGTCGCTGCGCGAGACTTTGCCGTCGACCACGTAGGCACCGGCGATGTAACCGACTTTGGAGATGTGGAAGACTTGGCGCACTTCGACCATGGCGGTGATTTCTTCCTTGACGATGGGCTTGAGCATGCCTTCCATGGCCTCCTTGACTTCTTCGATGGCGTCGTAGATGATGGAGTAGAGGCGGATGTCGACGCCTTCTTTCTCGGCGAGTTTGCGCGCGCCGGCCGAGGGGCGAACCTGGAAGCCGACGATGACGGCCTTGGAAGCGGCGGCGAGGGTGACGTCGTTCTCGGAGATTTGACCCACGCCTTTGTGGATGACGTTGACGGCGATGGACTCGGTGGAGAGTTTGATGAAGGAATCGGAGAGCGCCTGCACCGAACCGTCGACGTCGCCCTTGACGACGATGTTGAGTTCCTGGTAGTCGCCGAGTTTCAAGCGGCGGCCGATCTCGTCGAGCGTGAGCATCTTGGAGGTGCGCAGGTTTTGTTCGCGCTGCAGTTGCATGCGTTTGTTGGCAATCTCGCGGGCTTCCTGTTCGGTCTCCATGACGTTGAACTGGTCGCCGGCCTGGGGTGCGCCGTTGAAGCCGAGGACGGTGGCGGCGTGTGCGGGGGGCACTTCCTCGACGCGGACGCCGCGCTCGTTGAAGAGGGCTTTGACGCGACCGGCGTGGGTGCCGGCGACGATGACGTCGCCTTGGCGCAGCGTACCGTTGGAGACGAGCACCGTGGAAACGTAGCCACGGCCCTTGTCGAGCGAGCTTTCGATGACGGTGCCCACAGCGCGGCGCTTGGGGTTGGCTTTGAGGTCGAGCATGTCGGCTTCGAGGAGCACTTTCTCGAGGAGTTCGAACACGCCCTCACCTTTCTTGGCCGAGATGTCTTGCGACTGGTACTTACCCCCCCATTCTTCGACGAGGAAGTTCATCGAAGCCAGGGTGCTCTTGATGGCGTCGGGGTTGGCACCGGGCTTATCGATCTTGTTGATGGCGAAGACGATGGGCACACCGGCGGCCACAGCGTGATTGATGGCCTCTTTGGTTTGCGGCATTACGTTATCGTCGGCTGCAATGATGATAATGGCGATATCCGTCACTTGCGCACCGCGGGCACGCATGGCGGTGAAGGCTTCGTGGCCGGGGGTGTCGAGGAAAGTGATTTCGCGACCGTTTTTCAGGCGGACATTGTAGGCACCGATGTGCTGGGTGATGCCGCCGGCCTCGCCGGCGATGACATTGGCGTTGCGAATGTGGTCGAGCAAGGAGGTTTTACCGTGGTCGACGTGGCCCATGACGGTGACAATGGGGGCGCGGGGCACGAGATCCTCGTCGCTGTCCACTTCTTCGACGATGGCTTCTTGCACTTCGGCGCTGACAAACTCGGTGCTGAAGCCAAATTCGTCGGCCACCATCTCAATGGTCTCCTGATCGAGGCGCTGGTTGATGGAAACCATGATGCCGATGCTCATGCAGGTGCCGATGACTTGTGTGACGGGCACGTCCATCATCGTGGCGAGCTCGTTGGCGGTCACAAACTCGGTGAGTTTGAGCACGCGGCTCTCGGCATCGCGACGCATGAGGTCTTCTTCGTGGCGTTCGCGGGCGGCTTCGCGCTTCTCCTTGCGGTACTTCGCGCCTTTGCCCTTGCCGGCGCCTTTGGCTTGCAGGCGAGCCAGCGTTTCTTTCACCTGCTTTGCTACGTCTTCGTCGCTGACGGGCTGTGCGGGGGCGTTGCCTTTCTTGCCCTTCTTGCCTTGGCCCTTGGCGGCGTTGCGGTCGTTGCGATTCTGGTTGTTGCGGTTTTGGTTGCCGCCTGCGCCGTTGCCTGCGCCTGCGTTGTTCTTTTTGGCTTCGGCGCTCACGTCTACGCGCTCATTACCGATGCGCGCGCGCTTTTTGCCGGCGGGGTTGCGCTTCTCGTTGCGCTCTTTGCGGAGCTCTTCCTTGCTCTTTTTCTTGGGGCGCGTGTTGGCATTGATGGCGTCGAGGTCGATTTTGCCGAGCACCTTGGGGCCTGTCAGGCGGGGTGCGCCGCCCACGGCGGACGTGTCTTCGGCGTTGCCTTCGCTTGCGGGGGCTTCGGTCGCCTCACTCGGTGCTTCGGCGGGCTTTTCTGCCGGCTCCGTGGCCGTGGCGGCGGGGGCTGCCGTGGCGGTTGTGGATTCTGCTGCAGGGGTTGTGGCCGTTTCGGCAGCGGGTGCCGGTGTTTCGGCCGGCGCTTGGGCGGCTTGAGCTTGGGCAGCCGCTTTTTCCGTGGCGGGTGCCGCAGCGGGGGCTTCTTCAGCGGCCGATTTTTCGCTCTTGGCGGCAGCGCTGCTCTTGCGCGAGGTGCGTTTGCGGCCGGTGCCGGTGGCTTCGAGGTCGATGTGGCCAACTACTTTGAGCCGGGGCTTGTTGTCCTCCTCGTTTTCGGGCGCATGGGTTGCGTCGGCCGGTGCAGCATCGTCGGCAGCGGGCTGGGGCTGTTCGGCCGCTGCGGGCGCGGGTGCCTCTGTCTCGGCCGCCTCCGCAGTCGGTTGGTTGTCGGCCTCGGCTTTGTCGCCCTTTTCATTGCGTTTCTCCTCGCGTCGGCTGGGGAAGAGCTTTTCGGCCTCGTCCTTTTGGGCTTTGTCGCTGGCAAACACCTTTTTGAGGATCTCGTATTGGGCGTCGTCGATTTTGGCATTGGGGCTGGCTTCGACGACGTGACCGTGCTCTTTGAGCGTGTCTACGGCTCTTTGGGTTGCGATGTTGAATTCTTTGGTGGCTTTGCTTAATCTCATTGTGTGTGGGTTGGTGGCCGCGTGCCGGCCGATGTGACGAAAGGGAAACGCTGTGGGGCCGAAGCCCGAGAGGTTAGCTTTCGCTGTCGTCAAACTCTGCGCGGAGCACGGAGAGGAGGTGGTCTACGGTGTCGTCTTCGAGGTCGGCCTTTTCTGCGATCATGTCTCTGGGCGCATTGAGCACTTCTCTTGCGGTGCGCAAGCCCATGTTCTTCACGGCGTCGAGCACCCATTGGTCGACTTCGTCGGCAAATTCGTCGAGATAGATGTCGTCGATGGGTTGTTCGCCCTCCACTTCGCGGAATACGTCGATGGTGTAGCCGGTGAGCATCGAGGCGAGCTTGATGTTCTGGCCGCCTTTACCGATGGCCAGGCTCACTTGGTCGGGATTGAGGAAGACGTCGGCTTTTTTGAGCTCTTCGTTGATCTCGATGTTGTTGATGTGTGCCGGATTGAGGGCACGTTGGATGAAGAGCATCGTGTTGGACGAGTAGGGGATCACGTCGATGTTCTCGTTTCGCAGCTCGCGCACGATGCCATTGATGCGACTTCCGCCCACGCCCACGCACGATCCGACGGGATCAATGTTGGGGTCGAAGCTTTCGACGGCGATTTTGGCGCGTTCGCCCGGGATGCGGGCCACGGCGCGGAGTTGAATGATGCCGTCGGCGATTTCGGGGATTTCGCGCTCGAGGAGTCGACGAAGGAAGAGGGGGCTGGTGCGCGAAAGATAGATTTTCGGGTTGCCGTTTGTGTTGTCGACGCGATCGATCACGGCGCTGATTTGGTCGCCCTTGTGGTAGAAGTCGCGGGGAATCTGTTGCGTCTTGGGCAGCAAGAGGTCATTTTTTTCCTCGTCCACCAGCAACGTTTCGTTTTTCCACGTTTGGTAGACTTCGGCCGTGATGAGATCGCCCTCGCGATCCTTATACTTATTATATATGGAGTCGTGTTCGAGCTCAAGTATCTTGCTGGCCAGCGTTTGTCGGAGGGTGAGGATGGCGCGGCGGCCGAAATCCTCAAATTCGATGTGTTCGCTGCAGTCTTCCCCCACTTCGAAGTCGGGTTCGATGCGGCGAGCTTCGCTCAACGCGATCTGTTTGTTGGGATCTTCCACCTCATCGTCGGCCACGATTTCGCGGCTGCGGGTGATTTCGAAGTCACCTTTGTCGGGATTCACCACGACGGTGAAATTTTCGTCCGTGCCGAAGATTTTGGCGATGACGCTGCGGAAGCTTTCTTCGAGCACGCCGAGCAAAGTGGTGTCATCGATATTTTTGGTTTGGTTGAAGTCTCTGAAGGTCTCCAACAAACTGGGGGTTTCGGTTTGTTTTTTGGCCATGGTGGGGTCGCTGTGATAGATGCGCGTGAGGTATAGGCCGACTGTGCGGGGCCGGTGGCGGCGGGTGCCGCGGGGCAGTGCCCGAAGTGGGACGTCTCCGGCGAGGGAGGGAGCCCCTCGGCGCCGAAACGGGCGCCGTGTGTGAAAACGGGCGTGCCGACGCACTGCGTGTTGGGCGGGTGAGCCCGGCAGCGGGTGCGGCGGCGGTGCGCAGTCGGCAAAGGAGTTATTTAAAGTCGATGTAAAGTTTGGTCCACTTCACGTTGTCGAAGGGGAGAACGGTTTCCACGTCCTGCAAGTGGGGACGTTTTTCGCCCGGTGCCTTCACTTTCACGGTCTGCGTGAGGGTGATTTGGCTATTGTCGACGGCGGTGAGTCGGCCGATGAGCTTTTTGCCTTCGGCGGTGAGCACTTCCACATCGTCGCCGAGGTGGATCTCATATTGGCGCAGCACTTTGAAGGGCTGTCCCAGTCCGGCGCTGCCCACTTCGAGCTCGAAATCGGTCTCGTCGCGGTCCAATCCCTCTTCGATGTGGCGGGAGAGCGCCACGCAGTCGTCGATCCACACTCCTTCGGCGTGGTCGATTTCCACGATGATGCGGTCGTCGGGCGTGATGACCAGGTCGGTCAGGAAATAGTCTTTGCCGACAAGCCAGTCGGCGATGAGTTGTTCTACGGCTTCTTTACTGATCATGTGTCAGTGGGGGTGTGAAATGGGTGAGAGGTGCCCCGACTTCTACGGCGAAGGGCGGAGGCACGACTAATTAAAAGAAGTGAGGAGCTTCGTTTGAGCCCCTCACGTCTGTTTGAACGCTGCAAATGTAAGCAATTCGCGGGGACTGTGCAAGTTTTTGAGGAGAAAAAACTCATCTTGCGGGACTTGTGTCTCCCTTTTTCCTTGATTCAGCGCTTGGGCGTGAGCATTGTCGAGGAAAATGGCTTGTGCCCAATCAATGCTCCTCCTTGTCGGAATCTTCTTTGTCTTCCGGACTTTGTAACAACTTGTAGAGAATCCACAGTACGAAGCCAATTGTAACCGGAATCCAGCCCGGTATCCCCATTATCTCATGCCTGAAGAGATAGCGTAGGACATCGTCGCTGAAAAAACTTGAGAATAGCTTTCATTGACTGCGGTTGGTGTCGAGGTCTTGCAATCGGTCGTATTCGGGAAGTCGCTGTCCCTTTACTTCTTGGTGATGCGAATCACGTTGGCCTGGTTGTCGATTTCCACTTTGCCCAGTCGGCTGAGCACGGACTGGCCGAGGAGGAGCGGAGCATCCTGACTGTGGGTGATGGAGGCGCGCACGTTGTTGAGCGTCAGCCCGCCGAAGGTCACGGAGTGCAGGCGCACACTCGTCCCCTCCACCACATCGCCCGAAGCCGTGAGGTAAGCCCGGCGACCGATCACGTCGGAGGGTTTGAGATAGCCGTTCTTGAACATAAACTGCGCTTCCACCGACGAAAGCGTCACTTCCGACGCGCCGGTGTCGAAGACAAAGTGGAGCGGAAGCCCGTTGATGGTGCAAGGCACCTGCGTGACGCCGCCCGAATGGGTGAAGGCGATTTCCGAAACACCGTGAGGAGCGGCTGCTGTCGCTTTTTTGTCCGTTTTTTGTGCGGCGGGCTTCGCCGAAGTGTCGGCGGTCGATTCGCTCTTTGCGCCTTCAGTGGCGCGCGGGTCGAGGAGTTTGCGTTCGGCCGCGAGGTGCGCTTCCCACGCATCGCGATATTGCTTGACCAAAGCCTTGAAGTCGGCATCGTTGCGCAGGCCGTCGAGGTCAGTATCCGTGTCGATGTGGTCGAAATCGGTGTACTTTCGGCTCTTCAACGCGCGCTCCAGATAGGTGAGTGCCTGCTGCTTGTTGCCGCAAAGTGCGTAGATGCAGGCCGCATTGTAGGCTTGTTCGTCGTCGCCCTTGGCCATGATGGAGTCCATGCGCGCGGCGGCGGCTTTGGGCTGCCCGAGGAAATAGAGGGCAAAGGGCGAGACGAAGTAATCGTCGGGCGTTTTTTCGAGTTCCAACTCGCGGCGGAAGTCCGCGGCGGCACGCTCTTTCTTTCCCATTTTCAGGAGCAAGCGCCCGCGCAGGTCGTGGAGGAAGGCCTCTTCTTCGTTGAGCGAGAGGGCCATGTCCATGGCTTCCAAGGCGGCGTCGTAGTGCTTTTGCTGGCGATGTACCGAGGAGCGCAGCAGATAGAGGCGAAGGTTTTCGGCATCGAGGGCCTGTGCGCGATCCAGTGCCGCCTTGGCTTCGTCGTAGCGGCGGAGCTCGATGAGCTGTTGCGCTCTTTGCAGCGGAATATCGATGTCGGTCGAATCGCCCGCCCCGGCGCGCGCATTCCAGCTCAGGGCGGCCTCGTGCAGGTTGAGCGAAGCCAGATCGGCGGCTATATTATAAGTTGTGCTGTTGGCCGGTTCCAGGGCATAAGCTTCGAGGCGGTAGTTCACCGCGCGGCCATAGTTCTTTTGCACCCGCTCGACGGCGGCGAGCAGCAGGGGCCATTTGGGCAGGTTGGGCTCTTTGTTGCGGAGCACTTTGAGGCGTGCCCGTAGCGGGGCGGCGGCAGAGTCGCAGAGGATGCCGAAGACTTGGAAGGCCTTGTGGTCAATGTCGTCGTCCTCCATGAGCGAGAGGGCTGTGGTGCAGTCCTCCACGGCGCGCGGATATTCGTGACGCCGCAGGTAGGCCTCGGCGCGGAAGGAATAGCCCTGCCCATATTCGGGAGCGAGTTGCACCACGTGGTCGAAGAGTGCGATGGCGCGGTCGTAGTCTTTGCGTGCCACGGCGTTGCGCCCCATGCCCATATAGGAATAGGTGTTGCCTTTGTCGAGTTTTTGCATCTGCTCGTAGTCGCGGTCGGAGAGATCGTAGCGCTCCATCTCGTAGTAGAGGTCACCGCGCTGTTGGATGTAGTCACGATCGTCGGGCGCGAGGCGGATGGCCGTGCCGATGTCGGTGAGGGCGGCCGTGGTGTCGGCGAGCGCCAGGTGGACGAGTGCGCGTTTGGAGTGGGCAAGGGCAAGCGTCTCCTTGTCTTTCTTAGGCAGATACTTGAGTGCCTGGTCGATGGCGGAGAGGGCGTTGCCGTTTTCGTCGTTGTCGAGGCGGATGAGCCCAATGAAGAAATGGGCGTAGCCGTTGCGCGGGTTCTTTTCGAGCGCCGTTTGGAATTGCTTGAGCGCTTCGCTTTGGTCTTCGTCGTTTTGCAGCATTTCGAAGCCGCGTTTCACGTTGTAGTCCTCGAAGTCCTTACCCTGCTGCGCCGCGAGGGGCAGGAGGGCGAAGAGGAAAACGAACAGCACGCCGAGCAGGCGGAGCAGCGGGCGGGGAGTGGGGTGTGTCATTGTATGATTGTATTTAGATATTGAGGTATTGCGGATTTTATTTTGGAAAAGGAGTGGCCATAACTTCGTCGTGACTGAGGAGAAGGCACTGCGGATAGGAGAGGGCAGCTGTCTTTAGCTGCGTGTTGAGTCGTGCGATGACCTTATTTTACTGTTGTGGAATTGCTCTTTTGTTTCTCTGTGATGCGCGGGTCGAGAAGTTTACGTTCGGCAGCGAGGTGCGCTTCCCACGCGTCGCGATATTGCTTCACCAGCGCTTTGAAGTCGGCATCGTCGCGCAGGCCGTCGAGGTCAGAATCCGTGTCGATGTTGTCGAAATCGGTGTACTTTCGGCTCTTCAACGCGCGCTCCAGATAGGTGAGTGCCTGCTGCTTGTTGCCGCAAAGTGCGTAGATACAGGCCGCATTGTAGGCTTGTTCGTCGTCGCCCTTGGCCATGATGGAGTCCATGCGCGCGGCGGCTTCCTTTGCGCGACCGAGGAAATAGAGGGCAAAGGGGGTATAAGGGCGATAAACATAGGTCTGTTCGAGATCTAAAATGCGCTGAAAGTCTTTTGCGGCGCGCTCTTTTTGTCCCATTTTGAGGAGTAAACGGCCGCGCTGATTGAAGATCTTGGTGTCGTCTGCGCTGAGTGAGAGTGCCATGTCGTAGGCTTCGAGTGCGCTTTCTGGGTTTTCGCGCTCGCTGTTGAGCTGTCCATAGTTCTTATAAATGTCCGGGTTCTCGGCATCCAAAGCGATGGCGCGTTCCAACGCGGCGTTGGCCTCGTTGAAATTGCCCTTTTTCATGTGCAGCACAGCAGCCAACAATGGCGCGTCGATATTTTTCGAGTCGTGATTCTCGGCGCGTGCCTGCCACATGAGAGCGGCGTCGTGCAGGTTGAGCGAAGCCAATTTATCGGCGAGGTTGAGAGCGCTCTGAGCGGTAGGAGAAAGTTGATACTCTTTGAAATAATAGTTTGCCGCGCGGCCGTAGTTGCCCAGATGGTCCTCCAAGCTGTAGAGGTAATACAACCATTTTTGTTTTTGGGGTTCTTTGTTGTGGAGCACTTTAAGGCGTGCGCGCAGAGTAGTGGCAGCTGAGTCACAGAGAGTGCGGAAGACTTGGTAAGCACGGACGTCTACGTCATCCCACAAAAGGGAGAGCGCGCTGGTGCAGTCCTCTACGGCATGCGGATAGTCGCGACGTAGTAGATGTGCCTCGGCGCGGTAAGAGTAACCGTAGTTGAACTCCGGTGCGAGTTGCACCACGCGATCGAAGAAGGTGACGGCGCGGTCATAGTCTTCGCGCGCCATAGCGTTGCGCCCCAGCCCCATATAGGGGTTGAAATTGTCTTTGTCGAGTTGTGCCATACGCTCATAGTCGTCATCGGAGAGATCGTAGTTCCCCGTTTCATAGTAGAGATTTGCGCGTTGCATAAGGTAGTTGCTCTCTTCGGGTTCGAGGAGAATGGCGGCGTCGAGGTCAGTAAGTGCTGTGGTGGTATCGGCAAGGCTAAGGTGGGTGTCGGCTAAAATGGAAAGGGTTGCGGCTCGCGTTGATTTATCGTTCTTCGGTAAATGTTTCAATGCTAATTCGAAGGAGGTGACGGCGCTGTTGGGGTTATCATTGCGGAGCTGGATGAAGCCGATGAAGTAGTGGGCGTAGCCGTTGTGCGGGTTCTTTTTGAGCGCTGTTTTGAAATGTTTCAACGCTTTGTCAGGGTTGGCGTTGTTTTGCAGTGTCTTGAAGCCGAGTTGCACGTTGGCGTCGTTGAAGTCTTTGTTCTTCTGCGCCGCGAGGGGCAGGAGGGCGAAGAGGAAAACGAACAGCACGCCGAGCAGGCGGAGCAGTGGTCGGGGAGTGGGGTAGGTCATTGTGTGATTGTATTTAGATATTGAGGTGTTTTTGGGGAATGGAGTTGAACTTCTGCGGGGCTGCGCGAACTATTTGTCGCCATAATGCCCTCGCATGGAGAGCACGTAGACACAAACGGTCTCTTCGTAGATGGAATAGATGAGTCGGGCTCCTTTGTCAATGCGTCTGCTCCACAAACCGGCGAAGTCGCCTTTGAGGGCTTCGGGTTTGCCGGTGCCGGTTTGGGGGTGCACTTTGAGTTCTTCGAGCAGTGCCACGATTTTCTACAATACCTTTTTCTGCCCCGATCGTTTCCAATAGGCAAGATCTTCGATGGCTTCCGGGAGCAGCTGCAGATCGTAGTTCACAGGTCGACCAATCGTTTGATTTCTTCGATCGAAAAAGTCTGTGCCAACCCGGCAGCCTGTTGCTGCAAACCGCGGCGCACCGCGGCGATGTTTTGCGGATGGTCAAACCAGGCATCGGCAGAGGGTGACACGCGTCGGGCGAAGGACGGCGCGTTGGCCTCCTCGATCAGCAAACCTTCGATGTAGGTTTTTAGCGACATCCCGTTGCGGAGCGCCTTGGCGTAGAGCTTTTGCAGCGCCTCTTCGGGCAGGGTGATGTTGGGGGGCTGAAGGGTGGTGCGCATTTGGAGTTTCTGGGTGTTGGGGTGAAGGTCTGTCTCGACGTGGGGCGCCGGAAAGGACGATAAAGGGCTTTCCTCCGGCGGGTTATGCAAGGCAGCTCGCGTTCTGTCCGGAATTGGGGCGATACGCCGGGGCGCGACAGTGGAGCGCGTGTGTCGTTTCCGATCGGTGCGATGGAAAGAAAGGACTTGTGCACCTTCTTGCACTGCCGAGGGGGAGGGCTTGGGATCTTCTCTCCTTGTTCTCTCCGTATGGGCGGAGTGCGCGCACCGGCTTTGCGATTTTGCGGGGCGGGCGGCCGTGGGGTTACTTTTGTCCGCTTCGTGAGCGGCGAACGGCTTATGCTTTCGGCAAAAATACAAAGAATATGGAGAATGCAAAGGAATTGACTAAAAAATATGGCTCGTCGGTCGAAGAAATTGCTATTATATAGGATCGCGCGCGTAGAATAATGATTTCGCAGGGCGCCGAGGGGGTGTGAAAAATAGGGATATTTTTGATGAAAACGGAGCGTTTTTGCGCCAAAGCGCGGGGTTTTGCCCAGCGCGCAGGGGATTTTGGGGTGGCGGAGGGCGAAGGGCGCCGAAAAGCGGGACGAGAAAACGCGCCGAGGTGCAAAAAGCGTTATTTTCGCACCACAAAAGCCTATCGGGTGCGAAGTTTCGGAAATGCGCACTTGGTCTGTCAGAAAAGAAATATTACCTTTGCCCTACGGACGCCCGCGCTCACAGACGCAGGGCTCCCTTGCAGGGTCCGAGAGGACCGCTCGTTCATCTTCATTCATGGTGACCGACCACGCTCCACCCCCGTGTGCACAACGGGCAGCAGCGGCTTCCGGCATGGCACGCCGGCTCAGGCGGAAACTTCCGCCCACAAGGACATCATAACATAACAATCATAACACCATAGAAGTATGGCAAAGAAATTCATTACTTGTGATGGCAACCAGGCTGCTGCCCACATCGCTTATATGTTCAGCGAAGTGGCCGCCATTTACCCCATCACGCCCTCGTCTACGATGGCAGAATACGTCGACGACTGGTCGGCGCAAGGCCGCAAAAACATGTTCGGCGAAACTGTCCTCGTGCAGGAAATGCAAAGCGAGGGCGGCGCCGCCGGCGCTGTGCACGGTTCGCTCCAAGCCGGCGCACTGACCACCACTTTCACCGCATCGCAGGGCCTCTTGCTCATGATTCCTAACATGTACAAGATTGCCGGCGAACTCCTCCCCTGCGTGTTCCACGTTTCGGCGCGCACCATTGCCAGCCACGCCCTGAGCATCTTCGGCGATCACCAAGACGTCATGTCGGCACGCCAAACCGGCTTTGCCATGCTCGCCGAAGGTTCTGTGCAGGAAGTGATGGACCTGGCCGGCGTGGCCCACTTGGCTGCCATCAAGACCCGCGTGCCGTTCATCAGCTTCTTCGACGGTTTCCGCACCTCGCACGAGATCCAGAAGATCGAATGCCTCGACACCGAAGACCTCAGCCCGCTGGTGGACCGCAAGGCGCTGAGCGAATTTCGCGAACGTGCCCTCACGCCCGAGCACCCCGTGACACGAGGCACGGCCGAAAACCCCGAAACCTTCTTCGCACACCGCGAGGCATCCAACCCCTTCTATGAGGCTGTGCCCGAAGCGGTGGAGGAGTACATGAAGGAAATCAGCCGCATCACCGGTCGCGAATACGGCCTGTTCAACTACTACGGCGATCCCGAAGCCGACCGCGTGATCATTCTCATGGGTTCGGCCACTGAAGCTGCTCGCGAAGCCATCGACTACCTCCGCGAAAAGGGAGAAAAGGTCGGCATGGTCTGCGTTCACCTCTATCGCCCCTTCTCGGTCAAGCACCTCCTCGCCGCTGTGCCCGCCACGGCCACGCGCATTGCCGTGCTCGACCGCACCAAAGAACCCGGTGCCAGCGGAGAACCCCTCTATCTCGACGTCAAGGATGCCTACTACGGCCGTGAAAATGCCCCCCTCATCGTGGGCGGACGCTACGGACTGGGATCCAACGACACCACTCCGGCACAAATCATGTCGGTCTATGAGAACCTCGCGCTCAACGAACCCAAGGACCACTTCACCATCGGCATTGTCGACGATGTGACCTTCACGTCTCTCCCCCCGAAAGAGGAAATCAGCCTCGGCGGAGAGGGCATGTTCCAGGCCAAATTCTACGGACTCGGAGCCGACGGTACGGTGGGAGCCAACAAGAACTCCATCAAGATCATCGGCGAAACCACCGACAAGTATTGCCAAGCTTACTTCTCTTACGACTCGAAGAAGTCGGGCGGCTTCACTTGCTCGCACTTGCGTTTCGGCGATCACCCCATTCGTTCCACCTATCTGGTGAACACCCCCAACTTCGTGGCTTGCCACGTGCAGAGCTACATGCACATGTACGACGTGCTGCGCGGCATTCAGCCCGGAGGTACCTTCCTGCTCAACACCGTTTGGGACGATGAGGCCCTCACCCGCAACATGCCCAACAAGATCAAGCGCATCTTGGCACAGAAAAACATCACGGTCTATGTGATCAACGCCACGAAAATCGCTGCCGAAATCGGATTGGGCAACCGCACCAACACCATTTTGCAGAGCGCCTTCTTCCGCATCACCGGCGTGATCCCCGTTGACAAGGCCGTGGAGGAGATGAAGCACTTCATCGAAAAGACTTACGGCAAGAAAGGTCAGGACGTGGTGGAGAAAAACTACGCTGCCGTCGATCGCGGAGGCGAGTATCACCAGTTCGCCGTCGATCCCGCATGGGCTTCGCTCGAAGATGACAAGGCCGTCGACGACGGAGCACCCGCTTTCGTCAAAGATCTCGTGCGCGTCATCAATGCACAGGTCGGAAACGACCTCCCCGTCAGCGCTTTCAAGGGACTCGAAGACGGTACCTGGCACCAAGGCACCGCTGCCTACGAGAAGCGCGGCGTCGCCACGTTCGTGCCCACTTGGGATCTGGAGAACTGTATCCAGTGCAACAAATGCGCCTACGTTTGCCCCCACGGTTGCATCCGTCCCTTCGTGCTCGATGCCGACGAAAAGGCCGGTTTCGACGCGCCCGCCATCGAAATGAAGGCGCCCGCCGCCATGAAGGGCATGAACTTCCGCATCCAGGTGAGCGTACTCGACTGCACCGGTTGCGCCAACTGCGTTGACGTGTGCCCCGGCAAGCCCAAAACCGGAAAAGCCCTCGCCATGTCCACCCTCGAAAAGGAACGCGACGAAGCGGCCCACTGGGATTACCTCATTAACAACGTCAAGAGCAAACATCACCTGCTCGACATCAACGCCAACCCCAAGAACTCGCAGTTTGCCCCCACGCTCTTCGAATTCTCGGGCGCATGTGCCGGCTGCGGCGAGACACCCTATGTGAAACTCGTCAGCCAGCTCTTCGGCGACCGCGAGATGGTGGCCAACGCCACCGGCTGCTCCTCCATCTACTCCGCTTCCATCCCCTCCACCCCCTACACCACCAACGAAGAGGGACACGGACCGGCATGGGCCAACTCGCTTTTCGAAGACTTCTGCGAATACGGACTCGGTATGGCCTTGGCCAATAAGAAAATGCGCACCCGCATCACCGAAATCCTCACGCGTTGCCTCGACGATGAGCATGTGAGCGCAGAATTCAAGGAAGCCGCACAGCAATGGCTCGACGGCAAGGACAAAGCGGCCGAGAGCAAGGCGGCCGCCGCCCGTCTCAAACCCCTCATCCAGGCCGGAAAGGCCGAAGGTTGCCCGGTTTGCGCACAACTCGACGAACTCAGCCACTATCTCACCAAGCGTTCGCAGTGGATCATCGGTGGTGACGGCGCAGCCTACGACATTGGCTACGGCGGACTGGACCACGTGATCGCCAGCGGCGAAGATGTGAACATTCTCGTCCTCGACACCGAAGTTTACTCCAACACCGGCGGTCAGTCCTCCAAGGCTACGCCTACGGGTGCCGTGGCCAAGTTTGCCGCCAGCGGTAAGCGCATCCGAAAGAAGGACCTCGGCCTCATCGCCACCACTTATGGTTACGTTTACGTGGCGCAAATCGCCATGGGCGCCGACCACAACCAGACGCTCAAGGCCATCCGCGAGGCAGAAGCCTACCCCGGACCTTCGCTCATCGTGGCCTACTCGCCCTGTATCGCCCACGGACTGAAAGCCGGCATGGGCAAATCGCAGCACGAAGAGGAACTGGCCGTGAAATGTGGCTACTGGCACCTCTGGCGCTACAACCCCGAGCTCGAAGAACAGGGTAAAAACCCCTTCTTGCTCGACAGCAAGGCGCCGAAGTGGGAGGATTTCCAAGACTTCCTCACGGGCGAAGTGCGCTTCCAGGCACTCAAAAAGCAGTTCCCCGCACAGGCTGCCGAACTCTTCCAGGCTTGCGAAGAGAATGCCAAGCGCCGCTACCAAAGCTACGTGCGCATGAGCCAACAAGACTGGTCGAAGGTTGAGGCTTAAGCCCGCTTCGCGACGCAGTCGCACCATTATAACGCGCGAGGGCGCTCCACAACGATGTGGAGCGCCCTCTTTTTGTGCAGTGGAGTGGGAAGACGGCGAGCAGAGGGCCGCTCCCGCCGTGCCGATCGGGTGACGTCGTGGGCAAAGTTGGCCGAAGGTGAGACACCGCAGGCGCTCCGAAGCTGAGAAGCGGCCGTGTTTTCCCAACGGGTGGACCCTGCAGACAAACGAAAGCGCCGAGGGAGTGAGCAACTCCCCCGGCGCTTGACAAAATGCGGTGGCTTTGAGCCGGATCCGCCTTATTGCGCGGGCTTTGCAGCGGGCTTTTCGGGCGCAGCGGCCTTGCGCGAGAGCGAAGCCGGCTTTACTTCGAAGTCGGTCGTCGTGTTGTCGGTGTCCACGAAGCCTTTACCGTCGAATTTGCGTTGGAGCGAGAGTCCCATCACCTTGAGGAGATTTTCATTGTTGTAAGATGAGAAGTTTTCTTCGGTCACGCCGAGGAAGCCCTTGTCCAACTTAGAAGGTTTCATCAAGAAGCGTTTGCGCGGGCAAATGGTCATGCAGTCGATGACGTTGTTGAAAGGAATTTCAACAGCTATAAAGTCAGCGAAGTCCGTGTTGGTGACGTTGATGTAGTGCACAGGATTTTTCACCTTGGCTTTCTTATCAGCTTCGGGATTGCGCTTCTCATATTGAGCAAAGGTGGCAGGCGACCAAGGCAGACGCACGAGTGCTAGACCCACAGCTTCAGGAATTGTCGACATGGCGCGGTTGGGCGTGATGGGCATCAAATCGGGCACGTTGGGGTTGTTGTTCTTGTCGGTGCTGGGACTCCACTCAAAGTCAGCCTTAGAGAGGTCGAGGAATTGGTCGATACCTTCATATTCCTTGAGGTTTTCGCCATTATCATCGAGATATTTTTCGTAGTCCTTCGCATGGTCAATGGCGTGATTGGCAATCACGATGGTTTGACCGGGTTTCACAGGATAGTCATGACCCTTACCGGGGAAGCACATGATGCTATTTACGCCATAATAAGAGTTGACAAAGTTGTCGCCGGGCGCAAATTCAAAGATGACGCGAGGGTCGATTTGGTTGGTCACAATCGCCAGGCTATCGAGGTAAAGCGTTTGCTTAGAAGGATTGTAGATGGTGATGTATTGGTCGTTATCCACACGAGTGTAGAAACGTTTTTCCGACGTTGCGGCACGAGTGGACGCAGTTGTTGCAGCGCTAGTAGAATCTTCTGCAGTGGAATCTTCTGCAGTGGAATCTGTGTCATCGCCATAACCGCCGCCACCGGGGAACGGTGAATAACCTCCATCGTAGCTGGTGGAGGGAGTGCGAACCATAGCGTGACCCGCGTAGAACACCTCTTTGATGATGAGGTGGTCGGTGGTGGTTTCAGACGTTTGGACGTTGGTGAGTCCGGTTTCGCGTTGGCAGCTGCCCAATCCGAGGGCGAGGAGCGCGAGAAGAGAATAGAAAATCTTTCTCATGGTGGTAATATATAACTATAATAAGTGGAAGCGGCGCCTAAGAGCATGAGCAGCGCAGCCTTCGCATGATACAATGTTGGCAAATCCCCGCTAGAGCAAGGGGGGAGAACTTGCTGATGAGCCCCAAAGTGCGCCCTCAAAAGGCGAAGGCTTCACTTCTGCTCAGTGTTTGACGGTGTACTTTCTTTGCTGTGTTTGGCCTTTACGAGTTAGAGGAACCAGTTGCCGTAGCCCGAACCACCGCCGATGCCGTGGGTTTGCACGTTTTGTGCAGCTTCAAGTGCGTCTTCGGGCGAAAGACCAATCTCGTGTCCCATGAAAAAGTAGAGCGGGTCGTTGGCGTCTACGCCTGTTGGGTCAGTATCGAAGCTGCTGCAATAGATTTTGATGGGGATGTTGAAGCGCAACACTTCTGTCCATTCCGAATCTTGTCCGTATTCTTTGGCTTCATCGGGATTCGTGGCCTCAGCACAAATGCGGTCGCTGACAAACTTATAGGTGGAGTGGCGTTTCAGATATTCATCGCGAGGAATGAGTGCCTTTTTGCCTTTGGGACATTTCATCACGCGCACAGAAAGATAGAACTTCGGCAGGAGATAAGTGGGACGCGTGTATTGCGCCGCCTCGCCCGTGACGTAGTCAGGACGATTGGCAATGAGATAGGGCCATTGGACGTGGTGTTGGTCGGTTTCTCCGAGATCGATGTCGAAATTGAAGTGTCCTTTCAATCCCACGCGGTCTTGGTCGTAGGGAGCCACGGCATAGTCCATTGCCGTTTTGTCGAGCGGCGGGAGCAAACGCTGGTTGAACAACTCGCGCGTGCCGTCCCCCATCAGCCCTTGTTTCCAGGTGTCGCGATAGGTGTATTCAAAAATCTTTGACGATAATTCAGCTCGTTGCTTCCACGTGGTGGCATTGGCAAAGGCAGCTGCCTTGATGGGCGTTGGGTCCACAGTGCCTTTCTTCAAGGGATCTTTGCTCGTGGGGTCATAAGTCCATTTACCACGACAGTCCATCACGTCATACGGCTTACCCTTGTCATCCACATCGCTGACGGTGAAGAAAATCTGGTATTCGTCGGAATGTTCGAGAATATCATCATTCATCAACTTCCCCTCCTTGTTGAAGAAGTAGAGGCAAAGTCCCCAGCGTTTCAGTTTTCCGCCGATGATGCGGATGTAGTTGGGGCCTTGTTTGCCGTCAACCGATTCCAGATAAGTCACCGTGGAGGAGCGTTGCACCTCAACAGTGGGCCATTGTGTGGTGTTGTTGTGAATGAGGACAAACTCTTCTTGCTTCCAAGGCGCATTGCGATAGACAAAGTTGCCGTGCATCTTGCCGTCACCGTGGGAGTGTCCTTCCTTGAACATGGCCAAACAAGTGGACCAGTTCTTGAACGCTCCATTAGGATCGGGGTTGGCCATCGCATCGTTCGTCTTGATTTTGGACAAACTGTCGACATAGTGGTCGGCTCCGGAGCGAGCAACGGGCTTAGCTTCGAGAGGATTGTCATCATAGTTGACGTGGACGTTGCCAAAGACAAAGTCGTCGCACGAAGTGGTGAGACATCCGACTGCCAACAAACAATCCGCCACAGGTTTGCCGCGTTTGCCGCAGGATAGAAGCGTTGGATGTCTTTGACACACTGTTCTTCTCCATCTTGAGTGTCGGCAATGACGCGAATGGGCAGCGGATAGTCGATGTCGAAGTTATCCCAACCGGGTTGTATTTGGTTGAAGTCCCACACGTATCCGATAGCCGAGTTGCCCACGTTGGTGTATTTCGCAGGCTTGTCCTGAGAATTTACTCCTGCACCGGCTTGCTGATGTCCGCGGTTGAGGATGTTGCAAATGCGTGCTTGCAGGGAGAACTGAACGTTTTTGCGTTTGAAGCGCAAAATGCCTTTGAAACCGAGACGGTCGAAGGGTTTACCGGCATCAAGACTGCGTTCTTGGCGCAACAAGCCCACGGTGTGGCTATAACGCTGACGGGGCAAGTTGGTGTCCGGGTCGATGAAGTCGTCATTGTAAGACTCCACAAAGAGTTTTCCGATTTCTTCTTCCACAGGGTCGGTGTCGCGATATTCGTAGCTGAAGAGTTCGGAAGTCAGTTCATTGAGTTTTGTGCCTTCCACTGTTTGGTAGAGGCGCATATTGCCTTCGGGCGTGCTGATGGTTTGCAAAGCCTCGGGGCGTCCACCCGTTTCGATGGCGCGCCAAGCCAGATCCACATTGTAGGGCACCGCGTTGTTGCCCAAAGTCAAAGACGCGGGCGCATAGATGTTGCTCGTGCTGTATTTGGTGGCCGGCAAAGGTTGTCCTCCCTTCTCGCGGAAGGTGTAGCGATCGATGTAACGCGGCGCGGCATCGAGGGTGCGAGGATAGGCCATTTGCAAACCTTTCTCCACGATGGGGGCTTTACCGGCTGCAACAACGGCATTTTGGTCGAGGGTGCTGTGACCGATGCCGAAGAAGTGCTGGTGCATTTGGAGCGCACTGCTGATTTCGTCGGGCACTTGATTGCCTTGTTTGTCGGTCTTATAGTAATAGCTGGAGAACTGGTGGTTGATGAGCAGTCCGTTTTGGTCGTAGTAGCGGAGTTCGAGACCGTAGACGAGGCTGTCCGATGCCACCACATCGAAGTGATTGCGGGCGGTGGTGACCGTCATCTGGCCATCATCGTCTTTGGCAATGTCAATTTCCTGCATCACCGGCAGCGAAAGACTGTCGCCTGCCTCGTGGATGGTGCGATAAACATTGATTTCGTCTTCGCCGTTAGGGCCAACATTGAGTGTGCCACCCGGATAGCCCATGCGCAAGATGGCATGAACGGCATAGATCTGATCGTGCCCCTTCACGTCGCGTTCGATCGACGAGGGAGGGGCTTTGACGACTTTCTTGAAGAAGTCGTCCACTTGGTTGTCGGAGCAGCTCAACAGCGAGGAGAGCGCCAGACAACCGGTGCAGAGGAGGGAGAGATAAGGATGTTTCATTGTGGAGAATCGTTGAGGAGGGCGTTCGGGGCGACGGGTTTCCGCTGCGGCGCTTTGGGCGGCGGCACTACTGCGGCCGAAAGCGCGCCACGGTGGAGAAAAAGTGCGCAGTGCGCAGCCAAAAACGCGAGGTTTTGCTGCGGAAACGCGCTGCTTTTGCCGCCGCGGAGCGAGACGTACTGCCGCAGCCCGAAGGCATCAGAACCGCAAGAGGGTGCGCAGCGAGAAATTGGCGCCGCGCTCGTGGGCGTAGTAGCGGAAGCGGTCGGTGTACTCCTTGTAGAGCGCATTGAGCACGTTGTCGCCCACGAGCATGAACTTCACTTCACGCCCCCGGGGGAGTTTGATGGCGAAGTCGAGCGTGCCATTGAGCAGAAAATAGGCCGGGGGCGAATCGGGCACGAGGTCTTTGTCCGGGTCGAAGCGCGTTTGCTTCGCCACATAGATGCCCGAGAGCGAGGCCGTGGCCACATATTGCTTGCGCGCTCCCAAGGCTTTGCTGTAAGTGGCCGAGAGGCCGTAGCGATCGGAGGGCATGAAGGGCAACCAGCCGCTGCGGGTGAGGTTGCGCCCGAAGATCCATTCGGCTTTTGCCACGAGGGTGAGCGGCTCGATGGGCTTGTAGGTGGCTTCGATGTCGCCGCCGTAGAGCCGCACGTCGTCTTGGTCGTAGATGAATTTGGGGTACTTGCCGCTCGGATGGTTGTGGAAACGGTCTTTACCCTCGCCGATGTGGTCGTAGATGTAGCTGTCGATGCGCTGATAGAAGGCACTCGGTTCGACGGAGAAGCGGGTGTTGCGCCACTTCGTGCCGAGCACCGCCTTGTAGCCGCGTTCGCTCTCCAAATGGCGGTTGCCCACCACCCAGTAGGAGCCTTCTTGCAGCCCGATGGCGTAGAGCTCGTTGATGTCGGGCGGCCGCCACGACCAACCCACGTTGGCGCGGGCGTCCCACTGTTCGCTGATTTGGTAGTGGGCGGCGAGCGAGGAGGTGAAATTGCTGTAGAGTTTGAAGTCGTCGTAGTAGGTGTAGTTGCTCAAACTCGTGTAGCCGTTGACCGACATCACGCGGAAGTCGTAGCGCAGGCCGAGGGCGGCTTGCAGGCGCCCGAAGGTGGCTTTGTGCAGGGCGAAACCGCCCATCGAAAGCGCGGCGAAGTTGGGCACAAAGGCCGGCTGTTTCGTGCCGGGATAGTTGAAATTCTCCTGGTAGGTATTGGCCAGTCCGGCCTCGGTGGTCATGTTCCAAAGGTGCCATTGGGCGTTCCACGTGGCATCGAACTTGAACGTCTTGAGTATCAAGTCTTGCATCGGAATCCAACTCCACTGTTGTTTCTTGCGGTTCTCGAATTCTTGGCGCAGGTTCTCTTGGAACGAGGCCACGAAGTCGAGCCGGTGGTCGGGATTGATGCGCCATTTCAGCTCGCCCTTCACGGTGAAGTGCTGCGACTGCTGGAAGGGGGGCTGGATGTCGTAGGAGAAGGGGCGCAGGGTGGTGGGATCGGGACGCCCGGCCTCGAAGCGCTTCATGAGTTGGTCGAGGTCGGAGATCTTCGATCCGTAGTAAATGCCGCTGCGCTGGTAGTAGATGCTCGAAAGCAAGGTTGCCGTGATGTTATTGTCCTTGTAGCCGAGCATGGCCGAGAGGGCGATGTTGTTGTAGCCCGTGTTGTTGAGGATATAGTCGGCCGTGCGGTAGTCGCCTCCTTTGGTGTAGTTGCCGTGCACGCGAGCTCCCCAGCGTTTGTAGCCCGCTTCGAGGGTGCCGCTGCCCGACACGCCGCGCGCGTTGGTGTCGTAGCCCACGTTGGCCGAACCTTTGACGTGGAAACGCGTGCTGTCGTAGGGCAGGGGTGCGTCGTTGAGGAGCACCACACCGCCCATGGCACCGAAACCGTAGCGGATGCACTCCGCACCCTTCACCACTTCGACCATGCTCGAGCCGGTGTAGTCGACTTCGGGCGCGTGGTCGGCACCCCAACTCTGGCTTTCGAGGCGCACACCGTTGTTCATCAAGAGGATGCGACTCGAGTGCATGCCCTGAATGACGGGCTTGGCGATCGTGCCGCCTGTGCTGATGGAGCTGACACCGGGGATGGTTTCGAGCAATTTGGCCAGCGACATGGCGCCGCCTTTCTCGATGTCGGCCGTTTTCACGGCGGCCGATTGCTGCAACACGGAGGTGTGTTTGCGTTGGGTGGTGACCACGGCGCTTTGCATCTCTTGACTGGCGTCTTTCAAGGCGAGGTCGATGCGGCCGTCGGCGGGGACGGGGAGCGTGCGCACGAGTTTGTGGCAACCGATGTAGGTGACTTCGACGTGCACACGGCCGGGATTGTTTTTCAAACGGATGGTGCATTGCCCTTTGTTGTCGGTGACGGCGATCACACCCTGGCAGCGCACGGCGGCGCCGATGAGGGTTTCGTGCGTTTCCTGCCGCGTGACGGTGAAATGCAGCACGGTCTGTGCCTTCGACGGCGCATCGGCGGGCGGAAGGGGGGCGTTCGGCGAGGGAATGGGGGGACGGGTGGCCGCGCGGGGACTGTTTTCCGGTGTGCCGGCGGGAAGTTGTGCGCCGCTGTGGGCTGCGGCTGTGACGGGTGGGCAAAGGGGCGCCGCTTGGTCGGCCGCGGTTTCGGAATGGGGGTCGGCCGACAGGGTACCGTTGCGGAGTGTCGCCGCGCGGGGGCCGTCCGAAACGTGCGCTGCGGGAGCCGGCAGGCGCACGGTGCCGAAGGATGGCGCAGCCTGCGCGAGCCCCGGCGCACCCAGCGCCGCGAAGAGCGCCCATTGAGCCAGGCACTGACGGGAGGATGCGGATCTTGTTGTTTTCTTCATATGGGATGTTGGCATTTCTTGCGTCGAAACGTCTCCTCCTCTCGGGGGAGCTTTCTTTTGGGGGTGTCGCACCACGGCTTGCTGCGGGCCTTGCATTTTCGGCTGCCACGTTCGGTGCTGGGCTTGGGGACCGAGAACTGAGAGCGGCTCGTCTCGACCCTTTCTCATGTGGGCTCGGAGCGGTGTGCGCCTTCGTTCGGTTTCCGATCGCGGTGTTTCAGTATACAGCAAGCGGTTTGCTTGTGCTCGACAAATGTTTTTAGTTTTTCGACGCCGGTTTTCGGTTTTCCACAACCGATTTCGAGCTTTCGACTACCGATTTTAATTTTCGACTGCAAAGTTATTAAGCGCTAAGCACCTGCTCAATACCAAAATGTGGGTATTTTTCTCCTCTTGTTCGCATATATATGCATAAAAGTGGGTATCAACTGCATTTCTTATGTTGGTTTTTAACTTCCTGATTCCGTATTTTGCTTCGCTCTCCGCCTTTTGCGAAGGGAAAGGGAGCATTCCACGAAAAAATCCCCCCACCTTGACACCAAGGTGAGGGGATTTTTTGTGATGCCACCGTGCCGGCGGCAGTTTTGCGGGCGGCGGACGGTGGTTTGGGGCGAGGGGGCAGTGGAAAATTTAGGGAGCGAGGAGATCCTCTTCCTCTCTTTCTGCGCTTTCCTGCACGGCATTGAAAGTTAGCCAGTTGCTGTCCGGCCGTGCAATGAGTCGTGCATTGTCATAGGCCATGGCGAGGGTGAGAATGGTGCGCCCTTCGTAGTTGTTCACCCCTTGTGTTTCATCGAAACGATGGTTGCACAGTAAGGCAGCGTCCACCACTTCGGAGTTTTCGAGGGCCAAGGGGAGTAGAAGCTGCATTTTCTGTTCTCTGGGGTAGTAGACCGGGATGGCCGTTTTGTAGTTCCAATCTACGCGTGCCAGGGTGGTGTGGAGTGCCTCTTTGAAATCGTTGGTCAATCGACGTTTCCATCGTGCATCGGCATTGATGGCTTCGGCCAATCGGCGGAAATAGGCTTTTCGCTCCTCCGGTGGCAAAGCGTGTGGATGTTCTTCGGCGACGAAGTCCTTGTTGGCGCCCTCCATGACGAAACCAAGCGGGAAACGCTCGATGTTGTCGCCGATCAAGTGCTCCCAATTCAGCATGGGCTCCCCTGCCGAGGTGTCATAAAGGAGTTCTCGCGGATTTTGAAAGTAAGAAGCCTTTCGAGGTAGCTCACGGAAGCGAGAAGTTGTGGTGTTCATTTGACTGTTGGCCGTGTTGAAGCAGAGGAATATCCACTTTTGGGTGATATTCGCGTTGCGCCGGTCGTTGCGCTTGAAGAAGGCATAGATGGGGTCGTAGAGGTTGTCGACCAGCCCGGTATTCCAAATGGCATATTCCTCGCTTTCGATGATCTTGAGCAGAGGTTCCCGCTTTTCGGCCTTGGCGGCCTCGGTTTCTTGTTCATCTTCGTGCAGAAGTCGATCGAAGGTGCGGAATATGTAGTTGCGCAGGATGTAGGAACGCTCTTTGTCGCTCTCATTGTAGTACCAACGTTCCGGAAGTGCACGTTTTCTCAACTCTTCGATTGCAGCGTTGATGCCGTTGCCCGTTTCGAAGTCGCGTGGTTTGGGGAAATAGGCGAATTTCAGCAGTGCGCGACTGTCTTCGTTTGTGGAAGAAGCGGAGCGCGGCACTTTGGCGGTAGCGGGTTGAGCGGGTTGCTGTTTCTCCTTCTTGTCGCGGACATAGAGTGGGGCCTCACGTTTTGAAATATCACCTTTGCGGAACTCCATGCGGGAGGGGAATATCGCCATGACCGCCTGACTGAGGGCTTCGAAACCCAGCGGTTGAAAGAGGTCGCGACTCACCCGATTTCCCACTTCAGCAAACTTTACCCAGCCTTCGCTGTCGGTGTTGGCGTCACCCACCGCTTTCTCGATCGCGCGACGCAGTAGATGAAGTTGCTTTAGACTTTTGGGACTGGCTTGGACGGCGAGAAACTTTTCGCCGGTGTATTTGTCGGTATAGTCCTCATTAAATTTGGCTTCGGATAAGCATTTGCGGACGCATTCCTCTACGTCTTCGACAGATAAACCACGTTTGGTCAGTAGAATGGTAAGTGAGCGGCACAAATCTTCGAATTTGAGCCAAAAGCCCGGATGGGTGGGCGTCATTGCATAAGCCCCTTCTAGAAGTGAGGCGATCGGATTAGTATAATCCATGGGAGATGATTAGAATGTTGGGTAATAAGAGCGTTGGGTGCTATACTCTTTAAAGAGAATAGTGAGTAAAACAGAGAAAGCACATGGGTTTCGTGCTATGTACCCTATGGTACTTTTAAGATAATCGTTTTTTTGTTGTGGTGGTTGGCTGTTGTTCTCTATTTAATAGTGGTTGCTGATATTTTCTGCAAGTAGGTTGCTACTGCACTGTCGCATGTGGTGCTTAAAATCGATTGGTCTGCGATGATCAGTGTTAGTTGTTTGGCTCGACTTGTGGCTACATTGAAAAGAGATTTCTCCAACGACATGTTTAGCATGGTGTTGGGGATGTAGTATAAGCAAACATCACAGGTCATGCCTTGCACTCTTTCAACCGTATCAATCAACACATTGTCGTGCTCACCGAATTGGTTCACAAAGCAATGTTGCAGCATCCTGACGGTGGCGCGGAATTTTGACAGCACAGCAATCGTGATTTTGGGATGACAGCTTAGAATTTGAGCAACGATGTCGATTGCGTACGCACAGCAAGTGGGGTTGGCTTGTTCGCCCACGGGCATTGCCGTAAGAAGCAGAGAGGAACCACCCTGCTTGGGCGCGAACGTTAGCCGGTTGAAGTCCATGCAGTAATCGAAATTGGCTGCAGATAGAATGGGAGTGTGATAGAAAAGACTGGTAAGTGCAGCCGCGTTGGGGAGTAGGCGGTAGGATTGTGTGAGGATATAGGATTTGAAGGGAAAGTTGTCGCACAGCGTTTGGAAACCATTGGCCAACATGCCGTAGCCGTTCCTACTTAACGCCTCCTCACTTTGTAGGATGATGGGTTGCATCTGGTTTTGATCGCCAATCCAGATGATTCTTTTCCCGAGATTCTTGCAGGCGGCGATCATTCCAAACAGGGCTTGACTGGCTTCGTCCATGATGACGTAGTCAAATGGCTGCTCCTCATAGCTGGTAATAGCCCATCCACTTGCATTATAGAAGGTGGACAAGGTCACACTCCCCGGTGTACACGTGATTTGTTTGCCTTCGATAGGGAGAAGGTTTTTGCACGCAATCAGTTCTTCGGCAGATACGTTTGTCTTCTGTACCTTCTTCTCTGCAAGAGCTTGCCGGAGCGAATCCTTTTGGGCCAATTCTATCAAGGCACGGTGGGTAAGTGCTGTGACGAGCACGCTTTTGTTCTTTGCTATCAACCGTGCAACAATGGCCGCCATCAAGTGTGTTTTCCCAGTTCCCGGTGGACCTTGAAAAATCAACTGACTGCAGGAATCGAGCGAAGCGACGATTTTATCCACTTGCGAACCGTTGGAATTGATTTCCTCCGGGCACCATGTCGTCTCGCGTAGATCGAAATCTAATAATTCGTTTGCCGGATGATTCGGTAAGCTATTGTTGACTATCGATATGAGATTGCGATAGTAGTCGATGGGCGGTTCCTTAGGTCCCAAGACGATTACACAATGTTGGAGCTGGTGGTTGATGAGGAACCGGGCCATTTCCAAAGAAAGCCCTGAGAATCCGCATAATGAGAAGCCGTTGTCGTCGGTTTGGCCTTGCCATACACAGCGAACTTCGGAAAATTCTACTTGATGTGCGCGAAGTTTCCCCCAGGTGATGTCCCCCCAATTTCGGGGAAGGCAAAGGTCTTTCTCTAAGATGACGGCTGTAAAGTATTCGTTCTTCCGAGGAATGCCTTTGTCTTTCCGCAGACGGAGCATCAATTGGCCGGAACCGAAGTCTTTTCCGTCTGTTTCCTCGTCATGCTCCTTGAAGTTGAGTTTCACATACTGGGTGACATAGACTTCATGGCTATCTAACAAAGTGAGCGCTCGGGTGTTGAGCGATCTCAAGTAGGAATCGGAGATGGCGGTCAGCTCTTTGTCTAAGAAGCGCTTGTGCTTGTCTCGTGTATAGTACATGACCATCAGCCATTAAAGTTGAAGATGTCCTCGATGGAGAAGCCGGTATCGACGTCGCCCTCTACCTTTTCGCTCAATCCGAAAGATTGGATGGCATCTGACTGGGAGTATTTGGGGTTTTCTATGACGAAGTAGGTATGTTGATAACCCCTGAACAGGCTCGAAAGTTTGGCGATGAGTCGGGGATTGACGGCATCTGTGTCGAAAATGAGGTTGACATTCGGATTGTCCATGAAGATATCGTCGAATCTTAGCGAGTGGATGCAATGGTCGCTTCCGTAATTGAGGAGTAGGTTGTCGGGATTTTCCATGATTGCAGAGAATGTCCAAGGATGCAGATGCAACTTTCCGCCTCGAGAACTTGTAATGGCGACTGTAATCGGTTCGCCTTTGTAGCGAATGCCCCCTTTAACGAGCTGGCTGCTTTCTTCGGGATCCCATGCCGAACAGTCATAATCTTCCAGACTCTCCAAATATTCTTTGGCAGCCCTCCGCGCTTCAAGGTTGATTTGGGCTCTATCTATTTGACCGACATTGCCTCTTTCGGTGTATTTCCCGCGTGCCGCTTCTTGTGCGGCCAACTTGAACTCATTGAACTGTTGCTCGAGTTCAGCTTTCTGCCGTTCAAGTTCCTCATTTTGCTGTTTGAGTTCTTCTACGAGCAGGTGTTGTTGCGTATAGCTGGCAGCGGAAACCAAGAAGATTTGATTCCAGTCTTCTTTTGTGAAGGGGCATTCCGAGGATTTGGAATAAACCTCGGCCAAGATAGCCTCCGGCTCTCTGTCGGCTGTGATGTAGAGATGCTTGGAGCTAAAATAGACATAGCTATTCTCACAGTAGTCCTTGAAAAAATACTGCTTGCCGTAATAGCCTCTGTGTGGGAAGAGTCCCTTTACGGTGTAGATCGTAACTTCTGATTTTTTCTTCCATTCTAAATACCGTGGATTGCCCCATTCTTCAGCCTTGTCGAAATCATCTCTGTAGTAATACCCTTCGTAATACTCTTTGATTTGGGGCGTTTTGCAGAGAGCCTTTAGCACTTCGACTTGTGCTTCTGCTACGATCGGGAGTTGAAAGGAGCCGGCGACCCAATCCAAGAAGGGCTTGATCGAGCTGCCTTCGGGCATACTCCAATCATTTCCAATATTTCCTTCCTTGAATGCTTTGCGTCGTTGTATCGCTGTGCTTTTGTTGCTGTACAATCCAAGCTGAACCAAGAATTGTTTCTTTTCAGGGGTGTCTGCCCAATGCTCTACGAACGAAGGGGTGCGTTCTGAAGCCAGCGTATATTCATCACAACCGAAGTAGGTTCCGATCAATCTGTCGAAAGGAAGTGTGAGTCCCCAGCTTTCTATGGCATATTTCAGCATCGAGGGGATGTCCATTTCCATACACCTGTCGAGTATTTTGATGAACAAATCTTGGTTGTTTACGCGAACATATGAGCTGAAGCTACTGTCCGGTTTCGTGAACTGCTGCACTCTCCTGTAAACCATGAGGAAGCAGAACTGTTCTACGGTGATGAGTTGAGCAGATCTTCCGAGGTTGTGATTTAATTGTTTGTAAACGTGTACTGCATTCACCGGTCTTTGGGCAAAAATCTTCTCGTAACCGCGGATGCTCGAGAAATTTGCGCTCACACGGCTCAATGCTGATGAGTCAGAGTATCCGGGGAGCAGTTGCGACAGCGAGAAAGTGAAGTTCTTTGAGTCGGTGTACAGATTAAAACCATCCTGAAGATTGTATTCTGACAGATGTCGCCCGTCAATTGTGATGATGGATAGGGCATGTTCTATGCTCTTTTCTGAGGACAAAGCCAGTTTGATCCACCTGTATGCGAATGATTCGGTGCCATATTCTTCCGTACTCTGCAGCTGCATGGATCTTATGTTCTGCGCATAGGCACTTTGCGTTTCCGCATTGGATTGTTCTACGATGTGGAGCAGACTTTCCGTCGGGATGTTGCCTTTTGAAAACAACGATTTGGTGAATTCCGACGTCCAACAGTAGGAAAACGCTTCGTAGATCACCGTGAGATCGGTACTTCTTAGCAGGTAATCAATGTGAGATTCGATGATCTTTGAGAAAACCTCGTTTCGGTCAATCAGGTACTTGCTCAAGGAATCATCGTTTTCCTCATCTTTGAGCATGAACTCGTGCAACCATTCCGGGAGATTCGAATCATAGGCACACATGGAAGACAAGGGATAGTAGTCCCCATGCTGATTTTTGAAGATGCTCCATGTGCCAAGTTTTCTCGTTCCTACGTTTTCGAGCGTCGAGGCGTAGCGAAACAATTGTAGTCTTTCGCTGAATGAGAGCGCATCCAAGGATTCTTCTTCTATCGCTTCGAAGATTTCCTCCTCGTTTTGGCAATCTATATAAGAAGACAAAGGGTGAGCTTCGAGGGGTTGATCGGAGCACCGAAATCCCAGCTTCGACAACACGGGCTTTATTGTCGTAGTCTTCTCGGTCGAAATCAGGAGTCGGTCTGTTACGTCTATTTCGCGTGGAGTTTTCCACTCGTCTCCAAACTTAAACGCCGGAAGGTAGGGAATCAGAGCGTGTGCTTTTTCCTCTTTTGCCACCCATTGGTAGAAAGCGGTGCGCGCTTCCTCCTCTGATTCGATCATCCATTTCCGAAGCACATCGAGTTGCTGCTCCAGAATGGAAACGACGGACTTGACAGTGAGCCTTTCTACTCCAAAGATTTCCTTTGACAGCGAACTCGGGTCAATGGCCGGATGAGGCAAATGCTTGGTTGTGCCAATGAGTTCGTAGAAGGCCGGAGCGCCGATCGCGGAGGAGAGGCCTGATACATCATATATAATATCGTTCGGCCCTACGATTTCATTGACATCGTTCAGCACAAAGGGAGTGTGTTGCAGCGCATACTCATATCCGCGATTGAAGGCATTCGCCAAAGCCGCGGTGTCTTGACTAGAATTAGAGAAGGTTTCCGTGGGCAGCAGGTGGAGATAGCGCACGTTGACTTCTGAAGCATAGCTTGCCACCATGCTGACGATTTCCTTTCCGATGGTGTAGAACAAGAAGTAGTTCCAAGGGTTGTCGCTCTGAATGCCCTCACGGTCCGATTTGGGAATGAAATCTGCGTTCAAGTAGAAGGGAAATTTGAACCGATGCTCATTCATCGGAAGATAAGCATACAGTGACAATTCCTCCTCTATGGGAATGACGCGTCCCTCGTCGTCGAGTCTGACAGCGAATGCGATACTTGTTTGGGTTGCCGAAGCAATGCGATCGGGAATGCCCGCCACTTCGGTGAGCTCGTTGCCGTCTTGGTCGAGTTTGACGAAGTAGTTCTCGTGTTCTCCCCGGTTGTTGGTTTTTTCTTTCCGCTTAATTTGAACTCCCGCTCGGCTGAATGCCTCATCGTTCACAGCGAGGATGCCGGAGGAATGGATGCTGAAGTCTTCCGATTGGTGATCTTCGTTGAAGGAGTTGACAAGTGAGACCGTTTGGGCGCGCTTATCGATGTTTTTCTTGATGGTTCGGCAGTTGTCTCGCTCTATGAGTTGGACGCGCGTGGTGTTTCTGAGAAACAGCATGAACCGAGGCTCGGAGAACACCTCTAAAATCGCTTCGCTGTATTCCGAGAGCGTTTCCTTGTCCATCTTCAAAGCGATGCTCACGTTCTCATCTTGATTGAAGATGGAATCGGCGGGGAGAATGCGCAGAGCGTCATGCCACACCGGCAACAATTGCCACGGAATGTCCTTCACGCCGTTAAACTCCCTCCTGTATTTGGCAAACTTACGGACGAACTCCTGTTGGCCTTCCTCGTCATCGACAATGTCGTTCACGTGGAAGTAGAAGGCATCAAAGTCATTATAGATGGGCAGGCTTTTGTCAAATGAGAATTTGTAGCCGCCACTCTTGATGTATACGGACTCCGAATTGGTGAAAACGGACTTGAAGCCGATTCCCTTGTAGCCGGTTTTCTTCTCCTTGGCGCTCTTTGTACTTTTGGCTGCCGAGGTGATGGATTCGAAATCGTGTTTGTTGAAGGGAAAACCATCGTGTGTCAGCACAAAATGCTCGTCGGTCAGTTGCAGCTTGACCTGTACCCCGTTCTCGGGCGCGGAGTCGTCAGCGTTTTGCAGCAGTTCGAAGAACATGCGCTTCTTGCTCGTGTAGAGATTCTGACCCACTTCTTCGAGCAAGTTGGCCACACTCGTGTTGGTGTTGGGGCTGGTGTGCTGTTTGAAGGAGAGAGACACAGACTCCTCATAGGGGTTGGGCACTTCCGCGATGTTGTTAGACATCACACGGAACAAATAGGGCGAACCTTTCTTTAAGCGATAAGGGGTGTCTGCCAAATAGAGCTCTACTTCGTAGTAACTGCCCGGAACAAAGAAGTTGCGCAGCCGATTGTCGACGATGGCCGAAAGCCGATTGCCCGTTACGGGATCGACGAGCAGCTTACCGTTGTTTTCTTCATTCGGGTCACCGGTAGAAATGAGATTTTTGCAGAAATAGAACGCGTTGCTCTCAATGAGTCGAGCCACAAAACGATTCGTTTTGATCCCCATGGTGTCCAACAGCTCGGCGAGATTCAAATCGTAGAGTGACCGCTCGTATCGGTTTTCGACCAGCGATTTGCGACTGAAAAGCAGTTTGCCCTCGTTTTCGCCCTGATAAACCAGTTGGATCTGCTCGCCCGGGAACACTTCGTCGCTGGCACGAGCTATATGGCTGCACGATAGTTCCGTCTTGTCGATGGGATAAGACAAGTCCCAACCGACGATTTCCACAATGGCCACTTTGTTGTCCACCTTCTTCACCACGGCATCGACAACATCGCCCTGCGCCAGTTGTGCCTTCAGTGCATCCTTTCGGGCTTTTCTCGCTTCTTGCTCGATGGGGCGCATGTCCAAAACGAGCTCGCCCGACTGTTCTTTGTATTTCAGATAGACAAATTCGAGTTCCTCACCAAGGGCGATTTCATTGTTGCGCAATCGCGTCTTGTACGGTTCCACAAAGCGGTGGGAAGGCACAATGGCCTTGATCAAATCCTCCGTTTCCACAACCGCACAAAGGGAGTCCTCTGTCTTCACCACGCCTTTGAATCGGAAGTTCACGTGCTCATATTCACGCAGCTTTTGGGCATAATCGCGATACACCTCGCGTACACTCATGTAGATCTTGTTATAGTGCTTTTCCGAGTCGTAGCGGTTTTCTGTTACTGCGCAAATAATTTGTTCGCCTACGGTATATTTGATGTGGGGAAGCTCACTGAAATGGACAAGCGCGGTCGAGTCTCCCAAGTTGACGATGAGTCCGAAACTTTCGATGGAGCGTACAGTGACCTTATATCGGGCTCCCTTCTTCACAGTCTGTGCGTTGGGAAGATGTTCTTTCCTGCTGAGGCGATATTCGCCCTTTTCGTTTTTCGCAAGGATCTTCGCTTTGAAGGTGTCGCCTACAGATAATGAAGGGAGAATCGCGGAATTTCTCGTCCACGTGATGTCTGCGAGCCAAATTAGTCCTTTGGCACCGTTGGGCATTTTCACGAAGATGCCGTATTGGTCGTTGATGCCGGTGATGGTAACGTCAACAGTGTCGCCAATCTCAAAACTTTTGTTTTTGGCCTGCGACATTCTTTGTTTTTTGAGTTGTGATTGTGTTTCGTGATCCATTGTGAGGTCGGAATTGTCTACTTGTTCCCGTTTGTTCTTCGAGTGGGCTTTCACTGCCCGGCTGTTTGGGGAGGCAAAACGAACGGAGCTCTTCTTTGCAATACCTTAGGGTAAGTGCCGCCGAGGGCCCAAATCGAAAAATGGAGGAGTTGTGGCCTTTACGGGAGGAGAGGGGAGTGAGAAACCTGTCGGTGGGGGTTACTTTTCTGCCTATTGTCGGTGGCTTCTTCGGAAGCACAGTCAATAAAAAAGCTCGTCAGTATTTTGTAAAATGCTGACTTATATGCGTTTATCTGAACTGAGCAAAAGAAAATGCGGGATGCGCAGTGGCTGCGGGCATGGTTCTTCTGTATTATGACTAGGTCGACTGCAAAGATAGTATTATTTTTCGAGTGTTGCACAGCTTTCTATCAGATATTTTTGATCTATTCCTCGAAAAATGCGCATTGGGTATTTCTTGGTAAAAGAGAATTCGAAAAAAAACGAGAAATCGAGATCGAGCACTTCCCGCCTTGATGAGTCCCTCTCCTGCCGGGCTCTTTTACAAGGGTTCTTTTCGCGGTCTTGTGGAGAAGAAAGCAGGTGGAGTGGCACGAGATGTTGGGGTCATTCCGAAGCCGGCGAGCATAGACACGTATGAGCGGGAGTCGATCGTGGCGGTGCACAAAAAAGTTCTCGAGAGGGACGAACCCTCTCGAGAACTATGTAATCATTCTTCCGCTATTTTCAAGCGAAATCTCTTTTACTTCACTTCTTCGAAGTCAGCATCTTGGATATCCTCCTTGCCGTTTTGCTGCGTGCCGGCTTGTGCACCTTGTTGTGCACCCTGTGTGAAGTCCTGCGCACCCGGTTGAGCAGCCTGAGCCTGGGCATAGAATTTCTCCATCGCCTTGTTCAGCGTTTCGGTAGCCGCATCGATGGCCGCAACGTCTTGCGACTTGTGCGCCTCCTTCAGCGTGTTGAGCGCAGACTCGATTTCGCCCTTCACATCAGCCGGCAGTTTGTCGCCGTTCTCCTTCAGGAGGTTCTCCGTTTGGAAGATCATGCTGTCCGCCTTGTTGATTTTCTCGATGCGTTCAGCCTCCGCCTTGTCGGCAGCCGCGTTGGCCTCCGCCTCCGCCTTCATGCGGTCGATTTCCTCCTTCGAGAGGTTAGACGAAGCCTCGATGCGGATGCTCTGTTCCTTGCCCGTTGCCTTGTCTTTGGCGCTCACGTTGAGGATACCGTTGGCATCGATGTCGAACGTCACCTCAATTTGAGGCACACCGCGCTTGGCGGGAGCGATGCCGGCCAGGTTGAAGCGGCCGATGCTCTTGTTTTGAGCCGCCATCGGGCGCTCACCTTGGAGCACATGGATGGTCACTTCCGGTTGGTTGTCCTCGGCCGTCGAGAAAGTCTGGCTGCGCTTGCAGGGAATCGTGGTGTTGGCTTCCACGAGCTTGGTCATCACACCGCCCAGCGTCTCGATACCCATCGAAAGCGGGGTCACATCGAGCAGCACGATGTCGCTCACGCCGCTCTCCTTGTTGAGGATCGCACCTTGAATTGCGGCACCCACGGCCACCACTTCGTCGGGGTTCACACCCTTAGAGGGAGCCTTGCCGAAGAAGTCCTGAACCAACTGCTGCACAGCGGGGATACGGCTCGAACCGCCCACGAGGATCACTTCGTCGATCTCGTTTTTCTCCAGTCCGGCGTCGCGCAATGCGTTTTGGCAGGGCACAAGGCAAGCTTGGATCAGGCCGTGGGCCAATTGTTCGAACTTGGCGCGCGTGAGCGTCTTGACCAAGTGCTTGGGCACACCGCCCACCGGCATGATGTAGGGGAGGTTGATCTCCGTCGAAGCCGAGCTCGAGAGTTCGATCTTTGCTTTTTCGGCGGCCTCCTTCAGGCGCTGCATGGCCATCGGGTCGGTGGTGAGGTCGGCGCCTTCGTCGTTCTTGAATTCCTGCACGAGCCAGTCGATGATCACCTGGTCGAAGTCGTCACCGCCCAGGTGCGTGTCGCCGTTGGTGGAGAGCACTTCGAACACGCCGCCGCCGAACTCGAGAATCGAGATGTCGAACGTACCGCCGCCGAGGTCAAACACGGCGATCTTCATGTCTTTGTGTGCCTTGTCCACACCGTAGGCGAGAGCAGCAGCCGTGGGTTCGTTCACGATGCGCTTCACTTCCAGTCCGGCGATCTGGCCGGCTTCTTTGGTGGCCTGGCGTTGCGAGTCGGAGAAGTAGGCCGGCACCGTGATCACGGCTTCCGTCACTTCCTGGCCCAGATAGTCTTCGGCCGTCTTCTTCATTTTCTGAAGAATCATGGCCGAGATTTCCTGCGGCGTGTAGTTGCGGCCGTCGACGGCCACGCGGGGCAGTCCGCCCTCGTTGACCACGTCGTAGGGCATGCGTTCGATCTCCTTCTGCACCTGAGCGTAGTTTTCGCCCATGAAGCGTTTGATCGAGTAGATGGTGCGTTTCGGGTTGGTGATGGCTTGGCGCTTGGCGGGGTCGCCCACTTTGCGCTCGCCGCCTTCGACGAAGGCCACTACCGAAGGCGTGGTGCGCTTACCTTCGCTGTTGGCGATGACAACAGGTTCGTTGCCTTCAAATACGGATACGCAAGAGTTAGTCGTTCCGAGGTCAATTCCGATAATCTTTCCCATAGTTGTATGTCTTATTTTTTTGTTGTTTGCTGAATGAATGAGTGGTTGTGCGGCGCTCCGTGTGGCGCTCGGGTGCGAAACCCTTGCGCGGTCGGTGGGCGGCCCGGTGGGCTGCTCCTGCGAGCCGTACGCCCTGATATTTGCAAGCCGTGTGCCAACGCCGCGGGGCTGACAAAACGGCAGAATTTCGCCCCCTTCTGCCTGCACGGGGCGGAAGAGGGCGACAAAATGGGGGGATTTCGACCGAAAGACGGGGGCTTTCGCCGCGAGGTGCCCACGTTTGTGAGGAAAGTGGGGGCATTCGACTGTGTCGACACGCGGTGTTCGGCACGCGAGCCGAAAAAACGCAGGACTCGAAGCCGCATCAAGGCGGTCGAGTCCCGAAACTCCTTCTATTTGTAGATGAGTGCTGCAAAGATAAGGGCTATTGAGCATAACAGCAAGCCTTTTGGAGCTTTCTGCATCATCCGACACAAAAAACACGGCGATCTTCATGTAGAAGGTCGCCGTGTTGTGCGGTGGGAGGGGCGCAAGGAAGCCCAACCTGCCCGTTGGGGAAAACGCATCCCGCTCATGGGACACGCGGTGTGGAGGCAAGGAAGGCGTGTACGGCCGTTGGAAAAACATGATGTACCCGTACGGGGCACGCGGTGCGCCTCAGCGCATGACTTTCCGCCCGCCGCGAATGAGGAGGCCGTGGGGCGCGGTGGCCGAGACGCGGCGTCCCGAGAGGTCGTAGGTGGCGGTGCCGAAGGCGGTGGGGGCGGGCTGCCGATGCGGGGCTGCCACGGCCGAGGGATCGGGCGCTGTGAGCGTGTAGCGCACCGCTGTGGGCGTAGTGCCCAGGGTGCCGTTCACCGCCTCGCCGTAGACCGTGAGCACATAGGCGCCGGCACGCGCCGTGCGCAGGCGGTAGCCCTCGGGCGGCGCGGGGGCGACGGGATAGAGGGCGGTCACGAGACTGTCGGTGGGGGTGCGCAGTTCCACGCCCCGCACGATCATGGCGTCGCCTCCGCGGTGGGGCGGCAGCAGTTGCAGGCCGAGGGCACCGGGATGAACGAGGGTGAGCGTGCGCGTGAGGCGGTGCAGACGTTCGGCGGGCGCTGCGCCCGGCGGCGGGGGCGGGAGCAGGCGCATCACGCTGTCGGGCGCCGACGGAGTGGGTTGCCACTCGTGGGCATCCCACAGGTCGTCGAGGGTGGCCGAGTAGATGGCGGCACTGTCGGGCTGGGTGGAGCCGCTGCCCGTGGGGGCGGGTTGCGCAGCGGCGAGCGGAGTGGCGGGGGCGGAGGGAGTGGCGACGGCGTGGGGCGCGGCCGTGGGAGCGAAGAGGGCTAAACTGAGGAGGGGGAGGGCGATCATGGTGGAAAAACGAGGAGTGAAGACGGGGGCGCACGGCGACTTGCGCGGTCGCGCGCCCTAAACTGCTACAAATATAGGGAATTTTCGTGAGCACAAGGCGCGGGCCCTACAAAAAAGCGCTCTCCCCGACGCGATGCGTGGGGAGAGCGTAAAGAGAGGTGAGGCGATGCGTGTGCAAAGCCCGATCAGCGCATTTGTTTCTTGCCGCCCGTGATGATGAGGCCGTGGGACGCGGCGGTCGACACGCGGCGACCCGTCAGATCATAGGCAGGCGCCGTGGCGGAGGGGGCAAGTGTGGGCGCATTGACCGCCGTGGGATCGACCACATTGAGGAGAATATCCGTGATCGAGCCGCGATTCTTCAAAATCTCGTTGCCCGCTGCCGTGCTGCCCGCAGGATCGAGGTTGTCCCAGTCGATTTTCAGGCGAAGGCGGTAGGTGCCGTAGGTCGTGGGCAGGGCAAAGGCCGGAATCGTCATGCCCGGGTTGTTGTTGCCCTGCGTGGTGAGGCCGTTTTCGCCCTTCGCTTGGCCTTTGTAGTAGGTGAAGGCCACCACTTCGGGCGAGTTGGGGTTCGAAGCGTCGAACTTGCCGTCGTTGTTCAGGTCAATATAGACGTAAGCGTGCATCCAATTGCCTTTCCACTCGGGGGCAATCGTCACCGCCGAGCCGGCTCCCACCTTGACGGGGGCGGCGGTGAGGTCGGTGTAGGCCTTCGGGTGCTCGCCGAGCGAGAGGACGGCGGGTGTTTGTTGGGTGGGATCGGTGATCGTCACCTTGCGCACGGTGCGCTCGCCGCTTTGCGTCGCGTCGGCATCGAACGAAATCGCGTAAGGCGGAGTGCTCACCTTCACACGCACCGTGGCGGTGTGTCCGCCCTCGGCCGTTACGGTCACGGTGGTCTCACCGTCTTTCACACCGCGCACCACGCCGTTGTCAACCGTGGCGATCGAGGGGTCGGCCACCGTCCATTGCACGGCGGTGTGGGTGGCATTGACGGGCGCAACGTCCCAAACGAGGGCTTTCTCGCGACCCGGCGCCACATTCACCTCGGGGCCCGTGAGCGTGATGCCCGTCACGGCCACCGCGGGCACGGAACTTTCGCGACCGTTGAAGACATAGACGCTCGAAGCCGGGAACGACAGCGTGAGCGGCGTGTCGATGTCGATGGGCGTGTCCTCGTTCAAGCCCGTGAGCGCGTCTTGTCGGCCGAAAGCCTTCGAGAGGATGAGGCTACCGTGCACATATTCGGGGATTTCGAGGGCCTGGCGCAGCGTGGTGCGGAAGGTGGCAGCCGAAGCCGAGGGGTTGCGGAGCGCGAGGGTGGCCTTTTGGCCGTTCCACGACGCCCAACCGTACACTTCGGCGCGCGATCCCGTCCAGGGGTTACCGCCCACCCAGTGCGCATCGGGGAGCACGTCGGCATTGTTCTTTTGCCAGCGGATGGCCTCCGCCAGATCGCCCCACAGGCGGCCGCCGCGGATCGAATTGGTCAGGGCGTAGTCGTTGTAGAGCTCCACCATGCCCGAACCGCAGGCGAAGGCGCAGCGCAATTCGCGCACGATGCCGTCGTAGTCCATGTTTTTCGACACCTGTCCGTGCGAGGAGAGGATGAAACCGTGGGTCATCAGCGTGTTGATGGGACACAGCGGCGAGTTCTTCACGAAGTTTTTGTGCACCAGCGCGTCGCGATAGGTGATCCACTGCTCGCGGTCGCTGCCTTGGTTGCCCGCTTGGCCGTAGTCGCCCTCTTGGCGCCACACGGCGTCGGTGTATTGGAACCAGAAGGGCGAAGCCCACGTGCCGACGGTGGTGTTGAAGAAGATATCGGGCTTGATGGTTTCGCGCACCATGCGTTCGGCGCGGATGATGCCCTCGGCGTTCTCTTCGCCCACGGTGCCCGCGTCGGGACCCACGGCCGAGAATTGCGCACTGATGCCGTCGAACTTGAAGAAGCGGAAGTCATAGCCGCGGTTGTTGCACAGGTCGGTGATGGCGCGCGTGAAGGTTTCGTAATACTTGGGGTTGGAGAGCTGCATGCCGCCCTTGCCGTTCCAGAAGGCGCGACGATAGTTGCCGCTCTGTCCGTAGCCGCCCACCGGGCCCAGCCAGGCGCCGATGCCCGAGCCCATTTCGCGTGCCAAGGCGTCGGCTTTGCGGAAGCCGTCGGGGAAGTTGGGCGAGAACGTCCAGTCGCCGTAGTGATCCCAGCCGTCATCCCACACAAAGGAGTTGACCGCCGTGTGATAGGGCTCGAAAAGATTCTTTTTCCACTGGCGAACCACCTCTTCGCACTGCCAATCGTGCATGTTGCTCGTATAGTTCGGGTCGTTGTTGCGGTCGATGTTGAGTTCGTACCAAGAGATGTAGGCCGGCATGGCGCGCCAGGGCACGGCGCGCTCGCGTTCGCTGTAGGCGAGGAAGGAGCGGCGCGCTTGGCCGGGGGCTACGAGGTTGCCCGACGAGGTGATGGCTTCGTCCTTGTCTTGCGCGTAGTACACGAGCGAGAAGTCGCCGCCGTAGGGCACGTTGAACCGATAGACGTTGCCTTCGGCCGCATTGCCCGTGTAGCCCTTGTGATAGTCGGAGGCCACCACGTTGCCCGTGGCGTCCACGAGTTCCAGACCGCAGAGATTCAGGCGCGTGTTGCCCGTGCGGTAGTTGAACTGCACGGCCAGTGTGCCGGTCGACGTGAGGCGGAGCGACCGCCGAATGGACTTCACGTGCGGCGCATAGTAGCCCACCTCGTTGATGCGCGAGGGCACGCGCTCGGGCTGCGTCCATTCGGCCGCCGTCCAGGCGTCGGTGAGCACCTCGTCGGCCCCCATTTGTCCGGCACTCAGGGCGCGCACGCCGCGAGCGGGCGAGGGAGCGGCCGGTGTGGCGTGGCTGTCGAGACGCGGGGCGCTGCCGGGAGCGAGATCGCGCACGATGATGGGCCGACCCACGCGGCCGGAGAACGTGATCTCGCCGCGAGAGTCAATGGTTTCGGGCGCGGTGTCCACGAAATAGCGCAGGCGGTAGACGCCCACCGCGGGCACGTTGAGCGTGTAGACGTTGCGGCTGTGGGCGTTGCCCATGGTGCCGTAGTGATAGTCCGAGGCCACCACGTTGCCGTCGAGGTCGACGGCGTCGACGCCCACGAGGTTGAGTTTGTGGGGGCCGCCTTTGTAGGTGAAGGTGAGGGTTTGCGCGCCGGCCTGCTTGAAGGTGACGTAACCCTGCGCCACGGCCACCTTGTCGGCCGCATAGCCCAGGGCGGTGACGCCGGCCGGCACTGTGCCGGCGGGGGCGATGGCGAAATCGTCGGTTGTCCACGCGTCGTGGGTGAAGGGGCGTTCGTCGCTTTCGCCCGCGCCCACGGTGTTGAGGCCCATGGGCGTTTCGAGACCGGCAAAGATCTTGTCGCTCAGCAGCACGGCACCGCGGGTGTTGCCCACCTTGCGCGGCGCACTGCCCGCGGCGTGCACGTCCACCTCATAGAGCATGGGCACGACGGCAAAGAGTTTCGTGTCGCTCGAGGCCGTGAGTTTCATTTCCGTGCGCAGGTAGTGACTGCCGTCGCGCAGCACCGCACGCCAAAGCACCGTGAGGTTGCCGTGCTTGAAGGTGGCTTCGATGGCACGGCCGGGGAGTTTCTCCGCCCCCTTCGTGGCCGAGGGATTGGCCGCGTAGTTGATCTCGCGCACGCCCTCCAATTGCATTTCCGAAGCGCGCACCACCGTCTGCCCGTTGCCGGTGCGGATTTCAAAGAGTTCGGTGCCGGCGTTCAAGTTGAGCTGCGGGCAACCGCCGAAGCGGAGGGTGCCGCCCGATTCGACGAAGGTGGCGGTGAGCAGGTCGTTGCTCAGCACGTAGTGGTTGGCGGTGTGTGACAGTCGCGCCGTGCCGGCTTGTTGTTCCTGCGGGAAAATGACTTGCTGGGCCAGGGTGGCGGCCGGGGTGCTCAGGCCGAGCGCCAGAAAGGCGGCACTGAGCAAACGGGTGGCGGAATGAAGCATCATAGGCTGGGGAGGGATGTGTCAGGGCACTCCGGCGGGCTAACGAAAAACGGGGACGAACGGCCGCGCTTTTGCCATGCGGAGTTGATAAAACAGGTTTTCGATGCAAATATAGCGCGTTTTTCCCGCATAGAAAGCAAGCGAAAATAAAAAAAAGTGAACGCGTGCGCATTTCTGCGCACATTCTCCGCGGCGATGTGAAATTTTCCCCCTGTGCCCCGGCCGTGGGGGTGAGCCCGTCGGCGAAGGGAGCGAGCAAAACGCAGGAGCGTTTTTTGGAAAGGTGGGTTTTTCTCGGAAAAGTGGAGGGGAAAAGCGAAAAACCGCGGGCTTTTCGCATGGACTTGCCCGAAGGGCGCACGGACTTGGCGCTGCGGCGCGACGAATGGCGGCCGACGAGCTGACGGGCGTCTACGAAGGCCGCGCTCTCCGGGCGCTGACGGACGAAGGGGCGCGCTGAGCGATCGGCTATCCCTATATATAATGTGTCCTGCCGCGCGAAGGCGTTTCCCTCTGCGCATCATCCAACGAAAAGCCCCCACCGGCGACCAAGCGGTCAGCGGTGGGGGCTTTGTTGTGGGGGTGCGTCGGCACGGAGGGCGCGGGCTTCAGCGTTTGCCGCCGTGCTTACCGCCTTTTTTCTTGGGGTTGTGGGCGGCGGCCGGTGCTTTTTCGGCTTTCGGTGCGGGCGTTTCGGCCGGTGCAGCGGGGGCTTCGGGAGCGGGGGCCTCGGCGGGCGCAGCTTCTTCGCGAGCCTGCGCCTCCTTCTCCAGGCGGCCGATCAGGTTCTTGAGCTTGTCGATCTCTTTGTCCTTGACTTCGAGTTCGTCGCCCTGGTTCTTGATGGTGGTGAGCAGGGCATTGAGCTCGTCATTGTCGATTTCGAGCGGATAGAGCTCGTTGACGCGCGTGATGAAGTCGCCCAAGATGTTCATGTAGTTGGTGAAGGCGTCGTAGGGCGAGGAGTAGATGCCGCGGTAGCCGCCGTAGCTGTTGGCTTTGGTGGAGATGAAACGCAGGTTGTTCGAGGCTTGGAGGTAGTCCCAGTCCTGGCGCAGGCGCTTGTCGCCACCGATGCGCACGCGATCGGCCACGGAATAGAGCTTGTCGAGGGCTTCCTGCTGCATCACGTTGCCCAACCAGGGCGAGAGGTCGCGCTCCTCGTCGACCCACGTGGTGGGGTATTCCACCGGAAGCGGGCCCACGCTCTCGAGTTGCTCGCAGAGTTCGGAGGGAGTGGCAAAGGTGATGCCCTGATCGCGCAGCTGTTCGGGCAGCGCCTTGAGGAACTCGAGGATGTTGCTCTCCAGGGGTTGGAACATGCCCAGGGCGCAGAGCTCCATGAAGAGGCACACCACGGGTTGGTCGGCGGGTTGTTCGGCGATCCAGCGGGCGTAGGTTTCGGCGTAGAGGGGATATTCGTTCCAAGAGCGGTCGTTGAAGCGATAGCTGATGTCTTCCGACAGCCCGGGGTCGCGGAGCAGGAGTTTGAGGCGCGGGTCGAGGGCGCAGTGGTAGAGATAGTGCGGGCTCTTCCAGCCGAGGGTTTGTTTCGCGCCCTCGGCGAGCATGCCTTTGAAGCCCATTTCGGCCACCAGGGCGCCGATTTCGTCAGAATACATCAGGCAGGAGTTGCGCAGCACGCGGGGTTCGACACCGAAAAGGCTCTTGATCTTGCGCGAGAGGCGGCGCACTTCGTCCTTGAAGCACTCGGGCGATTTGATCGAAGAGAAGCCGTGGGAGTAAGGCTCGGCGAGAAATTCGACGCAGCCCGTGCGATTGAGCTGATCGAGGAGCTCAAGCACCTCGGGCGAGTACTGTTCGAGGAGCTCAATGGCCGTGCCCGAGAGCGAGAAGGCGCATTTGAAGTAGCCGCCGTAGCGTTCGGCCATTTCGATCAGGGCGTGGAGCGCGGGAATGTAGCTGCGTTCGGCCGTTTCGGTGATGGAGCGCTCGTTTTCGTAGTCATCGTAGTAGTAATGGTCGGTGCCGATGTCGAAGAAGCGGTAGCGCTTGAGGTGGATATTCTGGTGTATTTCGAAATAGAGGCAGATGGATTTCATAAGGAAGCCGGGTGTTTGGGTGGGGGTTGGAGGCAGTTGGAGAGCGGGTGGGGGCACCGGCGGCGCGGCGGGGGCGGTGCGTCACGGCGGGGGGCGATCAGCGGCCGATCAGGCGGTCGTAGCAGGCGCGGATGCGCAGGCCTACTTTTTCCCACGTGATGGCGTCGACCTCTTTGAGGCCTTCCACGCGCAAGTATTCGTGCAGACTGTCGTTGACGCAGAGCGAATACATGGCATCGGCCATGGCTTCGATGTCCCAATAGTCGGTTTTGATGCACTTGTCGAGGATTTCGGCGCAACCACTTTGGTAGGAGATGATGGAAGGCACGCCGCACTGCATGGCTTCGAGGGGCGAGATGCCGAAGGGTTCGGACACCGAGGGCATGACATAGACGTCGGAGTCGCGGAACACCTCGTAGACTTCGCGCCCTTTCATGAAGCCGGGGAAGTGGAAGCGGTCGGCGATGCCGCGCCGCGCCGCGAGTTCGATCATCGCCTCCATCATGTCGCCCGAACCGGCGAAGCAGAAGCGGATGTTGCGCGTGCGTTTGAGCACCAGGGCGGCGGCTTCGACGAAATACTCGGGGCCTTTCTGCATGGTGATGCGGCCCAGGAAGGTCACCACCTTCTCCTTTCGCTCGGAAGCGGGGCGGCGTTGCGCCACGATCTCGCGGATGTCGTCGGGAAGGGGGTAGACGGCGTTGTGCATCGCCACCACTTTTGCCGGGTCTTGCCCGTAGTGGTCGATGACGGTGCGGCGGGTGAGTTCCGAAACGCACATGATGCAGTCGGCATGGTCCATGCCGTCGCGCTCAATGGCGTAGACCGTGGGGTTGACATTGCCGCGCGAGCGGTCGAAATCCGTGGCGTGGACGTGCACCACCAGCGGTTTGCCGCTCACTTGCTTGGCGTGGATGCCCGCGGGATAGGTGAGCCAGTCGTGGGCGTGGATGATGTCATACTCCTGCTGTCGGGCAATGACACCCGCCACGATGGAGTAGTTGTTGATCTCTTCCTGCAAGTTGTCGGGATAGCGGCCCGAAAACTCGATGCAGCCCAGGTCGTCGGTGAGCCGATAGGAGAAATCGGCGTAGATGTGGTCGCGCAGGGCGAAATATTGTTCGGGCGTCATGCGGTCGCCGAGGCGTTGGCGCACATAGTCGTAGTCCACGTCGCGCCACACGATGGGAGTTTCGCTCAGCCCGATGATGTTCATGAAACTTTTGTCCTCGTCGCCCCAGGGTTTGGGGATGCAGAAGGTGATGTCCATGTCGGGTTGTGCGGCCAAGCCGGCGGTCATGCCGTAGGACGCGGTGCCGAGCCCGCCGAGGATGTGGGGCGGGAATTCCCAGCCAAACATGAGTACTTTCATGGGAGTGTAGGAGATAGGGGAGTGGGGAGGTGGGTTGGATCAGTCGCGTTCGGCGGCTTCTTCTTCGAGGCGGTGCTTCTCGAGCTGGCGGAAGGCGCGGAGGATGCTGCTCACGTTCATGGCAAACGAGATGGCGCCGCGGCCCGAGAAGGGCGGGTTGCCGTCGAAGAGTTCGGGAATCGTGCCGATGCAGTGGTAGAAGAGTTCTTCTTCGAAGCCGATGAGCTGCCGCTCGATGTAGTTCACGCCGCTCATGCGGTAGACGCGCAGGTAGGCCTCGAGGTAGAAGCCCGTGAGCCACGGCCAGGCGGTGCCTTGGTGGTAGGCGCGGTCGCGCTCTTCCTGACGGCCCACGTAGTAGGGCGTGTAGCCTTGGCTTTTGGGCGAGAGCGAGCGGATGCCCTTGGGCGTTTTGAGTTCGCGGGTGCAGATGTCGAGCACGGCTTTGCGCTCCCGCAGCGTGAGGGGCGAGAAGTCGAGGGCGATGGCCAGCAGTTGGTTGGGCCGAACGCTCCAGTCGGCGTTGCCCCCGTCGACGTAGTCGAAGAGATAGCCGCAGTGGTTGACAAAGGTGGCGCGGAAACTCTCCTCAAACTGCCGGCACTCGGCCTCGATGCGTTCGGCGGTGATGAGGCGTTCGGGGCGGCCGTCGTCGACCAGCAGCTGTTGGTAGAACTTTTTGGCGTTGTAATACAGGGCGTTGAACTCGACGATGTAGCCCGAGCGGGGCACGATGGGCCGACCCCACGCGGTGGAGTTCATCCACGTCACGGCGCGGTCGCGACCGTTGGCATAGACCAGGCCGTTGGTGTGGCCAAAGAGGTTGGGGTGGCGGCCTTCGAAGATGAACGACATGATGCGGTCGATGAGGGCGCCGTAGCGTTCGCGACAACGCTCACGACCCACGTATTTGGCGTACTGTTGCAGGCACCACATGGCCCAGAGCAGCGTGTCGGGCTGTTCGGTTTCGTAGATTTGCACGCTCACCGGGCGCCCGCCCATGAAGTCGTCGAGCGCGAGGGCGGCGGTGTCCATGTATTTTTCGAACTGTTCGGTCTCGCCGATGGCCAGCGTCAGGCCGGGCATGGCGATGAAGGTGTCGCGCGCCCGGGGTTTGAACCACGGGTAGCCCGCGATGATGTAGTCCAGCCCGCCGAGTTGCTGGCGGAACTGGTGGGCGGCGTTCACCAGCGTGTGGTAGAACGAGTCGCGCGGGTCGTGGGCCTCGATTTCGTCGGCGATCAGCGGTTTGAGCGTCGCGGGGTCGCGGGCGTCGAGCGAGGCGGTGAACACAATGCTCTCGCCCCGCGCGATGGGCATCTCGAAATAGCCCGGCACGAAGAGGTCTTCCGGCTCGTCGTAGCCGCGTTCGCGCTCTTTGGGGTAGTCCAGCCCCCGATACCAGTCGGGCGTGTGGTGGTAGACCGCGGCCGGGCTGTCGAGCTGCATCACCAGGTCGGGATAGCCCTCATAGAGCCGGAACGACACGCCCTGTTCGACGGCGTGGGCCTCGGTGCGCGCCGTGCCGTTCTCGTGCGTCCATTGGCGCACGGAGCGGAAGGCCAGGAAGGGGCGCAGCCGCAGCGTGGTGGGCGAGTGGGCCTCGAGCAGCGTGTAGCGAATGAACAGCCGGTCGCGCTCGTTGCGGAAGATGATCTCCTTTTTCAGCACCACACCGCCGATGCGATAGATCCACGTGGGCACTTTGTCCCACTCGAAGCTCTGGATGTATTTGTGGCCGCGGGGACTGAAGTTGTCGCCCACGTATTTGTGCAGGCCGAGGTTGAACTCCGCGCCGTGTTGCACCACGGTTTCGTCGAGCGAGGAGAGCAGCACGTGGTTTTCGTCGTCGAGAGCGGGCACGGGCACCACAAACAGCCCGTGGTATTTGCGGATGTTGCACCCCGTGAGTGTGGACGAGCAGTAGGCGCCCGACTTGTTGGTGAGCAGGAATTCCTTCATGAGGGATTCTTGCAGGTTGGTCATTTGCGTTTTGTCGAAACGAAGGAAGGACATAAGCGTGCGGTTGGGGCGAAGATGGGTGAATGGGGGCGGCGCGCGGGCCGACATTCCGCAGCGCGGACGCGGCGAGGAGCCGAGGGGCGGCGGTGCGTTGTGAACTCTTCACGGCGGGCCGAGTCGAAAAACGACGACTGTGGGCGCTATTGACGAGTTTTGCAAAGCCGACTTTTTATTTACGCTCCAAAGATAGTGCTTTTGCTCGATATGCAAAAGACATTACTTAAAAAAATGGGGAAGAAGATGAAAAAACTCCCCGAGTTTCTGTCGAAACGTGGGGAGCCGGAGAAAGTGGAGACGATGGGGCGCACCGCCCGACGGCGGCAAGGTGTGTTTTTCGGGCGGTTGGGAGTGCCCGAGCGCAGCGGCGCGGGCGCTGCCGGGTCGGGGCGGTGCGCTGTGGGGGTGTTTTTCGGAGAGGGCGGCGGTAGGGCGGTGGGCAGGGCCCGCAGTGAGGGGGCGATGCGGCGCCGGGTGCCGACGGGGGAGCCGCCGCGGGGTGTGTTTTTCAGTGGGCGTCGGCGCGGAGCACGGCAGGGGCGGTGCGGGCCCCGAGGGGAGCGGCGGGGAGGTCAACGCGGTTGGGACGGCTGTGCGGGCATTAGTCGAAGCCCCAGTAGGTTTCGAGAAAGCCCTCGAAGGGATCGGGTGCGGGGAAGGCGAGGTCGGGCGCGGCGGCGGAGTGAGGGGTGAGTACGTCGGCCGCGGAGCGGGTGAGGTCGGCCGGAGGGAGAATGGAGGTGGGGAGCATAGGGCAGAGCGGGGGGATGAGGGGGAGGAGAAACGGAGGAGCGGGGCGGCGGCATCGGCACGCGGTGCCGTCGCGGGCGGGAGCGGGGTGTGTCTTTCGACAGGGAGCGGGGCGGTGGCGGGCTCAGAGGAGCAACAGCACGAGCACCACGGGCAGGGTGTGGAGGTTGAAGGTCTTGCCGTTGCCCAGCTTGATGGGAATCACCGTGGCGCGATAGAAGCGGAGGGCGCGGGCTTTGAGATCGGGCGGGAGCAGCGGGCCCGGGGTACCGTTGCCGGCGGACGTGTTGGGCTGCCGGTAGATGGGCGAGGGGGCATTGACGGTGGACGGCGGCGTGGGGGTCGACGTGTGGTGCGGGTGCTCGTCGGACGAGAAGAGGCGCTGACCGAAACGGCGCCAGAGGTAGAGGCCGAGGCCGACGACGAGGGCGAGTTTGAGGAGGTGGAACACGAGCACGAAGGTTTCGCCGAGCAGGTTGTTGAGTTGTTGGAAGAGGTAGAGCATGGTGTTTGGAATGATGAGGGGGGTGAAACGTGGGGGAATTGGGGTGTTTGCGGTTTTGCCTTTGGGGCTCGTCGCCTTGCCTTGCGGGTTGCGTTGTGCGGCTTCGGCGGTCGGGCGTTGCCTTGTGGGCGTCGGCGGCGTTGCCCGGTGGTTGGGCCTTGGTGGCCGCCCTGTGGGTTTGTTTTGATGGTGCAAAGGTCAGATTTTGTTCGAAAGAAAATAGATTTTTCGGAATCTTGCACGACGAAAAGGCGGCGGACTGCGGTGGGGTGTTGCAACCTTGTGGACGCGAGCCGAGGGCCTCTGCAAGTTTGCAGCCCGGGGGCTCGCGAACCCGCCCCGACGGGGGTGCAAGCCTTGGGGCAGGCGGCGCTCCGCTCCCCGTTGCCACTCGCTCACACGCACCGAGCCCGACCACGTGCGGAGACGGGTCGGGCTCGGAGGGGAAGCGGCGCGGAGGGGGGGCGGGAGTGTGCGCTGCGCTGGCGTCAGTGTTGGTAGCGAGCGGGCGGGAGAACGGGAGTAAACGCCCCGCGGAGGGTGCGGCCGTCGGCCAGCGTGGCGAGCAAAAGGATACTTTCGTCGGCAGCGTGCGGCGGGATTTGGCAGGTGATGCGGATGTAGGGTTCGACCCACCGCAGTTGGTAGGCGTCCATCTCGTCGAAGCGTCGCGTGTAGCGGGCGTAGAAAGTGGTGTAGCCCGACTTGAAATAGGGTTCGAACGAGGTGTAAGTGAGGGTGCAGCGGTCGGAGATGTCGGTGTGCGAGCCGTCGGCACGATAGAGGAGGGCGCGCAGCGAGGTGACGTTCATCAGCAGTGTTTGCGCGCGGAGGGGATGGGCGCGCGGCTTACCGTCTTCGCCGCGCAGGCGGGCTTGGCGGACGTAGGCCAGCGAGTCGGCGGACGAAGTGCCGCGACCGGGCAGGGCAAGGCGCCGACCTCCGGTGTAGTGGCTCGTGACATCGAAGGTGAGAACCCCCTCGGAGCCGAGCGCATTCCGCTGGAAAGTGTAGACCAACGTGTCGGGTTCGAGGTAGGTGTCGACGCTGTAAGCGGTGGGAACCACGGTGGGATCGTCGGGAAGGTAGGGCAGGGGATAGGGATTGCCGGGATAGTGCGGTCGGGGGAGGGCGGTGTCTTGCCGACATGAGGGCGCCGGTTCGTCTTTTTGGCAGGCGGTCGCGAGGAGGGCGGTGAGTAGCGCGAGGAGGAGGGGGGTGACGAGGTTTCTCATGCGGGGTGGGAGTTGAAACGATGGGGAGTGATGCGCCAAAGTTAGGTTTTTATGCTGAAAATCGGGGGGGGAAGGGTGTTAAATCTGTGATTTTAACACGAAAAACCGCCCCGCATCCGATGGGCGTGGGGCGAAATCGGGTGCGGGGCGGGCGAAGGGCGCGAGACGATGCGGGCGGAGGAGGCGAACAAGGCGGGGCGTTTCTCGCGCGGGGGCGTTTCCCGATGGGGAGGCGGTGTGGATCGGTGGGCGGGGCGCGGTGTGCTCACCGGAACAAGAAGAGGAATGCGAGGATGAGGAGGGCGGGGATGCATGCGATGCGGAGGTTGCTGTGGCCGATGCGGACGTTGATGATGCTGGCGCGGTAGAGGCGGATGAGCTTGGCCACGAACTGTTCGGGCGAGGGGATGCGGAGGGAGTTGGGCTGCGTTTGCGAGGTGTAGTGGGCGGCCTGCTGCGTGTTGTAGGCGTTGGGTGCGTTGAGGGGGCGCGGCGTGTTGAGGGATTGCGGAGCGTTGGCGGCGGGCTGCGTTTGCGAGGTGTAGTGGGCGGCCTGCTGCGTGTTGTCGGCGGCGGGCGTGTTGAGCGGACGCGGGGCATTGGTTGCGGGTTGCGCCGTGTGGATGTAGTGGGCGGCCTGCTGCGTGTTGTAGACGGTGGGTGCGTTGAGGGGACGCGGGGCGGAGGAGTGGACGTTGCGCCCGCCGAACAAGTGCCTGCGAAGGGAGGGATAGAGGCCGATGGCGATGTAAACGAACAGGCCGAGGCGGACGATGAAGAACAGGCGGTCGAACGCTTCGGGGTGCTGGTCGATGAGGCTTTGGATGAGGGAAGACATAGCGGTAGAGGGGGATGGGGAGGGATGAATGGTTTTGTTTTGACACGGCAAAGGTAGGGTTTTGCGCTCAGCGGGGGGCGGCGCCCGAAACGTTGCACGACGAGGAACCGAAAGCGGGGGCGGCGGCATTGCAAGGTTGGGATTTCGCACGAGGCGGGGCGCAAAAAGCCCGATTCGCAGGGGAACGAATCGGGCTTTTCGGGGGGGGGCGATGCCGAGATGGGGAGCGAAAGGGTCGCGGCGCGGGGGTGTGTTTTTCGGGTGAGGGAGGAAAGGCCGAGGCGATCGGCGGTTGGTGCGCGGCGCGGGAGCGAATCAGTTGAGCTGTGCGAGGTAGGGGATGAGCAGCAGGGCGGGGAGGGTGTGGAGGTGGAGGGTGCGGTGGTGACCGAGGGGGAGGATGACCACGGTGGTGCGATAGAAGGCGGTGAGGGCGGTGAGGGCGGTGTGGAACATAGCGGTGAAGGGGATTAACGAGGTGGGGAATGGGGAGCGAGGGGCGTGTGTTTCGGGGATTTATCGGCGCTTTGGAACGTAGGTGCGGTTGCCGTTGCGGTTAATATAGTATTGTCCTCCGCGCGAACCTTGATAGATGGTTTGTCCGCTGCCGTAGTTGTAGGCACCGACCGAGTAGTCTTGGGCGCGATAACCCGTGGAACCGGTGAAGGGATTGGAGTTGCCGAAGGTGGAGTAGTTGTCCCTGTTGGTATCGTTGGCGTTCGTGCGGTAATGTCCGCGCACTACCGTGCCGTCTCGGCGCGTGTAGCTGTTTTGGTAGCGGTAGGAAGGGTTGGTGTTGCCGCTGTTGAGCGAGGAGCTGAAGGGATTGGGAGTGGAGTTGCTGCCGAAGGTCGAGAGGTCGATGGTTTGCGTCTGGTTGTTGGAGCCGGTGAACCAAGTGTTGCTTTGTGCTTGTGCAGCGAGGGTGGCGGCGAGGGCGATGGCGGCGGTGAGGAAGAGTTTCATAGTTGTGTTTTTTGTATGAATGGGTTGATATAAAAGGATTTTGCTTTATGAAGTGGGCGGAGATTCCGCCGTGGGAAAGCGTATAATCGAATGTTTGTTTTCACCTTGCCCTGTGCAGGCGAAGGGTGGTTTCGTTTTGACAGTGCAAAGGTAGGGCTTTGTCGTCGGCGGGGGACGATGTCCGAAACGTTGCACGGCGAGTCGCCGAAAGTGGGGGCGCGGGCGTTGCAAGGTTTGCGAGCGGGGGCGAAGGAAAGGGGAGGGCAGACTGAAATGGGGCGGCGACACGGCGCGAAGGGGCACAAAAAAGGCCCGACCGCGGGGAGCGGGTCGGGCCGGAGGGGGTTGGGGCGCGAAGGTCACTTGACTTTGCGCAGGAGTTCGGCGGCGTTGGCATCGCCCTTGGCGGCGGCCTGCGAGAGGTAGCGGCGCGCGAGGGTGCGGTGGCCGAGGAGTTGGTGCGACAGACCGAGGAGCTTGAGCGCATCGGGGGTGTCGGGCGCCAGGCGTGAGAGTTCTTCGGCGGCGGCCAGGGCTTCGTCGCCGGCCGAGAGGTGAACGCACAGCAGGGCCTTGAGGGTGAGGGCTTCGAGGCGGAGTTCGCGCGTGTCGGCGCGGGCCGCCGCCGTGGTGTAGTCGTCGACGGCGCGACGGTAGAGGTGGGCGCGCTCGGCCAGGGCGGCACGGTGCAGGAAGAAGGGGGCACGCAGTTCGGCGGCGGGCACGAGACGCTCATAGTCCACGAGGTCGAGCGTGGCGCGCCGTGCATTCCCCATACGCTCGGCATAGACGGCACGCCAGGCCAGGGGCGCGGCGGCATCGGCCGTGAGGGGTTGGGGCGAACGGGCCACGGCGCTGTCGAGCAGGGCCACCACGGCGCTGTCGCTCCCGCCGCTGCGCGCCAGGGCTTGGGCAGCGAAGAAGAAGGAGCGGAGCGAGGCCTCGGCACTGCGATTGACGCGCTCGAAGGCGCGCAGGGCTTCGGCGTCGCGGTGGGCGCCGTAGAGCAGGATGCCGCGCAGGAGCCAGACGGAGGGGCGGGGCGAGAGACTGTCGGCGCGGTCGAGGGCGCGAAGGGCGACGGGGAGCGACCACGCGGCGGGGAGACGGAGGGAATCGGCACCGTTGCGGGCGTCGAAGATGAGGGCGGCACGCGTTTCGCAGGCTTGGCTGCGCTCGGCGGAGGATTCACTTTGTTGTTCGGCGCGGGTGAGGAGCGAATCGCTGCGGCGGTAGTCGGCGCGGGCGGCGTAGAAACGGGCGGCGTCGCGGAGCACGTCGGCGCGGCCGGGGTGGGCGCTGAGGAAGTCGGTGAGGGCGGTGGCCACGCAGGCACTGTCGCGGCGGGAGCGCAGGAGCATGTAGAGGTAGGTGTAGGCTTCGCCTTCGTCGGCGGGCAGGAGGGTGGGTAGGCGCAGGGCGGCGAGGTCGCTGCTCAGGGCCGAGACGGCGGTGATGCGCAGGGAGTCGACGGCCGAGGCGGAGATGGCGCAGAGACCGGGGGCGGGGGCGTCGGGGCGCGCGGGGGCGTAGTTGAACTGCGCGATGGCGGCCACCGGCGCGGGGGAGCCTTCGGGGGCGAGGAGGGGCAAACCGGCGAAGGCGCGCCCGTTGTCGGCCGTGAGGGTGTAGTAGCGGTGCGAGCGGAGGGCTTCGGCGGTGAGCACGGTGGTGGGGATGAGCGTGCCGCGCGGGGCGGGGGTGGGACTCACGAGGGTGAGGGCGACGCCGGCGGGATAGCCTTGGGCGGTGAGGGGGAGGAACTCGTCGGCACGCCGCGGGAGATCGGTGGTGGCGCGCAGGAGGTCGAGCGTTTCGTCGGCACCGGCGATGCGCAGCACGCGGCCTTGGCGCCGGCGGCTGTCGGTGATGAGGGCGCGGGTGGCACCGCGGAAGGGGGCATAGGGGGCCACGAGGGTGCCGGCGGCGTCGATGAAGAAGCCTTCGGCGTGGGCGAGCGTGTCGCCCGCGGGGCCGAAGGTGACGATGTGGGCCAGCGCGCGAACGGCGTCGGACGACGAGGCGGCGCGACCGAGGAGGGGACTGAAAACGAGGAGGAGGAGAGGGAGGAGGATGCGGGTCATGGGCTATTATATAAGGATCGCGCGCGCGAGGCGGGCGGGTGGTCGGTGCTCGGCGGGCGATGGGCGGAGACGGTGGGGAAGGGCGGCCGGCGGTTGGGTGACCTTCGGCGGCCACGCGGGGGGCACGCGCCGAGTGTGGGGAAGATTCCGCAACGGCGCGGGGGCGTGGCGCGGCCGAGGGCTTAGGAGGATTGGGCGGCGCTGAGGAGTTCGCGGGCGTTGGCGCGGGCGGCGTCGGTGACGTCGGTGCCCGAGAGCATGGCCGCGAGTTCGTCGACGCGGGCGTCGGGTTCGAGGCGGGTGAGCGAGGAGAGCGTTTGGCCGTCGCGCTGCTGTTTGGCCACACGCAGGTGGTCGGTGGCGAGCGACGCGATTTGTGGCAGGTGGGTGATGCAGAGTACTTGCACACTGCGGCTCATGCGGCGCATGAGTTGTCCCATGCGGCCGGCCATGGTGCCGCTCACGCCGGTGTCGATCTCGTCGAAAACAACGGTGGGCAGGTTGCGGCGCCCGGCCACGAGGGTTTTGAGGGCGAGCATGAGGCGGGCGATTTCACCGCCCGAGGCGGTTTCGGCCAGGTCGCGGGGGGGCATGCCGGGATTGGCCGAGAAGAGGAAGGCCACGGTGTCGGTGCCGCCGGCGTCGGGGGCGGTGCGGGGGCGGAAATCGAAGCAGATTTGCGTGTCGGGCATGCCGAGTTGGACGAGGTCGGCGCGGAGGGTGTCGGCGATTTCGCGGGCGGCGTCGCGGCGGCTGGCGGTGAGGTCGGCGCCGGCGGCCAGGGTGTCAGCCAGGGTGCGCTCGAGGGCGCGGTGGGCTTCGGCGAGATGCTCCTCGGCGTGGTCGATGGCGTCGAGACGCGCGCGGAATTCGTCGGCCACACGGTGGAGCTCGGCCACGCTTTCGACGTTGTGTTTGCGCTCCAGGGCGTAGAGTTTCGAGAGCCGACGGTTGACGCGCTCGAGGCCCACGGGGTCGACCTCGACACTGTCGGCCAGGCGCTCGACGTCGCTGAGGATGTCGTCGATTTCGATGCGGGCGCTTTCGAGCCGATCGGCCAGGGTGTCGGCTTCCGGGCGGTGGCGGGCGGCGTCGCGCAGGTCGCTTTCGGCCTGGCGCAGGAGGCTCACGACGTCGAACTCGTCGTTGCTCAGGCGCCCTGCGGCGTGGGCCAGCGACTGCTGGATGTCTTCGGCGTGGGTGAGGGCTTGGCTGTCGGCTTCGAGCTGCGCTTGTTCGTCGACGAGGAAGGCCGATCCGTCGATCTGCTCGAGTTGGAAACTGAGGTAGTCGCGGTCTTGGCCGTCGCGCCCGGTTTGGTCTTCGAGTTCGCGCAGGCGGCGGGCGGCGCTGCGGTGGGCGGCCAGCGCGGCGGCGTAGGTGTGGCGCAGGGGGGCGTTGTCGGCCACGAGATCGAGGGTGTCGAGGAGATAATTCTCGTGGGCGAGGAGCAAGTTTTGGTGCTGCGAGTGGATGTCGATGAGGTGTTCGGCGAGTTGGCGGAGCACGGCGAGGGTGGCGGGGGTGTCGTTGACGAAGGCGCGGCTTTTGCCGGCGGCGGAGACCTCGCGGCGGATGATCAGTGTGGAGTCGTCGGCTTCTATCTGGGCGGCTTCGAGCAGGGGCCCGACGGCCAGACCGGCGGTGTCGAAGGTGCCTTCGACGATGCACTTGCTGTCGGTGTGCCGCAGCACTTTGGCGTCGGCACGGTGGCCTTGGAGCAGACCGAGGGCGCCGAGGATGATGCTCTTGCCGGCGCCGGTTTCGCCGGTGATGACGGTGAAACCCGCGCCGAGGTCGAGGTCGAGGCGGTCGATGAGGGCGTAGTTGCTGATGTGAAGGTGGGTGAGCACGGCGATGGGGTTGGGGCGGTGGAACGAGTGGGGGCGGGCGGCCCGCACGGCGGGGCGGTGCGCTATTTGCCGTCGCGGATGCGGTTCCAGGCGGGATTTTTCGAAGGGTTGATGCGCGAAAGGAGGTCGACGATGAAGTCGCGATCTTGCGCGGTGGTGTGTCCGGCGAAGAGGCCCACGAGTTCGTCGGCCTTGCACTCGGTGAAGAGTTGCGGCAGCACGCTCAGCCGCTTGGTGTCGTGGGCTTCGGCCAGGAGGCGAAGGGCTTCGACGATGGCCACGCGGGCACGTTCGGGGTTTTCGGCCATGTGGTCGAGCCCGGTGCGGTGGTAGGTGTAGAGCATGCGCCGGAAGGGTTGCATGGCCGGGTCGAGCCAGTCGGTGATGAGGGCGGCGCGGTTGTGCGTGTCGTCGAACGGGCGCCAACCTTTGGCCGAGAGGGTGAGCGAGCGGGCGTTGTTCACCAGGTCGCGGGCGTGGCCCAGCACGTCGCTCCCGCCGAGGGGCGACATCGTGTCGAGATCGACGCCGATGACGAAGTAGGCATAGTAGGCCAGCAGGGCGGTGAGGTCGTTGTCGATGGTGGCGGGGTGGAACTCGAGCTTGTCGAACTCGGCGAAACGGAAGTTGGCCGAGGCGTCGCGGGCGATGAACACGGGGCTGGTGTAGGCGGCGTCGAACACGGGGCGCGAGGAGCTGACGGTGAGGGTGGTTTCGAAGGTTTGCGCCGAGGGGTCGTACTTCCGCACGTTGAAATAGAAGGTGCAGCGGATGCGTTCGCGGCGGGCAAAGCGCAGATCGGTGAAACGCTGTTCGTTGAGGAAGTCGGTGACGGCGCGGCGCAGGGCTTCGAAGGTGGCTTCGTTGCCGGTGCCCTGCACGTGGCGCGTGTCGACGGTGACGGTGGCGTCGAGTTCGCCGGCACGCAGCGCGCTGCTCCCCACGGCGAGGAGCAGGACCACGACGAGGGGACGCAAGAGGGCGCCGAGCAGGCGAGGGGGGAGGGAACGGAGGAACGACATGGGCGGGAGGATGAGGGTGACGCGGGAGGCGGGATCCGCGGGTGGGCATTTCGGCGGGACATCGGAGCGGGCGTCAATGGGCGACGCGGGGCTCGGTGCCGCGGGTGGGCACTTCGGCGGGACGTCGGAGCGGGCGTCAATGGGCGACGCGGTAGTCGGAATCCACGAGCGGGCGAAGTTGCGCACAGCGTCGGGGAGGATGAGCGAGACGCGCCCGCAGCGTCAGCGAGTGGCAGGGCGGAAGGCGCGGTCGATATGGTCGATGAGGGCGTCGGCCACGGCGCTTTTGGCCATGAGCGGGAGGGCTTGCGGCGCGGCGTCGGGGGCGATGAGCGTGACGCGGTTGGTGTCGGTGTTGAAGCCCGCGCCGGGGTCGGAAAGACTGTTGAGCACGATGAGGTCGAGGTGCTTGCGCGCGAGTTTGGCGCGGGCGTGTTCGAGCCCGTGGTCGGTTTCGAGGGCGAAGCCCACGAGCCACTGTGCGCCCTGCTTGCGGCGGCCGAGATCGGCGGCGATGTCGGGATTGGGGCGGAGGCGGAGGGTGAGTTCGCCGGTGGTTTCGCGCTTGATTTTGTGCTCGGCGGGTTCGGCGGGGGCGTAGTCGGCCACGGCGGCACAGAGGATGGCGCCGCTGCACCGGGGGAATTCGCGCAGGGCGACTTCGTGCATTTGGCGGGCGCTCTCCACATCGATGCGGCGGATGTGGGGCGAGTGGGTGGTGAGGCCGACGGGGCCGGCGATGAGCACCACGTCGTAGCCGGCGCGGGCGGCACTTTCGGCCAGCGCGAAGCCCATTTTGCCGCTCGAGTAGTTGCTGATGTAGCGCACGGGGTCGATGCGTTCGCGCGTGGGTCCGGCGGTGATGAGCAGCCGTGGGCGGGGCGTGCCGTCGGCGGGCGTGGGTGCGCTCACCTCGGCGGGGCAGGAGCCGGAGGTGGGGGCGTCGGTCGGTGCTGTTGCGGCTGCGGGCGCGCTTGCGGCGCGGTCGGCAGCGGCGGGGGCGAAGAAGCGGGCGAGGTGCTCGACGATGACTTCGGGTTCTTGCATGCGCCCTTTGCCCACGAGGGTGGAGGCCAGAAAACCGTCGGCGGCTTCGATGACGTGCACGCCGCGGCGGCGCAGCAGCGTGAGGTTGTCTTGCGTGGCGGGGTGGGCATACATGTCGAGGTCCATGGCCGGGGCGACGAAGGTGGGGGCCTTCATCGAGAGGTAGGTGGTGAGGAGCATGTTGTCGGCGATGCCGTGGGCCATCTTGCCGAGCGTGGCGGCCGAGGCGGGGGCCACGACGAACACATCGGCCCAGCGCCCGAGATCGACGTGGCTGTGCCAACTGCCGTCGCGCCGGTCGAAAAATTCGCTCACCACCGGGTGCTGCGAAAGGGTGGCGAGGGTGAGGGGCGTGACGAACTCTTTGCCGGCGGGGGTGATGACCACTTGCACTTCGGCGCCTTGGCGCACGAGGAGGCGGATGAGGGTGCAGGCTTTGTAGGCGGCGATGCTGCCGGTGATGCCGAGCACGATGTGGCGGCCGGCGAGGGGCGAGGCGGGGGCGGAGGACATGGACGGGTGGAGCGGAAGGGGAGGCCGAGGGGGCGGGTCTTCCTTATTATATATAGGGGGGACGGGAGTGGGGGAGTGGGCCGCGGGCGGGACGGGCATTCGCGGGGGCGAAAAGGAGGGCGTTTTCCGTCGGCGGCGGGGGACTTTGGCCGCAGGCTCGCGGGTTTTCGGTCGGCGGCGCGGTGGGGCACGGCGGTCGGTGGGGCACTGCGCGGGATGCGCGGGGGCTTGCGGCTGCGGGGTGCGAAAAAGCCCCACGTCGGCCCTCGAACTCGAGAGTCCCGGAGGCCGACGTGGGGTGGAAGTGGGGGTGTGTGCGCTGCGCGCGGGGGCTTGCGGCCGCCGGGAGGGGATGCGCCGAGAGGGCGCACGGTGTGGCGCGCAGGGAGAGGCTTAGTCGTTGAGCATCATGGGCATGAGGAGCATGAGCACGTGCTCGTTGTCCTGCTGTTCGGCGGGCACGATGATGCCGGCGCGCGAGGGGTCGGCGAGCTGCACGACGATCTCTTCGCCCTCGAGGTTGTTGAGCAGTTCCATGAGCAGGGTGCCTTTGAAGCCGATGTTCATGGGTTGGCCTTCGTATTGGCAGGCGAGGGCTTCTTCGCCGGAGCGTCCGTAGTCGGCGTCGCGGGTGGAGAGGACGAGGCGTCCGGCTTCGATGTGGAGCTTGACGAGGGGGCTGCCGGCGTTGGAGAAGATGAGCACGCGGCGCAGGGCGGCGATCATCGCGGTGCGGTTGAGCGTGACGAGGTTGGGGTTGTCCTTGGGGATGACGCTGTTGTAGTTGGGGAACTTCCCTTCGATGAGTCGGCAGGAGAGGTCGTAGCACTCAGAAGCGATGACGGCGTTGCGACCGTTGAAGCGAATGGTGACGTCGCCCACTTCTTTCTGCAGGATGTTGCGGACGATGTTGGCCGGCTTCTTGTGCAGGATGAAGGAGGCGGGGGTGTCGGTGGTGACATCGAGCAGGCGGGTGCAGGAGAGTTTGCGGCCGTCGGAAGCCACCACGGCGAGGCCGTCGGTGTTGAAGTCGAAGAACACGCCGTTCATCACGGGGCGCAGGGGATCGTCGGCGGCGGCGAAGAGCGCGCGGTTGATGCCCGAGAAGAGGCGCGCGGCGTCGGCGCCCAGGGTCGAGATCTCACCTTCGAGGTCGGGGGTGAGGGGATATTCCTGTGCGTTTTGCCCCACGAGGTTGTAGTGCCCGTTTTGGTAGGTGACGGTGATGTCGAGATTGTCGGGGTCGACGGTGAATTCGAGGGGCTGTTCGGGGATTTCCTTGATGGCGTCCTGGATGGTTTTGGCGTTGACGGTGAAGTCGATCGGGCCGTCGCTCTCGATGAGTTCGAGGGTGGTGTGGAGGGTGAGCTCGCTGTCGGAGGCGGTGAGCTCGAGGTGGTTGTCGTGGACTTGGAAGAGGAAATTGTCCAGGATGGGCATGCTGTTTTTCGAAGCGATGACGCGACCGAGGGTCTGGAGGCGCTGCGAGAGGATGCTGCTGGAGATGGCGAACTTCATATGGTGGGCTAAACTTATATACTATCTATCTAAGGGAGGGTGTGCGTTTTTGCGCGCGGGGCGCGTCCGGCGGCGCAGCGGTGGCGCGCGTCCGGCTGAAAGGGCACACCCGGCGCTGATTTCGGCGCAAAAGCGACGCGAAAAAAATGAGCGGAAACGGGTGGCTCTGCGACAAAGTTAGGATTTTATTTTGGAATCGGCCCAAAAGTAGCCCGTTTTTTCGCGCCGGGTGCGCAAGTTGTGGGGTTTTGGCGGGCGACAGCGGAGCGGGTGTGGGCGAGAATCGGGGTGGATTTTGGGAGATTTTAGCCGCGGATGTGGGTCGATTTCGGTCATCGTTTCGGCGTTTTTCTTGGGCTTTTTGGGGGAGGGCGATCGGCGGTGGGCTTGTGCTCGCGTCGCGTCGGGCGCGGGGCGACGAAAAAAGGTGCATCCGACAGCACGCGCGCTGTGGGATGCACCGAAAAAGGGGATCATGGGGCGGAAATCCGTCGAAAACTTGCCCTCAGCTCGTCGGCGAGTGGGTGCCGCTCTCCGCGTGGGCGGAGGGGGGAGGCGGTTTTCGTTGCGCGGCCGCGGCCAACCGCTGTCGGACGGCGCGAAAGTGGAGTTCCGTGGTAGATTTTTGGTCAGAAAAGGGGAAAGGTTAACGGGTTGGGATGACTATTTGTGGGTGTATTTTTCGTATTCGTTGATGTATTCCATCACGAGGTCGATGGCTTCGGGGCGCATGTCTTTGATTTTGGGGCTGTTGACGCAGTCATATACGATGGGATAGACCTCTGCCCAGTCACCGTCCAAAGCGATTTGCGCCTTGACCAGTCCGATGGCGAGCATGAACGATTGTTTGTCGGTGCGCGGTGTGGTCATGGCCATGCGCACCATTTTGCTCATCGCGGCGGTGTTGAAGTAATTGCTCAT